>Ga0299914_10003610_pt1 | contig 10971 bp, 7 predicted proteins | sample RVTome_10_FD_201361 | JGI IMG/M metagenome (GOLD analysis project Ga0299914, IMG submission 201361) | Soil microbial communities from uranium-contaminated site in the Upper Colorado River Basin, Wyoming, United States - RVT153D57 (version 2) ... | reverse complement strand
CGCGGCTTCGTCGGATCGCGCCGCAGCAGCCCGATCTTCTCGAGGTTCGCGAGGTGGGCGTGAACCGTCGACGACGAGTGCAGTCCGACCGCCTTGCCGATCTCGCGCACCGTCGGCGGGTAGCCGTACTTCGACCCGTACTTGCGGATGTAGTCGAAGATCTCCCTCTGGCGCTTGGTCAGGTCCATCGCTCGACACTCCTCCGCTCGCTTGCTCGACTCGCTTTACCAGAACACATGTTCGTAGAGTAGACGCTCACGCGGACGGAAGCAAGCAACCCGTGCGGGCTGTCTAGAATCCTCATCCCCACGCGGCTGTGGCGGAACTGGTAGACGCGCAAGGTTGAGGGCCTTGTGGGCTGAATAAGCCCGTGGAGGTTCGACTCCTCTCAGCCGCACTCGAAGCCCCTGCCCCGGCGGGGGCTTCGGTCGTTTGGGCCCGCCCAGCTCTACGGCCTCGCGCTCACCCCCAGCTCATCAGCATCGTCGTCACCCGAGCGAGCACAAAGCTGACGAACGTCGAACGGCGGGTCGGACGACCTCTCGGATGGAGCGGATCGCTCCGGTCGCCGTGGTTCAATCATTCGTCGCTTGGCCGATCTCGGGGTCATCGCCGCCGTCGTCCTCGCCTACGCGCTCCTCTCGCGACCGCTCGAGCGGACGATCGTGACGGCGCCGATGGTCTTCGTCGCCGCCGGCATCCTCGCCGGACCCAAGGTCCTCGACATCGTCGGCCTCGAGATCACCAGCGGACCCGGACTAGTCGTCGCCGAGCTCGCGCTGGTCGTCGTCCTGTTCTCGGATGCCTCGCGGATCGACCTTCGGGCTTTGCGGGGGAACGCGAACCTGCCGGCGCGACTGCTCGGGATCGGCATGCCGTTGACGATCGGCGCCGGCGTGCTCGCGGCAGCGCTGCTCGTCGGCGACCTCGAGTTCTGGGAGGGCGCCGTGCTCGCCGCAATCCTCGCGCCGACCGACGCGGCCCTCGGCAAGGCGGTCGTGGCGAGCGAGGCGGTGCCGGGGCGGATCCGCCAGGCACTGAACGTCGAGAGCGGGCTCAACGACGGGCTGGCGGTGCCGTTCCTGTTCCTGTTCCTCGCGCTGGCGGTCGAGCAGGCGACCGAGACCGGCGACTGGGTCCGGTTCGGCGTCGAGCAGATCGGGATCGGGGCCGCCGTCGGGATCGCCGCCGGGGGCATCGGCGGCTGGGCGATCGACCGGGCCGTTCGCCGCGACACGATCACCGGCACGTTCCGTCAGCTGTCGATCTTCGCCCTAGCCGTCTTGGCCTGGGCGGCGGCCGGCGAGCTCGGGGGCAACGGGTTCATCGCCGCGTTCGTCGGCGGCATGGTCGCCGGGCGGATCACCCCGGCGACCGGCGAGCACATCCTCGACTTCGCCGAGGACGAGGGCGAGCTCCTGAACCTCGCGGTCTTCTTCATCTTCGGCGTCGCCGCGCTCGACTTCCTCGAGGCGCTCACATGGGAGATCGCGCTGTTCGCGCTGCTCAGCCTGACGGCGATCAGGATGGTGCCGGTAGCGATCTCGCTGCTCGGCGCGGGCCTGCGACCTGAGTCAATCGCGTTCATCTCGTGGTTCGGGCCGCGCGGACTGGCGTCGATCATTCTCGCCCTCGTCGTGGTCGAGGAGGAGCCGGAGCTACCCGCGATCGACTTCCTGCTCGCGGCGATGGCGCTGACCGTCCTTGCGAGCGTCGCCGCACACGGCGTCACGGCTCGACCGCTCACTCGCGTCTATGGCCGGCGGATGAGCCGGATGGCACCTGAGGCCCCCGAGATGCAGCCGCACTCGGAGATCCCGGTTCGCGGTGGGATGTCCGCACGCTAATCGCGCATGAACCAGGCGCGGACCTCGGCCTCGTGATCGACGTAGCGCTCGCCGGATAGATCGACGACGACCTTGTCGATCGAGCCGCCGCTGAACGTGAACGGGGCCGTGTAGTCCGGAGTCACCGGAGAGGCGCTATCGCGACCGACGCAGATTCCGTCACCGACGAGGCAGAAGGCCCCAGGCTGGGTGACGATCTCGCCATCGCCGACCTTCTCGCCGTCGATGTAGAGCGTCAGGGTGCCGGTGAAGCCCGGCATCGCCGCGTCACTCTTTCCGTCGACGGCGAACTCGGCGGTGTAGACGTGTTCGCCGGGCGTGATCTCGCGCTCCGCGACGACGTTCTGTAGCTCGGTGCCGACCCAGTTGAAGACGTAGCGGAGGCGCCCCCCCTTGATGTAGAGGCTGTGGCCTCCGGCGACGCCCCCGTGCGCGTAGATCACGCCCTCGGCATCGGCTGAGTCGATCCGCAGACCGGCCGCGATCGTGTAGGAGCGACCGTTGATCCGGGCCCCGCCCTCCTCGGGGACATCGGCGCAGTCGGGGAAGTAGACGTAGCGCTCGCGATCGGTGCCGGCGTGCGGCCGGTCGGCGAGCACCTGCTCGAGGGCGGTCCGGTCGTCCAGGGGAAGGCCGTTGTAGCGCCCGGCGTAGTAGAACCAGAGGCTCTTCAGCCGCTCGAGTCGTTCTGGCTCCTGCGCCGCGAGGTCCTTCGACTGCGCCCGGTCGCGCCCGAGGTCGTAGAGCTCCCAGACGTCCTGGTCGAACTTGCCCCAGCCGCTGAGCGGCGGGTGGGCGGTGCAGGCGAGCCAGCCCTGGTGGTAGATCGAGCGCTGGCCGAGCATCGCGTAGAATTGGACGTCCTTGCCGGGCGCCGCCGGGTCGGTGAGCGAGCCGGCGAAGCTCTCGCCCTCGATCGGGCTCTGCGCCACCCCCTTGATCGACTCCGGAGGCTCGATCTCGAGCAGCTCGTAGACCGTCGGGACGACGTCGACCGCGTGGACGTACTGGTGGCGCGGCTGCTCCTGCGGCTCGACCTTCGCCGGCCAGCTAACGAAGCACATGTCGGTGACCCCGCCCTCGTAGCCGGCCCAGCGCTTCCAGTACGGGAACGGAGTGTCGAAGGCCCACGCCCAGCCGGTGTTGTAGTGGTTGTAGGAGGACGGGCTTCCGAGCTCGTCGATGCGCGGGATCGTCAGCTCGGTCGAGTCGGGGATCCCGTTGAAGAAGCGCCACTCGTTGAAGGTGCCGTTCGGCCCGCCCTCCCCACTCCCCCCGTTGTCGGAGGAGACGACGATCAGCGTGTTCTCGAGCTGATCGGTCTCGTCGAGGTAGTCGAGCAGGCGACCGAGCTGGGCATCGGTGTAGGAGAGATATCCGGCGTAGACCTCCGCCATGCGCGAGAACAGCCGTTGCTCGTCCGAGCTCAGCGAACCCCAAGGGCGGACGGTGTCGAGCGGCGGCCAGGGCTGACCGTCGGGGCCGGTCGCGTCCGGCTCCCCATGCGGATTGATCGGCGACAGCTCGGTCTCGGCGGGCAGCAGGCCGAGCTCCTTCTGCCGGGCGAGAATCCCGGCTCGAATCGCCTCGTAGCCCTGGTCGAAGACGCCCTTGTAGCGATCCGCCCACTCCTTGAAGACAAGGTGGGGAGCGTGACCCGCCTGCGGGGCCAGGTACATGAAGAACGGCTTGTCGGGATCGACCGCTCTCGCGTCGCGGATGAATTCGATCGCCCGATTGGCGAGGTCCTCGGAGAGGTGGTAGCCGTCGTCGGGAGTGCCCGGAGCGTCGATCTGGTGGTTGTCGTAGACCAGGTCCGGATACCAGCTGTTCGTCTCGCCGCCGAGGAATCCGTAGAAGCGCTCGAACCCCCGACCGAGAGGCCAGCGGCCCCTGAACGAGGCCATCGTCGTCTCGTCGCCCGGGGTGAGATGCCACTTCCCGACGCAGTAGGTGTTGTAGCCGCGCTCCGCGAGCACCTCGGAGATCAGCCCGTTCTCGATCGGAATTCGTGCCGAGATCCCCGGGAAGCCCGCCCCGAACTCGGCGATCGTCGCCATCCCGTTCGAGGTCGCGTTGCGGCCGTTGAGTAGCGAGGCACGGGTGGGCGAGCAGAGCGCAGTGGTGTGGAAGTTCGAGTACCTGACGCCCCGCTCAGCGATTCGCCGCATGCTCGGCGCCTCGACCGGGCCGCCGAACACGTCCATCGTCCCGTAGCCGACATCGTCCCAGGCGATCATGAGGACATTCGGGGCGCCGTCGGGAGCCTTCGGCGCGAGGAAGGGCTCCCAGTCGGGGGTCGAGTCGCGAATGTCGAGGGCGATCTCTCCGTTGAACTTCCGTGCCACGTGTCTCCTTTCGGCATCCGGCCGGATCGACCGGACTTGATCGCGGCGGCGCCGGGACACCGGGACCCGGCCGGGCGACCGCCCGGTCGTTTCCGAGCCCGGGGCTCGACGGCCAGCCGCCTCTCAGCTACCGAGCAGCTTGGCCTTCTGCGCGGCGAACTCTTCCTCGGTGAGCACACCCTGATCCCTCAGCTCACCCAGCTCCTTGAGCTGCGCGATCGGGTCGGCAGCGGGACCAGCGGGCGGGGCTGCCGGCTCCCCATACGGGCCCTGCGGTGCGTCCTGCTGTGCCCAGCGCTCGGCCTGGCGGCGCGAGACCCGGTTGCTGACCGCGGTCGCCGTACCGGCGATCGCCGCGGTCCGCGCGACTCCTCTTAGCAATCCTGGCACCTTCGCTCTCCTTTCAGCTCACGACCCGACGGTCGCGCCTTCTGCCTCCTCCGCCGCGTCGAGCGCAGCGAGGATGGCCTGGACCGGAATCCGCCCGCTGGCGGCGAGCTGCCCTCCCGACCGGCGGATAGCCGTCGCTAGTGGGGCGGCCCAGCGGTTCTCGAACACGATCAGGGCCGCCGACGTGCCGGGCTCGAGCGCCGCCGCCGCCTCAGCCGTGTCGTCGTCGGAGAGCAGGCCCGAGGACGCGCCCTCGAACAGCTTCAGCTCCGCGACCTCCCGGCCGAGGTCGGCGATCTCCAGTCCCGCGACCGAGCCGTCCTCGCCCTTGGCGATGAAGGCCACGTCGAGGACGCGGATGATCCCCCGCTCGACCAGGTCGACGACGATCGGCGCCGCCTCCCCGGTCGGCTGGCGCCCGGGCCACTCGATCAACACGTAATCGATCGGCCCCATCTCTTCAAGCTCGTTCGTGCTCACGCGACGCTCCTTTCGGGAGAACGGCTGCGCGCCCAAGCTAGTCCGCCATCCGATCGGCGACGTCACCCGGATCGCATGATTTGCGGACGGCGCCTCAGGCCTCACCGAGCGGGTCGTTGCCGAGCAGGCCGGCCTCGCGAGCCCTCTCCACCGCCTCGGCGCGCGAGCTGGCGCCGAGCTTGCGATAGATCGCCTGCGCCTGTGTCTTCACCGTGTTCGGCGATACGTGGACGCGTTCCCCGATCTCCCGGAACGAGAGGTGGCTCGGCAGGTACTCGAGGGTGCGCAGCTCGGCGTTGGTCAGCGAGAACCCCCGAGCCGTCCCCTCCTCGGCCGCCGACTCGAGATCGGCACGGGCCCGTCCCAGCCACGCGCTGACGATTGCCGCATCCGGCGTCAGCTCGAGCAGCCCCTCGGCCTCGGCGACCAGCTCCTCGGCCTTGCGGAGCTGGTCCGAGCGGATCAGCGGCGAGACCAGGACGAGCCGGACCTGAGCCTCATACCACGGAGGCATGTCGGTGACCCGCGGCAGCAGGCGAAGCGCCTCGCCGAGGTCCTCGCGAGCGCGATTCGGGTGACCGGCCGCCGACAGCGCAAGCGACGACGCCGCGGCGACCATGGTCATGCTCGGGTAGTCGGTGAGGCCGCAGCGCGAGACCTGGTCACGCGCCTGGGCGATCAGCCGCGACCCATCCTCGACCTCGTCGTCGTCGATCGCGATCAGGCACAGCTGGGCCAGCGCCAGGACCTGGATGATCGGCGACACCACCGCTCCGCGCCGAGCCGCCTCCTGCAGGACCGGGCGAGCGCGCTCGGGATGACCCGTGAGGTGGCTCGCAACCCCGCGGTAGAGGTAGCACGGCGCCTGCCAAGGAGCCTCGGGCGGGTGAAGCTCGGACGCGCGCGCCGCGTCCTTGCCCATACGGACCACACCGTCCCTTGCGAGGGTGGCGTCGAGCAGCAGGAGATCGGGCTCGATCCGCTCGCGGGACGCGGACGATCCGTCGACGCTCGCCTCCGCGATTCGGGCCCAATGGGCGGCCCGGTCCCCCTGTCCGAGAACGAGACAGCGATGCGCGGTGGCGAGCGCAAGCGAGCCCGTGGCCGCGACGTGCTCGTCCCCGACCTGCTCGAGCCAGCGATCGAGGGTCGCGAGCCGGCCGCGGCCGCTGATCTCGGGAAACGCCCTCCAGATGAGCTTTCCGGACCGCCCGACGTCACCGGATGCGATCGCATGGTCGATCGCCCGGTCCGGGTCGGAGTTCTCCGCGTACCAGCGGCTGGCGCGCGCGTGGAGCTCCGGCTCGAGCTCGGGTTCGCGCCAGCGAAGCTCCGAGCGGAGCTCCTCGGCGAAGAGCTGGTGATAGCGGTAGCGCGTATCGGTGCGATCGAGCGAGACCACCAGCGCATTCGAACGCGCCAGCCTCCTCAGCACCCCAGCCGAGTCGGACCGCATCAGCACCGAATCACAGAGCGGACCCGAGAGCTCGTCGAGGATCGACGTCCGGACGAGGAACTCGATCAGCGCCGGGTCGGTCGCGGCGAGAAACTCGTCGCGCAGGTAGTCGACGACGACTCGGTCGTCGCCCGCAAAGCTGGCGACCGCCCTCCCGAGATCGGACTGATCCAGCAGCGAGAGACCTGCCAGGTAGAGCGCCGCCGGCCAGCCCTCGGTCCGCTCGATCAGCAGGTTGACCTGCCCGGCGGATAGCTCCAGCCCGAGGTTCGCGAGCAGGTCGCCGCTCTCGACCCGCGTCATCGCGAGCTCACGGGCGCCGAGCTCGACCAGCCGCCGCTGCGAGCGCATCCGCCCGAGCCGAAGCGGTGGCTCGGTTCGCGAGGCGAGCGCGAGCTGACCGCCCGTCGGCAGCGCCTCGATCACGGCCTCGAGCACCTCGAACGAGCTCGGCGAGTCGAGCTTGTGAACATCGTCGATGACGAGCACGAACGGGGCGCGACCACGCAGGCCTTCGACGATGCGGGGAAGGACGACGTCGGAGATGTTCGGCTTCGGGGAGCGCAGCCCGGCCGTCACCTCAGCGTCGAGCGGTTCGATCTGGTCGAGGACGTCGGCGATCGCCGCGACCAGAAGGGCGGGATCGGCGTGACGAGCCGTCGCCGCGACCCACCCGAACGGGCGCTCGTCCTCCCTCGCCCATTCGACCAGCGACGTCGTCTTCGAATAGCCGGCGGGTGCCGAGAGCACGACGAGCGGCGCCGGGGGCGAGGCGAGCAGCCGATCGATCACCCGCGGCCGGTCGACGAGCGCGGGATGTCTGACCGGGGTGCCGCGCCCGACCACCTCCGCCTCGCGATCACCGAGCTGGCGCTCCGTCGCCGTCGGCCGCATCTCTGTTACCCGATTCTCTCCAACCGGCCCCCCGGAATGGGTTCGAGCCGTGGGCGCCTCTCTGCCCGCTCGGCCAGGGTCGGCGGACAGTATAGGTCGGATCGGCGACCCTCCGCCTAGAGCCGTCCGGCGGCGCGCCCGGCTAGCGTCCGGCTCGGGACTCGAGCGCCGGATCGACAGGGGACCCGATCCCTTGTCGATCCGGTGCCGTCGCGATCCGACGCTCACCGGCGTCGGCGTAGCCGCGGCCGACGCTGTCATCAAGCAGCGCGAGCTGGGCCTCGACCGCGACCCTGCGGTACGCGGGCACGGCGGCGCGCAGATCCTCGAGCAAGGCCCGCAGCCTGCGATTCACCTGCACCGAACCCTCGCCGAACAAGCGCGTCTCATCGAGCGCGATGCTGAGGAAGTCCTCCCACGACGGCGCCGGGTAGACGACGCGGACCGCGCCCTCGCCGTCGCGAAGCTCCCCCGGCGTCAGCCGGCGACCGGCGAGGATCCGTAGCAGGAGCTCGATCTGGTCGAGTGCCTGAGCAGAGGTCGTGGGGTCGTTGACCCCGGGCGAGAGTGCCTTCGACGAGATGTCGGCGAGGAGGCGGAAGACGAACGCGGGGTCCTGGCGCAGCGTTCGCTCGTCGCCGACCGCGACCGAGTCGATCAGCGCTCGGTCGTCGAGCTTCGAGCGATCGCCGCGGATGCGGAACAGTGGCGATCCCGGCGGCAGCAGATCGCCGATCGGAGGGACGAGCTCGATCAGCGCGTCGGCGGCACGCGCCCGCGCCACCAACCCGTCGGCGTCGATGCTCTGAAGCACCCCGGGCGGACCCGGGTATTCGACGGTCACCTCGGCTTCCGCTCCGGCCCCGTCGCGCCCCGGACCGGCCGTCTCCGGCCCGCGCGAGGGGTCCGGATAGACGCGATCGATCAGCTTCGCCCCATCTCGTCCGAGCTCGGCCAGCACGCCCGCGACGCGCAGCCCCTGGGTGGTCCGGGAGATCAGCCGCAGGAACACGATCATGCTCGCCAGCAACAGCAGCAGCGCGATCGAGATCGAGTTGTCGGGGACGAACGTCTCGTCGTCGGCGGTCCCGATCGTCCGCAGCACGAGCAGCGCGTAGATGAACGTGGCCATGAACAGGCCGAGAGCGATCTTCGTCGTCGGGTCACGCAGAAACCTCCGCAACATCCGCGGCGAGAACTGGCTCGAGCCAAACTGCACCGCGAGCAGGAGGATGGAGAAGACGAACCCGGTGAAGGTGATCATCCCGCCGGCCATCGAACCGAGGATCCCCTGCGCCGCTCCCTGCCCGAACGAGATCCCGATCGTCGTCGTCACCTCCTCGTCGACTCGGGGCAGGACGATCCCCATCGCAATCGCGATCGCCATGAAGGTCGCGGGAACGATCCAGAGGCTGTTGCGAACGTATTCGTAGACGGCCCAGCGTCTGCGCCAAGACACGGGGCCGAACGTAGACCGGGCCCAGACGGTCCGCATCACCCGGTTCGCATGACTGGCGGCGATCTCATCCGAATCGGATGAGGCGCCCTCGCGCGGGGCGAGGTTGACTAGCGGCATGCCCCCCGCCGACCCAACCGGCTCCGACGCCGCCCTGTTCGGCAACCGGTTCCTGCTCGAGTCGGCAGCCGCGACCGAGATCCCGGCGGACGGGATGGCGGCCGTCGACGCGATGCGCCTGCTCGGGCTCGAGCTGGTGCTCGACGGCGAGCCGATGCGCAACCTGGCGACGTTCGTCACCACCTGGATGGAGCCCGAAGCGCAGCGGGTGATCGCCGAGAACCTCCACCGCAACTTCATCGACCACGCCGAGTATCCGCGCACGGCGGAGATCGAGCAGCGCTGCATCAGGATGCTGGCGAAGCTCTTCCATGCGCCCGGAGAGGCCGCCGGCGCCCGGACCCAGGGCTCATCGGAGGCGATCATGCTCGGCGCGCTCTCGCTGAAGTGGAAGTGGCGGGAGCGGCGGACCGCCGCCGGCGCCTCGACCGCGCACCCGAACCTCGTCTTCGGCGGCGACGTCCACGTCGTCTGGGAGAAGTTCTGCCGCTACTTCGACGTCGAGCCGCGGATCGTGCCGCTGCGACCGGACAAGTACACGATCGGACCCGACGACGTCGCTCCCCACGTCGACGAGAACACGATCGGCGTGGCCGCGGTCCTGGGGACGACCTTCACCGGCCATGCCGACGACATCGTCGGGATCGATCGCATGCTCGTCGAGCTGAAGCGCGAGCGGGAGCTCGACGTCCCCCTCCACGTCGATGCCGCGAGCGGCGGGTTCGTATGGCCGTTCCTGCACTCGGATGAGGAATGGGACTTCCGCCTCGAGCAGGTCCGCTCGATCAACGTCTCGGGGCACAAGTTCGGGCTCGTTTACCCGGGAATCGGATGGCTGATCTTCCGCGAGCCGGCCGATCTCGCCGAGGATCTCGTCTTCTACGAGAACTACCTCGGGAAGACCGACGCCACCTTCACGCTCAACTTCTCGACCGGCTCGGCGATGGTGCTGGCTCAGTACTACCAGTTGATCCGGCTCGGTCGTGCCGGCTACAGGTGGGTGATGGAGGCGATGCAGGAGAACGCCCGCGCGCTGGCGGACGGGCTGCGATCGCTCGGGCGGTTCGAGCTGATCGGAGAGGATGAGCCGCAGCTTCCGCTGGTCGCCTTCAAGCTCAGCGAACCGAGAGGCTACGACGAGTTCGACGTCGCCTGGCAGCTCTCTGCCGAGCGTGGCTGGATGGTTCCCGCCTACACGCTCCCCCCCGATGCGGAGAACGTGAAGTTGATGCGCGCGCTCGTCAAGCAGACGCTCAGCCGTGAGCTGGTCGAGACGCTGATCCGCGACATCGCCGAGGCCTGTGGGACCCTCGAGCGTAAGGGCGGCGCCCACGAGGCCGAGCGCAGGAAGGTGAAGACCGGGGTCGGATACTGACGGCCCGCGGTCACGGGCCGCTCGCGGGCGCCTCACCCGCCGAAGGGGCTCCCTCGCCGCGTGTACGCCGCTCCGGTGTCGAGTGCGGCTCGAGCCCGAGCCCCGTCTCCGCGAGCCAAGCCCGGAGCGCTGTGTGCATCGCTCGCGCGCCGACGATCGGACCTTCGGCCTCGCTCCACTCGCTGGGAACGAGGGTGAACGGATGGCTCTGCCACCCGCCGAGGCCTCCGTGCGAGCCCATGAACTCCTCGAACGGGGCGACCTCGTTCGCGTCCGGGTCGTACATGCAGTTGACGAGCAGGTCCGGACAGTGAGGAAAGCCGTCCGTTCGCCGCAGGTGATCGGCCGCGGTGGCTCCGAACGGCGCCAACGGGTCATCTCCGCTCACGACGTCGTCGCGCAGCCTGCGTGAGCCACGAGGGCCGAGCACGATCGCCCCTCCCTCGTCGGCGCGAACCATGACGAAGCCGATGCCCGGATGACTCGTCAGGGTTGAGATCAACCGCGGATGGAGCTCCTCGATCTCGCCGAGGTTCATCCGGTGCGGGCGTCCGGGAAGCGAGATCAACCCCAACCCCCCCGATGCCAAGACCACCGCCTCCTTG
>Ga0299914_10003608_pt1 | contig 10974 bp, 9 predicted proteins | sample RVTome_10_FD_201361 | JGI IMG/M metagenome (GOLD analysis project Ga0299914, IMG submission 201361) | Soil microbial communities from uranium-contaminated site in the Upper Colorado River Basin, Wyoming, United States - RVT153D57 (version 2) ... | reverse complement strand
ACGGATCGGACGATCGCGCGCGCGCCGGTTGGCGCGCCGTTCGCGGCGCCGTGCACCAGGCGCTGGCGCTGCGCGGCAGCCGGGTGGCGCTCTACGATCTGCGCGAGACGCTGGAGGCCGCGGACACCGAGCTGCCGCCGTCGTTTCTCGCGGCCGTACAGCTCGTGGGCGACCGCGCCTGCCTCGAGGCGCTCGCCGCCGCGTTCGAGCGCGCGGACACGTCGGACGCGCGCTGGCGCGCGCAGCTCGGATCCGCGTTCCGGGCGGCGGCAATCCGGGAGCGCGTCACCCGCCGCCATCCGCTCATGAAACGGATCCTGGCGCGGTGGCCCGACGCCGGGCAGCTCTGACCCCAAGCCTCGCCTGGCGTGTACAACTCAAGACTCACGACTCAAGACTCACAACTTCCTAGTACGCTTTCGCGAACCACGCCTCGCCGAGCGACGGCCGGCCGCACTTCACGCACGTCCCGCCTGCATCTTCCGATCCGAACGGGATGTTCCGCAGCGTCGCCTGCGTCTCGGCCTTGATTTGCGCCTCGCACTCCTCGCTCCCGCACCAGCCGGCGATGACGAACCCGGGGCGGCCTTCCATCGCCGCCTTGAACTCGTCATAGTTCGACACGCGGCGCGTGTGCTCCTCGCGGAACGCGAGCGCGCGCGTGAAGAGCGCCTGCTGGATCTCCTCGAGCCGCGCTTCGACGCGCGCCGCGAGCCCGTCGAAGGGGATCGCCCCCTTCTCCCGTGTGTCGCGCCGGGCCGCCATGACCTGCGACTTCTCGAGGTCCTTCGGGCCGATCTCGAGCCGCAGCGGCACCCCCCGCAGCTCCCACTCCGCGAACTTCCAGCCGGGCGTGTACTCGTCCCGATCGTCGAGCTTCACGCGGACGCCGCGGGCCGTCAGCTCGTCGCGAATCTCCCGCGCGCGCGGCAGCACCGTCTCCTGCCAGTTGCCGCGCGGAATCGGCACGATCACGACCTGATGGGGCGCGACGCGCGGCGGCAGGATCAGCCCGCTGTTGTCGCCGTGGGTCATGATCAGCCCGCCGATGAGCCGCGTCGAGACGCCCCACGACGTCGTCCACACGTGCTGCAGCGTCTTGTCGCGCCCCTGAAACTGGATGTCGAACGCCTTCGCGAAGTTCTGCCCGAGGTTGTGCGAGGTGCCGGCCTGGAGCGCGCGGCCGTCGCCCATCAGCGCCTCGATCGAATAGGTCCGCGAGGCGCCGGCGAACTTCTCGCTCTCGCTCTTGCGCCCGTCCACGACCGGCATCGCCAGCTCTGTCTCGGCGAACTCCTTGTAGATGGCGAGGATCTTCAGCGTCTCGTCCTGCGCTTCCTCCTGCGTTTCATGCGCCGTGTGCCCCTCCTGCCAGAGGAACTCGGTCGTCCGCAGGAACGGACGCGTCACCTTCTCCCAGCGGACGACGTTCGCCCACTGGTTGATGAGGACGGGGAGATCGCGCCAGGACTGGATCCACTTGGCGTACAGCGTGCCGATGATGACCTCGGACGTGGGCCGCACGACGAGCGGTTCGGTCAGCTCCTCGTCACCCCCGCGCGTGACCCACGCCACCTGCGGAGCGAATCCCTTCACGTGCTCTTTCTCCTTCATCAGGAGGCTCGCGGGGATGAAGAGCGGGAAGTACGCGTTGACGTGCCCCGTCGCCTTGAACCGGCGATCGAGCGCCTGCTGGATCAGCTCCCAGATGGCATAGCCGTACGGCCGGATGGCCATGCAGCCCTTGACCTCGGTGTAATCGGCCAGCTCGGCGCGGCGCACCACGTCGAGATACCAGCGCGAGAAGTCCTCGGACTGCGGCGTGATCTCGGTCACGAGCGCGTCCTTCCTGTCGGACGTGCCCTTCCCGCCGGTCCCTTTGCGCTCGGCCTGTTCGGTCTGCTCTGCCATCTTGCTTGCCTCTGGCTCTCGCCCCGACGCTTTACTTGGATTGTCACGGAACAGGCGCCGACGGCATCACGAAGAGCCGCGCCAACGGCACCACGAAGAGCACGAAGGTACGAAGACACGAAGAGTTGTTGATGTTTTCTTCGTGTCTTCGTGTCTTCGTGGGCTTCGTGATGGCCGTCAGCCCGTTTATGGTAGCCAACTCAAGTAAATCCGGGGGCTCTATCCGTCCACCACGGACCACGGACCACGAACTACGACAACGTCAGCGCCTCCGCTATCCGTCTCTTCCAGTGTACATCGTTGCGCGCCGGGTAATCGGTGCGGTAATGACCGCCGCGGCTCTCGGTCCGCCGGAGCGCCGCGCGGGCGATCAGGCGCGCGACGGTGACGAGGCTGACCGTCCGCCAGGCGTCGGCGTCGATGGGCACTTGGGCCGTCCATCCGTCGAGGTCGGCCCCGATCGACGCGAGTCCCTCCAGGGCCGATTGCAACCCCGGCTCGTCCCGGAAGAGCCCTGCGCGCGCCCACATCAGCGCTCGCACGCCGGCTTCGGCGCCGCGCGGGAGCGGCCGGAGTGGCCCGTTCCTTTTCACGGGCGGGGACACTGCGGGCGTGACGGCCGCCGCCGCGGCGCGGCCCGGCCGCACGCGCGCCATGGCGCGCCCCGCGCGCGCGCCGAACACGAGCCCTTCGAGCAGCGAGTTGCTCGCGAGGCGGTTGGCGCCGTGCACGCCCGTGCAGGCGGCCTCGCCGGCGGCGAAGAGATGCGGGATGCTGGTCGCCCCGTCGAGATCCGTCTCCACGCCGCCCATCATGTAGTGCGCGGCCGGCCCGATCGGGATGCGATCGCGGGCCAGATCGAGCCCCGCGCGCCGGCACGCGGCTGAGACGAGGGGGAACCTGGCGTGCACGAACTGGGGCGGCAGGTGCTGCAGCGAGAGGTACACCGGACGGCCCGTGTCCCGCGCCTCGCGCTCGATCGCGCGCGCCACGCGGTCGCGCGGCGCGAGGTCGCCCGCCGGATCGTAGCGGGCCATGAAGCGCTCGTCGGCGTCGTTGACGATCCGGGCGCCTTCGCCCCGCAGCGCTTCCGACAGCAGGAACCGGGGCTGCCCCTCGACGCGCAGCGCCGTCGGGTGGAACTGGACGAACTCGAGATCGATGACGCGGGCCCCGGCCCGGAACGCCATTGACACGCCGTCGCCCGTGGCCACCGGCGGATTCGTCGTGTCGCTGAACACCTGCCCGGCGCCGCCCGTGGCGAGGAGAACCGCTCCGCCCTGCGCGGTGCCGGCGCCGCCGTCCTCGAGCACGAAGCGCGCGCCCGCGCAGGCGCCGTCCGCGTCGATCGCCAGTTCGACGGCCCGCGCGTGCTCGAGGGTGCGGACGCCGGGCAGCCGCGAAACCCGGTGCCAGAGCACGCGGGCGATCTCGCGCCCCGTGGCGTCGCGCGCGTGCAGCACGCGCCGCGCGGTGTGCGCGCCCTCGATCGCGAGCGCCGGCGCGCCGTCGGACCCGCGGTCGAACTCCGCGCCCCAGGCGATCAGCTCCCGCACGTAATGCGGTCCCTCGTGGACGAGCACGTCCACGGCGCGCTCGTCGCACAGCCCGTCGCCGGCGGCGATCGTGTCGGCGGCGTGCAGCGCCGGCGAATCGTCCGGCCCGACAGCCGCCGCGATGCCGCCCTGGGCGTAGCCGGTGCTCCCCTCGCCGGAGTCGGCCTTGGTGAGGATCAGCACGCTGCCGACGCCGGCGAGCTCCGCCGCCGCCCGCAGACCCGCGATGCCGCTGCCGAGGATGAGAAAGTCCGCGCGAGGCTCCACGCTCTGCCCGATCCTGTTATCCTACCATCCGGCGCGAACACGGTTGGCCGCGCGCGCGCGGGCCTCGTGTCCTGCCGTAGGTGCTCCCGATTCGCGCGCCGCCGACACCATGCCGCAGCCCGCTGTGCGCTCCGGGGAGGAGCACGTCGATGTCCGCGCCGGCGCATCCGCCTACCAGGTCGTCATCGCCGCGGGGCTGACCGCGCGGCTTCCCGCGCTGCTCGACGCGGCCGCGCTGCCCGCGCGCCGATTCATCGTCTCCAATCCCACCGTGTGGCGGCTGCACGGCGAGGCGTTCGACGGCCTCACGGGCGAGCCGCCGATCCTCGTTCCCGACGGCGAGCGCTTCAAGACGCTGGCGTCCGTGGGGCGTATCTATGACGCGCTCATTGCCCGGTCCGCGGATCGCGCCACGGCCCTCATCGCAATCGGCGGCGGCGTGGTCGGCGACGTCGCCGGCTTCGCGGCCGCCACGTATCTCCGCGGCGTACCGGTCGTGCAGGTGCCGACGACGCTGCTGGCGCAGGTGGACAGCGCGATCGGCGGCAAGGTGGGTGTCAACCATCCGCTCGGCAAGAATCTCATCGGCGCGTTCCACCAGCCGGCGCTGGTGGCCGTGGACCTCGATCTGCCCGCCACGCTGCCGCGCCGCGAGTTCCGCGCCGGACTCTACGAGGTCGTCAAGTACGGCGTGATTGCCAGCCGCGAGCTGTTCGAGGAGATCCGGAACGCCCTGCCCGGGCTGTTCGCCCGCCACCGCGACACGCTCCTCCCCGTCATCGCCGCCTGCTGCCGCATCAAGGCGCGCGTTGTCGAAGAGGACGAACGGGAGTCGGGCGTCCGGCGCTCGCTCAACTTCGGCCACACCATCGGGCATGCGCTGGAGGCGGTGACGAAGTACCGGCGGTTCCGCCACGGTGAGGCCGTCGCCTACGGGATGCTGGTCGCCGCCGAGATGGCGGTGCGGCGCGGCGTGATGCCCCCTGCCGATCGCGAGGCGCTGGCGGCCGTCATCCGGCAGATGGGGCCGCTCCCGGCGCTCGCCGATTTGCCGGCCGGGCGGATCCTGGAGGCGGTGGCGCACGACAAGAAGGTCGTCGCGGGCCGGCTGCATTTCGTCCTGCCCGGTCCCATCGGATCCACGGTAATCGCGACCGACGTGGCGCCTGCCGAGCTGCGGAACGCGCTCGCCGCCATCCGCCCGTCGGCCTGAGGCGCGGCGCAGGCGCGCCCCGGCGGAGCGGAGCGGGGCGAAGGGGTCCCCGCGAGCGACGCCGTAGGGGGTCCGGCGGGGCGAAGCCCCCGAGTCAGTCGAGCCGGTGTTCCCGTATCTTCGCGAGGAGCGCCCTGTAGGGAACCCTGAGGGTCTCCGCGGCCCTGGCCTTGTCGCCGTCCGAATCCCGAAGCGCCTGCTGAATCCTGACCCGTTCCGCGTGGCTCGCGGCGCGGCGGCTCACGTCGCTCAGGCTGCCCGACATCTCGAAGCCGGCCCAGGGATCCGGCTCCGACGCCTCGTCCTGCGGGGCCTCCTGCGGGAACGACAGGTTCAGGTGACGCGGCTGGATGGTGTCGCCTTCCGCGAGAATCACCGCGCGCTCGATGCAGTTCTGCAGCTCGCGGACGTTGCCCGGCCAGCGGTACGCCACGAGCTGCTCGATCGCCTGCGGCGAGAGCGCGATCGGGCGCTTCTTCATGTCGCGGCAGAACCGGTCGATGAAATACCGGGCGAGCAGCGGAATGTCCCCCGCGCGATCGCGAAGGGGCGGCACCGTGACGGGAAAGACGGAGAGCCGGAAATAGAGGTCCTCGCGGAAGCGGCGCGCCGCGACCTGCGCGCGCAGCCCCTGGTTGGTCGCCGCCACGAGCCGGACATCGACCTGCACGACCGCCGTTCCGCCCACGCGCTCGAACCGCCGCTCCTCCAGAGCGCGCAGGATCTTGGCCTGGAGCGACAGGGGGAGGTCGCCGATCTCGTCGAGAAAGAGCGTACCCCGGTGCGCCATCTCGAACTTCCCCAGCTTGCGGGCGACGGCGCCGGTGAAGGCGCCCTTCTCGTGGCCGAAGAGCTCCGTCTCGAGCAGCGTTTCGGGGATCGCGGCGCAGTTGATGGCGACGAACGGCGCGTCGGCGCGCGGGCTCAGCGCGTGGAGCGAGCGGGCGAACAGCTCCTTGCCCGTGCCGCTCTCGCCTTCGAGGAGCACGGTCGTATCGGTCGCGGCGGCCCGCTGCAGCGAACCGAAGATCTTGCGCAGCGAGGGATCCTCGCCGACCAGCTGCGGCGCGCCGCGCCGGACCGCCAGCTCCTCCCGGAGCAGCAGGTTCTCGGTCACGATCCGCCGCTGTTCGAGGGCGCGCGCGACGAGCAGCAGCAGGTGGTCGGGATCCACGGGCTTGGCGAGGAAGTCGAGCGCGCCTTCCTTCATGGCCGCCACGGCGTCCTCGATGCTGCCGTAGGCGGTCATCACGATCACGGGGATGTCGGCGTCGATGTCCTTGCAGGCGCGCAGGACGCCGAACCCGTCGCCTTCCGGCAGTCGCAGATCCGAGAGCACGAGCGCCGGCTGCGCCTGCTGGAGGATCTGCACGGCCTCACCCTGGCTCTGCGCCTCGATCACGGCATGCCCCTGCCGCTCGAGCGCGTGCCGGAGCATGGTGCGGAGCGAGTCCTTGTCCTCGACGATCAGGATCTGGGCTGGGGAGGGCAACGATGACAGGCGATCAACGGAGCCAGCCGGGCGGGACGCCGGCCTTGCGGGCTTCTTCCTCGATGTCCCCGATCTGTTTCTTGAACATCACGATTTCGGCGGCGACGCGCTCCATTTCCGCGAGCGCCTTCTGCCGGTCCTCGCCGATCCTGGCGCGCTGCACCGGATCGTCGCGGCTGGCGAAATCGGCCGTGAGCACGTTGACGCGCGTCTGCAGCGCCTCGAGGAAACTCTCGCTCCGCCGGAGGCTCTCACGCGCGCGGGTGATTCGCTCGCGCCACCAGTCCTCGTCCTTCTCGTCCTCCGGCGCCTTCGTCTCGGCAGCGGCCTCGGGTCTGGCCGGCTCCCCGGCCTGCCCGGCAGCGGGACTTCCGGGCTGACCTCCCTGAACCGGCGCCGGTCGGGGCGTCCCTGGCGGCAGGTCCTTGCTGGTCAGGACCTTGTCGCTGCCCTTGAGCACCTTCCGGCGCTCCTGTTCCTTCTTCGCAAGGTCGCCGAGCGGCGGCTTCTGCGCGAGAGCCGCGGCGGGAGCAACCCACCCGATCAGGAGCGCGAGCAGCGCGACGCCGGCGCGGTGGACGTTCAGCTTCGTCATGATGCGGAAACTCTTGCTATTGTAGCAGATACGGCTGACCTCCGGATCGGGCCGGCAACCGTGCCCGGCCCCCGTTGTATCGGCCGAATCGCCCCCCTGGCGCACCCCTGGGCGCCTAGGGACCCGGGGCTCGGGGGTTCGGGGCTCGACTACGCTCGACGAGAACCTGAACCTTGAACCCTGAACCTTACCCCCCACTCCTCCGGCTGAGCACCCGAAGGATGCCATCCGCCGGCCGGGAGACGACTCCCTGAACCACGCGGCGTGTCCCGGCCGCGCCCCAGGCCTCCGCAAACACCAGCACCCGGCCGTTCGCGTCCCTCGAGGGGTCTCCATCGCCATCCAGCCCGTCGTCTGCCACCCAGACCACCAGGTAGGCGGGCGGAGCCGGGGCGCCGGCCGGCAGGATCGAAGCGAAGCCGGCATGGGCAAAGAGCCGCCACTGCGGCGCATCGGGGCCGAAGACGGCGGGGCCGGCCTGGACCTCGCTCTCCGCCTGACGCTGCATCGTGAGGGCCTGGAGGTCGAGCGTCCGGCCGTCGGGCGTGCGTGGATGAGTGAGGCCGTCCACGAACGTGGACTGGGCGTTCGAGGGGTACGGCGCGAGGACCGCGTTCCAGTCCGGCAGGACGTCGAGATCCCGCAGGGCGCGCTCGAACGCCGCGTCCGCGGCGCAGGAGGTCTCGAGGGTGCGCCTGTGCGCGGCCGCGATGAGCGTCTCGATGTTCGCCACCGTGATGACGATGGCGCCGAGGCCGGCGAGCAGGAAGCCGACGAGCAGCGCGACGAGGAGCGCCGCGCCGCGTTCGTCCTTCAGCAGGCGTGTGCCGCGCATTGCTTCACCTCGCCGGCTGCATGTTCCGCGGAGCGGCCTCGAACGTCACCTCGAGGTCGCGCACGGCGGCCAGGTCCCCGTCCGCGAGACCGGGGTTGACGTAATGAATCCCCCGGCCGCGGACCTGATCGAGCGCGGCCTGCACCCTGAGGCGGACGCGCACGCGGCGGATCCGGAGCAGGTCGGCGTCGAAGCGGTTCGGGTACACCCCGCAGAAGGGACCGTCGGTGAATTGCGCGAGCGTCATCCGCGCCAGCGTCGCGGTGCCCAGCGGCGGCATCAACGGCGCCGGCGGATCCCCCGGTGCATAGACGCAGTTGCCTGCATCGTCCTCCGGCGCCGCCACGCTCGCCGGATGCGGATCGCCGAAGTACGCGAACTCCAGATGGACGACGTTGTCGATCAGCGGGAACGTGCTCTTGAAGCCGTCGTACACCATGAGCCTGCTGGCGGCGCGATCCAGGTAGTACACACGCTGCACGAGGGGGACGACAGCCGTCGTGCTCCGGGCGTAGGCCTGGGAGAACGGCGGATTCGGCGGGCCATGGCCGAGCCCGGCCAGGGCCGACGTCACGCTGAACAGGTCGTAGCCGGCGCCCAGGCGGGAGGTGTTGACGATCGCGGCGCGCGTCCCCTCCACGAACCCGCAGATCCCGCTCGCGGGACATCCCGGCATCGCGGTGTTGATCGGCACGTCCACGCCCGACCCGGCCATGTCGGCGGCCAGCTCCGCGCGCGCACCGCCGCCCGGCACGAACACGATGGATAGGCGATCGTCGAACGCGGTCAGCTCGGGATCCGCGGCGATCGCGCCGGTGCGAGCGGGCACGATGGGTGGGAGGTGATTGGCAAGCGTGCCGAGCCGGCCCTGGGCATCGGCGGCTCCCGCGTCCAGCAGGTCCCGGACGATCATGCCCGCCGCGACGCGCAGCCGCTGGTTGACGTCGGCGGCTTCCGGCTGGGCGGTGGCGAGCCGCTGGGTGCCCGCCGCGAAGTGGAACAGGACGCCCGCCGCGGCCAGCAGGATCGCGGCCGCCACGAGCGCTTCGATCAGGGAGAATCCCGCCGCGCCCCGCGCCCTCATGACTTCCCTTTCCTGGTATTGAGGACGACGAGCAGCGTGTCCTCACGTGATGGCCCCGTCCATGGCCCCGGGCGCGCGTGGTCCCGCGCGACGGTCGTGACCAGCACCGACAGCACGACGGTCCGCGCCGGATCCTGCGGGAGGGGCGCGACTGCCCAGCGGCGGATGAACGTGGCCGCAGGCGGCGGCGCCGGACCATTGCCCACCCAGCGGCCCTCGCCATCGAGGTAGTCGACGTAAGGCGGCACGTTCGCGGCGAGGGTACCCGGCGGCGACGGGGCCAGACCAGGCCCCCCATCGGTTGGAGGATCGAGGCTGACGTTGGCGGAGTAATCCGAACGCGGCACCACGACGTCCGGTATCGGTTCGTAGGTCCACGGCAGCGACCGGAGCTGCTCGATCTTCGACGCCGCGAGCACCGTGGCCGCCGTCTGCACGCGCGCGGCCCAGCCTGCCCGAACACCGATCGTCACCAGGTGCCCCACGCCGATCGCCATCGACACCAGCAGCGTCGTCGCGATCAGGACTTCGATGAGGGTGAATCCGCGGGAGCCGCCGATGCGTCGCCTGCGCTGTGCCATCCGTCACCTCGCGGCCGAACGGTGCAACGGGTTCGCCAGGGCGCGGGGCGGGACGAACGTGCGGAAAGGCTCGATAAATTGCGTATCGAGGTGAGGCGGGCCTCTGAAGGTACGCGGATCGCGCAGCGTCGGCGGAGGCCGGGCTGCGCGATTGCTGCTACTTGCGAGCTGCCGGCAGGCAGCTTCCAGTCACCAGTTTCCAGTCACCAGTTTCCAGTTGCCAGTTTCCAGTTGCCAGGTGCCACCGTCCGGCGGGCGGCCCAGCGGCCTGGCTACCCGCCCGTGGCGGTTCCGGTCAGCTGGGCAATCCGCGCGCGGACCTGTTCGGCGTCGGCGGCCGCGGGCGCGAGCCGCAGGTATTCCCCGTAGGCGGCGGCCGCATCGGCGTTCCGCTTCAGCCGCTCGTAGCTGAGGGCGAGCGCGAACCGGAACGACGCGTCTTCGGGCGCGAGCGCAATCGCCTTCCGGTATTCGTCGATGGCCGCGGCGTCGTCGCCCTTCTTGTGCAGGGCGAGCGCCAGGTTGAAGGTCGTGACGTAGTCGTCGGGAAACAGGAACTGCGCCTGGCGGTAGCCGGCAATCGCTTCGTCCCACCGGTTCAGCAGGCCGAGCGCGCGCGCGCGGTTGAAGTGGTACGCCCAGCGGTCAGGTATCTGCGCGATGGCGCGCTCGTAATGCGGGAGCGCTTCCGCCACGCGCCCGAGGCGGACGAGCACCTGGCCCAGGTTGCTGTGGGCTTCCGCGTCCTGGGGGTTGTGTTCCACCGCCGCCTCATATTGCTCGAGGGCCGACTCGTAGTCGCCGGTCGCGTACGCCGTCGCGCCCCGGCCCGAGTCGTCCAGGAAGGGATGCGCGGGGCCGGCGGCCTCGGCGGGCTCCCTCTCCGCGGAGGGAGCGGGCGGCGCCGCCCTGCGTCGCGCGGCAAAGGGGTCCACCGGCGCGCTGGCCGGTCCGGCGGACGAATCACGGCTCCCGAACAGCCACAGGCCGCCCACGATCAGCACGAAGCCGCCCAGGAGCCCGGCGCCCCAGCCGGCGAGCTGCCGGCTCCGCCGGGCCGCGGCGGCCGGATCCTTCTCGACCAGCCAGGCACGGCATTTCGGACACCGCTCGCGGTCCGCCCGGATCTTGGAACCGCACGACGGGCAGTTGATCGCGATATCCATCAGCGGATCTCGCGCCAGGAGAGGATGCGCACCCCGACCTGCCCGATGCCGTTGTTGAAGTCCGCCGGATCGCCGAACGCCTCGACCTGCATGCCATTCTCGCCGGCTGTCCCGAAGTACAGGTGCTGATCGACGATGAACGGCGCCGTGGCGCGCCCGGCCAGCGTCCGGACCAGCGGGCTCTCGTTGTTGCTCACCTTGTTGTCGTTGCTCGTATAGGAGTCGTACGCCGCCGTGCCCGCGAAGGTGAGCGCGTAGAGATTCGCGGAGAAGT
>Ga0299914_10003607_pt1 | contig 10974 bp, 9 predicted proteins | sample RVTome_10_FD_201361 | JGI IMG/M metagenome (GOLD analysis project Ga0299914, IMG submission 201361) | Soil microbial communities from uranium-contaminated site in the Upper Colorado River Basin, Wyoming, United States - RVT153D57 (version 2) ... | reverse complement strand
AACCCTTGCTGGGAACAGCGGAGCCGACGGTCGATACAGAGGACAACACCGTCAACGGCGCCATCGGTTGGCACTCCCCCGCCACGGAGAGACCCCTGGTGAACACCACCGAGATCTGGGAGATCTACAACGCCACCGGTGATGCCCACCCCATCCATCTGCATCTAGTCAATTTCCAGATCCTCGATCGTCAAGAGTTCGACGCGGACGTCGTGGAGCAACCGCTACTGCAGCACAACGACACCGAGGGCGTCGGGTTCCGTCTCGAAAACGTCACGCTCGGAGCTGTCGTTGGCCCGTTGGAGGGATACGTCGAAAACGCACCGAAGGACATGGTGATCGCGCTCCCGGGCCAGGTGGTGAGGATCAAGACCACCTTCGACAAATCCGGACGCTACGTCTGGCATTGCCACATCCTCTCCCACGAAGACCACGAGATGATGCGAGTGCTCCAGATCATCCCGGAACCCACCTCCTGATCCCAGAGAGTCTGCTCCCATTCGAGCGAAATGGAGCCCCGCGGCGTGGTCCGAAGGGTCGGATAAGCAGATCTACCCGTCGAATCGTGTAAATCGGCCGACCAAAAGACTGCTTACATACCCAGAGACCGGCGTTGGGCTGGCTACCGGCGGAAGATTGACCGTCACATCGTCCCGACCCTGGGACGAATACCGAGACACGAGGCAAGACGATCATCGCACGGCGGCGCGTCGACCTCGCCCCACCAACGCTGCGGGTTCTCTCCGCCTGGCGGGATTGGCGGCAGACCAAACAAGCCGACACCGGAGTCGAATCTGCAGGCTGGGTGTTCACCGACGAAGAAGGTCAGCCGATACGCCCCCATTCGTTCTCGCAGGCCTTCAACAGGATCGTCGCCCAAGCCGACATGCCCAGAGTGCGACTCCACGACGTCCGCCACACCCACGGGACCTTGCTGATCAAAGCCGGTGTGCCCGTGAAAGGTCGTATCGGAACGGCTAGGACACGCCAACCCGGCGTTTACGATCGACACCTACCAACACGTGCTCCCCGGAATGCAGGCCGAAGCGGCGCGGACCTTCGAGAACCTGATCAACCTCGAGTAAACGCTCGTAGACCATCGCTGGGCTTCTACCGGTCCTTCTACCGGATTCCCACCCTGGAAGACCCATGAGAATCACCCGATGACAGCAAGAGAATCGGCATCCTCGCAGGCTTCTACCGGCTGGGGCCGGTAGAAGACTCGGTAGAAGAACCGTATAACACGGTAGAAGCCCTGGCCAGCGTCACGCTGGCCAGGGCTTTCAGCAGCGGGGGCGGGATTTGAACCCGCGACCTTCGGGTTATGAGCGACGAGTGGGTCCGGAACAGCGATGATCTCGGACGATTAGCGATAGTGGGCGACATGACGCGTCAGTACGCCTGCTAATCAATGACGGGTGATACCAGCCTGTGCCAGATCGTTGGGCTTCAGTCTGGCTTCAGAACGCACGCCCCAGGCGTCAGAACCACGCCACGAAGCTCGCCACTCTCAGTGTTGGGGTGATCTTGCTGTTGGAGCGGATCGTGCGGTCTGTCTCTGAGGTCTTGCTGAGGCGGCCGGGAGACGTGGATTAGGGGGTGGCGGGATCCGCCACCCCCTACTACTCGGGGCTTCAGGCGGTGGGCTCTTCGAAGGAGACGCCTTCGATTAGTGGTGATTCTCCCTTGAAGCCGAACCACATCCGGTAGGCGCCGTTTTCGAACTGGATGTCGTAAGTCCACCGGTAGGTGCCTCGGTCCGATCCTTGAGCTCCGGTCACGTTGGTGACAGCGGTGTAGTCGCCGAGCTGGGCATGGAATTGGTCGCGGAAGGCGAGGAACGCCTCCTCGTCGATGGCGGACTTCATCGTCTCCGACCAGTCCCTCGACCAGGCGGCATAGTCGCCGTCGTTGAACGCCTGGAGGGCGTTCTCGGCCATTTCGATGGCCTGGTCTTCGCTGATTGGGGATGCGACCGGATCCGAACTCCCGCCGCAGGCGGCCAACAGGACGGCTCCGCTGAGCAAAGCTGCGATCCCCCGCAGCCTAGGTCGAGTGGTCGACTGGTTGTGAATGGATGCCCGTCGGGCCTGCTCGGCTTGCCGCTGCCGTTCGGTGACGATCGCCTGGGCTGCTTCGATGGTGGTGTAGAACATGGTGCTTCTCCTATCTCGGTGGTGTCGGGTCCATCCCGATGTGGTCACCATCCCCGAGGGCACTGACGTGACACTGACGTCGACAAGATCGTGACCGTGATGGATACGCTGGCCGCATGTCACGTCTGGTCGATCTGTCACATGTCATCGAGGCGGGGATGACCACCTATCCGGGTCTTCCGGGACCGGTGATCACCCAGCATCTCTCCCGGGAGGACTCCCGTGCCCACTACGAGACGGGAACCGAGTTCCACATCGGTCGGATCGAGATGGTGGCCAACACCGGCACCTACCTGGACACGCCATTTCACAGGTTTCCGAACGGGTACGATCTCGCTGACCTCCCGTTGGAGCGGGTCGCCGACCTTCCCGGAGTATGCCTTCGGGTTGGTGAACAGGAGATCACCCCAGAGGTCCTCACCGGCGTGCAGGTGAGTGGAAAGGCGGTGTTGTTCGCCACCGGATGGGACCGGCATTGGAGAACCGACCGCTACGGCGACCCCGACCATCCCTGCCTGAATGGTGAGGCCGCGGAGCTGCTCGTCGACGGTGGTGTTTCGCTGGTCGGGATCGACTCGGTGAACATCGACGACACCCGGGGCAGGGCGCGTCCTGCCCACACCCGCTTGTTGGATGCGGAGGTTCCGATCGTGGAGCACCTGACCGGGCTGGGGGCGCTGGTAGGAGCGTCGTTCCGCTTCTATGCCGTCCCGGCTCCTGTTCGGGGTGTCGGCACCTTCCCGGTCCGTGCCTTCGCGGTCGTGTCCTGACGCGACTGGAGCGAAACAGGACCTCGCCGGCTTCGCTCCAGTTACCTTCGTTCATCAGGTGCCGTAGCCGGCTTCGGCTACGGCGGCTCGCACCGTCTTCTCGTCAATGTTGTCGCCTCGCACCTGCGCCTCGCCGGTAGCCAGGTCGACCTGGACGGCGGCGACTCCGGGAACCTCGCTGATCGCCTGGGTCACTGCCATTACGCAGTGGCCACAGGTCATTCCGGTGACTTCGAAAGTCTGTTCGGACACTGTCGACCTCCATTCCTGTTAGTGATGAGGCTCACGGTGCCGGAGGACGCTGATGTGAGGCTGACGCCGACTGATCCGGCTGGTCACGCCGTGGTCATCTCTGAAGAGTCTTCTGTGGTGGCTCCCTCGGCGAGCAACGCATCGAACTGTGCAAGGCCGAGTTGTTCTCGGGCCCGGTCCCGGTAGCGGGCGACCTCCTCGTCGTGGACCGCTTTCAGACCGGTGTTGGCAGTCAGGGCGTCGACTCGCCCCAGAATCAGCGCCACAGACCGGTGGCCCTCCATCCGGCCGGCGACACGTGCCAAACCGATCAGACACCGCATGAGTCCAGGTGGGTCACCCAGCCGGGAGCCCTCTCCTACGCCTTCGCCGAACAGACGGGCGGCCTCGGTGTCGTTTCCCTCCGCCAGATGAAGCTCTGCCCGACCTGCGAGAGCTCGGGCTGCTGACATGCCGAGACGTCGTGCTTCCTCCTCGGCCACCGAATAAAGCCAGTGGGCCCTCGCCGGATCCTCCGAGGAAACGGCGTCACCCATCGACTGGCCGAACGCCGCGAACCAGTAGGCATGGCCTAACTCCTCGGCCGTCGCCAGACCCTTCTCGAACCATTCCTTAGCAGTGGCGTCGTCGCCGCTGAGGGCACTCAGCTGGCCGAGTTCGTTCAGGCAGTACATGACCACATGGGGCAGCCCGCTCTCCTCGGCAGCGGCCAGCGCCTTGGACTGGGCGGCGATCGCATGCTGATAGTCGCCCTTCCAACGCAGGATCTCCCCGAGGTGAGCGGGAACCGCGGTCAGCGCCCACGGATCTTCCACGTTCTCGAACAGCCCGATGGAGCGCTCGCCGTGTGTGGCCGCTTCCCCGAGATCGCCGTGTTTGCAGATCACCAGCATCTCCACGAACTCCGTGAATGCCTCCCCCCACTCGTCTCCCATCGCCACATAGATGTCGTGGGCTTCGGCGAGCAGCCTCAAGCCCTCTGTGGGGTCGGTGCCGAACCATCCGTCGAGAGCTATAAGGCATTTCGACTCTGCGGCTCGGCGCCAGTCTCCAAGCTTCTCGAAGATGCGGGCACTCTCTCGTGCCGCTTCCCGGGCGGTCGTTTCGGGCGAGAGGTCGAACATGACCATCGCCCTGGCTTGGAGTGCGGCCGCCCGCGCCCATGTCTCCGCCTCGGCGCAGGCGTCGAGGAGAGCGTCGAGGCGTTCCCGGCCCTCGTTCATCCGGTCGAAGAACCAGTACCAGCCGAGGGCACCACCCAGCCGAAGCCCCGTCTCACAGTCGCCGTGGGCGACGGCGTTGGTCATCGCCTTCCGCAGGTTGTCCACGTCCTGGTCGAGACGCCTTGTCCAGGTGGTCTGCCCTGGCCCATGCAGGTCGGCCGATTCGGCGAAACCCCGGAAGAACCGGGCGTGACGCTTCTCGAGGTCGGCGACTTCACCCGACTCCGCGAGGTGTTGTGCCGCGTACTCTCGGATCGTCTCCAACATCGCGTACCTCGTCTGTTCCGGATCCACGTTGACCAGGGACCGGTCCACCAGGCTGGAGAGGACCTCCAAGACGGCGTCCGGCGACAGGGGGGCGACGCCACAGACTTCGGCGACTGCGTCCAAGGTCCATCCACCGGCGAACACCGACAGGCGCCGGAACAGCGCCCGCTCCTCCTCACCCAGCAGGTCGTGGCTCCATTCGATCGCTGCCAGCAGTGTCTGCTGACGGGGCAGAGCAGCGCGGGACCCGCCGGTCAATAACGCGAAGCGGTCGTGGAGTCGAGCGGCAAGCTCTCCGACCGGCAACACTCGCGTACGGGAAGCGGCCAGCTCGATCGCCAAGGGGAGGCCGTCGAGACGTTCACAGATCATCGACACCGCTGGAGCTGTCGAAGCGTCCAGGACGAAGTCTGGTCGCACCTGGCGGGCCCGTTCCACGAATAGCGCCACCGCGTCGAACTCCTCCAAGACCTCGGGGTCGACCTCACCCGTCGGAGCGGACAGCGGCGGGGTCAGCCAGGTGACTTCACCGTAGAGACGCAGCGGCTCCCGCGAGGTGGCCAAGATCGAAAGACCCGGAGAGGCCTTGAGCAGACGATCCGCGAGCTCCGCGCAGGGCTCGACCAGATGCTCACAGTTGTCTAACACCAACAGCAGCTCCCGTCCCGCCACATGCGCCACCAGCAGGTCGACGGCCTCCGGGGCCTTCTCGTCGCCATGCGAAGCCAGCGAACGCAACCCCAGGGTCCTGGCAACCTCATCGGCCACCAAGTCCGGATCGGAGAGGGCAGCCAACTCCACCAGCCACACCCCATCCACGAACGAAGACACCAACTCACCCGCCACCGCAAGAGCAAGACTGGTCTTGCCGACCCCGCCTGGGCCGATCAGCGTCACTAGGCGATGGGAACGGACCAGATGATCGACTTCAGCCAACTCTGGGGACCGTCCCAGAAACGACGTCACCCGAGCCGGGAGATTGCCGGCCGAACCAGCCGAACGCATGCCAGCACCGGCGAGAATCGGATCTTGGTTCAGGATCGCCGTCTCCAGCTCCTGGAGCTCAGGACTCGGATCCAAACCCAACTCCTCGACCAAGATGTTCTTGGCCCTCGAATACGAGTGGAGAGCTTCTGCCTGGCGTCCGTCTCGATACAGCGCCAGCATCAGTAGACCCCACAGCCTCTCCCGGAAGGGGTGAGCCTCCACCAGGCCTTCGGCGATGTTCACCGCCTTCTCGACCCGGCCATGGTCGACCATCAACTGCAAACGATCCTCCTCCGCCTCCAGCCGGATCTCCTCCAGTCGCGTGACATAGGGCCGAGCGAACTCCTCGTAGCTGAAATCGGAAAGCGGCTCCCCCCGCCACAGCGCCAACGCCTCATCGAAATGAGTCATCGCCTGACCCGGAGCCCCACGCTCCGCAGCTCTTCTCCCCTCGGCCACCAGCCGCTCGAAAAGGTGGACATCCACCCGGTCCTGGTCGACCGCGAGGACATAACCGGCCGGAGTGCGAACCACGACCTCGGCCGATCTCAGAGATCTGCGGAGAGCCGACACCCGAGCCTGCAGCGCATTGGCCGGATTACCGGGCGGGTCGTCACCCCACAACACATCCACCAGACGATCAGGCGATACCGGATCACCCGTCGACAACGCCAACACGGCGAGCAGCGTCCGCTCCTTCATCCCGGCAGGAGTCACCACCACACCACCATCAGAGATGACCTGCAGCGGGCCCAACAACCGGATCTCGAACACGGACAAACGCTAACCCTGTCCGCGGGCCCGGGATCGCCCCAACCATGAGCAAGGGGACCACCTCGAGGAGGTGATCCCCTTCCCAGCTCAGGGTCTTTAGCCGTTCAAGATCTCACGGATGGCATCGATCACGATATCGGGCTGCTCGACGTGGATGTCATGTCCGCTCCGGCTGGCCACCTCCAGCCCCGAGTCGGTGGAGATGCTGAGGAAGTCACGCTGCATCTCCTGCCAGGCCGCCTCCACCTCGACTTCCAGACCCGGTGGGATGCCGGCCTCGGCCCCAGGGGCCTTACCGTGGGTGATGATTCGCACCGGGATGTCCCCGAGCGGCCCACGGATCGACCTGACATGATCGAAGCTGTCCAACAGGGCGGCCATCTCGTCGGTGGTCGCCACCGCCTGGGAGCTGTCCATCAGCCCCACCGCCGCTCGGGCCGCGCCGACCTCACCTGGCAGCTTGGCCGCGATCGGAGGGGAGGCGTTGAGCAGGGCCGGGATGCCGCTCCCGTTGGCCAGGCGAAACACCAAGCGGAGCCGGGCCATCATCCGACCCATGTTCTGGCCCTTGGCCGCGTACTCCTCTGGGTAGATGTCGAACTGGTCCTCATGGGCCGCGTCGACCAGCACCAGGCCGGCCACATCCTCGGGATACGTGTAGGCGTAGGCTCGGACGATCAGCCCTCCGTAGGAGTGTCCCACCAGCACATAAGGCGGCTCGGCGCCGCTCGCCTCGAGCGTCGACTTCAACTCATCGACAAGAGTCGCAATGTCCCGTGGACCCTCAGCCGGGTCACTCCATCCCAGCCCAGCCCGGTCATAGGCCACCGTGGAAGCGAATCCTGCCACCTCGGGTGCGACTAGCGACCAGTCCAGGCCGATTCCGCCAGGTCCGTTCTCGAAGACCACGGTCGGCCCGCTGCCCGAACGCATCACATGCAGACGATGATCGCCAACCTGCACAAACTCCCCCGGAGGCGGGAATGCCCTGGCCATTCGAGCCTGTTGGACCTGTCCGGCCAGCACCGCAAGACCCAACAGGACTAGCAGACCCAGCAAGAGATTGCGGATCCACCGTCGGACACGTCGCAGCACCCGTCGGATCCGATCTGAGTCAGGTACGTTCGAACCGGGACGCGAATCCGCCCTTTCGACGGTCTCGGTCTGATTGATGATTGTGCTCATCTCTACTCCTCATATCAGTCAGTCGGGGCGTTCCCGACTCGTGCACACCATCCACCAGGTCACTGACGTCACGCTGACGTAAACCTCACCTCACCTTCGACCTCACACACCGCCCAAGGCGCCTGGGGGAGGCGACCGCCGATGCCTCCTCCCCAGGGCCCCAAGTACACCACGTCCCTGGACAGGACCCGCTGGCCGGAACTGATTCCGCTTCTCCCGTGAAGCCGGACGGTAAGACAAATGCCGCGAGTGGCTGACCAGGGATACGCAACGCGACGACAAAAACAGGGGTCGCCAGCTCGGCACGTCGACCTGCTTCTACCGAATCTTCTATCGGGTTTTCCGAAGGTCGGAAGTCCTGAAAAGAGAATCTCATGAACTCCGCCCCGCCGCCCAGGTGCTCCAGCGTCCCAGCTCTCCTATCGCCAGTCGGCCGCCGGGCGTGAGAACCCGGGCCATCTCGTCGACCGCCCGCTGCGGATCGGGGAAGAAGCGGAGAACGGTGATAGCCCTGACGACGTCGAAGGTGTCGTCGGCGAAGGGGAGCTCTTGGAGATCGGCGCGGTGTAGGTCAACGGTGGCGCCGGCATCGGCTGCCCGACGTCTCGCCACTCGGAGCATCGCCTCGGAGATATCCACCCCACTTGCCTGCGCACCCAGCCGAGCTGCCTCGACGAGGTAGATGCCATCGCCGCAGCCGGCATCCAACAGCCGTCTCCCGTCGATGGGACCAGCCATGCCGAAGATGAGTTCCAGCTCTCGTGATTCAGTGATCGGAACCGAGGCGGCTTCGGCGCCAACTTTCGTAGGCCTTGGAGCCGATCTTGCCTGGAGCCGGGGATGCGTCGCCGCTCTGGTGCGTTCCGTCTGCCCGGGTTCCCTAGAACCATCGGTGCAGCCAGGTTTTCTCGAAGAGAATCTTGCCGAGATGCCATCGGCGTCCTATCGGGTGGAGATCGACCTTGGGGGTTGGCTCGGCGTAGAAGTCGCCTCGCCCGAACCCGGCCTTGCCGCCACCGGTCTCGATGAAGCATTCCCCGTGTCCGTCGAAGACGGCAGGCTCGCCTCTTCCGGTGACTTCCCGTGTGATGTTGTTGGCGACGACTTTGGCTTCTCGTTCGGCGAACACGCCCGCCTTGGGGAGAGGCTTTCCCATCTTGAGGGAGATACCGGTGACATCGCCGATGGCATAGACGCCCGGGTGTGTGGTGTGGAACGTGTCCCGGTCGGCGGGGATCCATCCGCCTTCGTCCACCAGGCCTGTCTCCCGAACCACCTGCGGAGCGCGGTGTGGTGGAACGTAGGCGAGGAGGTCGAAGGTGGCCGTAACCCCGTTGGCGAAGCTGATCCTCCGATCCGAAGCGTCGACCGCGACCACCTGGTGTTCGGGGTGGTAGGCGATGCCTTTGGCCTCCACCATGGACCGGACCCCGGCCGAGACCTCCTGTCCGGCTACCCCCATCGGACCGGGTTCGGCGGCATACATGTCGATCCGGGTCGCCTCAGCGGGCTCGTCTTTTCGAATGAGGTCGGCGATCAACATGGCGGCCTCATACGGTGCCGCGGGGCATTTGTAGGCGGGGGCGGCGGTGAGGACCACGATCCGGCCGCCCTCGAAGTCTCGAAGTGCGTCGCGCAGGCTCTCGGCTCCGGCCAGGGTGTAGAAGTTGTGTCCCGATTCGGCCAGACCGGGAACGGTCTCAGGAGCAAGCTCCGCTCCCAGCGATATCACCAGGTAATCGGCCTGCAGATCCCTTGCGTCACCGCCGAGCCGCCGTAACACAGGGTCGTCTCCCGCAGAGCATTCGACTACCCGAACACTACGGGTCTCTGGCTCGATGCGTGCGATGTCACCGCAAACGACCTCGATTCCTTTCCGGGAGAGCCGGTGGAGAGGACGGGAGATCTGGCGGGCGGTGCGGCCACCGGTCATCAGCCAGAGCAGGGATGGGGCGAACAGGTGGCGACGTTCCCGGTCGACCAGGATCACCCGGTGGGGTTTGGGGAGCTGTTTGCGGAGGGTGGTGGCGGCGACCACACCCCCTACTCCTCCGCCGAGGACGACCACGGTCTTGGCTTCGCTCATTATTGGTTCCTTCCGTACATGCAGACCGGGTCAGAAGACCAGGACCCGGTCAGCGGTCTGGGTCCAGTCGGACAGCTCGTCGAGGCTGCTGCGTTGACAGGCTTCGGCAAGCTCCACGTCAGTGATCCCCCGGGCGTCCATGCAGGTGCCACACACCCCGACCTCGCCACCTCGCCGGGTGACCGAGCGGAGCATGACCTCTAGGTTGTAGTAGCCCTGGGGCACCTTCTGGCCGCCCTTGGCACATGCCGCGGCGTCCCCGATGAGGAACACCCGGACCTGTTCGCCATCGCGCTTGGCCAACGATCCGGCGAGACGCAACCCGTTGTAACTGCGTTCGGTCCCATACGGCGGGTCGTTGAGGATGAACAGTGTCGACGCCATCACAAACTCACACTTCTCTCGACTATATGGTTATTCTATAGATTCATAGAACAAGAGAGAAATTGAGAGTGGTCGACATCAGGAGCAGACCATGACGGAGACGACCGGACGCCAAGTGAAAGACGGCCTCTACGGCCAGTTCGCCCGCATCGGCAAGGCCGTGGCCCATCCGAAACGGATCGAGTTGTTGGACCTGCTGTGTCAGGGAGAACGCAGTGTGGAAGTCCTTGCTAAAGCTGCCGCCCTCTCGGTCACCAACACCTCGGCCCATCTCAAAGTGCTACGGGAAGCAAGGCTGGTGGAGACCCGACCGGAAGGCACCAGGGTCTACTACCGGCTGGGCAGCGAGTCGGTGTGTGGCATGTTCTTCGCTCTACGCGACCTCGCCGCCGAACGCTACGCCGAGGTGGAGATGATCGTGCGCGACTACTTCGAAGCCCGAGACCAACTCGAGCCAATCAGCCGCGAGGAGCTCGTCGCCAGGGCCGACGACGGCACGGTCGTCGTTCTCGATGTCCGACCCCAGGAGGAATACGACGCAGGCCACATCCCGGGGGCAATCTCCGTTCCCCTGGGTGAGCTGGAAGCTCGGCTCGAGGCACTCCCCCGAGACGCCGAGATCGTGGCCTACTGCCGCGGCCCCTACTGCGTGCTCGCACCCCAAGCCCTCGACGTTCTGCTCCGTCACGGCTTCAAAGCGCGACGCCTCCAAGACGGCCTCCCCGAATGGCGCAGGGCTCACCTCCCCGTCGAAGCCGGATAAACCGAACCGAGCAAAGCGCCAAAAGCAAGGACCGTCTGCATCACTGGACAATCTCCGGGCCGCTCCGCCCTTCTACCGGCTTCCCACAATGTGTGCGGCGACTCGGACCTTGGTCTGACCAGGGGAT
>Ga0299914_10003606_pt1 | contig 10976 bp, 11 predicted proteins | sample RVTome_10_FD_201361 | JGI IMG/M metagenome (GOLD analysis project Ga0299914, IMG submission 201361) | Soil microbial communities from uranium-contaminated site in the Upper Colorado River Basin, Wyoming, United States - RVT153D57 (version 2) ... | reverse complement strand
CGAGCACCACCAGATCCGCGGCGGATCCGGCTGTGATCGTGCCGTGTCCCTCCATGCCCAAGGCGAGGGCCCCGCCCCTGGTGGCGGCATGGATCGCCTGCTCGGTGGTGAGACCCATCTGGACCACCGCGAGGCTGATCACCGGGCCCATCGACTCGAAGTAGGAGGTGCCCGGGTTGCAGTCGGTGGCGAGGGCGATGGTGAGGCCGTGCTCGATCAGCATCGGGCCAGGTGCTTGAGGCGAGCGCATGATGTAGGAGGCGCCGGGGACCAGCACTGCGACGACTCCTGCGTCGGCGAGAGCGGTCGCGTCCTCCTCGGTGACGTGGTCGAGATGATCCGAGCTCACCGCTCCGATCTCGGCGGCCAGCGCCGCGCCACCCGAATGAGTCAGCTGATCGGCATGGACACGTGCCCCCATTCCGAGGCCCTCGGCAGCGGCGAAGATGCGTCTTGCCTCATCGACGGAGAAGGCCCCTTTTTCGACGAAGACGTCGCAGTAATCCGCCAACGGAGCCGCGGCGGGCAGCATCTCCTCGATGACGAGGTCGACATAGCCCGCCCGGTCGCTTCGGAATTCGGGCGGCAGGGCGTGGGCGCCGAGAAAGGTGGTCTTGACGCTCACCGGCAGCTCGGTTCCGATTTTCCTGGCGACCCGGAGCAGCACCAGCTCCGTGTCCAGGTCAAGGCCGTACCCGGACTTGATCTCAACAGTCGTCGTCCCGGCGGCGATCATCCTCTCGACCCTATTTGCGGCCGCCTCGAATAGATCGGCCTCCGCCGTGTTGCGGGTGGCCGCCACCGTGGAGAGGATCCCGCCTCCGCTCTCGGCCAGGTCGGCGTAGGTGGCGCCGGCCATCTTCATCGAGAACTCCGCCGCCCGGTCCCCCCCGAAGACGAGATGGGTGTGGCTGTCGACGAATCCAGGCAGGACCGCCCGTCCCTCGCAATCCACCCGGGGGAAAGGGCCCTGGTCGGGGGCGTCCGCGCCGGGTCCGGCGTACACGACCGATCCATGCTCGACCTTCACCACGGCGTCCGCCACCGGCTCGCTGTCGTGGGTCGTGAGATGCCCGATCCCGGTGAGGAAGAGATCGCTCACCTGTCGGCTGCCGAAGCCACCGATCCGTCGGCGATGAGGGCGGCAATCGCCTCGATCTCATCGGTGAGTGACCGATCCTCGCTCAGGGGCGGGACATGGGCCCGGACCAGACCCACCATCGCTGCCGTCCCGGGAGCGGGAAGGAGAGGGCTGCGGTATTCGATGCCCTGGGCGGCGCAGAGCATCTCGATGGCCACCACCTTTCTCGCATTACTCAGGATCTGGTTCAACTTCAGGCCGGCCCCCCACCCCATCGAAACGTGATCCTCCTGGTTGCCCGACGTGGGAATGGTGTCGACGGAGGCGGGATGAGCCAGCACCTTGTTCTCGGCGACCAACGCCGCCTGCACGTATTGGCCGATCATGTATCCGGACTGCACGCCCGGGTTGCTGGCGAGAAAGGCGGGGAGTCCCCTGGATCGTGCCGGGTCGAGGAGACGATCGGTGCGGCGCTCAGAGATCGAGGCGAGCTCGGAGACGGCGATTGCGGCGAAGTCGAGGACGAAGGCGAGCGGCTGGCCATGGAAATTGCCGCCGGAGACGACCTCGCCCGTGTCCGGGAAGACGATCGGGTTGTCCACGACCGATTCCATTTCCCGGGAAAGCACGTCCTCCATGTGGTCGAGCGTGTCGGCTACCGCCCCATGAACCTGCGGGGCGCAGCGGAGTGAATACGCATCCTGCACGGCATGGTCGAAATCGTGCTCGTGGCTGGCTCCGATCGGGCTGCCGTCGATGAGAGAGGCGATGCGCCGGGCCGACGCGATCTGGCCGGGATGCGGACGCAAACGATGCAAGTCCTCCCGGAAGGGCCGGGCACTCCCCATCATCGCCTCGATGGTCATGGCGCATGCGGCGTCGGATGCGATCAGGAGCTGTCGTGCTTCATGGAGTGAGAGGGCCCCCATGGCCGTCATGCCCTCGGTCCCGTTGAGGAGCGAAAGCCCTTCCTTTGCCTGCAGGGCGAGGGGATCCAAGCCGCTGCCAACAGTGGGGACGATCGTCCCGTCGACCTTGACCCGTCCTTCGCCGATCAGGGCCAGGGCCATGTGGGCAAAGGGGGCGAGGTCGCCCGATGCCCCCACCGAGCCCTGGGAGGGGATAACGGGGAGGACGTCCCGGTCGAGCATCTCGAGAAGCCGCTCCACGACGAGGGGCCGGACTCCGGAATGGCCCTGCGCGAGGGTTCTCGCCCGGAGCAGGAGGATGGCCCTAACCAGGGCGTCCGGCAGAGGAGGCCCGACCCCGGAGGCATGCGAGCGAATCAGGTTGTACTGGAGTGTCTCCGCTTCGTGGCGATCGATGCGCGTCGAGGCGAGGGCGCCGAAGCCGGTGGTGATCCCGTAGACGACGTCTCCCGATTCGACCGCTGCGTCGACCACGGCGCGGGCGGGTTCCATTCGGTTGGAGAGATCTGGCCCGGGGATCGCCCGTGCCCGGCGATAGGCGACCTCGACTACCTGGCCAGGGGTGAGTGGCCCGCCATCGACGACAACCTCGGTCACGACGAGGACGGTACCGGGTTGATTCCCGACAAGCCGGGCGAGGCCGATAGCGTGCCCGGCACATGATGACCGACCTCACCTCCCTCCTGGGCGAGCCAGGCGCCTCGGTTGCGGTGATGGGGGCGACCGACCATACCGGCAAGTACGGCGGGATCATCTATCGGGACCTCAAGCGAAGGGGCCTTCGCGTGTTCGCGGTCAATCCCTACCGGGAGACGGTCGATGGCGATCCGTGCTGGAAGTCTGTCCTCGATCTGCCCGAAACGCCCACCATCGCCGATTTCGTGATTCCGGCCCGTCGCGGGCTCGAGGTGGTCGACGACTGTCAACGGGCCGGCATCTTCAACATCTGGCTCCAGCCCGGAGCCGAGTCCCCGGAGCTGATGGAGAAACTGGACGCCGGCCCCTTCAACTGGCTGGCCCACGCCTGCATCATGGTCCGGGCGAGTTTGATTGCCGGCCGACTTCGCCCTCAGCGAACCCTCAGCCCGCCCGGGGACGTCAGCTCTCTCTGATCCGACCAGCTTCGGGCGAACAGACGCCGGTCGGCCGGGGCTGCCGCCCCAAGGCGAGGTCTTGTAACCTCATCTCAGATCCGCCCGTTGAACAGCTCCCGGGCGATGATGTTGCGCTGGATCTCAGAGGTGCCTTCGTAGATCCGAGGGGCGCGAACCTCGAGATAGAGATGGGCCAGGGTGGTGTCGGCCTCGAGGCCCCGTGCCCCGAGGACCTGAATTGCGGTGTCGACCGCACGTTGGGCCGTCTCGGTCGCATGGAGCTTGGCCATCGCTGCCTTCCCCGTGAGCGTCTCGGTCTCACGGTCGTCGTGGGCGGCCGCGGCCGAATACACCAACAACTCGGCGGCCTCGATGTCGAGACGGACATCGGCCAGCTGATGAGAGACTCCTTGGAAGTCGGAGATCGGGGTCCCGAATGCGGTGCGGGTCATGGCGTGCGCGGTGGCGATGCGAAGCGCCGCCTCGGCCATCCCCAGGGCAAAGGCGCCAACACTGGGTCGGAAGAGATCCAGTGTCTGCATGGCGACTCTGAACCCGTGATCGACCTCGCCGAGGACGTTTGAGGTCGGCACATACACCCCGTCCAGATGGATCCGCCCCAGCGGATGTGGCGAGAGCATGGGGATCGTCTCCCCGCTGACGCCGTCCAACCCGCCGCTCACCACGAAGGCGGTGATGCCACGGGATCCGGCGCCGGGCGTAGTTCGGGCGAACAATGTGTAGACGTCGGCCTCGGGCGCGTTTGAGATGTAGGCCTTCTCCCCACTGATCCGGAACCCATCCCCATCCGGCTCGGCCAGTGTGGACAGCGCGGCAGCATCCGACCCCGCCGCCGGCTCGGTCAAGGCGAAGGCGGCGACGGTGTTGCCGGTTCGAATGCCCGGCATGAGATCGTCCCTCAACCACGGGGTTCCGGAGAGATGAATCGGGATCGCACCCAGCCCCTGGACGGCGAACGCAGTCTCGGCCGCGGTGGAAACCCGGGCCAACCCCTGACGGATCGAGCAAAGGTCGGTGGCGGTGACCGTCTCGGCGGGGAAAAGCCGGTCGAAAAGCCCATGATCAGCCAGGGCCTTGACCAGCCTGCGGTTGACCATTCCGGGCGCGCCGGTCTCGGCCACTTCGATCAAGGCGTGACCGAGTCGCTCACATTCCTCGACGAGCGGCCTGGTCATGGCCCCCATCTCGTCGAGAAATCGAGGCGATAAGAAGTGTTCGGGGACATCGAGCGAATACCCTACGGTCGTCAAATATCGATCGCGAGCGAAGGGGAGATAGTCGATGGCCATCATGCACGCGGTCCGCATTCATGGGTATGGCGGCACGGAGGCTCTCGTGTATGAGGAGGCTCCCCGACCCGTTCCTCAGGCCGGCGAGCTTCTGATCCGGGTACAGGCGACGTCGGTCAATCCGTTCGATGTCGCCTTGCGGTCCGGTTACTTAGCCGGCTATTTCGACCACACCTTGCCACTGGTCTTGGGAACTGATGTGGCCGGTGTCGTCGAAGAGATCGGCGCCGGTGTCGATGGCTTCTCCCCCGGAGATAGCGTTTATGCCAGATCCGGCGTCACACGCGATGGTGCGTACGCCGAGTATGTCGTCGTCCCCGCCATCGACGCCGCATTCAAGCCCCAAACCCTCGACTTCGTTCACTCGGCCGCGCTGCCCCATGTCACTCTCACTGCCTGGCAGGCCCTGATCGAAGCCGCCGCCCTCGCCGAGGGGCAGACCGTTCTCATACATGCCGCGGCCGGCGGCGTTGGGCACGTGGCCGTCCAGCTCGCCAAGTTGCGCGGCGCAACCGTGATTGGCACTGCGTCTGAGAACATCGACTTTCTGGGCGAGCTGGAGGTCGATCAAGCCATCAACTACGCGACCACTCGGTTTGAGGAGGTTGTCAGCGACGTCGATGTCGTTCTCGACACTGTGGGCGGCGACACCCAGGAGCGGTCATGGTCCGTTCTCAAGCCGGGAGGAATCCTCGTCTCCGCCGTGCAACCACCATCCGAGGAGGAGGCACAAGCCCACGGCGTGCGTCAGCATTTCATCTTCTCTGTGCCACCCATAGGAGAAGTGCTGACAAAGGTCGCAGCCATGGCAGATGCAGGACAGGTCAGTCCGAACGTTGCGACAATTCTGCCTCTGACGGAGATGCGCAAGGCCCATGAGCTGATCGAGACAGGACACACGCGGGGCAAGATCGGAGTGCAAGTCGCGGAGTGACATCACCGCTTGCAGAGCTTCCTGGTCGCAGGCAACCAAGTTCGGCCTCGCGGTTAGCCTCCTCGCCGTGTGAGCCCATTTCGCGCCTCTGCAGGCTTCACCGAGAGCTGGGAGAACTTCGGGTTCCAGGTAGCAGAGGGTGTGGCGACAGTCACCTTCGACCGCCCTGACAAGCTCAATGCCCTCACCTTCGACGTCTATGCAGATCTGAGGGACCTGCTCGGGGAGACAGAGCATCGGGAAGACATTCGCGTTCTGGTCCTCACCGGCACCGGGCGGGGTTTCTGCTCCGGTGGGGACGTGGACGAGATCATCGCTCCGCTGCTGGAGATGGACGCCAGGGGCCTCCTCGAGTTCACCCGGATGACCGGGGCGGTGGTGGAGCGCATCCGCCGGCTTCCCATCCCGGTCATAGCGGCGGTCAACGGGATCGCGGCCGGAGCCGGGGCAGCCATTGCCCTGGCCGCCGATCTCAGGATCGTGGCCGAGTCCGCCTCATTCAGCTTTCTCTTCACCAGGGTGGGCCTGGCCGGGGCAGACATGGGCTCGGCCTATCTGCTTCCCCGGGTAGTCGGACTGGGCCGCGCCACCGAGCTGCTGCTCCTGGGTGAGAGCATCGACGCGGAGCGGGCAGTCAGCATCGGGCTGGCGACGCGAGTGGTGGCTGACACCGACCTGTCTGCATCCGCGGGGAAACTGGCCCAGGGCCTTGCATCGGGGCCGGCTCTTGCCTACGGAGCGACAAAGGTGCTGATCGGGCGTGAGCTGGACATGGACCTCGGCTCGGCCATCGAGCTGGAGGCATTCACCCAGGCATTGTTGATGACCACGGAAGACCATGCCGAGTTCTATCGGGCCTTCACCGGGAAACGGCCGCCGGAGTGGACAGGCCGATGAGCGGTCACGAGTTCCTCAATCCAGCAGGTCTCGCCCCGCCCCGTGGCTTTTCACATGGTGCGATCCCCAGCGAGGGCAGGACGCTCTACATCGCCGGGCAGACCGGCCACCACGAGGACATGACACTCGACGACGGCCTCGTCGAGCAGTTCGCCCATGCCTGCCGAGCGGTGGCGGCGGTCATCGAGGAGGCGGGTGGGGAGCCCGACGACTTGGTCTTGATGACGATCTACACCACGGATGTGACCGGGTACCGGGAGAGCCTCGGTTCGATCGGGGAGGCTTATCGACGGGTGTTCGGCAAGCATTTCCCCCCGATGGCCCTGATCGGGGTGGCGGAGCTGTTCGACCCCAAGGCCAAGGTCGAGCTGGTCTGTACCGCGGTGGTCGAGTAGCGGACCTGGCCGCTCCAGGGAGATGTTTCGTATCAGAGCAGGTCGAGCAGCCGGTCGACGTCTTCCTCGTCCTGATAGACCCCGAACCCGATGCGAAGCCGATCGGCCCGGAAATCAGTGATCACGCCTCGCTCATGGAGCTGCTCATAGATCCCGCCGGCTCGGTCTGACCGGAAAGTGAGGAAGTTGCCCCGCTGGGTGGCGTCACCGACGAGCAGATCGCCCAAATCGGGGGTGCCGGCGAGGAAGCGGCTCTGCAACGAGACGGCGTGCTCATGGATCCGGGACGGGGTGGCGCCCTCTGAGTCGAGCCAGCCGAGCGCGGCCCCCATTCGGTACACGCCGGAAGGATCGAAAGTGGCGCCGGCGAAACGCGAGCCGTCGTCGCCGTAGGCAATGGTCGCACCGACCCCAGTTTCGAGTTGGCCGAATCCCGCATACCAACCCGTGTCGAGAGGGCGGGGTGCATACCCCGGTGGCGAATGGAGGAAGCAGGCTCCTTCACCGGACATCGCGTACTTGTACCCCCCGGCCAGGAAGAAAACCCGGTCCTGAATGGCGCCCAGGTTCAGAGGCCGGGCCATGAAGGCGTGATATCCGTCGATCACGATGAAGGTCCGGTTCTCCGGGACCGAAGAGACGATCTGATCGAGATCGGAAACGGCGAACCCGGAGTCGTAGAAGATCTGGCTCAGATAGATGAGGTCGTGCACCCCGGCCCGGGCTTCCCGGGTGAACCGCTCGGTGAATGTGTCGAATGGCTCCGTGGGGACACGATCGACGATGGCGAGACCGGCCTCTTCCCACCTCCGCGATTGGCGGGTGAAGGAGTGGAACTCGGCATCGGCGGAGAGGACACGGACCGGAGGCTCCAGGCACGAGAAGATCCTGAGGAGAAAGGAGTGGGTGTTGGGGCCGAAGGTCAGGCTCGCCGGGTCGGCTAGACCGAGGATGGCGGCTACCCGGTTGCGCCCATCCGGGATCACCTTCCCGAAGATGTGGTCCCATTTGTCGTCCATCATCTCGGCTGCATCGAGCCAGGCGCGCTGATGCGCCTCGAACGTGACGTCGGGCCAGGGGTGATGGGAATGCGCCGCGAAGTGGAGTCGACCCGGTCTGGCCCCGAGGAATCGGGAGAAGTGAGGCTTGAGGTTCATCCCTCGTACTTGAACCGCATCGACTCCACGATGCCTGGAGGCAGGGGCGGCCGGTCGGCCCTCGGGATGAGAAACGTGGAAAGGTTGTACAGATCGCCGAAGATTCGGCTCCGCTCCGCCGACCTCTCCAGGTATTTGGCCCCCGCGGAGCCGCCGGTCCCGATCCGCCGCCCGATCATTCGCAACACCATCTGGGCATGGCGGTAGCGCCACATCGTGAACCCCTCGTCGATGTCCATGAGCAGCTCGAGCAGCCGGAACGGCTCCTGCAACGCGGGCTGGTCCCGGTAGAGCGTGATGAAGAGGGCTGCCTGGAAAGCACGATGGGAGAGACGGCGCTTCCCCGCCGCCTGTTGCTCGGCGTGCTTGGCGGGGTCGAACAAGGCCTCGTACTGCTCCATGGTGGTCTCGAAGTCCTTGGCCTGGGCGGCTTTCTCCTCGGCGGACAATCTCGGGTTGGACTCGACCACGGCCAGATCGGCCTCCAGCCGCTCCTTCACCGCCCCCTGGAAGGCGTCCCAGAACGAGAAGTCCTTGTGGTCCAGGAACGGGGTTCGCTCCAGCCATCGCTCGACCAGATCGAAGACCGACGGCTCTTGCTCGCTGGCCCCCACCGACTCGGTGTCCTCCGGGCTGAAACGAGAGGTGTATGAGGCGCCGCCTAGCTTCATCCGGTCTTCTGAGCGCAGGCCAAGCTTGTTCTCCACCATTCTGAACTGGGCCGACTGGAAGCCCGACGCCGGGAAGAGATAGTCCCGGAAGTCGAGGAAATCGAGGGGAGTCATCGTCTCCAGGACCGAGACCTGCTGGATGAGCAGCTTCTGGATCTCGGTGATGCGTCGCAGGAGTGAGACGGCGGCACCCATGTCTGCCTCGTCGACGATCGTCTGCCCGAAGACGCGTCGCACCTCGTCCATCTCCCAGAGGATCTGCTTGAACCAGAGTTCATACGCTTGATGGACGACGACGAACAGCATCTCGTCATGCACCGTGCTCCCCGCCTTGGTGCTCTCCAGCTCCTGGGCGTTGAGGAGTTTGTCCAGTCTCAGGTAGCTCCCGTAATAGAGATCCGGCTCCATGAGCGGGACGCTACCCGGTGTATCGCTCACGCCTCGATGCGTTCGCGTCCGGTCGTGCTGCCGATGAACTCGATGATTCTCGGCCAGTAACGGTCAGGGGTGTCCACCCACGGAAAGTGGCCGGCTCCCTCGAGGATCTCGAGACCGGCGAGCAGCGGAAGCCCGGAGCGATTGGCAAGGAGGTCTTGCAGGGTCGCGTCTTGGGCCCAGCCGCCTCCGCCCAGCTCCGGCACACGGGCCGCCACCGGATCATCGAGCGACAACCTGCCTCCTCCGGCGAGGGCGATCATCGTGGCGACCATCGACTTGGTGAAGGATCCAAGGCGAACCGCGTCTGCGGCGTCACGGGCTCGCCGGTGCTCACGTCGGCGACGCCGCAGTAGGCGGTTGTGGCCGCCCCCTCACGGAGAATCCCGATCGCCGCCCAGGGCACCAGAGGCCTCGAGAGTGCTCTCGCAGCAGAGCCCCCAGATCGCCCTCGTTCACCGACACCACTCGAGCGATCTGTCCCAGAGCTCTAATGCCAGGTCATCGTCCTGGGCCGCCGTCGATGGTATGGCACGGGATCGCTGCTGGTAATAGTGGCCCGTCTCCGTAGCCACCTCCTCCGAGAGGGCGCACCAAAGCACCGTGTCGGCGCCTTGTTCCGGACTCAACATGCTCGTCCTCGAGAAGGCGCGGATCGGGCCCGGGATCAGCCGGGTGCGGACCAGGCCGGGGTGGACGGCGTACGCCCGAAATTCGGGGCGACGCCGGGCGAGCTCCCTGATGAAGAGGATATTGGCCAGTTTGGATGTCGCGTACTCGGCGAGACCCGTGTATGCGGTGGGCCGGCGAACCCGGGACAGGTCCAGACCATCGGCTCGATGATGCATGGCGCTGGTCAGCGAGACCACCCGGCTTCCCGGTCGCATCTTGGGAAACAGCTCGCGGGTGAGGAGGAAATGGCCCAGATGGTTGATACCGAAATGCACTTCGAACCCGTCCTCGGTGAGACCGCGGCGGTTGACCCCGATGCCGGCGTTGTTCACGAGGATGTCGAGACCCCGAACCATGTTGCCGAAGCTTCGGGCGGCCGCCCGCACCGAGGTCATCGACGCCAGATCTAGCTCGAGGAACTCGACGCTATCGCCCCTAGCCGTGATCTCATCCAGGACCGGTTTGGTTCTCTCCACCGAGCGACCGGCAGCAACGACATGAACCCCGTCACGGGCCAGCCCGATCGCGGTGGCCCGGCCAATGCCGGAATTGGCGCCGGTGACGAGTGCGATCGGCATCGACGGCAAGCTAGTGCCGCCCTGACGGCCACCTCCCGGCCGCGCTTAGCCTGTCCCGATGCACATCACGGCCGACAAGTTGGTCGACGCCCTGAGTGACCGGGGCTATCGGATCACCAACGCCCGGCGCGCGGTGTGCGAGGTCGTGGCGGCGGCGCATGATGGGCATCTCAGCGCCGCCGACATCTACGACCGGGCGCGAGCCAAGAGCGGGACCCGTGTCGACCGTTCCACCGTGTATCGGACCCTCGAGGCGCTCGAGGATTCGGGTTTGCTCGCCCACTCGCACATGGGTCATGGCCCGTCTGTCTATCACTTGGCCGAGGATGCCGGTCACCAGCATCTGATCTGTCGCCGCTGCGGGGCGACCATCACTCTTCCCCGGAAGGAGAGCGAGCGTCTCGCCGCTTCGATCACGGTGGCAACAGGATTCGTGGCCGATTTGAACCATTTCGCCCTTTCCGGTGTCTGCGCCGACTGCGCCTCCGGAAACACGATCTAATCCGATCCGCTAGGGTTATTGCGACACGGTCGCAAGAGAGGACGGATCTTGCACATCCCGGACGGATTTCTCAATGGCGCTACCTCGGCAGGCACCGCGGTCATGGCCGCCGGAGGCTTGGGCTATTCGATCAGGAGAGCGGGCGCATACCTGCAAGATCGGCGTATCGCCCTCACCGGGCTGGTCGCCGCGTTCATCTTCGCCCTTCAGATGCTCAACTTTCCGGTGGCGGCCGGAACATCGGGCCATGTCCTGGGTGGCGCGCTGGCGGTGATCCTGGTCGGCCCCTGGCTCGGGATCACCGCGGTCAGTGTGGTTGTC
>Ga0299914_10003604_pt1 | contig 10982 bp, 9 predicted proteins | sample RVTome_10_FD_201361 | JGI IMG/M metagenome (GOLD analysis project Ga0299914, IMG submission 201361) | Soil microbial communities from uranium-contaminated site in the Upper Colorado River Basin, Wyoming, United States - RVT153D57 (version 2) ... | reverse complement strand
CCCAGAGGGGCGGGGGAGCTCCAGTACGACTCCATCTTCGCGATCTTCGCGGCGTTCGATACACGGGCTGGAGGGACGCTCTACGCCGCCGCGCAGGTCTATTCCGAGAATGCGTATCCCCCGCTCGGAATCCATGTCCCGGGCTTCAGCTGCCTCTACATGTTCCACGGCGCGGGTTCGCGGTGGAACGCGAAGATGGTGAGCTACGGCCCGAACGAGGTCGATTGCACCGCCGTGCGCGACACCTCGACGCTGCCCCTCGGGACGGGTCTCGAAGTGCAGGCGTCCACGATGCCCGGGGGCGCTCTCGTACACTACCCCGCGGTGGCCCGTTGGGACTGGTCAGACAGCACGTCCCAGCACTACATCGGGATCCGGTGCGGACCGGCCCAGTGGTGCGAGGTAGGGGCCGCGGGCTTCGCCCCCTCGCCGAATCGAGCCGACCATTCGAATCCGGCATGGTCCACGAATCGGCGGCGGGTCTTCGAGGTGAAGGGGTGGTACGACGAGCAGTTCCTGGCGGTGTCCGACACGTCATCGCCGACCGGCGTGAGACCGACCGGGATCCTCGGCACGATCTTCCCCGACACGCTGCTCGGAACCTGGAACTCGGTGAGTGATTTCGACGGCACGTGGGTCCGGACGGCGCAGATCGCGTTGCGGGTACCGAGCGGAGCGCCCAATCCCTACGCCGCGAAGCTCAACCTCACGGCGACGACCCCGGGAGGCTACCTGAATACTGTCTGGCTGTGTCACAGCGGTTCGGGATCCTGCCCCGGCGTGCCGAATGCGGTCCCGCCCTGCGGCGATGGGCAGTGGTGGGTTCGTGTCCAGAACGCCGCCGGCGATCCGCCGAAGCATGGGTGCGTGATCCGCAGGGCCCTTCCCGCGCCGATCGAGGTGGTGGCCACGGCGCGCTGGAGGTGGCTGCTCGACGACGAGGGCCACTGGGAGCGGTGCGCACGCGGCTGCTGCGAAGGCCAGACGGGCCTCATGTGAGTCGCCCCGGGTCGCCGACCCACATCCCGATCCGCCGCTACGCCCGGCAACGGCCCGCCGCCGTCCCTCCGGCGGGAGCGCTCCGACCGATCACGACCCGACTCGGAGTTCCGCGGGCGGGTTATCTTGGTGGAGCGATCGACAGCGGACCCGGCGTCCCGGGTGGCACCCTCCGGCCACCGGCGACTCGATTGGCTGCCGGGCGATGGAAATCCACCATGGCGACGATCGATGACGTCGAGCTTCACCTGACGGATGTCGACGCTCCCGAGGGCTCCCGGCCTGCGAGCTGTACGCGAGCGATACCGGGGAGGGTCCCGGGCAGGGAGCGGCGTCTGCCCGATCAGGTGTGGTACGACCCCAGGCTGAGGTTCCGATTCTGATCTGACGACGGGGGGCCGGTGGCGCCAAGAAATCCCGCGCTCGTACAAAACTCGTCGAAAAGGGGCCGACTCTCGGCCCGATCAATCCCGGCTGCTTACGCCGAGATCCCTGTGTTTCAGCCATGACCGGGGTGGGGATCGAACCCACGACCTACGGATTAAAAGTCCGTTGCTCTACCGACTGAGCTACCCGGTCGAACAGGCGGGGTACCCCGCGGGCCGGCGGGTGGTACCGCACGCCGCGGAATGGTGGGGCCGGGATCCGCTCCCGGCAAGCCACAGGGGGACCGGGCGGCGGTGCATGGCCTTCAGAGGTCGAGCTCGGTCTGGAGCACGCCGTGGAAGGTGCGACGGTGGTGTGGGGTGGGGCCGTGCCGCCGGAGCGCCTTCATGTGCCCGCGAGTTCGATAGCCCTTGTTGGACGCCCACCCGTACTGCGGATAGCGCGGATCGAGGCGGCGCATGAGCTCGTCGCGGGTCACCTTCGCGAGGATCGAGGCACAGGCGATGGAATGGGAGCGACGGTCACCGCCCACGATCGCCCGGTGCCGGCCGAGCTCCCTGATGGGCTTCCCGTCCACGAGCACGAGGTCGGGCTCGAAGGGCAGCCGGGCGAGTGCCCGGCGCATGGCGAGGATGGCGGCACCGCGGACGTTCAGGCGCTCGATCTCGCGCGCCGAGGCGGCCGCGACGCACCACGCGCGGCACTCTCCCTGGATGCGGGTGGCGAGCTCCTCGCGGCGGTCGGGCGTCAGGAGCTTCGAGTCGGTGGCGCCGTCGAACTGCTGCTCCCGGTGGAGCGCGACCACCCCGACCACGACGGGGCCGGCCACGGGCCCGTAGCCCACCTCGTCGATTCCCACCACGACGACAGAGCCCGACTCCCAGCCTTCCCGCTCGTAATCGAGGGGGGCGGTGTCGGGCTCCTTGCGACCGGCCTTCGGTGTGATCGACGCCTCCCGGCGTTCTACTCCGTGGCGGCCTCTGCGGTGGCGGCGCGGTCCTCCTCGGGCTCCCCCTCGACCAGCTCGGCGGGTTCGTTGGGCCCTTCGTCGGGGAGATCGGTCTCGCCCTCGAGCTCCTCCTCGATGACCGACTCCGCCGGGGCCATCTCGGCCTGCACGGACTCGGCCCGTCCCAGCCACCACTTCCGTTCCCGGACCCGCGCCCGCTTCCCGCGCCGCTCGCGCAGGTAGTAGAGCTTGGCCCGCCGCACATCGCCGCGCCGGACGACCTCGAGACCGGCGATCCACGGGGAGTGGAGCGGGAAGATGCGTTCGACGCCCACGCCCCCCGAGACGCGACGCAGGGTGAAAGTCGCGTTGACCCCGGCGCCCCGGCGGCCGATGCACACGCCCTCGAACGGCTGCACGCGCTCCTTGCCGCCCTCGCTCACCCGCACCCGGACGCGCACGGTGTCGCCGGGCGCGAAGGACGGGAGGTCCTTCCGCATGTATTCCTTCTCGATCTCAGCGATCCTCGGGTCCATCGTGGTTTCCTTTCCCGCGCCTGTGATCCGAAGCCCGATAATATATGCGACAACTCCCCGTTACGGCAGGGGGACGCGCGTCCCGATAAGGGTTCGGACGACCACCCCGTTCCGGGTCCACGGACGGATGCGACCAGTGTTTCCGCTCGGATTCGGCCGTCGGCCCGGTTTCGCCCCATCCGTGGTGTGTGTCCGGGGGTCAGTCCGCCGCCTCGCCGTCCAGGAGATCCGGCCGCACCTCGCGCGTCCGGCGAAGCGCCTCCCGCTCCCGCCAGCGCGCGATCGCCGCATGGTCGCCGGAGCGCAGGACCGCGGGCACCTCGAGACCCTCGTAGACCGCGGGCCGCGTGTAGGCGGGCGCCGACAATCGCCCGTCGTAGAACGAGTCGGACGCGGCCGACTCGTGATCGCCGAGCGCCCCCGGCAGCAGCCGCACGACGGCGTCGATCACCACGAGCGCCGCCGGCTCGCCCCCGCTCAGCACGTAGTCGCCGATGGAGACCTCCTCATCCACGCGCGCGTCGATGACCCGCTGGTCGATGCCCTTGTAGCGCCCGCAGAGGAGCGTGAGCTCGGGCTCGAGCGCCCAGCGGACGGCCGTCTCGTGATCGAAGGGGTGCCCGCGCGGGGTCAGGGAGACCACCGGGCCGGACGGATCGAGCGCGTCGAGCGCCTCGAAGAACGGCCCGGGCGTCATCACCATCCCGGCGCCGCCCCCGAAGGGCTCGTCATCGGTCGTCCGGTGACGGTCGTGCGTGTGGTCGCGCAGGTCCACGAGCCGGTACTCGACGAGACCGGCGTCGCGGGCGCGGCCGGGGATCGACAGCTCCAGCGGCCCGCGCAGGTACTCTGGGAAGATCGTGAGGACGTTGATTCGCATCGGCGTCGTGGATCGGGTGATCGGTCGGCCGGGTTCCGGAGCGGTCCTGCCCGGGCTCGGGCGTGGCGGGCGGCACGGCGCACCGGCGCGGGCCGCACGCCGCCCGGGCGGCGGCTAGATCTCGAGCAGCCCCTCGGGCAGCTCCACGTGGATCGCTCCGGCCTCGAGGTCCAAGGAGACCACGAACCCGGCGTCGAACGGAACCAGGCGCTCTCGGCCCTCGACGTCCACGGACAGCATGGGGCCGGCCGGGAGGTCGTACACGTCGCGCACGGTCCCGAGGGTCTCCCCGCCCTCGACCAGCGCCGCACCGACCAGATCGCGGAGCAGATAGCCCCCCTCGTCCATGTGGGGGAGCTCCGAGCGCGGGACGGCCAGATCGCCGCCGCGCAGGCGCTCGGCCGCCGTACGGTCGGCCACGCCCTCCAGGGTCACCAGCCAGCGGCCGCCGTGTGGCCGCGCGTCCGTCAGGCGAACCGAATCCGGCGCCCCGGGCGGTCCGCTCAGGACCCGGAAGCGCTGGCCCTCCCGGAAGAGGGCCTCGGGGTGGTCGGTCTCGGCGTCGAGCAGGAGGGCGCCATGGATCCCGTGAGCCCGGGCGATCCGGGCGACGATCACGGGCTCGTCGGTCACCTCAGTCCTTCTCTTCGTCCTCTTCGTCCTCTTCCTCGGACGCTTCCCCCGCTTCCTCGTCCGCTTCCACGGCCTCGGCGACCGGCTCTTCCTCCGTCTCCTTCTCGGCCGCGTCCGTCTCCTCCTCGGCCACCTCCGTCACTTGCTCGGCCACGGGCTCGGCCTCCGGCGCCTCATCGGCATCCGCGGCCTTCTCCTCCTCGACGGCTTCCACGGCCTCGGCCACCGGCTCTCCGCCCTCCGCCTCCGCCTTCACGTCCGCGGCCTCGGGCTCCTCCTCGCGGATCGGCTCCGGCTCCACCACCACATCCTCGGCCGCGGCCTCCTCCGAGGGGGCCTCCTGGGCGGCCGCCTTCCCGGCCTTCTCCTTCTTCGCGGGCGCCTCCGCCGGGGCCTTGCTCCGGTCGGTGGGCATGGGCCGCTGGGAAGTGCCCCGCGCGCCGGGCGCGGGCCCGACGAGCACGATCTCCTCGTCGAGCGCGTCGGCCGTGACGCCGTCGTGGAACTGCTTCCAGACACCGGCCTTCTTGAACAGCGAGCGCACGGTGTCGCTGGGCGCCGCTCCCGCGTTGAGCCAGTGGAGCGCCCGCGCCGCGTTGACCTGGATCACGGACGGCTGCGTGCGCGGGTTGTAGATCCCCAACCGCTCGACCGAGGCCCCGGACGTCCCCTCGCGCGAATCGATCACCACGATCCGATACGACGCCTGCTTCTTCGCGCCGACCCGCTTCAAACGAATGCTCGTCGCCATTCCGTTATCCTGTCGCTCCGTTTCGTCGCCCGTCGGGGCGGTGGTCCGACCTGATCATCCGATCAGGCGGCTCAGGTCGCCCGCACCGCCCTTGCCCATCAGCTGGGGGGCGAGCTTGCCCATCTGTTTCATCATCTTCCGCATCTCCTTGAACTGCTTGAGCAGCCGGTTCACCTCGTGCACCGGCCGGCCCGAGCCGCGGGCGATCCGCGCCCGCCGCGAGCCGTTCAGGATCTGCGGCTTCTTCCGTTCCTCGGGCGTCATCGAGAGGATGATCGCCTCGAGGTGCCGCACGCGCTTCGGATCCACCTCGGCCTGGTCCAGCATGCCGGACTTGACCCCGGGAATCATCTTCAGGAGCCCCTTGAGCGGCCCCATCTTCTGGATCTGCTGGATCGACCGGAGGAAGTCCTCGAGGTCGAACTCGCCGCGGCCCAGCACCTTCTCCTCGAGCCGCGCCGTCTCCTCCAGGTCGATCGTCTGCTGGGCCCGCTCCACGAGCCCCACGATGTCCCCCATCTGGAGGATCCGACCGGCCATGCGCCGCGCGTCGAACGCGGTCAGGTCCTCCGGCCGCTCGCCGACCCCCACATAGCGGATCGGCACGCCGAGCACGCCGAAGATCGACAGCGCGGCGCCGCCGCGGGCGTCGCCGTCCATCTTGGTCAGGATCACGCCGGTGAGCCCCACGGCGTCGTGGAACCCCTCGGCGATCCGGACCGCCTCCTGCCCCGTCATGCCATCGGCCACGAGGAGCACCTCGTGCGGCCCCACGCTCGCCTTGACGCGGCGGAGCTCCTCCATGAGCTCCTCGTCCACCTGGAGGCGCCCCGCCATGTCGAGCAGGACGTGGGTCACGCCGGCCCGGCGCGCCTCGTCGATCGCGGTCGCGGCCAGCGCGGGCATGTCCTCGCCTCCGGGCCGCCCCGCGAGCGGCACGTCGATCTGCTTGGCCAGCGTCTCGAGCTGATCCGCCGCGGCCGGACGATACGGGTCGCAGGCCACCAGCGCGGGACGCTCGCCCGCCACCTTGAGCCGGCGGGCGAGCTTCGCCGCCGTCGTGGTCTTTCCCGATCCCTGGAGCCCGACCAGCATGTACACGGTCGGGGGCACAGCGGCCTCGGCGGGCTCGACCGGCTCGCTCCCGAGCAGGTCCACGAGCTCGTCGTGGACGATCTTGACGACCTGCTCGCCCGGACGCACGGAGGAGAGCACGTCCTCCCCGAGGGCGCGCGTCTCCACGCGGGCGAGGAAGTCCCTCGCCACCTCGTAGTTGACGTCCGCCTCGAGGAGGGCGCGCCGGACCTCGCGCAGCCCGTCCTTGAGCATCTTGTCCGTGATGACGCCGCGCTGTCGAAACTGCCCCAGCACGCCGTCGAGCCGGTCGCTCAGCCGTTCGAACATCCGCCTGCCGTTCGATCGCCGGAACGCGTGGCCCTCTACACGCAAAAAGACGCGATCGATCCGCGTCTCTCAGAATGGCCGCTGCCGCTCCTGACCCGATTTCGATGTAGCCGCTAAGTTTAGGCCTGGAGAGGCCGCCAGGCAACGTCTTTCGGCTTCAGCTCGTGCGCGCGATCCCACCGGCCGGGAGTCGGATCGTCTCGCGCCGTGCGGCTCCGACGGACACGTAGCGGACCGGTACCTCGCTCCACCGCTCGAGGGCACGGAGGTAGGATCGGGCCCGCTCCGGCAGGTCCTCCCATTCGCGACAATCCTCGGTCTCCGTGCGCCAGCCGGGATGGACCTCGAACACGGGAGAGACGCGCTCGAGGTCCGCCGCCGAGTCGGGGAAGCCGCGCACCGGCTCGCCGTCGAGCTCGTAGCCGGTGGCGAGCAGGATCTCGTCCAGCGTGTCGAGCACGTCGAGCTTGGTCACCGCGAGCGCCGTGAGGCCGTTCACGCCGCTGGCGTGCCGGACCACGCTGGCGTCGAACCACCCCGGCCGGCGGGGCCGGCCGGTGGTCGCGCCGAACTCCGCCCCCAGGTGCCGCAGGCGCTCGGCCGCCTCGCCGTCGAGCTCGGTGGGGAGCGGTCCGTTCCCGACCCGCGTCGTGTACGCCTTCACGACCCCGAGCACCTCGTCGATGAGCGTCGGGCCGATCCCCACGCCCGCGGCCGCGCCCCCCGCGGTGGTCGTCGACGAGGTCACGAAGGGGTACGTGCCGTGGTCGATGTCCAGCAGCGACCCCTGGGCGCCCTCGAGGAGCACGCGTCCGCCGGACGCCAGCCCGGCGCGGAGCTCCTCGCCGGTGTCGGTCGCGAGACCGAGCAGGGTCCCGCGCACGTCCTCGATCGCGTCGAGCACGGCGTCGGTGTCCACGCGCTCGTCGGTCGAGAGCCGCTCGAGAACGGCGTTCGCCGCGGCCACGCCGCGCTCCACGATCTCTCGCGTCCGCCCCGCGTCGCGCAGGTCCCCGATCCGGAGCCCGCAGCGGGCCACCTTGTCGCGATACGCGGGTCCGATCCCGCGTCCGGTCGTGCCGATCTTCTCGGTGCCGGCGCTGTTCTCGTGCGCCGCGTCGAGGGCGCGGTGATAGGGGAGGACGAGGTGCGCGCGCCGGCTCAGCCCGAGACGGCCCTCGAGATCGATGCCGCGGACGCGGAGCCCCTCCATCTCCTCCACCAGGGTCCACGGATCGATGACCACGCCGTTTCCGAGCAGACAGCGGCGGGTCGGGTAGAGGATGCCCGAGGGGATGAGGTGGAGGACGAACTCGTCCTCGCCCACCCGCACGGTGTGCCCCGCGTTGGCGCCCCCCTGGTAGCGGGCCACGATCGTGGCCTGCTCGGCGAGGACGTCCACGAGCTTGCCCTTCCCCTCATCTCCCCACTGCGCGCCCACGACGACCAGGCAGCGCACGCTGTCGCTGAACACGGGACAGACCCCTCCCCTCTCTCGCTAACAAGCTTCCAGTTGGACGACGGACGCACGTCGCCGTGGACGGAACCCGCAGGTGTTCTTCCTGGCGCCCTTCCCGGACGCTACGCTTCGGCGCCGGACGAGGCGCCGAGACCCGCCGCCTCGAGCGCGGCCTCGACCACCGTCCGGCGGTCGTCGGAGAGCGGCTGGAGCGGCGGGCGCGGCGGGCCCCCCACGAGGCCGAGGGCGTCGAGCGCCGCCTTCACGCCGGGCACGCCGAGACCCGCGACCACCGTCTTGTGGAGCGGGCCGATCCGTTCCTGGAGCGCGCCGGCCGTCGCCGTGTCCCCGTCCAGCCAGGCCTCGTACAGACGTGTGGCGGAGCGCGCGGCGAGGAGGCCCACGCCGAGGATACCGCCCCGTGCCCCCGCCTCGAGCGCCGCGTACAGGAGCGCGCCCGACCCTACGAGGACCGACCCTCGAGACCCACACGCGGTCACCAGCGCCGCGAGGTTCGACAAGTCCCCCGAGGAGTCCTTGATCCCGGCGATGTTGGGGTGCTCCACGAGGCGACCGGCCAACTCGGGCTCGAGCGTGACCGGCACGAACTTCGGGATGTGGTACAGGATCACCGGGACCGGCGACGCGTCGGCCACGGCCCGGAAGTGGTCGCGCAGGACCGCCGGAGACATGGCCGACCGGTAGTACGAAGGCGACCGCACCAGCACGGCGTCCGCCCCCCGCTCTCCCACCGCCTTCGACAGGGCGATCGTCTCGCGGGTGGCTTCCGCCCCCGTCCCCACGATGAGCCTGCGTCCTTCGGTGAGCGGCAGGGCGGCGTCCACCAGCGCCAGGAGCTCGTCCCGGGCGAGGAGCGGCGCTTCACCGGTCGATCCGGCCACCACGATCCCCGCGATGGGGTGCGAGAGCCAGGCGTGCAGGTTGGCGCAGAACGCCGAAACGTCCACGCCCCCCGCGGACGCGAAGGGCGTGGTGACCGGCAGATGGATTCCGTCGAGCGTCAGCGTGTCCCGGGTCAGAACCGTCGCTCCCCCGTCATGAGACCGACTTCGCTTCTCTTCTCGGTCTGCAGATCGGGGGTGTTGTGCTCGCGAAGCGTCCTCATGTGGAGCTCGAAGTCGCTCGGGTTGGAGGCCATCTCGAGCGCCGTGTCGTACGCCACGATGCCCTCTTCCACGAGGTCCATGAGGTGCTGGTCGAACGTCTGCATCCCGTACTGCTGCCGACCGTTCTGCATCAGCTCCACGATCTCGGTCTGGGTTTCGCCACGCAAGATGCAGTCGCGGATCGCGGGCGTCACGCGCATCACCTCCATGGCCGGGACGGTCCCGTTGCCATCGGCGGTGCGCGCGAGCCGCTGCGACACGATCGCCCGCAGCGTGTCGGCGACGCGGAACCGGACCAGCTCCTCGTGCTGTTCCGGGAACATGCCGAAGAGGTGCTTGAGCGCCCCGGTCGCGGTCGGCGCGTGCATGGTCGAGATCACGAGGTGACCGGTCTCGGCGGCCTCGACGGCGATCTCGGTCGTCTCCAGATCGCGCATCTCGCCGATCAGGATGATGTCGGGGTCCTGACGGAGCGCCTGGCGCAGCCCGCGGCGGAACGACTCGGTGTCGCTCCCGATCTCCCGCTGCGTGACCGTCGACATGTGATTGTCGTGCCAGTACTCGATCGGGTCCTCGAGCGTGATGATGTGCTTCTTCCGGTTCTGGTTGATCCACGAGATCATGGCGGCCTGCGTGGTGCTCTTGCCCACGCCGGTGGCGCCCGTCACGAGACACATGCCGTGCGGCTCGTCGGCGATCTTCGTCAGCACGTTCGGGAGGTTGAGCTCCTCCAGGGTCGGCACCCGCCACGGGATCGTCCGCAGCACGACCATGAACGAGCCGCGCTGCTGGAGGATGTTGACGCGGAAGCGGGCCAGGTCCTGGAGCTCCCACGCGAAGTCGAGGTCCCAGATCTCGTCGATCCGGCGCCGGAACGTCTCGTTCGGCAGGAGCTCCACCGCGATCTGGCGCGTCTCGTCCGGCGTGAACGGCGTCTCCGAGAGCGGGACGAGGTCCCCGTGGATGCGGGCGCGGAACACGTCCTTGGCCTTGATGTGGATCGACTGCGCGCCCCGCGCGACGGCAGCTCGAATCAGGCGCTCCATCAATTGCATCGGGTCCGTGCTCCTTGTCCGGCCGGTTTCCAGGGGGCGCGCGGGCCGGTCACGGCCGACGGCCCGACGAGGGTGAGGGCGCAATCGCCGTTCCAGCGGCCGGTGGCCGTTCGCCGGGTGGTAGCGCCCGGTCGCACGACCGGCGTGGTCGAGCGACGGCACACGAAGGATCTCCGTAACCGACGTCCAGACAACGAGTTAGGGGTTCGAGATGACGGCGGGCGGCGCGGCCCGTTCCGGCGGCGGCGGGCCGTGATCGCGCGCCCGGGGCACGCGGGGACCCCGCGGAAGGGCCGACGAGAGGCAAAGCGCCACGCCGGCATCGTATTGCGCGAACGGCCGTTCCGGCCGTTTCGGCGTCTATTTCACCGCCACCGTGCGCACGCGCGGGTCCTCGAACAGCCGCTCGGTCAGGTCGTGCTGGTCGCGACGCATCCCGTGGATCCGGTACGTGACCTCGACCTCGCCGTCGTCGTTCCGAACGAGCTCGAGGGCGCGCGCCGTGAGCCCGCGGCGCTCGAGGAACTCGGACAGCCACGCGTGGTCCTCGCAGTCCCGCTCGAGGCCGATGCGGAGGTTGACCGTCTCGCGGTCGAACCAGCGCGCCTCGATCCATCCGAGAAGCGTCAGGGTGAGCAGCACGAGCACGGTTCCCCCCACGGCGATCACGTACGCTCGGAGCCCCACCATCATGCCGACCGCCGCCGCCACCCAGATCGATGCGGCGGTCGTGATGCCCACGACGTTGCCACGGTGGACCAGGATCGTCCCCGCCCCGATGAACCCGATGCCGGATACGATC
>Ga0299914_10003601_pt1 | contig 10986 bp, 9 predicted proteins | sample RVTome_10_FD_201361 | JGI IMG/M metagenome (GOLD analysis project Ga0299914, IMG submission 201361) | Soil microbial communities from uranium-contaminated site in the Upper Colorado River Basin, Wyoming, United States - RVT153D57 (version 2) ... | reverse complement strand
CTGAAGCCGGGGACGCTGCGCCAGATCGGCGTCTCGACGCCGCCCGGCGCGATCGCATTGACCCGGATGTTGTCGGCGGCGCCCTCCTTGGCGGCGATCCGCGCGAGGTGGATCGCCGCAGCCTTGGAAGCGCCGTAGGCCGCGATGCCCGGCTCCGCCTTCACCCCGGCGGCCGAGGCGGTGACGACGATCGCGCCACCCTGGCCGCCCGATCGGATCGCGCGCATTGCCGTCTGCAGGGTCAGGAAGGCGCCGTCGAGATTGGCCGACATCACCCGGCGCCAGTCGGCGAAAGCCATGTCCTCGATCGCTCCCCCGGCGGCGATGCCGGCATTGACGAAGGCGTGGGTGAGTCCGGTGAGGTCGGCCGACGCCCACATCTGCTCGTCCGACACGTCGCCGATCATCATCTGCCGCTCGCACGGGAGCGAGAAAGCGAAGTCGCGCAGCATGTCCTCGCTGCGGTCGCACAGGATCAGCTTCTTCGCGCCGCCGGCGGCCAGGCGCGTCGCGGCGGCCGCGCCGATTCCCGATGCGGCGCCGGTCACCAGGATGACCGCATTCTCGAAATCGTTCATGGCCGCCGCTGTACCGGTTGTTTCAGGGACGTGAAATCCCCTTAGCATATCCAAAGGTGCAGACGCTGGAGACGGCGGCGGCGAGATGCCGTCCGCACGGGCGCTAGGCGGCGGCGTCGCCGATGCCGAGCTCGCCGAGCTTGCGGTAGAGGGTGGACCGGCCGATGCCGAGCCGCCGGGCGACCTCGGTCATCCGGCCGCGATAGTGGCCGATCGCCAGGCGGATCACGTCGGCCTCGATCTGCTCGAGCGGCCGCAAATTACCGTCCGATTGGTAGAGGGTGACGCCCGGACCGTGGGCCATCGCCGCCGTTTGCGACTGTCCGTCGAGCTGCCTGGCGTGGAAATCGTCGGCGCGGCGGCCGAAGCTCGCTTCGGTGGCGATGTGCGGGAAATCGCCGGCGGTGAGGGCGTCGCTCTCGCAGAGCACGGCGGCGCGGAACAAGGCGTTCTGAAGCTGGCGGACGTTGCCCGGCCAGCCGTAGGACATCAGCACCGACAGCGCGTCGTCGGTGATCGAGACGTGGCGCATGCCCGGCTGCTCGGCGATCCGCGAGAGCAGGTGGCGGGCGAGGGCGGGAAGGTCGCTGATCCGCTCGCGAAGCGACGGCACGGGCACATGGACGACATTGAGCCGGTAATAAAGATCCTCGCGGAATCGTCCGGCGGCGACCTCGTCGGTCAGCCGCCGGTTGGTGGCGGCGATGATCCGCACGTCGACCGTCTGCGTGATTCGGCTGCCGACCCGCTGGATCTCGCCGGTCTCGAGCGCGCGCAGCAGCTTGACCTGGGTGTCGAGCGGCAGCTCGCCGATCTCGTCGAGGAACAGGGTCGATCCGTCGGCATCCTCGAACCGGCCGATATGGCGGTCGAAGGCGCCGGTGAAGCTGCCTTTCTCGTGGCCGAACAGCACCGATTCCACGAGATTCTCGGGGATCGCGCCGCAATTGACGGTATGCAGCGGCTTCTTGCCGCGCGGGCTTGCGGCATGGATCGCCTGGGCGACGATCTCCTTGCCCGATCCGCTCTCGCCCTCGATCAGCACCGAGACCCGGGCGCGCGCGGCCTTGGCGGCGACCGCCAGCGCGGCGCGGAAAGCCGGAGCGGAGCCGACAATTTCCTCGAAGCCGAGGAACTTGCCGATCTTCTCGGAGAGCGGCCGGAGCTCGCCGGTGCGGCGGCGGCGGTCGGTGGCGGCATCCAGCGCGGCGAGCAGGCGGTCGGGCGCAATCGGCTTGACCAGGAAGTCGCTCGCCCCGGCGCGCATGGCGTCGACGGCGACGGCGACGCTGGTCTGGGCGGTGAGGACGAGCAGGGGGATTTCGGGCTTCAGCTCGCGGATCTGGCGGATCAGCTCGGTGCCTTCCTCGCCCGGCAGCCAATGGTCGAGCAGGATGGCGTCGAACTTGGGTTCCTGCGGGTCGGCGAACATCGCCTGCGCCGCTTCGAGATCGTTGGCGCCGCGCACCCACCAGCCGGCGCGGGCGCCGATGGCGGTGATCAGCCGCCGCTGCGCCGGCTCGTCGTCGATCAGCAGCAGGCAACGTGTCGGATCGGGCCGCATCTGTATCCCTCGTCCTGAAGAGGGACTGATCTACGGGGATTGCGTAAAAGGGCTGTTAAGATCGGGGGCACGGTTTGCGCGGCGTAACCCCTGCAGTGATTTCTAGCGCAAGCCCGGATTCTCGCTCTCGAGCGCGGGCGCAGCTACCTCCGTCGCCGCCGTCATCGCCTCCCGACCCATTTCGTCGTCGGAGAGCTCCGCGACATTCAGCGTCCATCCGGTGCCGCGGACGACCTCGATCGAAACGTCCTCGCATCCCGCATTTCTCAGCTTCTGCCGGATCTTGAAGATGAACGCATCGATCACGGCCTCGCTCGGCTGCTCGCCCTCGCCATAGATGTGATTCAACATATCCTGTCGTGAGACGGGCTCAGGGCTGCGCTCCCACAGATATTCGAGCACGCTGAACTCGGACCGGGTGAACGGCACCTTGCGGCGACCGATCCTCGCCACGCGCTGTTGCGGCACGAGCGAGAAGCGGAACGGCCCGCGAGCTTCATTCCCACGATCTTCCCGGCCGGCGAGGGCGGCTGCAACGTCTTCCACGATTCGCTTGCGCTGAGATTCGAGCAATTCGGTGAGCTGTTCCCGCACCATCGGAGCGGTGCGCAGATGGCTGGCACAGGCGAGGGCGACGTTCACGAGGGCGAGGCTGCTGCTCACTTCGTCGCGAATGACGCGCAGCCGATTGCCGCAGATCTCCAGCGCTTCGAAAAGCTCCTCGGCCAGATCCTTCTGCCTGATGGGCGGCATGGCGCTTCCCGTTTGGCGGCATTGCCGCGAACCTCTCCGGAATCTCACCCTTTGGTAAATGATTGGTAAAACGCGTCCTGCGCCTGGCGCGCATCGGGATCCGGCCGCGGTGCGCCGTAAACGCCAGCTTCACGGGCGAGACACGACCGGCGGGCGCCGGGATGCTCACCGGGCGAGCCGCCACGCCACCGCCATCAGAACGGTGGAGATCGCGGCGCCGGCGACAGCGAAGGCCGCCAACCCCGCCTCGAGCGACCAACCGAGCGCGTCCGCCGCCAGCAATGTGCCGACGCCAGCCGCGAGCCGAGCCGCCGACACGGCCGTCAGCAGGTCGGTTCGACCGAGCGCCTGAAGCGCCTGACCGGCGGGGATCGCCACCAGCAACGACGCCGACAGCGGGGCGAGCACGAGCAGGAGCGTCCCACCCTCTCGCCACGCCGCGCCGAAGATCGTGCCGAAGAGCGGCGCGCCGACGAGCAGGACGACGAGCAGGGCGAGGCCGCCGCCGGTGGCGAGCGCCCGCGTGATCGCCCGCAGCGGCTCGCGAAGGCCGCCCCTAGCGCTGCGGACGATTTCGGCGGCGGTGCCGAACCACGCCGATGCGATCGCCTCGCTCCCCAAGGCGACGGGTGCCGTCAGCAACCGTTGGGCGAGCACGAAGAGCCCGGCCGCGGCTGGTCCGTGGAGCGCGGCTATAAGCCCCGGCACGACGGCGGCGGTTGCGCCTTGCAACGCGGTTGCGATCGAGCTCCAGCTTACGAACCTGGCCCAACGCCGCGCCGCACCGGGAGCGTCGGCGAGCGCCCCGCGTGTCCGAGCCGCAATCCCGATCGAAGCACGCCCGGTTTCCGCCGCAACGCGGGACCGCAGGACGCGGCGGGTTGCCGCGAACGCGGTGACGGCGTGGGCGGCCGCGCCGGCCGTGGCGCCGATCGCAATCCAGCCCGCGGCCGCACCGGCCGCACCCGCTCCGATCTGGACAGCCGACTGGCTGGCCGCCTGCGCAAGCCGCGCGCGCGCGAGCCCGGCATAAAGCCGCTGGCGGACCAGCAATCCGGCCGCGACCAGTCCGATTGTCGCTATCGCGGCGTGGACCGGCACAAGCCACGCATAGGCCGCCATCTCGGCTACGTTCGCGGCGGCAAGCAAGGGCTGAGCGAACGTCGCGACGGCGAGGCCGAGCGCTGCGGTAACCGCTGTCCCGGCAAGCAGGCTGACCGCACACAGCGCGGCGGTCTCCCGCGCGTCGCGCGCGAGAGCGATCGCGACGTCGAACCGCAGACAGGCGAGCAATGCGGAAAAGGTGAGCACGCCGATGAGAACCCCCGCTGCGCCTACCTCGGCCGGTGTGAAGAACCGGGTCAGCAGCGGTGCGCTCGCAACCAGCAGCGCCTGGGCCGGGATGCTGCCGAGCGCGAGCGTCGCCGCGTCGCGGCCGATCTGGCCGGTCATATCGTCTCGCCCCCGCGCTCCCGGGGGCAAAGCGCGGCGCCGTCGAAGCCACGGCAAGGCGAGCCCGGCCCGCGCGGCCAGCGGCCCCGCGAGCGGCACTCGGGCGGCGATTCCGAGCGCGCGTCGCACCGCCATGAACGCCGAGGCATCTGCGCAACGCGCCTCGCGCAGGTCTGCGCGTGCCGCTTCCCGGCGGCTCGCCCGAAGCCGAAACAGGGCGCGTCGGACAAGCTGCCTTGCCAGCGTCGCACGGCGGACTCGATCAAGCGCCGGATCGTCGATCACGAGCGCCCTCAGGGTGGCGACGGGAATATCACCCTCGTCGCGGCGCGAGAGCTGGTCGGCGTGCCAGCGTTGGACGACAAGGTGCTCGCCGACGAGCACGTGGGCCCAGCCGTCGACCGCCGTCCGGATGTTTACCCACAAATCCGGTGCGACATCGTCGGGAATCGGTTGCCGTCGTTGGGCCGCTTCGAGTGCCGCGCTCCGGATCAGCATCCGCGACGGCTGCACCGACAGGCGGCATTCGAGCAGCTTGACGGCCGCACCCGCGAGCACGCCCTCGGGCCATGGATCGGCCGCCAGCACGCGGCGTCCGTCCAGCTCCCAGGCACCACGACAGAAGGCGACCCCCGCTGCCGGCTCGGCACGAAGCGCGGCGAGGAGCCGGGCGACGAATTGCGGCTCGTAGCGATCATCGTCGTCGAGCACGCCGATATACTCGCCCCGGCAGAGGGATACGGCCGCCCGGAACCGTCCGCTCGGGCCGCCACGCGGCTCGGCACGGTGATAGCGGACGCGCGGGTCCGCGGCGTATCCGTCGACGATGTCGGCAAGGTCGCCGGAATCGTCATAGATCACCAGCTCGAGATCCGCGTGGGTCTGGCTCAGGACGCTCTCGATTGCTTCCCGCAGCCAGCGGCGGCGGAAGGCGCGGATCGCGATCGAGACCTGCGGCACGATATTCACCAGCAGCGGGCATCCGTCGCACAGCGCCCGAGCTCGGCGTGTGCGGCGGCGATCTCCGCCTCCGAGCGGCTGCACCATTCCGCAAGCGCCCGCCGGGCGCGCGTGACTTCAGCCTTGAGGTCGAGGCCGTCGGTGCGAAAGAAGCTGCGCGAGACAAGCGCGGCTCTCGCGCCGGTGCGCGCATATTCGGCGTAGACGAGGTCGGCCGGCACGGGCAGGCCTTTGTCGCCGGCTCGGCCGATTCCGCCCAGGCCGAAACGCAGGCCAGCGGCACGGACGGTCGCCCCGGCCTCGGCGGCCAGCTCGCCGGCGAGCACCAGCCAGCGGTTCGACAGACCGAGGCTGAGAGCGAGATCGTTCAGGCCCATGTGGACCTCGTCGACGCCTTCGACTTGCACCATCTCGGCAAGCCGCCCGAGCGCGTCGATGTGCTCGACCAGCAATACGAGCGTGGCGCGACCGCCGATCAGCGCCGCAAAGCGCGCGGCCTCCTCGGCCTCCTTCACCATCGGCAGCATCACGACCTTCACGCCGCGCGCGAGCACCGACTCGACCTCGCGCCGGCTGTCGTGATTGAGCGGATTCACGCGCGCAAAGAGGCACGCGTTCGTGAGCGCGGGGCCGATCTTGTCGAGATCCGACTCCGCGTGCGAAGACACCCACGTGCCAAGTCCGCGCTGGCGCTCCTGCTTGCCGAGCCGCTCGAGATCGACGCCAATGCGGTCGATCCCGGCCGCGTCGGCGAGGCGGGCCTGCAACGGGTCGGCCGTCCAAAGCGTCAGAACGAAGTGGTCAGCCGAACCTATATGGGATCTCTTCCGTGTCGGGTGGGAGCCGCCACTCGTCCGGATCGTCATAGTCATAGGGTTCGTCGAACAGGTTGACGAAGCTGGACGCATCGTTGGAGAGGTTCTGCACGCCGTGCCAAACCCATGGCGGAACGGCAAGCAGCTGCGGGCGCGCGGGGCTGAGGTGAAAAACGTCGGTCTGCCCTCGCGTTGGGGACTCCTCGCGGGGGTCGTGCAGCACGATCCGCAGATGGCCGCCAATAGCGAAGATGTAGTCCCATCGGCCCCGGTGCTGATGCCAGGCACTGATCGCGTTGCCGCGCAAGGCCACGTGGATCGCCTGCTGCACCTGGCCCTCGACGATATTCCAATCGGGCCGGTAGAGCTCGGTCGTGATGCCGTTCGCCGTGACGATGCTGCGCACCTCGCGAACCTTCACGCCGTCGATCAGCCGCCGGTCGACGACCCAGTCGCGGCTCATGTGGGCAGCGTCCTTGCGCCCCCGCTGGTTGGTTTCCTGGGCGGTCACGAGCGCCGCATAGCCCAGTGTCCCGGCGAGGACGAGGGATTCCGGGCTGAGACCGCGAAATGCCGACGGCGTCTGGCCGGCATCGATAAGCCCGTTTGCGACCCATTGCCGACGTTCGACGACGCTTGCCAGATTTGCCGGGAGGTGGAAGCAATGATCGTTCACGACCCTTCCAAGGGCGGTGTCTGCCCATTCAATCTGCGTTTCAGCCCATACGGTCTTGCTGCATCGCGACGTCCACGAACGCCCTTGCGCGGGGTGGAAGATGTTGGAATGAAGATGTTGAAATAATGAATTGGGCCGTCATGCCGCTTCAACCGCATGCGCCTCGATGGCAACGCCGAGGCGCTTGCGGACCGCACCGAAGATCGCCGCGAGGTTGTCCATGCTCGGATTGCCTTTCTCCGAGAGCATGCGGTGCAGGCTCTTGCTCGGTTTGTTCGTTTCGGCGGCGAGCGTCTCGAAGCCGACGGATGCATTGACCAAGTCGCGCAGGATCAGCCGAGCCGTGTGCGGCTCGCCATTGAGGAACAGGGTCGCGGCTTCGTCGAGCATTGCCTTCGCGAACGCCGGATCGCGCGCGGCCCGGTCCTTTACCGTCTCCTTAAAATCGCGTGTGAGAACCATCTTGTCACCTCTTACCCTTTTTCGCCGCCGCCTTCCGCGCCTTGTATTCCGCGAGAAGCTCGCTCGCCCGATCGATGTCAGCCTGCTGCCGCTTCTTGGTCCCGCCCACGAACAGGACGATCAGTTCGTCGCCATCCTGGCACAGATACAGCCGATACCCCGGGCCCCAGTCGATGCGGTATTCGCCGAGCCCGCCGATCCATTTGACGTTCGACGTGTTGCCTTGTTCCAGCCGCAACGTTGCCTTCGCGACCTTGGCCGCGGCCTGGGGATCGAGACCATCGAACCAGGACCGGAACGGATTCGCCCCGTCCTTGCGGATATACTCCCTGACTTTCAAACTTCTCCCCCATAGGTAACCTATATGTTACCGATGGTCCAGCCCTCGGGATATCGATGGCCGCCGCGCCCTCGCCCGAAATCCTCAATCCCGCCGCCTCCGTCAACTCATGCCGCAAGCGCTGCCGCCGGAGCGAGCGCCGCCTCGGCGGCAAGCCGGCCGGTCTGGATGGCGCCGTTCATGAAGCCGGGCCAGGCGTCGGACACCCACTCGCCGGCGATCAGCAGCGGGCCGGCGCGGGCGGCGCGGACCTCGCCTTCCTCCTCGATCGCGAGCAGCGAGCCGAAGCGGGTGAGCTGGCCGGGGCGGAAGTTGACATAGGCGCCGCCGGTCAGCGGATCGTCGCACCAGCGGGTGCGGCGCACCCGGCCGTTGGGGTCGGGCAGGCCCGGCAGCACCCGGCGCGCCGACGCGGTGAAGCGGGCGGCGAGGTCGGCGGTGGAAGCCGAGGCGGCCGCGTCGACCTGGTCGCCGCCGAGGAAGAAACACAGCGCGCCCGATCCCGGCTTCGGCGAGGTCGAGGCGGCGTCCCAGATCGCCGAATAATCCCCCGCCGCCCAGACCGCGCCGCCGAACCCGATCCGCCGCCGCCAGCCCTGATCGTCATAGCCGACGATCACCTTCTCGTTGCGGCCCAGCCGTACCTCCTCGATCAGCGACCGCCACAGCAGCGGCAGCGGCCCGTCGATGCGGACCTCGCGCAGCAGCGGCGCGGGAAGCGCAAGGATCACCCGGTCCGCTTCCGCGTCGCTGCCGTCGGCGAAAGCGAGGCGCGCGGTCGGACCGGTGAGGTCGAGCGCGGTGAGGCGCTTGCCGAGGCGGATCCGTGCCTGATGCTCGGCGGCCAATGCCTGCGCCACCTGCGCGGTGCCGCCGGAGATCAGGTAGCGCTCGTCCGACGTGCCGATGCGCGTCAGCCGCCGGCCGTCGACGGTCGGCAGGTTGAACAGCAGCTCGAGCGCCGACGCGCCGTGCGGCTCCACGCCATATTCGGTGCGGATCGTCGCTTCGAGTGCGTCGCGTGCGTCGCCTGGCGCGAGACCGTGCCGGTCGAGATAATCGCGCACCGAGAAAGCGTCGATCTCGGCCGCCACGCTCGCATAATCCTGGTCCAGCCGGTCCGAATCGGCCGTGATCCGCGCCGCGATCCCGCGCAGCGCCGAGGCAAGGTCCGCTTCGCTCACGGCGCCGCCGCGCCGGCCGATCTGGATTTCATGCGCGGCGCCGAAGGCCCGCCGGTCGACCAGCCGCAACCGGAAGCGGCGCACCAGCCGCAGCAGGTCCTCATGGTCGCTGTTCACCAGCTGCGCGCCCTCGTCGAAGGCGAAATCGGGCGCAAACACGCCCTCGACGCTGCGGGTCCGACCGCCGGCCGCGGCGCGGGCCTCGTAGAGCGTGGCTTCGGCGCCGTGAGCGCGCAGCGTATCGAGCGCGGTGAGGCCGGCAAGGCCGCCGCCGACGATGGCGACGCGCAGCGGTGCCGAAGCGAAAGCGGGCCAGCGCGGCAGCGCCGCCAGGCCCATGCCGCCTGCGATCGCGGCCAGGACCCGGCGCCGGCTGATCCCGTCGCCGCCGCGCGCGGCGGGCGCGCAGCCGGCGTCCTCCAGGTTCATCGCCCGGGCCTGCTCCAGCGCCCGCCAGAAGCGACTCGTCCCCCGCATCGCCGTCCCCCTTTTCATCCCGCCCGAGCGCCGCGAGCCTATCGCAAGCGGGTCCTCGTGGCGAGGGAGCTTGCCCCTTGCCATGGCGCCTTGGTAAGGGGGTCGCCGAACAGGGTCAGAGGAGTAGATATGGCAGCCGACGAGGCCGAACGGGCGATGCGGGCGCACCAGGGCACCTACGGTCTTTTCATCGGCCTGATGAAATATGGCGCGATCGTCAGCTTCATCACGGCGATCATCGTCGTCCTGATCATCAGCAGCTGAATCGGGGAGGCGGGGGTGAAGATTGCGGTGCTCAAGGAAGGCGAAGCCGGCGAGCGCCGCGTCGCCGCGACGCCCGAAACCGTCAAGAAGTTCATCGCGCTCGGCGCGACCCTCGCGGTCGAGACCGGGGCCGGTGGGACGGCCAGCATCGCCGATGCCGATTACCAGGCCGCCGGCGCCGCGGTCGGCCCGCGCGCCGAGGTGCTGCAGGATGCCGACATCGTCCTGGTCGTGCAGGGCCCCGGCGCCGACGGGCTGAACGGGGTGAAGCCGAGCGTCCTGCTGGTCGGCGCACTCAATCCGTTCGTCCGCCGCGAGCGCGTCGACGGCTATGCGGCGGCCGGGATCGACGCGCTGGCGATGGAGTTCCTGCCGCGTATCACCCGCGCCCAGTCGATGGACATCCTTTCCAGCCAGGCCAATCTCGCCGGCTACAAGGCGGTGCTCGACGCGGCCGCCGAATATGGCCGCGCCTTCCCGATGATGATGACCGCCGCCGGCACCGTCGCGGCGGCGCGGCTGTTCGTGATGGGCGTCGGCGTCGCCGGCCTGCAGGCAATCGCCACCGGCAGGCGATTGGGCGCCATCGTCTCGGCAACCGACGTCCGCTCGGCGACCAGGGAGCAGATCGAGAGCCTCGGCGCCAAGCCGATCTTCGTCGAGAAGGTTGCCGGCATCGAGGGCGAGGGTGCCGGCGGCTATGCCACCGAGATGTCCGACGAATATAAGCAGGCGCAGGCCGAGCTGGTGTCGACCCACATCGCCAAGCAGGACATCGTCATCACCACCGCCTTGATCCCGGGCCGGCCGGCGCCGCGCCTCATCTCGGACGCGCAGATTGCGACGATGCGTCCCGGCAGCGTCATCGTCGACCTCGCCGTCGAGCAGGGCGGCAACGTCGAAGGATCGAAGCCGGGCGAGGTGGTCGAGCAGCACGGCGTCAGGATCGTGGGCCACCGCAACATTCCGAGCCGCCTCGCCGCCGACGCGTCGGCGCTCTATTCCCGCAACCTCTACAATTTCCTCAGCGCCTTCTGGGACGGCGAGGCGAAGCGCGTGATCCTCCCCGACGACGATGAGATCGTCCAGGGCGTCCGCCTGACCCGCGGCGGCCAGGTGGTGAGCGAAAGGCTCAAGGCATGACATGCGGGAGCGGCCGGACATGATGAGGGCCGCTTCGGCCACGGCGGGCATGCTCTCTGCGGCGGTGCTGTTGGCGCCCGGTTGCGGCCCCTCGTCGGAAACCACGCCTTCACGTGACGAGCCGGTCCGCCGGGCGAACTTCCGCAGCCTCGCCGCGCGCGATTATCTCGCCACCTGTCCCGGATCTGCTCTGCGATCGGAAACGCGGCGCCAGCTCGACCGGCTCAAGGAGCTGAAGCAGCTCGCCGCGCGCAAGGATGCCGGCCACGCGATCTGGCTCGGCGACAACGATTGGGCCGGCGTCGCCCGCTATTCCGC
>Ga0299914_10003600_pt1 | contig 10987 bp, 12 predicted proteins | sample RVTome_10_FD_201361 | JGI IMG/M metagenome (GOLD analysis project Ga0299914, IMG submission 201361) | Soil microbial communities from uranium-contaminated site in the Upper Colorado River Basin, Wyoming, United States - RVT153D57 (version 2) ... | reverse complement strand
CCGCAAGCCTTAAGGTTGATCCGCCAATCCCACCCCCGCTTTGCCGGGGCCGGCGATGAGGAGATCAAGGCGGCCGGCTTCACGATGGATGACGCCCGGCTGGTATTAGCCCGTGAACATGGCTTTGCCGATTGGCCCGCCCTGGCCGCCCATGTCAAGCGTCTGGCTCAAGGTCAGGTCATCGAGCCTTTCCGCGTTGCTTTTCAAGCCATCAAAGGCAATGATCTGGACACATTCAAGCAAACCCTGAGCCGCCATCCCGAACTGGCTACGACCCCTGGAACCAACGGCAATGGGCTGCTGCACCTGGCGACCGACTTTGGGCGGGTGGAGATGGTCAGGCTGCTGCTGGATGGTGGAGCCGACATCAATATGGCGAATAATAAGGGGTGGACATTGCTCCATTGCGTAGCCTATACCTCGGCCGGTGGGGTTCCCGGCGGCCCGGAAATGGTCACGGCCGTTATTGATTCGCTCCTGGCGGCCGGGGCCGATGTCACGGCCGAAGCCCACGGTTCCGGCGGCACACCGCTGATGCAGGCCCTCTTTTGGGGCAATCGTTTGCAGGCGGAGCGGCTGGCCCAGGAAGGTATCAATCCTAACAATTTACGGGCAGCGGCCGGGTTGGGGCGACTGGACCTTGTACGGGGGTTCTTTAACCCCGATGGGTCGCTCAAACCGGAGGCTGGACAAAAGCGGGCCTTTCACCGCCCGCACTCCGGCTTTCCACCCTGGATACCAGGCGATGACCGGCAGGAGATTGTGGATGAGGCGTTGGTCTATGCGGCTAAGAGCGGCCGTACCAATGTTATGGACTATCTCCTGGCCCAGGGGGCTAATATTGACGCCGAACCCTATCAAGGCACGGCTCTCTTCTGGGCTATCTCCACTGACCAGACCGAAACAGTACGCTGGCTGCTGGAGCATGGGGCCGATGTTCACCATATTGCCGGCTTCGGCGGGGAGAAAAATATAAATGCCTTACATATGGCTGCCTGGGGTGGACATATGGAATCGGCCGCGTTGTTACTGCAACATGGCGCTGATGCTACCTACCACGAACCGCGCTACAACAGTTCGCCCGTTGGTTGGGCCGATCATCTGGGCCACCCTGAATTACGAGATTATCTGCTGGAACATGCCCCCCTAAGCCTGTATGATGCTGCTTATCACGGCCGTCTGGAACGGGTAAAGGAGTTGGTTGAAGCCAACCCCACGCTGGTCAACGGCTCGGATGACGGCTCAAACGGAAGCCCCCCAGATGGAACAGGAACGCCGCTGATAGGTGCAGCTGTGGCTGGACATTCAGCCGTCGTGCAGTATCTTCTGGATTATGGAGCCGACCGTACCCTTACCGGCGCTGACGGGAAGACTGCCTTAGACCTTGCCAGGGAAAATGGTCATCAAAGCGTTGTAGACCTTTTGCAAGCGGGATAATAAATGTGACAACATTCAACCTCAAATCGAATACGCCACCTTACTAAACCTTCGAATCAACCAGTTGATCAGGGCCAGTTGGAGGACGACGCCGATGATTAAGGCCAGCCACCAGATGCTGCGCCCTTCTAATGCTAACCAGTATGCCTTGCTGACCCAATAGGGAGGGAAGATGCCAAACAGCCACTGAAGCGGCTCCGGCACAAACCAACTCCCGGCAATGACCCAGCCGGCCAGACCGACAAACTTGCCATAGGCAAAGCCGGCGACCTTGTTTTCGGCGAAAACAGCGAAGAAGAGGGCGGCAATAGGGGCGGTGAGGGCGCCGGCGGCCGAAATGAGGCCCAACTGCCACAGCGGCAGCAAAGCCTGGTTAATGCCCAGGATCATTGCCAGAATGACGACGAAGGCCAGAAGCGCGGGCAGGCCGACCCGGTAGACGATGTATTGTTGCAGCGGCAGGGGCGAAACGAGCATAGCCTTGAGGGTGTTCTGGTCTTTCTCCTCCAACAAGACAAAGCCGACGACCATGCCGATGATGAGAGCGCCGGTGAAAATTGCCATGTAAGCGACAATCATGGGGTAGAAATCGGCCAGCCGTTCGGCGATGAACTCATTGGGCAGGATGGCCGCTTCGGCCAGGTAGTTGTCGGCCCAGGGCAGCAGGAAGCGCAATGCCCCGGCGATGTAGACGATGAAGATGAACATGAAGATTAGGAAGCGATCTCGGCCGATCAGCCGAGCGTCGGTGCGGCTCAGTTTGGTGATAAGTTGTGTCATTTGCATGGTTTTAATCCAGTAACTTCAGAAACCCTTTCTCTACGCTACCCTACTTTCATAATAATATGGGTGTGAAAGGCGCGGTAGGCCCATAGGGAGAGAGTGGTTAGGAGAACGGCCGAATAGCCAATCCCATACACCCACTCCCAGGCTGCCAGGGGGACGAACGCCCCCCGCATGAGCATTGCCGGGGCGCTGGTGGGGATGAGCAAAAAGAACGAAAATTCAAAGACGCCCCAAAAATAGAGAAAGGGCAGTTGTAAGAGGCCGACGATCAGGGCCAACGGAACGAGATAATCGGTTATCTTTTCGTAGCGTACCATCAAAATAATACCGGCCAGGGTGTATAGAATGCCCATGATGATGACGCCCAGGAGCAGCAGGGGGATGTTGGGCAGCGAGGGCGACTCGGAGAAGCTCATAATGAGGATGCCGCCGCCAACCATGATGACTGCTTCCAGAGTGGCTAAACCGGTCAGGGTGATGATCTTTGACCATAGATATTCAGACGGCCGCATTGGTGAAACAATCGTGGCATTAAGCGTTCCCTGGTCTTTCTCGAAGAAGATCAAGGCCCCAACATAGAGAAAGGTTGTACCGCCAACCACCAGCAGCATCAGCGTCGGCACAATGGCCGGCAGTTGATCGGCGCTGCCCAGCCAGGCCACCACAGCGGCCGTAATGACTGCCACCACGATACCAATGGTGTACAGATTGTTTCGCATCTGCACCATCACATCTACTTTCATTGCAGCCAAGAAGCGGTTCATGCCGTTAACTCCTGTCCGGTGACTTCAATGAAGATATTCTCCAGCGTCGTCTCCTGGGTATGAATGGCTTCGATCATAGGGGCGGTATTCAACAGGTTCAGAAAGTCCTGGTTTCGGCCCAGCCCATCGAGCGGGAATTCCTCTTCCTGAATGGCCTCTACGCCGTTGCGATAGGCGACCAGTACATCCCGTTTGCCGTACCGTTTTTTCAAAATGTCCGGCGCATCAATCAGGCTGATGTTACCGCCGGTTATGAAGGCCACCCGGTCGCAAAGTTCGTCGGCCACATTCATATTGTGGGTGGTTACAAAGACGGTCGTGCCTTGCTGGCGCAGTTCCAGCACCAAATCCTTGATTTTCCGGGCATTGACCGGGTCGAGACCGGCAGTGGGTTCGTCTAAAAAGAGGAGCTTGGGCCGGTGGATGAGGCTGCGGGCAACGTTCAGGCGCACTTTCATGCCTTTGCTGTAGGCTTCGACCTTTTTATCGGCCTCTTCCTTCAATCCGACCCATTCCAGCGCTTCCAGCGGGGAGAGGGTGGGGCCGCCGTAGAGGGATTTGAAATGGGTCAGGTTTTCTACGGCCGTCAACTTCAAATAATGATTCGGCAGTTCAAAGCTGACCCCGATATGTTCATAAAAGTCGTGGCCCCATTGGCTGATTTCCCGGTTCATTACCTGGACCGAGCCGCTGTAGGCCTTCAACAGCCCGATCAGAATATTCTGAGTCGTTGATTTTCCTGCCCCCGACGGCCCCAGAAAGCCGAATATTTCGCCCTGGGCAATTTCAAAGTTCAGGCCGTGCAGGGTTTCTTTGGCCGCTTTTGGATAGGTATAGGTCAGGTTCTTAACCGTTATCATTGTCATGTTACTCCTTAAATAGCCACGAATTAGGTGCTGATCAAGAGGGTCTTGAACAACTAAATTTCTCTGTGTTTCTCTGTTCCTCCGTGTTCCTCTGTGTCCAATCCTCTTGACCACTACGAATTAACACGAATTATTAGTCGGTTTTCATTTGCTCGTATTGGAGGCGGCCGGCTTGGGCAAGTTGGCGGACGATTTTTTTGCCGAGTTCGCTGTCGTCGCCGTCTTCCGGCGTCAGGGCGCGATCCATGATGAGGGCGATCCCTTCGATAATCTCTTCGAGCGGAGGGGCGGCCTCTTTGGGGATGAGGTCATCCATCCCCACCAGCCCGTAAGCGAGCATGTCCATGATGTGAGCGATGACGCGGGGATCGAGGTCTTGCCGGACCGCGCCCGCTTCCTGCATCATCTTGACAAAGAGATAACGGCCGGATTCAGTCTGATTCTCCCGAAACTGCTGGAAAAAGTTGCCCGGCTTGCGGAGATAGTTGCCTAAGACGCGGCCGTCCTGGGTAAACATGGCCTTCATAAAGGCGCTGTCGTTGAGGGCGTAGAGGCTGTTTTTGTACAACCCGGCAATGGTTCCGCCGGCGGGGTCGGCTTCCAGCATCTCCAGCCACTTTTCGGCGTAAATTTGCAGTTCCCGAACGACCAATGCTTCCAGGAGGCTGTCTTTGCTGTCAAAGTGCAGATAAATAGCCCCTTTGCTGATTCCGGCCGTATTGGCAATATCGCTGACGGTTGTTTTGTCGAATCCGTAATGAACGAACAGTTCGGCCGCGGCGTCTAATATTCGTTGTTGGCGTTCGTCGTTGTCTGATTTTGTCACGGAAATCCTTTGTGTATGACTATTTGACCAAAATGTTATAATTGGTCAAATAATACCTGTTTTGATGTAAAAAGTCAAGCAAATTCGCCCGTAGATGTGAGAAAGTGGCAAGCGGGCTATAATAGTTTTGTAACTTTTATGTGATACCAATGGGGCTGCCTGGAGGTGACTATGGCGAATGTTTTATTGTGTAATCCGTTGTTCTTGAACCAGAGTGCTGAAGAACGGGCCGCCGGCAGCCCTTATTTTCCGTTGGGCCTCCTCTATCTGGCGGCTTATATTCGGGAGCGGGGCCACCAGGTTTCCGTTTTCGATGGCACGTTTGCCGCCGGGGAGGCCGATTTTGTGGAGGCTTTGCAGGAAATACGGCCGGATGTGGTCGGTATCACGGCCCTTATGCCCACCAAAGAAGCGGCTCTGCGGCTGGCCCAACTGGCAAAGGCGACCGGAACAACCGTGATTGTAGGCGGGCCGGACCCGACCTATGATCCGAAGGCATACCTGGAACATCCTCAGGTTGATATTGTCGTTCACCATGAGGGGGAGATCACCCTGGTCGTGCTGCTGGATCTCCTTGCGAAGGGGCAGCTAACGGCCGATTCCCTGACCAACGAACCGGGGGTTGCTTTTCGAGATGAAGACGGCCGATCCATCGTCAACCGCCCCCGCCCCTATATCGAGGATTTAGACAGCCTGCCCTTCCCGGCCCGCGATTTGATAGACATGGAGCGGTATCTGGACACCTGGCGGGAACAAAACGGCTATTCATCTGTAACCCTGACAACCGCTCGCGGCTGTCCTTACGGCTGTGAATGGTGCAGCGAAGCCGTTTACGGCCGGGAATTTCGGCAGCGTTCGCCGGAGAATGTGGTCGCGGAATTAAAGCAGTTGAAAGCGGCCTATGAGATTGACCGCCTGCGGGTGGTGGATGATGTGGACGGCATTGACCGGGATTGGTTGGAGGAATGGGCCAGGACGGCCGAAGCCCAGGAAGCAGTCATCCCCTTTGAGGCCCTAAACGATCTGCAACGTCAAGATGTACCCATGTTGGACGTTCGGGACAGCCTCTGAAAGAAGCGCAATGTTTATTTTCCCACCGTGAGTGAGGATTTACATGCACCGCCAGCCAGTGGACAGTGAACAGTAAGCAGTGAATAGTAATTTGTAATTGGTAATTGTTCGCAAATAAGTTAGCGGTTTGGTAACTGAAGTAGGATGGTAAGTATGCAAAGATGGGAATATTTGACGATGTTTGTCGAAGCCGATACGCAGAAACTTGATGCCGGTAATATTTATGGCGAACTGGTTGATGCCCAGAATTTGCCGCGCCATTCACCGCTGACAATGATTCCGGAGTTGAACCGCCTGGGCGAGAAGGGATGGGAACTGGTACACATGGAGCCGGTTCACATCGGCAGCAACCATGATGTATTGGTGCAAGAAGGTGGGGGCAGTAGAAGATGGGCGACGAACTACTTTTGTGTTTTTAAGCGACCGGCCTGATGATTTGCGAAGCAAGATAAAATTTGGAGGGATTATATTATGAAGCGGGTATGGGTAATCTTATCAATTTTACTTGGTTTAATCGTCATCGGTTGCAGCGATTCACCGCTAACGGCCGATGCCGGGGAAGATTTTTCTATTACTGTCGGCGAGTCTCCGAACTTTAGCGGCTGTAACTCGGAAGGCAACGTCAATAACTATCGCTGGACGATCATCGAAGCGCCCGCAGCAATGGCCGGAGATGCCGGCAAGGTCATTCGAGATGTGGATGCGAACTGCTCTTTCACGTTGGATGCTGCTATGGGGCTGGAAGAGGTCGGGGATTGGGTAATCGAACTGGAAGTTAGCAACCAGTCCGGCGCGAGAGACACGGATCAGGTAACTGTTACTGTCAATGAATAAAACGCCGTCGCTGCCGAACTTTTTCGGCGCCAGTTCCCCCTTTTTGAACCACCCCTTGCTGACGCCGGAACGAACAACAGCCGAAGTAAACTTTGTGGTTGATAAGCTCCATCTTTCGCCGGGAATGCGGGTGTTAGATGTCGGCTGCGGCTTCGGCCGTCACAGCCTGGAACTGGCCCGGCGGGGTTACGAGGTGGTGGGCATTGACCCTTCGCCGGTAATGATTGCCGCCGCCGTCCAACGAGCGGGAGTTGTTTTTCCTGACGACCGTCTCTCCTACCGCTGTGAGCAGGGGGAAGATTTTTCGGCCGACCGGCCGTTTGACGCCGCCATTGCCCTTTTTACCACTCTGGGCCAGATTTCCGACTCCGGCAGCAACGAAGGGCTGGTTGAGAAGGTATATGAAGCGCTGGTTCCCGGCGGCCGTTTTCTGGTCGAAGTGCCGCAGCGGGCGGTGGCCGTCGCCAATCTGAAAGCGGCCGAACGCTTTGGCGGGGGAGAAAATTATACCGACGTAACCCGGCAGTATCATTCGCATAGTCACATATGGACGGAAACGTTTGAGGTTGTTAGTGGAGATACCACCCGAAACTTTCTGCTCCGATACCGGCTTTACAGTTGGCCGGAACTGCGGGACTTATTGGAAGGAGCGGGATTCCGGGTGTTGGTAGATTACGGCGGCTATGACGGCCGTCCCCGCACCGGCGAAAGTCCCATCATGCTGGTGAGTGCCGTCAAATGAACTGGTTGACGCCGGAGGTGATTGGTCTCCTGGGGCAGGGGATTGTATTGACGTTGGTTCTGACGGCCGTAACCAGCGCGGCGGCCCTGGCGGTCGGAGTTGCCACCGGCATTGCCCGGCTGTCGGGCAGGGGAGGAAGGGGAGTCTGGCGGCGGGCGGCGGTGGTTCATATCGAACTCCACCGTAACATTCCGGCCCTGGTCTTGATCATCTTTTGGGCCTTTGCCCTGCCCAACCTCTTTCCGGCCGGTGTGCGCCGGACAATTTTCTTCGACAACTTTTTTATAAACGGTTTGAGCGATCTGACCGGTTTGCCGGTTCCCTATTACGCCCTGGCGGCCGCTTTGGCCCTGACTCTCAATACCAGCGCCTACCTGGCGGAGTTGTTCCGGGCCGGGGTAGGAACGATTGCCCGCGAACATCTGGACGCCGCCCGCTCCCTGGGAGCTTCACCGCTTGGGGTGCTGCAAAATATTCTCATCCCGGAAGGGATTCGGGCTTCTTTCCCGGCCATGTCCACCCGACTCATACACAACATGAAGAATACAGCGCTGGCCGCCTTTGTCGCCGTGCCGGAATTTTTTCTGGGCATCCAGACGGCCGTTACCCGCTCCTTTCGGGCAGTTGAATTTCTGCTGCTGGCGGCGGTGGTCTATTTGCTGCTTTCTTATGGTTATTCATTGCTGTTGACGGCCGTTGAGCAGCGAATGGCAGCCCGGCGGGTGTCGGCCGTCTTTGAAGCTGAAAAAGGCTGGCAGCCCCACCGTGTCTGAGCAGCTGGATTTTCTTATCGGCAATTTGCCCAATTTGCTTTTCGGTTTTCCCGGCCAGCGGCCCGGCGGCCTTTTGTTGAGCCTGCTCCTGGCAGTTGTCGCAATCGCTATCGGCTTCTTGCCGGCAATGGTCATTGCCGCCGGGCGCGAGTCGCGTTATCGGCCGTTGCGCTGGCTGGCGAGGGGCTATGTCGAGCTTTTCAGGGGCATCCCCCTTATTTTACTGCTGCTGTTGGTTTACCAGATCATCGGCGGCAGTCATTTTGGGTTGAATTTGAGTCCGAGGATGTCGGCCGTTGTGACCCTCGCCCTCTACAGCAGCGCCTACCAGACTGAAATCCTTCGAGCCGGACTAAAAGCGGTTCCGTCGCAGTTGGTTGATTCGGCGCGGCTGATGGGCAGTTCTCCCTGGCAGCTTTACCGGCTGATCCGGCTGCGCTATGCTTTTCGGGTGATGCTGCCCGCTTTTACGGGCCAGGCCATTAGCTTATTTAAGGATACGTCGGTCGTTATCATCATCGGCGTGGCCGAGTTAATGACCGTCGCCCGCGCCGTGTTGGGCAGCGACATTCGCAATACACCCTATTGGGTCAGCCTGTACATCCTGGTTGGCGGGCTGTATTTTACACTGGCATTTAGCCTGTCATTAATCGCCCGCCGGTGGGAACGCGGGCGGCAGTCGGGGGATTTGGTGCATTCTTTGGCGAATTATTGATTGGGTTGATTGGTAATTCGTAATTGGGTAATTGGGTTGATTGAGTTGATTAGGGCGTGTTGACATTTCGTTATGGGTCTCAGGTGACAGTCACTTGCGGAAGTGACTGTCACCTCTGGCAAACCGTTCACTGTTCACTTTTCTGAGGAAAAGGTATGAGAAGGTTATCTACATTACTTATAATTCTGGCGGCGCTGGTTATTGTTTTGAGTGCCTGCGGCACGGCCGAAGCGGAATCAACCCTGGACCGGGTTACGGAAGCGGGCGTTGTCCGGGTGGGGACGCGCAATGATAACCCGCCCCTCAGCTTCATTGACCAGAACGGCCGTTGGGTCGGCTTTGATGTAGACCTGGCCCATGCCCTGGTGGATGAGATGGGGCTGGGGATTGAATTGGTGGTAGTAGATGGCACAACCCGGATCAGCTTTTTGCAGGAAGACCGCATTGATATGGCCGTTGCCAGTATGAACCACACCCGCCAGCGGGATGATGCGGTGGATTTTAGCATAACTTATTTTTGGGATAACCAATCCTTCCTTGTCCGTCAGGGAACTTATAGTTCGATTGATGAATTGATGGGCCAACAGGTGGCGGCCAATGCCGGTAGTTCGGCCGTTCCGTCCTGGCAGGAATATTCGGCCGAAAACGGCAGCCCCGAACCGGAGTTCGTAGAATTTACCGATAAGGTAGCGGCCGTTCAGGCTCTCCGAGATGGGGCCGTCGAAGGCTACACCGAAGACAATATTACTCTGCTCGTCCTGGCGGCCGGCGACCCCGACCTGGTGCTTTTACCCGGCGGCCATAACCCGGTTCAATTCGGCATTGGCCTGCCGGTCAATGATTCCCCCTGGCGTGACCGGGTCAACTACGCCCTCCAGGAATTGTGGAAAGACGGCCGCTTCCAGGAGATTTACAACAAATGGTTCGGCCCCGGCGCAGAGATAGAACGGCCGATAGGCGGCGAGATGGAGATTTGGCCTGAATAATGCGTAATGCGTAAAACGTAAAACGTAAGGGTTGGTTGGGTATGTTTTTAGAATTGGTAACGAATCGGAACTGCCAACCAGAAAAGTAACACGCGAAACCATTACGCATTACGCATAACGTTTTACGTTTTACGTTTTAGATGAGTTATGACGACTGTAACGCTAACCAACCTCACCAAAACCTTCAACTCCGGCACGACGGCCGTCCAGCAGTTCAGCATGGATGTGGCCGATGGGGAGATGGTGGTTTTGTTAGGGCCGTCGGGCAGCGGCAAGACCACAACGCTGCGGCTGGTGGCCGGGCTGCTGACGCCGACAGAGGGTGATTTGTTGTTTGACGGCCGATCTGTCCTCCATACCCCGCCGGAAAAGCGAGGAGCGGTGATGGTTTTCCAACAACACATGCTTTTCCCCTTCATGTCGGTCGGCGACAATGTGGCCTTTGGTTTGAAAATCAAGCATCGGAATCGGGCGGAGATTCGACAAACGGTGGCTGAGGCGCTCGAAGCGGTACATCTGCCCGGTTTTGAGAGGCGCTGGCCGGATGAACTGTCCGGCGGGCAGCGGCAGCGGGTGGCATTGGCCCGCGCCCTGGCCGTCAAGCCCCGCCTGCTGCTGCTGGACGAACCGTTAAGCAACCTGGAACCGGGGCTGCGGGAAGAACTGCGGGAGATGATCCGGCGTTTGCAGCGCCAGGCCGGAATTACAACCTTGTTTGTGACCCACGACCAGATGGAAGCGGTGGCGCTGGCCGACCGGATCGCGCTTCTTTTCGACGGCCGTCTGCACCAGATCGGCCGTCCCCGCGACTTTTACGAACAGCCGGTTAACGAACAGGTGGCCCGCTTTTTTGGCGGCGTCAATTTCTTGCCGGGCGTCAAGCAGGGCGGGGTGGTGGAAACGGCCGTCGGCCTGCTGGAAGTGGCTTACAACACTGTCCCGGACGGCAAGGTGCTGGTCACAATTCGGCCGGAAGCGATTGAAATTGGCCCCAACGGACACAACAACCTTCCGGCCCAGGTGCGGGCCTACAATTACCGGGGTCTGGTAGCCTATTGCAAAGCCGGGGTCGAAGGTTTGGAACTCCAGGTTGTTGCCCCGCCCTTCCGGCCCTATACGGAAGGGGAACAGGTAACGCTCCACCTGCCCCGCGAACGAATATGCTTATTGAAAGCGGGGTGACTTTA
>Ga0299914_10003599_pt1 | contig 10987 bp, 8 predicted proteins | sample RVTome_10_FD_201361 | JGI IMG/M metagenome (GOLD analysis project Ga0299914, IMG submission 201361) | Soil microbial communities from uranium-contaminated site in the Upper Colorado River Basin, Wyoming, United States - RVT153D57 (version 2) ... | reverse complement strand
CATGGTCGCGCACCAGATGCGGCACACCGCGATCGAGCGGCAACTGGAGCGCGTCGAGAACGAGCTGGAAACCACCAAGGCGCTGCTCGACGCGACCAGACGGGAGCTTGATCAGGCGACACGCGAAGAGGCTCTCGCGCCGGCGCCGGCGCGTTCGGATGAGGCGCCGGAGGACGCGCAGCCGGCGTCCGAAACCCCCCCGCCCGGCAAGGCCCGAGCGATCGACCTCGCCGTCGAGGAGCTGGGCATCGAGTCGTTCGTCAGCCTCGAGACCGGCCAGGCATGCGGCAAGTACGCCTTCTACGCCATGAGCAAGCCCGAGGTACGGCGGGGGGCGATTCTCTCGCTTGGGGTTTGGCGCCCGCGGGCCCATCTGCTGAGCGCCATCGAGCGAGCGAGTGAGACCCCGGGCCTACGCGTGTTCGACGACGGCTTCGGGGATCCGGAGTCGGTGGCGGCGGTCGGCGAGGTCGATGCGGTCCTGCTCTTCGACGTCCTCCACCGGATGGCCGCACCCCATTGGGACGCGGTGGTCGAGATGTACGCGCCGGCGACCGATTCGTTCGTGATCGCCGGCCCGTTCTGGGAGGAAGGCGAGCGCTCGATTCGGCTGATCGACCTCGGTCGGGACGGCTACCTCGAGGCCGTGCCGCACTGGGAGCCCCACCTGACGCTCTTCGACCATCTCGACGACTGGAACCAGGCGCAGGAGCGCCGCTACCGCGACTCGCCCGACGTCTGGCAGTGGGGTATCACGGGTTCGGATCTCGTCGCGGCGATGAGGGTGCTCGGTTTCGAGCTCAAAGACGAGGCAACGCTCCATCCGCTCCCCGGAATCAGCGCGTTCTCTCAGCGAAGTTTTGTCTTTGAGAGGAACGGGCCAGAGCGCGACGGATGACCTCACTGCGGTGCCTCGGGGTCCTGCTCTGCTACAACGACGGAGACCTCCTGGAGGAGTCGCTCGAGTACCTCCTCGACCAGCACCACGACCTGGTCGTCTGGGACCACGGGTCGAGCGATCAGACGCCTGACGTCATCGAGCGCTTCCGCGACCGTCTGCTCGAGGTCCGCCTCGTCCCCCGGGACTTCGACTTCTACGAGCTCTACCCGGCGATGTCGCGGCATCTGATCGAGCGCTACGTGGCCGAGTACGACTGGATCTCATGGCCGGACCAGGACGAGTTCCTCGAGGGCCCCGCGCGCGACCGCTCCTACTACGAGTACCTGGTCGAGGCGGACGCCGCCGGTGTGGACTGGATCCGGTTCAACAACTTCGTCTTCTGGCTTACTGACGACGACCCGCGGGACGTGCCGGAACCGACCCGTCGAATTCGTCGCTACGGGCTCTGGCCCGATTGCCCACCGCGAATCCGGGCGTGGCGGGCCCGGGTTACGAATATCCGTCGCTTCAACCACAACCCACTCGAGGGAACGCCCTCACCGCGGGCGTTCAACCTCCGTCACTACCCGATGCGAACGCCGGAGCAGGTTGAGGCTCGCCTCGGCGGCGATCGCGCCGGGCTGCGCCGCGGGAACCTGAACTTCCACTACGACAACATGAGCCGGCGGCCGGAGTCCCTCAGGATCCCCGCCGAGACCCTCCACTTCGACGACGGCGTCTCGGAGCTCGACCCCGACCCTGTCTTCGATTGGAGGACCGTCTACGGCAGCTCGGCGGAGACGCCCTAGGACGGAACCGGGCTGTTGCGCTGGATGTAAGGCTCCCAGTTCCAGTCAGGCAGGAAGGGATCGTCTCCGAGCTTGCGGAAGGTGGCGAGCTTGCCGTCGACTGCGATCTCCTCAAAGCCCTTCTGCTCGCGCAGAAGCAGGTGGAGCTGCGACACGGAGAAGAGCTGGACGTCGTCGACGAACAGCGTCCCGTTCGCCGGCAGCATCGCGTTGATGTAACAGAAGTCGACGAACACGGCGGGCCAGCCGTGGGAGCCGTCGATCAGGCCGACATCGAATCGTTCGCCGTCCGCCCAGAGCCGCGGGAGCGCGACCTCCGAGCGCTCGGAAAGGAACCGCAGCGGCTCGAGCGAGATCCCGCGCCGCTCCGCCTCTGAGGTGATCCGCTCGCCGAGTTCCTCGCTCGGGGCGATGCTCGTCACGGCCTTCGGTTCGAGGCAGCAGAAGAGGAGCGTCGTGGCGCCCGCGCCGGTCTCGATCACACGGGGGCTGTCGTAGCCCTCGAGCTCGGTGATCACCCGTTGCCCGATCGGAACGTTGAGACCGCCGACCTGCTCCTCCCCGCCCCAATAATGAAGCTTCGGTAGATCCTCCAGGAGGGCATGGGCGTTCACATGCGCATCTGCGATCGCTTCACGGGCCTTCTTGGGTTTCGGCGGCGGCACGGTACGGGATGATGTCAGCCACGCGGTCGCTCGGCGACGAACATGAACTGCAACCCGTTGCCCAGGTACGCGTAGACGAGGCTCCAGTACCCGAGGACGTAGACGTCGGCGAAGCCGGCCGCTCGACAACGGTCGAGAATGTCCCAGCCATGGTCGTAGAAGACGAGCGATCCCTTTGGATCGAGCGGGTTGCCGTGGTATTGAGGGGGGAGGAGATCGACGACTTCGCCATCACGTACGACGGCCCTCTGCACGGTTGTCTCCGTGCCCAGGAAAGGGATCGAGAAGTAGAGCCGGCCCCCGGGTCGCAGGACGCGGAAGCATTCGGCCAGGCACCTGTCGATGTCCGGGACGTGCTCGAAGACGTCGTTCGAGACGACGGCGCCGAGTGACGTCCTCAAAGCTGAGCGCGAGGGCGTCCTCATGGCGCAGCCCGTCGATCGTCGTCCCGCTCTCCATGTCGATGCCGAGGTACTCGCTGCCGATGACCGAGAACGGCAGCTCCGCCTGGGCCCACTCGAAGAAGGGACTCACCTGCTCGAACATGTAGACCGGACCCGCGAGTTCCTCCGCCTTGACGCTCGCCTCCAGCAGGTGGGCCGCGAATCGCTTGCGGCTGTTCAGCTTGCAGTGCGGGCAGACAAGCCGCTCGCGAAAGTTGATCGTGTCGCCGTAGGAGAAGTTCCAGTCTCCCTGAAACCGCACGGTTTCACCGCACGGCACGCAGATGACCGGAAGGATCCAGGAGTCCCGGTCCCTGAACAGCTCGGTCAGTGAGAGTTCAAGTGATGTGCGGTGCGTCGTGCGCTCGCGCACCTCGACGAGCTCCGGGCTAGAACGCATCACGTCGACGGCCACGTCCACATCCGGAAACTGCGTGGGCTGCGGCATGCCCAAATCATTCCTCAGCCGGTGTCGTTTTCTGGCAGCGCGCCGCTGCCGCGCTCGCGTGCCGCTCGAACGAGGCGGCGGCGGGCTTGGCCCCCAAGTCGGCGTGGAGCAGCCCCTGAAAGAACTCGGGCGGCCGGTCGTGGTCGGTGAAATAGGTGGCGAGCTCGACGTCGGGGAACCGGGACTCGAGCATCGTCAGCGACCGGTCGACGTAGATCGCTTGGAGCGCCTCGCCGATCGCCACGCTCGACCAGCCCCATTCTGTGACCCAGAGGCCGACATCAGTGTCGGCCAGCTGCGCCTGGATCGCCGCGATGTCGTCGAAGTTGTTCTCCCCTGGAACGTGCTCCGCGGGCGAATGGTTCTCGGTCGTGTACGGATGGATCGCGACGTTGTCGACGGGGACGCCGGTGAGCAGGAGGCGGCGTAGAAACTCCCGGCCGGGGATCTCAGGTGGGGTCGCGAGCGTGAGGCTCGTGAGGCCGCCGACCGCGACTTCCGCGTCGGGATCAACCTGGAGAATGGTCTCCCGCAGCCGCTCGTAGACGACCCCGAAGAGGCGGGGATCGGGTCGCGGTTTCCAGAAGTGGACGAGGTTGGGCTCGTTCCAGATCTCCCAGCGCCGGACGACGCCCTGATAGCGCTTGGCGGCCTCGGCGAGGAAATCGGAGTAGCGGTCGAGCCAGACGGCGAGCGCCTCTCGCTCGGTGGGAACGTGGAACTGCGCGCCCTCCTCGCCCGCCGCCGCTCCGTTCGCCCACGGAGGCGAACCGAGGACGACCATGAGCGGCTCGATGCCGGCGGCGCGCAGAGGCTCGATCGCTCCGTCCGGACTCGCCCAATCACGCTCACCGGGGGACGGCTCCACCCGGTTCCATAGCAGCGTGTCGCGGACCAGCTGAGGCTCGAGCTCCTCGGATATCGCAGCGACGGTCGTCTCTCGACGCTCGGTGCTCGTCTCATAGCCGAGCGTGGAGTGGACGCCGAGTGTCAGGGTGGAGCACGGCGGGCCCTCCAACGCGGGCGCTTCGAGGTCGCGATCGTCCACGTCTTCGTCCAGGAGCGAGACGACCACCGCACCCACGATCGCGAGCCAGATGAGGGCTCCCACACCAAATACCCAGCCTGGGGCCCGGTTCACGGGCGCACGATCGTCGGATATAGGCTCAAGAGCCCCAGCGGCGACACATTGGAATCATCGAGCATGCTCGACTGGAAAAGCGACGACGAGTTCACGGTCGGAGAGACGCGCTTCCGGGCCCTGCCGCCGGACGTACTGGGCGGGGGCGCGGACCTTCGTGAAGGAGAGTACTTCGTCTTCAAACCACGCCCCATGGTCGAGCGCCATGCCGCGCTTCTCGAGGAGCTGAGGCCGAAGCACATCGTCGAGTTGGGATTCTTCAAGGGCGGCAGCACCGTCTTCTTCGCAGCGGCGGCCCGGCCCGAGCGTCTGGCGGTGCTCGATCTTGCCCCGGTGCAGGAAGGCATGGACGCAGTCCGTGCCTTCGCCGAGGCCAACGGCCTCGAGGACGTCGTCCGCACGTATCCGGAAGTCGACCAGGCCGATCGAGACCGGCTGGCCGAGCTGGTTGCCGACGCCTTCGGCGAGGAGTCCCTGGACCTTGTCGTCGACGACTGTTCGCACTTCTACGAGCCGACCCGGGCGTCGTTCAACGAGCTGTTTCCGCGGCTGCGGCCCGGCGGCGTCTACGTGATCGAGGACTGGCGCTGGGCGCACACGCCGCTCGGCTCGGATGCACCGGAGGGGTTCTACCCGGACAGGGTTCCGATGACCCGCCTCCTGTTCGAGCTGATCCTTGGCATGCCGGGGATCCCGGACCTGATCACGGAGATCACGATCGAGCCGGACATGGCGATCGTCACCCGGGGCGAGGCCGAGATCGATCCGGGTTCGTTCGAGATCGCGAACGCGTCGAACCCGCGCGGGCGGACGCTCCTTGCTCCGGACTCGGATCCGTCTCAGACGGGATAACCGAACCGCGTCAGGTTGTCCCGTAGGAGCTCGAGGCTCTTCTCGCGTTCGTGGGAGGTCGTCATGACGACCTCCCAGTCCGATCCGGCGACACCGGCGCTGAGATCCCGTGTAGGCCCGCTTACCGGCGTTCGCTCCTGTTGCTGGCGCTCGCAGAACTCCTGAACGCTCGGGTGAAAGTCGACGCCGAGGAAGTCGAAGAGCTCGCGCGCGATCCCGACATCGTCGGCGATCAGCGACTCGTAGCGGACCTCGATGGCGGCGGCGCCCACCTCTTGCGCGAACTCATGGCCGGATTCGATGTGGGAATTCCACATCTCGTGCGCGCCCTCCCACGAGATCCATGGGGTCCCGTCGGGATGGAACTTCCGGATCAACGAGGCGACCACATCTCGGCCGTCGCGGAGGACATGGATGAACTTCGCTCCCGGGAAGAGCTCCCGCACGAGCTCCAAGGCGCCCCTGTGCTGCGGATCGGAGTAATGCGGGTTCTTGTCACCCCAGACGGTTTCTCGCGGCCAACGCTCTCGGTAGAACCCTCGGATGAGGTCCGGTAGCGCGCGGCTCAGGTACTCGCTGAATTCCGCGCGATCGGTGAAGACGACTTGATCGTCATCGATCAGGTCGAGTGCCCGCTGAACCCACACGAACAGCCTGGTCTCGTTCGAGATGTTCACATCGGGGTGGGCGTTCAGGATTCGGTTGAGGTAGGTCGTCCCGGATCGGGGGACCCCGAAGACAACTACCGGGGCCCTGATGCGCTCGGCAGGCTCCGGTGCGAGCGACAGGGATTCCCGTTGCAGGTCGCCCCCGACGTGGCTGAGCCTCGACGGCTTCGACGGACTCGATGCAGCTGCTGCCAGCACACCCACACGTTCCACGGGCACCGTCGCGCGCGGCGACTCCGCGGCGGCTTCGGCGATGCCGCGTGTCTGGAAGGCCTCGAATGTCCAGCGGTAGAGGCCGTACAGCTCATCGAGCGAATCCTCCGTGAGTGGGCCCTCCTCGACGTGCTCGCGTTCGAGCTCTCGCACCCGTTCCACCTTCTCGTCGAGCGCGGCGGCGAGCACCGGCCACTTCTCGAGACACTCGGAGACCCGGGTGTGGCGCTCGACCTCGGGATCGTCATGACGGCTCGCAAACAGCCACAGTGCCCGCCCCCGCTTGACGCAGCGGCGCGCGAACTCGTCGAACGTGACTGGCCGGATCATGAAGCTCTTCGCTGCGCGCGTGTAGAAGACGGACATGCCGTGTTTCGAAAGGCGCCAGGCGAGCTCGGTGTCCTCCTGCGCCGGCAGGTCCTGATCGAAGCTCCCGTGCTCGGCCAGGAACGAGCGCTTGCACGAGGATCGCCCACCCCAGAAGTAGTGGTAGTCCACCATCTCCCCGTCCTCGATGTTGGGGTACGCGAAGAGCAGCTTGCCGATGTCGGTCACGTACTCCATCACCGGCGTGATCTCGAGCTCGGGTGCCCAGGCCGTGTATCCGAGGACCACGACGTTCTCGTCGGGATGGGCTCGGTGGGCCTCGAGATGGGCGTCCAGCAATCGCCTGTCCGCGACATCGTCGTCGTCGAAGAAGAGGACGAGCGGCGCCCGCGCGGTGAACAAACCGAGGTTCTTCGCCGCCGCGATTCCGGAGTTCTCGATACGGAGGTAGCGAAGCGGAAGCTCGTGCGCGAGCCGTTCGCAGACCGCGGCCGTGTTGTCGGTCGAACCGTCGTCGACCACCAGCACCTCAAAGTCGGCGTGCGGGAGGGTCTGCACGGTGAGGCTCTCGAGCGAGAGCTCGAGAAGCCCCGCACGCTGGTGGGTGGGGATGACGACGCTGATCAGCGGCTGATCCGTCTTCCCGGGGACGCTCATCGGTCAATTCCGACGACGTCGATCACCTGGAAGCACTCCTCCAGCGGCAGGTGCGAGTTGGCTGCGAGGTATCTCTCGCGGTCGGCGACCGCGTCAGCCCAGCGATAATTCGCCACGGGCGCGCGCACACTGTGATCGGCCGGGACCGCGTCCACGATGCCCTCGCTCAGCCCGGCCTCGCGCAGCTTGTGGGCCCACACGTTCTCGAATCCCCACCCCATCGGGTTCGTCTCGTCGAATGGAAGTAGGAGGTCATACGCGGATCTGGCAAAGCTGACGACCGGCCCGATCTCGACGAACAGCGTGCGGCGGGCGAGCACACCCCGTTGCTGAATGACCATGGGGTGGTCGACGTGCGAGTTCTGCGTCCGGGCCGGTTGCGCCAAATCAAGTTTCAAGCCGGCCTGAACTCCCAGGAAGAGGTCGAGGAACCCCTCCGGGAGGACGATGTCGTCGTCGACCGTGAGGACGAAGTCGTAGTCCGCGAGGTCCTGTTCGGCGATCAGCCGGTTGAGCAAGGCGTACTTCGGCATCGATTCGGCGATCGTCAGCGAGGTGACTGACTCGAGCGATACCGGGGGGCCTCCGCCGAGCGCGGCCCAGCTCTGGTCGACCTCGACCCCCTCCGAGCGCCGCAGGATGGACACGATGTCCTCCGCCGTGTTCGGCTTGCCGGCGAGATACACGCCGGCGACCAGCGCGCGCCGACTCCGGTCGTCCAATCGGTGGCGCAGCGCCGCGGGGTGCGGCGACGGGCGCAGGGCGGCGATCAGCTGCGGCGTAATCTCGGTCTCCGGCTCCACCGCCGGCGGCGCGGCGCCGTCCGGCGCTTCCGCCGAGCGTCCGTTTCCGTTCGAGCCGGAGGCCGCGACGCCGCGCTGACGGGGAAGCGCCGCAACCGTGCGCGGCTCCCCCGCCAGGTCGAAGACCATGAGGTTCTCATCGCTGCGCACGATCTTGTAGGCGGCGGCGAGGTGCCCGTGGAGATCCGCGTAGCTGGCGAGCCACCAGAAAGCGGTCCGCGGGAGCGCGAGGTGGGTCGCGCCGAGTCCTCTCAAGTCCTCGAGGTGCGAGATCGCGTCCTCGCTCGACGCGGGATAGAAGCCCGCATACCTGCCGTCGTCGGCCCGCGGAAAGTGCCAGCCCTCGATGCCCTGGAGGGCGAGCAGCGCGTCGTCGCCCTTGGTCGCCACGAGGACACGCGAGCCTCGCGGGAGATCGGCCTGAATGGCCTCCCGGACCCGCGCGACGAGCTGTCCGTAGTCCGGTGCCGCCGGTGCCGCCGGAGCGGTCGCCGACTCCTCAGTCGCGAGCTTCGGGGTGCGGGACATGATCTCGGCGAGGACGCGGTCGAAGCGGGACTCGATCGTCCGCCTTCCATGCAGCGACAGCATGTGGGCGCGGCCTCGTCGCGCCAGTCCTCGCCAGAGAAGCGATCGTCGGGCGAGGCGCTCGATCCCGGAGGCGAACGCCTGCGCGTCGTCCGCGATCAGCGCTTCACGTTCGTGGCGCAGCCCGAGTCCCTCCGCACCGACCGTGCTCGTGACCGTCGGGGTGCCCGTCATCAGCGCCTGGATCAGCTTTCGTTTGGTCCCGGCGCCATACCGGAGCGGAACCACGGAAAGGCGAGCTGCCTGGAGATAGGGAATGACCGACGGCACCCAGCCGACGACCCTCACGTGCGGTATGCCGGAGGCCAGGTCGCCGACATGCTCCTCGGCGGCGGTACCGACGATCGAAATCTCCTGCTCGGCGAGCAGCGACGGATCGAGCAGCGGCAGGATCTCTGAAAGGAGATACGACACGGCATCGCGATTGGGAGCGTGAGTGAAGTTGCCGATGAAGAGAATCCCGGTGCGCTTCGACCTCGGCACGGGGGATCGCGGCAGCTCCTCCGCGTCAGGGAGCGCCATCGCGAGGTCCTCGATCCCGGTGAGGTCGTTCACCAGGCTCGCTTCCTTCTCCGAGACCGTGAGAACGGCGTCGGCCGCACCGTAGGCGTTCATCTCCCCGATCCACCGGTCCGCCTTCGCCGCCTCGAGTCGGCCCGGCACCGAGCGCGTGTCCACGCCCAGACGCTGCCTCATCTCGCGCACGAAATGAAGATCGACCGAGTCGACGACGATTCGGGCGGAGGGCGCCGCCCTCCGGAGCTCGGGCAGGAACCGCTCCGCAACGCGCCACCACGCCAGGATCGCGAGGTCGACCGCTTCGACGTCGTGAATCTCTTCGACGCTTTCCAGCGGGGCGTGCGTCTCCACCCCGCGCTGTTCCAGTTCGCGGGTATAGCGCTCGGGATCGATCGGCTTGTGCAGGCAGCCGAAGGTCACCTCCCACCCGCGGTCCAGGAGCATGTCCACGAGGTGGTACACGCGCAGCAGCCCGCTTTCGCGGTCGAACTCCGGCAGGCGAGGGGCGACGACGAGGGCTCGGCGCGCGCCCATCATCCGTCCATCGCGACCACGCGGGCGTCTGGTTGGTAGAGCACGCGCGTTCCAACCTGCCCCGCCCGCAGCGAGTAATCGACGACGGCTTCGTCGGCCGGCCGCTGACGATCGAAGCCGGCGAGTCGGTCGAAGAGCTCTCGCTGAGTCGCGAGCATCGGCGGCGAGCAGAAGTCGACCGGACGGACGAAGGAGTACTCGGGCCGGTCGGGGTCGGGATCCCCGGCCCCTCGGCGAAGCCGATGACCCGGCTTCAAGATCCCGCCGGCCTCTTCGAGCGCGCCGTCACTCGCCAGGATTCGAGTGCCAACGACGCCGGCCTGCGAATCGCGGGCGAACAGCGAGATCATCGAAGAAAGCCAACCCGGCAAGGGCAGGGCCGGAGCGGTGATGAACACTTGCACCGACCGGTCGCTGGCGGCGGCGGCGAGCCGGGCGCGCTCGCCGAGACTCGCCCCTTCCGCGGCCTCGACGGCGCGCAGCCGAACGCCCGCTGACGCGGCATGCTCGCTCGCCGACTCGAGCTCCGCCGCCGCCGCCACGACCTTGAGCTCGCCGCCGAACCCTTCGCCGGCGTTCTCGGCAACCGCGTTGATCGTCTCACCCCAAAACGGCCTGCCGCGCTCGGGCAGCAACGTCACCGCCACGTCGCGTCCCCAGGCCGCGTCGGCGGCCAGCTGGTCCAGCTCCGCCGTCTCGGGCCGGCCCCGGTCGAACGCGATGACCGCCCCCGCCGCGACGCGACGCGCTTCCGCCTTCCGCGCGTCGTCAATCGATCCGACGACGACGATGTCCACCGTGTGGTCCAAGTACGGGAGCGTGACGTCCGCTTCCGGAGGGCTGAACACCTTGAGCTCCGGCAGCCGCTCCGCCAGGTCGAGGCCCGTGCTCCAGTCGAGGATCGTCGGTTCTCGTGACGCCTGGATCCGGTGCGCGGAGATCGCCCGCTTGAGCGTCGGCATCGGGGCGGCCGGCACGGCGTCGTCGTGGCTCAGCCTGAAGATCGCGCACCGCTCATCCCTGCGCAGCAGGACGTAGCGGTCCTGCAGGTGGCGCCGAAGCCCCCCGTAGTGCTGCAGCCACCAGAGCGTCGTCGCCGGCAGCACCAGATGATCGGCGCCGCGCGCCCGCTGAGCCTCGAGCTGGGCGATCGCCGCGGTGTCGCCCGAGGGGTGGTAGCCGAGGTAGCGACCGTCGGCCGCAGCCGGGAAATGCCTGGCCCTGACGCCCTCGAGTTCGAGGAGCGCGTCGTCGCCCTTTCCGGCGACGAGAACCGTCGCACCGGGCGGCACGAGCTCTTCGACGCGGGAGCGCACGTCCGCGACGACGCGATCGTAGGGCTTCGGGGGTGTGGCGACCCTGGCTTCCTCCTTCGCCCCCGCGGTCTCGAGCTGGCGCAGGTCGGCCCGGGCCTCCTTGAGATCGAACCGAACCGCACGC
>Ga0299914_10003598_pt1 | contig 10992 bp, 9 predicted proteins | sample RVTome_10_FD_201361 | JGI IMG/M metagenome (GOLD analysis project Ga0299914, IMG submission 201361) | Soil microbial communities from uranium-contaminated site in the Upper Colorado River Basin, Wyoming, United States - RVT153D57 (version 2) ... | reverse complement strand
TAGAGCGCCGTTTTGGAGGATGTTTATGGATTGAGTCATGGGTTGGTAATTGGCGGTAAAGGACACCGCTTGTAATTAGTGATTGGTGATTGGTATTAGTTAATTTGGATTAGTCGAAGCCGAGGCCGCGTTCTTTGAGGGAGACGAATCTTTGACGGCCGATAATAATATGATCCAGAACGTCAATATCAAGCAGTTTCCCGGCCTTTACAAGCTGGCGGGTGACGTTGATGTCTTCGGGAGAGGGGGCCGGGTCGCCGGAGGGATGGTTGTGGGCGATGATAACGGCCGCTGCATTGTCTCGAATGGCGGAGCGGAACAGTTCCCCAACGCGAATGACGGAGGTGTTGAGGCTGCCGACGTAAACGGTGGGGGTGGCAAGTACCCGGTTCCGGGTATCGAGCAGCACCACCCGCAGATGCTCTTGTTCCAGAAAGGCCATTTCCGACATAAGCAGGTTGGCGGCATCGGCCGGGGCGGTTACTTTCGGCCGTTCCTCCGGGGTACTTGCCAGCAAGCGGCGGCCGAGTTCCAGGGCGGCTTTGATTTCAATTGCTTTGGCCGGGCCGATGCCCTTGACCATTTGCAGTTCGGCAATGGAGGCCCGCGCCAGGCCGGGCAGCCCGCCAAATTGAAGCAGCAATCTTTCGGCCAGCCGGACAACGTTTTCTCCCCCGATTCCGGTTCGCAGGCCGATTGCCAGTAATTCGGATGTATTGAGCGCCCGTTCCCCTACCTGGAGGAGCCGTTCTCTCGGCCGTTCTCCGGCAGCCATATCGTGGATGGTGGGGCTGTATTCAATAGGTGGTTCGTTAACCGAAAGGCTGTTTTTTGCCGGGCGAAAGTCGGCCGTCATTTACTGGCTTCCCGGATCAAGATGACCAGTTCCTCCCATTCTTCCGGGGCAAGATGGATGGTCAAATTGCCGAATTCAAGGTGATAGATATAGCCAACGTCCTCTTCTTTGCTGCGCCAGACGGCCAGATCGTCTGTTTCGGCCAGGATATCGCTTTCGTGAATATCGCTCATGTCGTTTCCTCCTTTATTATAATTTAACGCATAGACGCCAAGAAGCAAAGACGCAAAGGGGATTAGTAATTGGTGATTGGTGATTGGTAATTGGGTAATTTATTACCTGATTACTTGCCTCTTGCTTACTTGCAACTTGCCTCTGGCTTCTTATTCTACCCGATTGGGCGTTGGAAGACCCACATTTCCAGATCATAGTCAATTTCCCAGGTGGTGTTGGGGAGGGCCAGATAATCTTCTCCGTCCCAAATCTTGGCGGCCAGGGCTGTGATGGCCGGTTTATCTTGGGGTTGGGCGGGGCGGAGAGTGATGGTGTTCATAATTGGGTAATTGAGTTGATTGGGTTGATTTAATCAACCCAATCAACCTAATCAACTTCTTTCGGGAAAGGCGGCAGGTCTAGCAGTTTGTTGTAGATGTATTTGATGATAATTCGGCCGCTTGCCAGGATAGGAGCGGCCAGGAGAATGCCCAGGACGCCGGCGACACTGGCTCCTGCTAACGCCCCGATAAATACAACCAGGGCGTGTAGGTTCAGGCTGCGGCCGATTATTCTCGGCACCAGGAAATTGTTTTCAACCTGTTGAATGAGAAAGTAGAGCATCAGGACAATAATGGCGAACCAGACCGGCCCTACCAGAACGCCTAACCAGCTTACCTGGCTCTGGAACAAGGCCAGGAGGACTGCCGGAACGGCCGCAATGGTTGGCCCGATATTGGGAATAAATTCCAGGATGCCGGCCAGCAAGCCGAGTACAAGGGCGTTGGGTAAATCAAGGATCAGGGCCACGATTGTCACAATTGTGCCGACCACAATGCCCAGGATTAGCTGTCCTCGCAGAAAGTCGTTCCAGGTGTCGCTAATTTCACGGCCGAGATGTTGCAGGTCGGCCTGATAGGTATTGGGGGTCAGGGCCACAAATGAAGCCCACAATTCCCGATAATCTTTGACCATGTAAAGGGAGAGAACCAGCACAATGATTATCCACAGGACGGTTGAAACGGTTCTGGAGGCCACGCTGCCGAAGATGTCGAATCCCTGACGGCCGATAGTCTGGACAATATCAATGATATTCTGGCTGAGAACGTCGTAGATTTGCTCCAGCGGTAATTCATTGAGCGGGATGGTGTAATCCCCAATGATTAACGGTTTGTTGAGAAACTCCCCCACATCTTCAATGTAGCCCGGAATATTGTTAATTAAATTATTGCCCTGGTTAATCAGTTGGGGAATTGTGGTGAGGGGTATGGCAATTAAGATGGCGACAATGACCAGGTAGACCAGGGCGACGGCCATAGTGCGATTGAGACGAGTACGCCGGTGAAGAAAATCAACAATGGGCAGGACCACATAAGCCAGCACCATCGCCATGATTATGGGGATCAGCAGCGAACGAATAGCATAAATGCCAAGCAGGGCCAGAACGAGGAGGGTGGTTAACGCTAATCGCTTGGTGCTGGTTCTCCAGCGCGGCGATGATTGAACCGGGGAGACGGGTGATTCGGCCGTTGTATTCCGGCTAATTTCTTGTGTTTCGTCTTCCATTCATAACGTAATGCGTAAAACGTAATGCGTAAAACGTAAATCTTGCAGAGCAAGACCTTGCCGGGCAAGACCATTACGCCTTACGCATTACGAATTAGGAAATTTTGAAGAACCTTAGATAACTAACGACGACGATTGCCACCGCCGCGATTGCCGCCGCCACGATTGCCGCCACCGCCCCGGCTGCTTCGGGCGCTGCTGTCGTTGGCCTGGGCTTCTTCCAGGGTCCAACCCTCCAGAACGGCCTGCCGGGAGAGGCGAATCTTGCCGGAGCTTTTGTCAACATCGGTAATCATTACCATCACTTCGTCGCCGTTTTGAACAGCGTCTTCGACTCGGTTCAAACGTTCGGAAGCGAGTTGGGAGATGTGGACCATGCCGTCTTGACCGGGGGTAAATTCGACGAAGGCCCCAAAGTCAGTGGTGCGGACGACTTTGCCGGTGAATATCTGGCCTAACTCCGGTTCTCGTGTCAAGAGTTCAATGCGGGCCAGGGCTTGCTCGGCTTTGATGCCGTCTACCCCGGCAACGAAGATGGTGCCGTCGTCCTGAATGTCCACTGACACCTCGAAGTCTTCTTCAATGCTGCGAATGGTGCTGCCGCCCTTACCGATAACGGCCCCAATTTTATCGGAGTCAATCTTAATCGTAACCATACGCGGCGCCCAGGCGCTGAGTTCTTGGCGGGGTTCGGAAATGGTCTGATTCATATTGTCTAGAATGGTTATGCGGCCGATTTTCGCCTGTTGTAAAGCCTGCCCCATAACTTCTCTGGACATGCCGGAGATTTTGATGTCCATTTGCAGGGCAGTCACCCCAACTTCCGTTCCGGCAACCTTGAAATCCATATCGCCCAGATGGTCTTCCATGCCCTGGATGTCACTTAGAACAGCATATTTCTCGCCGTCTGTGATCAGCCCCATTGCCACACCGGCTACGGCTCGCTTAATCGGCACGCCGCAGTCCATGAGGGCCAGACTGGAAGCGCAAACGCTGGCCTGGCTGGTGCTGCCGTTGGAGGACATGACCTCAGATACAACCCGGATGGTGTAGGGGAAGTCTTCTTCTTCGGGGATAACGGCGGATAAGGCTGTTTCGGCCAAGGCGCCGTGTCCGATTTCGCGCCGCTTGGGGCCGCGCAAAAACCAGGTCTCGCCGGTGGAGTAGGGGGGGAAGTTATAATGATGGATGAAACGGCGGGTATCTTCGGGATAGAGACCGTCCAATCTTTGCGCTTCTCGCAGCGTGCCTAATGACACGATGGATAAGACCTGGGTCTGGCCTCGTTGGAACAAACCGGAGCCGTGCGTCCGGGGACTGTAGCCTATCTCGGAGCTTAGTTCCCGAATATCGTCATAGGCTCGGCCGTCGGGCCGGATGCCTTCATACAGGATGCGGGAACGGACCTCTTTTTTGAGTTGGTCGGCAATAATGTCTCGAATTGGTTTGGGGTCGAGGGTCTCGTCTTCCTCGATAAAGCCGTTGACGATTTCCTCTCGCAAGGCGTCCATGGCTTCGTTTCGGCCGGATCGATCATCAAATTCCACGACAATTTGCCGGATGCGATCCCCAATGCGAGCCTGTACCCTTTCGGCCAGTTCCATATCGGTTTCGGCATAGACAACTTCCGTTTTTTCCTTTCCTAAAGCCTCCCGCATCTCTATTTGCAAATCAATCAAGGGCTGCATCTGGTTGTGGCCGAATTCCAGGGCTTCGATGAGTAATTCTTCGGAAACTTCTTGCGCCCCGGCCTCAACCATAATAATGGCCTCGCGGGTTCCGGCCAGCCGCAGGTCAAGGGTGCTGTCCACCATTTGGGGAATGGTGGGGTTGGCAACTAGTTGGCCCTCAATATAGCCAACACGAATCGCCCCAATTGGGCCGTTCCAGGGTATATTCGAAAGCATCAGGGCGGCGCTGGCGGCGTTTACGGCCATGATGTCAAGGTGGTGTTCAGAGTCTGAAGAAAGGGTTGTGATAATAATCTGGACCTCGTTTCTCATGCCGTCCGGGAACAGGGGGCGCAGCGGCCGATCTGTCAGGCGGCAGATGAGAATAGCCTCGGTGCTGGGGCGGCCTTCCCGGCGAAAGAAACTGCCCGGAATACGGCCGGCGGCGTACATCTTCTCTTCGTAATCAACACTGAGGGGAAAGAAATCTAATCCTTCCCGAATGCCCTTGGACATGGTGGCCGTTGCAAAGAGCTGGCTGTCTCCCATGCGAATGGTGACAGCTCCTCCGGCCTGTTCGGCCAGTTTGCCGGTAGAAATATGAATGTCGGCATTTCCGACACGGGTCGTAAATGTTCGTTCAGGTAACATAGTAATAATCCTCCACTATGATTGGTGGACAGGGTTGTTTTGTAATAGGTGAGCAAGCTCTCACGCATGCGAGAACCACTTCCATCGTACAGATTCCAAAAACCTGCCCGTAATAATGATTTTGAATAAAGAGTTGGGAGGAAAGTTTAGGGACTGGGGACTGGCTCGCAAATAACGGCTCTGTTCGGCCGTTTGCGGGACAATGCCCAATTCCTAAAAACTCATTCAACTCCCAACAGATAACAAAAGCGCGTAGATGCTGGTGAAGCTAAACATCTACGCGCCTGCACAGAATAACTATCTTCGCAAGCCGAGCCGTTCCAGGATTGCCCGGTAGCGGTCGGGATGTTCCTTTCGGAGGTATGCCAGCAAACGCCGGCGTTTACCTACCAGCATCAGCAAACCGCGCCGGGAACTTTCGTCATGCTTGTGGGCGTTCAGGTGTTCCTGAAGCTGCTTGATGCGCTTGTCAAATATTGCAATTTGAACTTCCGGGGAACCTGTATCGCCCGGATGGGCTGCAAATTCCTTAATTAATTCGGTCTTTTCTGCCATAGAAAGTGACATTTGAACAAACTCCTTCTCGTGATTTTTAATGTTTGTTGGCCTGGCAAGCCGTCGTGCCGAATTACGTCGCACTTCCAAGCGATTGATTATTATAGCGTAGTCTGGTGGGAGGGCAAATGGACGATAAAAGAGAGCGCTGGTAATTGGTAATTGGTTGATTGGGTTGATTAGGTTGATTGGGGGGCAAGGGTGCCAAGGGTGCCAAGGGTGCCAACAAAAATGTGAGTTTTTTGTTGGCACCCTTGCTTTTTTTACAGGAGGCTGAGGGCGTGGTCAATTTCGGCCGTCCCTGGCGTCATTGCTTCCAGGGCGTTGACAAAGTCGGCCGTTGTCAAAATTGGCTGCCCTCCCCACCAACAACGAGAAGCCAGCTCCCAAAGAATCTTGTTGAGCAGGGGATTGGTTCGTAGGGCAGGGATTTTGGCCTCAAGTTCAGGGACAAGTATGGAAGCGTGGTACGGCCCTAAAGCGGTTGTAAAGTCGGTATCAACGACGTCTGGTGGATGGTGGAGTTGGCCGTCAGCCAGATTGAAATGGTTAATCTGAAAACGGCCGTCGGCTTCGATTTCAAACAGGGCGACGGTCTGTACAACCTGGCGGGTGACATCATTGCCGGAAGCGATACCCCCGGCGTTGACCAGCCGAACACCTTCCATTTCATATTGCAGGGGAATGTGCCAGTGGCCGAAGTGGACAACATTTGCCCCGGCGCGACGGCCGTAACGGGCGATGCGTTCCAGTTTCGGCCGCATTACCTGGTCGCGCCGCGATTCCATCTCATCTACCCGATCCGTGTAATGGCTGTGCCAGAGCAGGATGCGAACCCCGGCAATGGTGATGATTTGGGTGAGGGGAAGGTTGTCAATGGCAACCTGGGGTTCGTCGTTGCCGTGTACGGCGATAACCGGGGCGATGGCGCTTAATTGGTCTAGCACCCACAACTCGCCCACGTCCCCGGCGTGGAGCAGCAAATTAACATCCTTGAAAATGTTGGGAAGGGTTTCTGGAATTTTGTGCCAGCGTTCCGGCATATGGGTGTCGGATAGGAGGCCGATGCGATAGGTCATCGGCGGCGAATCAAGAGATTTACGGGCTTGGCCGGTTTGGTTGTGCCGGAGAAGTGGATGGGTATTGGTTCGGGCGAGACCGGTTCCAGCCGGAAACGGCTCGCCGCCATAGCGCAGGCAATGACCATCTCTAGCAGGGCAAAGTTGTTGCCGATGCAGATGCGCTGGCCGTTGGCAAAGGGGACATAGGCTGATTTCGGCCGTTCTTTGGCCGCTTCGGCCGAAAATCGCTCCGGATCAAATTTTTCGGGGTCGTCCCAAATGCTGGGATAGCGATGGGCGACGTAGGTGACAAGCAGCAGCAATGAACCGGCCGGTATTTGATAGCCGCCAATTTCATCGTCTTCGATTAGCTGGCGGGGCATAACGGCTACGGGCGGGTAAAGGCGCAAAACTTCATCTACCACCATCCGGCTGTAACTTAACTGGTAAAGGTCTTGGACTGTAGGGATGCGTCCGGCCAAAACGCGGTCAACTTCGGCTTCTACCTTGGCGGCGACATCCTTGTGGCGGCTTAGGAGATACCAGAGCCAGGTGAGGCTGCGGGCGGTCGTTTCAAAACCGGCAAAGAAGAGGGTTACGATCTCGTCCCGTAGTTGTTGGTCGGTCATTTGATGACCGGTCTCTTCGTCCTGGGCTTTCATGAGTTGGGAGAGGAAACTGTTATCGAGGCCCTTCTTTTTCTTTTCGGCCGTCCGCTGGGCGATAAACTCCTCAATCAGGATCATGCTGTTTTGGAAGCGGCGATGGCTGGGCAGGGGAACGGACAATGGCAGCTTAAAGGGATTCATGGTTCGGCCGGGAACGAAGGTAAAAGCGTCCTGGAAAGCGTAACCTACTTCTGTCAGTTCCTCGCTTAAATCTATGTTGAATAAGGCCCGGCCGATGACGCTGGTTGTGAGCCGCAGCATTTCGGCGTCCATATGAACCGGCCGGCCGGAATCGGCCGCCTTTTCCCAGCGATTGAGGAGTTGTTCGGTCACTTCGGTCATCATCTGGACATATTGGTTGACGGCCGTTGCCGTAAAAGGCGGCTGCATGAGGCGGCGCTGCTGCCGCCAGAACTGCCCATCGCTGGTAATAAGGCCGTTGCCCACCACCAACCTCAATCCTTCGTAAGCAATGCCTTTCGCGTAATTCTTTTGATTTTTAACCAGAACATGGTGAATGTCTTCGGGGTCGAAGAGGGTGTAAGTATGGAGCGGGCCAAGTTTTGAGTAGACGATGTCTCCATACTTGTGCCACAAATCAATGTATTGTCCCAGGACGTCGCTGCCCAACAGCCGGAAGGAGTTGGTGATTTTGGAGATGCCGTTTGGGCCGGGCGGCAAGTTTACCGGTTCAGGGCGAGTTTTCTGTTCCTGAAGGGATGGCGCTTGTTCTACGGTCATAGTTACTTCCTTCAATGGGTCAAATCAATATGACATTTTGCTGGGCTGGATTCTAACGTTGAATTCCTGATTGCCAACCTGACAAAAGTCGGGCATAGCATTTCATAATAGAAAAGCAATTTGCCAAATTGCTCTACATGGCTCGTTTTCGGCCTAATTGAACGAGGAGGGCGCCGACGATGACGACGGCTAAGCCGATAAGTTCTTTAAGGGTGATGGTTTCGCCGAGGAAGACAACGGCCAGGATGGGGATTTGGACGGCCATGGTGTTGTTGATGATGCTCGATTCGACGGCGGGTAAGGTTCTGAGGGTGTGGTTCCAAAGGGTGAAGGCGAAGGCGGTGTGAACCAGCCCCAGCCAGCCAATGATGAGCCAGTTTTGCCAGGACAGGGGGGGCAGTTCCTGGGTGATGAGGCCGGTTGTCAAGAGGATGATGGAGCCGATGCCCATGCTGATGACGGTGATTGTCAGGGAAGTGAGACGGCCGCTGCGGTTCATGCTGCGGCCGATAATTGAAGCGCCGGCGGTGGCAAGGAAGGCGACGGTTGCGGCGGCGTAGCCCAGCCATTGCCCGGCGGGAAAGACAAGGGGATAGAAGTAAATCACCGCCCCGGCCAGGGTTACGCCGACTCCCAACCATTGACGGCCGGAAAGGGTCTCACGCAGGAATAATATGCCCAGAAAGGCGACCGTTGGGGAGGAAAAGCCAAGCATAAGATTAAGGGTAACGGCGGGGAGGTTGGCGAGGCCGACAAACATAGCTCCCTGGTTGAGGGTGTAGTATACGATGCCGAGAATGACCAGGAAGAGCCAGGTGCGCGGGGTGATTTGGCGAATGGTTTTGGCGCCGGGGGAGCGTAAAAAGAGGGGCAGGAGAAAGAGAAAGCCCAGAAAATAGCGCAGTCCGGCAAAGGTTAAGGGGGGAATGTCTGCCAGGCCGATTTTGATAAACACCCAGGACATAGACCAGATGAAGGTCACGAGTAGGGCTTGAAGGACGGCCGTTAAACGAGGACGCCCCTGTAAATAAGTTTTCCCAACCATAAGCACCTCCGGGATGAGTGAAGTAAACGGCGAAAGGAGTTATTAAGTGTGGTTTGCGCCGCTTACTCAACCAACTTCACCCCCCAAGGCTTTTATCCTTCCAGCCGACGGTGTGGCAGCCGAGGGTGTGGGGGATTTGGCGTTCGTAGTTGTGTTGGGGGGCGATGAGGCGGAGGGCGTCTTCTTCGGCGATTAGGAGCCATTGGCTGTCGGCCGACCAGTCATAGTAGGCTGTGCCGGTGTTGTACTGCCGGTTTCCGGCGGCTGAATTGAGGTCGAAAACCAGGATTTGCCAGCTACCGCTCAAGGTGCCGCGCTCAAAGGCGGTTATGGTTAGAAAACGGCCGTCATCGCTGAACTGAACCGGCAGAGAAAATCGCAGATTCGGCCGGGAGAAGCCAAAATTCAACGCTCCCGTTGGCCTGTTTAACAGCAGCAGGATGTCTTCGTTTGTGTTCTTGTTGGTGACAGTGATCCCAACCCAGTTTAGTTGGGAAGGGTGAAGGGCCAGATGGGTGATGGTCAGAAGTTGGGGCAGTTCTTCCAGGATTTGAGGGGAAAAGAGGCTGGAAATATCGGCCAGCCGCTCAATTTCTTCGATGCGGCCGCCGGCGTTTAAGCGGCCGTTATAGATGGTGGTCCCATTTTCGCCGACAAAGATAAAGCCGCTCTCATCCAACCATTGGGGACTGTAACCGGCGGTTAGCTGGTGGAGCGGCCGACCGCGTTCATCACCCAGAAACAGTTGTGGGGTTCCGTTTTCATCCTGGACAACCACCAGCGACCGGTTTCCAGACGGCGACCAGAGCGGAAGGCCTTCTAAAAGTTCTAGTTCGCAGGCGTTATTGAGACAGGCGGCCGTCTCTGCCAGATAGGGGTTGTCTTGGCCGTTGAAGGGGTAGAAGAGGAGATGGTTACTGTCTGGTTGTTGGTGGTTGGGATGGGCCAGGAAGAGTTGGGGGCTGCCGGAGGTTTCCAGCATATTGGTCAGGCCGCCAAGCCAGAGATAGCTGTGCCACGCTTGAGCGCCGGCGATGGTGAACGGCCGTCGAATCAGGCTGCCTTGTCCTTCGGGGGCGAAACGGGAACGCTCTCCGGCCTGTTGGAGCAGGTGGGCCAGGGCGGGGCTGTTTTCCGGGGGCGGAATGGTTTGCCAGGCGTCGTCGTCGGGGCTGTATGTTACCCAGGCAGGCGGGTTGTAGCCCTGGCAAATGAGGAGGACGTCCTGGGTGGGCGCTTCGACAGGCTCAGCGAGCGTTTCAACAGGCTCAACGACGGGGCCGGGCAGAACGGGGGTGGGCGGGGGGGTTAGCTGCCATTGGTTCAGGAAGCCGGCCGTTACCTCATGGGTGACGGGGCGAATGTGGCTGTAGTGTTGGACAAGGACGGCCGCGATCCAGGCCGCATAGCCTTGATAGAGGGCCTGGTATCCGGCTTCGTCAATGGGACGGCCGATGAGAGTTGGAGCCGGTAGAAAAATGCGGTAAGCGTCATAGCCGGAACTGAGGGGGAGGGTGCGGTAGTTGGTATTCATGTCGAGTAGATTTTGGCCGTAAGGAACGAGGAGCATTTTGAGCCGGAAGTTGGGCGGGCAGTTGACGGCTTCGTTGGCGCAAATGTCGCTGAGCAGAGTTCCAATGTCCTGGGCCAGTCTGTGGCCGTATAGTTCGTCGCGGGTGGGGAATTCGGCCGTTAATAAACCGGCGTTTACTTCTTGCGTCTCTCCCCAAAATTCTTCGTCAATGGGCCAGCGGGTAAGCCGCCATTGATCATTATCGTCCTTCCTGAATAAGGTTAATCGTTCCAACCAGATCGAGCCAGGCAGCGTTTCGTTGGTGGAGGTGTAGGCTTGGTGGGCGACAACCTGGGCGCGGCTCAGATCGGGTGAGAATGTAACCTGGGGTGTTTGTTCGGGGGGTGGGCTGTGGGCGTAGAGGTGGAGGATCGGCCGATTCAGAAAGTAGTGGTATCTAAAGAGGTCGAGGGGCAGTTGGCGGCTGTAGTTGTTTTGGGGGGACAGGAATGA
>Ga0299914_10003596_pt1 | contig 10995 bp, 12 predicted proteins | sample RVTome_10_FD_201361 | JGI IMG/M metagenome (GOLD analysis project Ga0299914, IMG submission 201361) | Soil microbial communities from uranium-contaminated site in the Upper Colorado River Basin, Wyoming, United States - RVT153D57 (version 2) ... | reverse complement strand
ACCGATCCACGATCTCGACCCGCGTCACCAGCGCGGCGGACATGGCGGTCTCGATCAGCGACGCCCCTGACCCGGTCGCCGTCCGCTCGCCGCTCACGTACACGATCGCCGTCGCGAACCACGGGCCCTGGTGGGGATCCGCGAACGTGGTCACGACCTTGCCACCTGAGTTGACCGCCGTCTCCGTTTCCGTTGACGGAGCCTTCACCAGCCACTGCGACACGCAGCGGCATGAGGTGGACTGTCGGATCTCGCTGCCGGACAACGACTCGGCCACGGTCCGCATCACGGCCAATGCCCGCAAGCCCGGGACCTACACGACGACCGTGACCGCGACCCCGAACGACTTCGACGCCGACCTGACCAACAACACCGCAAGCGAGACGACTACCGTCACCAGGCGATGACACGGGTCAAGCCCGGCCACTCGCAAGCAGCAGGTCGCGCGCGTCGACGTCAACGACGCGACACACAGACCTTCCGCAATCCGACCGCTCCAGGCGGGCCGCTCGGCCGTCGCACAGGGGAAGCCAGCCCAGCAACCCCTGTGCTCTTCGTGGCCAGACGCGGAGGACGACCGCCCGAAGCAGCTGTGACGTCGACCATCGCGAACGAGTGCCGGGCTCAGGTCTCGGGCGCAGGTCCCGGCTCGGCTGAAGCTTCGTGACGGAGGTCAACGCGAGCCGCGCCGTAGGCGCGGGTCTCGAATGCGACCAGCAGCCACGACATCACGCTGACCACCACCAGCGAGATGAGCGACGTCAGCCGGGAGGCCAGCGGAACCAGCGCCAGCAGCAGGATCGCGAGCACGAGCCGCTGCGGATTGACCGAGTGCGCGTTGCGGAGCCGCAGTGCGACGTGGGCCAGCAGGTACAGCGCGACGCCACCGAGCAGGGCGAACGCCGCCACCATCTCCAACGGTTCGTCGACGTGCGCGAGCGTGTTCTCGAGCCCGACGGCGACGAGCACGATCCCGGCGGCCATAGGGAAGTGGAGGTAGGAGTAGGAGTCACGCGCCAGGGCGTTGCGCCCCCGTCCCGGGGCAGCGCGGATCAGGCGCCGCTCCGTGACGCGCGCGACCACGTCGAAGTACATCCACCAGAGGGCGGAGGCCAGCGCGACGCCGAGCACGGCCGCCACGATCACGCCCCCGGTAATCCCCGCGCTGGCTCCAACACCGAGCACGACGATCGACTCGCCGAGCGCGAGGATGATGATGAGCCCGTGTCGCTCGGCGAAATGTGCCGGCATCAGCCGCCAGCCCTCGACCCCGAACAGGGCCGGCCCCCCGAAGTCGATGAGGATCGCCACCGCCCAAAACGCGCCCTGCGCGACGCCGTCGCGGAACGACGCCGCCACGAGCAACCCGATTGCGATTGCGGTGCTGACGGCCAGGGTCGTGACCGAGTGACGCAGGTCGGGGGTGCCGCGGCTGGCCAGCACGAACAGTGCGATATGCCCCATCCGCACGACACCGTACGCGAGCGCGAACGTCAGGCCGAGGTCGCCGAACGCATCGGGGACCGCAAGGGCAGCTACCAGCAGCGCGGCCATCGCGGCGAACATCGCGATCTTGACCGCGCCCTCCTCAGGGTCGACGACGCTCGTCAGCCACGCGTATCCGGCCCACGCCCACCACAGCATTGCCAGGACGAACAGTCCGCGAACGATCCCGGTCCACGTGGGCTCGTGGACCATCAGCGCCGTGCACTGGGTGAAACCCAGGACGAACACGAGATCGAAGAAGAGCTCGAGGAACCGCACCTTGCCCGTATCGCCGCGCAGCACGGTCCCGAGCCAGCGGTTCTCACCACTGTCCGCCGCGCTCATCCCTTCGCTCCTGTCGCCTGGTCACCCGTCCAAGGCAAGCACACATGTCGGGCCGACGGGGCATGCCGGCGAGGCGACTCGGACGGCACGCGTAGGACGGCTCTCACCAACCGGGGGTCGTCGTCAGAACGTTGCCACCGGACGAGTCCCGCCTGCACGAGGACAGCGCCAAGCTCGGTGCGGGGGCCCGAGCCGGGTCGACTCCTGCGAACCCGGGACGGCGGACGTGCACCCGCCGAGTAGAACTCGATCAGCTGTTCTTCGACGCAGGAGCGGTACCAGCCGGTTCACCACGAGGTCTCGAACCTCACGGTTCGCGCGCCAGGAAGCGAGACTTCGCTTCTACTCGCCTTCGTACTTGAAGGACACCTTGACTTTGGCCCGGAACGCGGACACACCACCGTCCTCGATCGTCATGTCGAGTTCGGATACCTCGGCGACCCGCAGATTGCGCACCGAAGCACTGGCGCGCGCCACAGCAGCGCTGGCAGCCTTCTCCCAGGACTCGGTGCTCGTGCCCACCAACTCAATGACCTTGTACACGCTCTCTGGCATGCAAGAACCTCCGGATAGATGCGTCTGACTCTGGCCGTGCGGGGCAGCGAGGTCAAGGGCCGCGAGTTGACACTAGCTGCGGTCTGCACGTATCCGGGCCATCTGTCACAACTCGGCCGCCTCCGGTGTCTTCATGTCGACGTCATCGACGACAGGAGCAGACATGGTCAGCGACGCCCGGATTCCGAAAGCCGAGATCACCGGCGCCTACGGCGCGGTGGTCAAGCGAATGTCCCGCAAGATGTTCGGCGAGGTTCCGGAGGCGCTGCAGATCGCGTGGCACCACAAGCCGGTTCTCAAGTTCAGCTTCGGGATCGGCCAGAAGACCCGCAGGTGGAACAAGTGCGACGAGGACCTGAAGTCGTTCGCACACATGGCGGCGGCCTCATTGATCGGTTGCAGCTTCTGCCTGGACCTCGCGTACTTCATGGCGCACAACGAGGGGCTCGACGTCGCGAAGGCCCGCGAGGTGCCGCGCTGGCGGGATTCGGAGGTGTTCACGTCGCTGGAGCGGGACGCGATGGCATATGCGGAAGCGATGAGCCAGACTCCGACCACGGTTGCCGACGAGCTGTCGGCGCGACTGCTGGAGGCCCTCGGTGCACCGGCACTGCTCGAGCTGACCGCCGTCATATCGCTGGCGAACTTCTACGCCCGGAACAACAAGGCGATCGGCATCGAGGCACAGGGCCTGGCGGCCTCCTGCGGGCTGCAACCGCTCGCCGCGCCGTCGAGGAACGTAACCTCGGCGACATGACCGACGACCCGTTCGTCGCCCATCGCAGCCTGCTGTTCACCGTCGCCTACGAGATGCTCGGCTCGGCGGCCGACGCCGAGGACGTGGTCCAGGAGGCCTGGCTGCGCTGGGCGGACGTCGATCAGGGTGAGGTGCGCGACCCTCGCGCCTACCTGGTGCGGATCATCACACGGCAAGCGCTCAACCGGCTCCGCGCCGTGAGCAGACGCCGCGAGGAGTACGTCGGGCAATGGCTTCCGGAGCCGCTCCTGACCAGCCCCGACGTCGCCGAGGACGTCGAGCTCGCCGAGAACGTCTCCATCGCGATGCTCACCGTCCTGGAGACGCTCGGCCCGGCGGAGCGCGCGGCGTTCGTGCTGCGTGAAGTCTTCGACACGCCGTACGACGAGATCGCGGCTGCGCTCGACAAGTCCCCATCGGCGGTCCGTCAGCTCGCCCATCGGGCCCGGGAGCACGTGGCCGCCCGACGGCCGCGGATGGAAGTGAGCACGACCGAGCAGCAAGCCGCCGTGGAACGGTTCCTGGCAGCGATTCACACCGGCGACGTGCAGGGTCTACTCGACGTCCTGGCACCCGACGTGGTGCTGCTCGCCGACGGCGGCGGCCTTGCGGCCGCGTTCCCGCACCCGGTCGCCGGTGCCGACCGGGTAGCCCACCTCCTGGCCAGCCTCGCCAAGTTTGCGCGAGGCGCCCACGCCGACACCACATGGCTCAACGGAGCCCCAGCCATCCGAATCGACCTCGACGGCGAACTCGACACCGCGGTCAGCCTGGTCATCGATGACGGCCGGGTCACCCGCGTCTACGCAGTCCGCAACCCGCAGAAACTGGCCAGGCTCGATGAACCGGCTCCCCTCTCGAGGTGACACGAGGCCGCCGGGGAATCCGTGCCGAGCCTGCGTAGGTCGAGCAGCGTCGGGCTGTGCGAGTCGGCAGCGTGCTCGAGTCGCCCGGATGGCATACCTTGGAGTTCTATGCATATTGTGGTTCTATGTATGTGGCTCACAAACTCCAGGAGGGCGACGGTGCACATCGACAAGGACCTGGTAGCGGCGTCGGCAACGCCGATGGTGTTGACAATCCTGGCCGAGGGCGAGAGCTACGGGTACGCGATCCTGAAGCGCGTCCGGGAGGTCTCGAACGGCGAGCTCGAGTGGACCGATGGAATGCTCTACCCGCTCCTCCACCGTCTGCACCGGCTCGGGTACGTGACGCCGGAGTGGCGAACCGTACCGGAGGGGCGCCGCCGGAAGTACTACGCGATCACCGATGAGGGGCATACGGCGCTCGCAGAACGCAAACGCCAGTGGGTGACCGTGGCGCGAGCATTGAGCGACGCCTGGGGAGGCGGCGAGCTGCTGCCTGCGTTCGGGAAGGCCTGACCGTGGACCCTTTGGAGGCCGAGATCGCCGAGTGGCGCGCCTACGTCGAACGGAGCCCAGCGGTCGATCAGCGTGACGTCGAGGAGCTCGAGGCCCACCTCCGGGACCAGATCGCCGACCTCGACGCGGCTGGTCTCACTGCTGACGAAGCATTCCTCATCGCGGTGAAGCGCATCGGAAGACTCGACGATGTGTCACGGGAGTTCGCGCGCGAGCACAGCGGCCGGCTCTGGAAGCAGCTCGTCCTCGCGGGTGGCGATGCCGACGACGCACGACCGTCGGGCGCGATGACCACGGCGCTGGCGTTCGCAGTCGCGGCCGCCGTCACCGTCCAGCTCGCCCGGCTGGCCGCCGGATTCCCGGGCGAGGAGTCCTGGTGGCTGGTGCGCAACGCGAGTCTGCTGGTGCTGCCGTACCTCGCCGGCTACTTCGCGCTCCGGCGCGGACTGTCCTCGCGCCAGTGGTTGATCACCGCGGTTCCGGTCGTGCTCGCCGCCGCGGTTATCAACCTGTATCCGGTGGGCGAGGAGACCTCCACGGGTCTGCTCGCCGCTGCGCACCTGCCCGTCGTCCTGTGGTTCGTGGTCGCCTACCCGTACATGGGCGGCGTGGTCCGCTCGCACGAGCGGAGGATGGACTTCGTCCGATTCACCGGCGAGTGGTTCATCTACTACGCGTTGATCGCGCTCGGGGGCGGCGTGCTCATGGGGCTGACCGCAGCCATCCTCGAACCTGCGGGAGTCGACGCCGAGCGGGTCATCGAGGTGGTGGCGCCGCTCGGAGCGGCGGGTGCCGTTGTCGTTGCCGCATGGCTCGTCGAGTCGAAGCAACGGGTCGTTGAGAACATGGCGCCGGTGCTCACCGTCGTGTTCACGCCCCTGTTCGCCGTGATGCTGACCGTCGCCGCCTTCGTCTACGCCTTCACAGGGTTGGGCGGTGGGTTCGATCGCGAACTCCTCGGCGTCTTCGACCTGATGATGGTGATCGTTCTCGGGCTGGTCCTCTACGGAATGTCCGCACGAGAACCGTCGCAGGAGCCGGGGTGGATGGACCGGATCCAACTGGTGGCTGTCATCGGTGCGCTCGCGCTGGACCTGATGGTGCTCGGCATGATGGTCGCTCGGATCAGCGAACTCGGATTCACCCCCAACCGAACCGCGGCACTCGGTCTCAACCTCCTGCTCCTCGTCAACCTCGCCGCGGCTGCCTGGCTGTCGATCCGGTTCCTTGCAGGCCGGAGCACCTACCACCGGCTCGAGCGCTGGCAGACCGCCTACCTCCCCGTCTTCGCGGTCTGGGCCGCCGCGGTCGTGGTCATCCTCCCGCCGCTGTTCTCCTTCAGCTGAATACACGACGCCGGTGTGGTCGATGGAGGCTGCCCGGCCCAGCGCAGCGCCATCTCGCCGTCCCGCCACGGCTCCCGTTGGCGGCGTGCTCCTCGACGATCTCGATGCTCTCGACCGGGTTGGTAGCGATGGTGATCCGACCGATGAGTTGTCTGCAGGCGGGCGGTCTAAAGGCCAAGCGCAACCCAAGCCCCAGCGGCCACCCACAGCGAAGGAACGCACCATGAGTCGCTTCATCGTCACCGAGTACCTCTCGCTCGACGGGGTCGTCGAGGGACCCGGCGGAGGTGAGGACTACCGGCATCTCGGTTGGACTTTCGAGTTCGAGATGACGGAACCACGCCAGCGTTTCAAGCTGGAGGAGACCCTCGAGTCCGAGGCGCTCCTACTTGGGCGGGTCACCTACGAAGCCTTCGCAGCAGCATGGCCCACCATGACTGGCGAGTTCGCCGACAAGTTCAACACCATGCCCAAGTACGTCGTCTCGTCGACGCTCACTGACCCGGAGTGGAACAACACCCAGGTCGTGGCAGGACCGCTCCCCGACGTTTCGGTGCGGTTGCGAGACCAGGTAGCCGGCGACATCGTCGTCCACGGCAGTCCGACGCTCGTCCAGGGGCTCCTCGAACACGACCTGGTTGATGAGCTTCGGCTCATGGTGTTCCCGGTCGTTCTGGGGACGGGCAAGCGCCTGTTCGGCGAGGCGAACGACAAGAAGCGGTTCAAGCTGCAGGACATGTTCGAGGTAGGGGATGGCGTGACGGTACAGACCTTCCGACCTGACCGTTGAGCGGCGGACCGGCACGGCGGCGGTCTCGGGGTGCCCCTCGCTTCGTGGCCCCGCACGGTCGTACTCGCACCGCGCAGGTCAGGCCGAAGGCGGCCTCGGGAGCCGATGGCCCGTACGCTCACCTCATGCTTTTCGCCGGAGCATGCGCTCACCCGACCGGCCAGGACGATGATCGAACCACACCGCGGCTCACCAGAGTTCATGGTGCTCCACACTCTGCGGTGCCTCGGCTTCGCATCAGCGCAGCGCGTCGGCGCGATCCTTGAAGCCCTTGCACCTATCGACGTCGAGGACCACCTTCTGTCGCTTGCGACGCAAGGCTTGGTCAACCACCACCCGGGGGAGTTCGGCGGGTGGGGTGTGACCGACGCGGGCAAGATGGCCGATGCCGAACAGGTCCTGGTCGAACTCGAACAGACCGGCGCACGCGACCATGTTCGGGCTGCCTACGGCGACTTCGTCGACCTGAACCAACGAGCCCTGGACATCTTCGGCGCCTGGCAGCTGCGAACCGGCGGCACGACGACGAGCCTCAATGACCACACCGACCGGGCCTATGACTCCCGGGTCCTCGAACAACTCGCCGTTCTCGATGCCGAAGCCCGGCCACTCTGCGCCCGCCTCAGCGCACACCTGTACCGCTTCTCCCACTACCGGCCTCGTCTCGCGTCAGCCCTCGCGCGCGCCCGAAGCGGCGACCTCGACCAGGTGACGGATAGCCTCGATTCGTACCACACGGTGTGGTTCCAGCTTCACGAGGATCTGCTCGTCACCCTCGGCACCGGCCGCGAGTGGTGATCGGGCTCCTTGCCCCATCGGAGGGTCGGCCATCGGACAGGGCGGTCCGAGTCGAAACCAACGATGCTCGAGCCGTCATCTGTCGGTGCCGTCGAGAAAGGTGGTGTGCCGTGCCGGTTTCCCGCGGGAAAGACAGCAAAGGCCCGTACTACCAGTGGGGTGATTCCGGGAAGAAGTATTACTACGAGTCCGGAGACAAGAGCTCACGCGACCGTGCCAAGGAGCGCGCACGAAAGCAGGGCCAGGCTGCGCACGCCCGCGGCTACCGAGGCTGACCATTCCTGTGTGGCCGTTGGCCCTGCCCGGCGCCGTCCGAGCAGAAGCGACGAGCCAGTTCGGCGTTCACCCCTACGCGCCTCGCACTGACTGGCTCGTCGCGGTATACGCCGCGACCCACGCGTCCGATTATTTCGGCGCCCGATCCGGATCACGAAGCGTCCCGACTGCGCGCGGCAACGATGCGGACCGAACCGCACCGCACGACTGCGCCGACTTGTGAACCGGGTGCCGTTCCCGCGGCGTACACCCCGACGAACCCATCGGACGAGCGCGGTAGCCAGTGTGAGACGGCGGGGAACCGACACGATCGTGGCCGACGTCGACCCGGAGTCGGCCTTGCTGGCGCGCGCGGCGGCCGGCGACGAGCGTGCCGTCGAGGAACTCTACGACCTCTACGGGCCCGCCCTGTACGGCTTCGGCCTGCGACGCCTCCACGACCACGAACTCGCCCAGGAGCTCGTCCAACGGGTGATCACCCGCATGTGGCAGCACGCCGATCGCTACGACCGGTCTCGCGCGTCGGTGCGCACGTGGGTGTTCATGATCGCCCGAACGACCCTCGTGGATCTGACGCGTCGCCGTGAGCGGACCGAACGGGTGATCGATGTCGGCGAACACGGGGACGACATCGACGAGCTTGCAGACCTCCTGCTCGCCGAAACCATGCGGACGGCGCTCGATCGACTGTCGGTCGAGCATCGCGAAGTGCTCGATTTCGCCTACTTCAAAGGCCTCTCACAGGTCGAGATCGCCGCCAGGCTCGGGCTGCCACTGGGCACCGTGAAGTCCCGCACCTACTACGCCCTCAAGGCCCTGCGGCTGGCCTGCGACGAGCTGGGGGTGGTCGAGTGAGCCACTGCGATGAGGTCCGCCTCCACCTCGGCGGTTACGTCCTGGATGGTCTCAGCTCGCGCGAGCACGCCTGGGTGGCCGCCCACCTCGACTCGTGTCCCGACTGCCGCAGCGAGCGCGACGAGCTTGCACCCCTGCTGCCGCTGATGGCGCGCGTCGCCGATGCGCCGCCGCCGGTGCCCGCCCTGCTGCGCGAACGTGTGCTTGCCGCCGCCGGACGACGTCGAGCCAGCAGGACCAGGCGGATGACCGTCGCAGCTGCGGTGATTGTCGGCGCGACCGTCATCGCCGTAGCCGTCGCACTGCAGCCACTGACCGCACCACCCGCAACAGTGCTGACTCTGGAGTCCGGTGACGGATTCCACACCCTCGGGGAGGTTGCGCTTACCGACGGGGGCGATGGCCTCCGCATCGAGCTCACCCTTGATCGGCTTGCACCATTGCCGGACGAAGGGATCTACGAGGTGTGGCTCGGCGTACCTGACACCGAGGTACCTATCAGCATCGGCACCTTCGACGCCGCCGCTGACGGCACTGCACACGTGACGCTCACGACGAACGGCTCCTTGAACGACTACAGCCAGATCTGGGTCACCGCGGAACCCGACGCCGTCACCCCGACCCACGACGGCCCTCTCGTGGTCGGGGCGATGCTGCCGACCGAGACGGGTGAGGCACAAGCACCGGGCGGGTGAGAACCATCGAGCCCGTGCCCTCGTGCGCACAGACGGCTCGGGCCCACTCCTGAACACGCAATGCGTGCTGCTCCGCGTCCGGTGGACCGACGTCGGCCACGGTGCGCGACCATGACTGAGGATGATTCGCCGGCTCCTCATCCGACGCGAGGATCCCGACCGCGCCGTCGTACGTCCGCCCCATCGCGCGGCGCACGTCCTCGACGGGACGCCGGTGGTTCACGACATCGTGCAGCGCCTCGACGAGTTGCTGTCGGGCCTCACGGCGAAGCGGGAACTGGTTCGGATGCTGCAGTTGGTAGCAAGCGACCGTCAGGAAGTGGACCCTGCCGGCCTGCGGGTCCGAGAACTCGAGAGCCAGCAGCTCGTCCCACTGCTCGCGGCAGGAGCGTCCGCGCTGTTCGCTCGCGCCGCATTCGAGACACTCCTTCACTGCACCCTCCCTGGAATCGACGGTGCGGCCCGTTGAACGGTACTCGAGCACGATCGGCGCGCGAACGCTCAGGCACGCGGCAGCAGACAGATGTCGTCGCTGCCCTCGATCGGGGTGCCATCCATGAGCTGGCCGGTCAACGTGGCCGTCGTTGCCCCCTCCCGGAGTGAGCCCGCCCTTTCGTCGATCAGCACGAGGACGTCATCGACCCCGTCGCCGTCGAAGTCGTGGACGATGCCCACATGTCGGCGGAAGATCCGTTGGACAGGCATCCCCTCGAGCTCGACGGTCGCGAGGTCGATATTGCTTGTGTCGACACGCTCATTGCCGTAGATCACGACCGGGATGACACCGAAGCCATCGTTGAAGATGCAGGGCGCCACGATGTCGATCCTGACCGTGGCTGTGTCAACGGGGCGCGGGTAGACAGTCCACTGGAACGTCGCGGAGGCCGTGACCCCGTCGGGGTCGGTGACCGTCACCTCGACGGTGTAGGGGCTGGCTGTGTCGGCCCCGGCCCCGATCGTCCCGCTGATCCCGCCGCTCGCTGGGTCGATCGTGAGGTCGGGCGGCAGCCCGATGGCCGCGAAGCTGAGCGGGTCGCCGTCGGGATCGTCGGCCTCGACGTCGAGGGTCACCTCGTCCCGCACCGTGACCTGCTGGTCGGGGATCGCGTCGATGGTTGGTGGGGTGTTGGGCGACTCGTGGACCGTGACGGTGACGGTGGCGTTAGCCGTCCCACCTTGGCCATCGGTGATCGTGTAGGCGAACGAGTCGATACCCGCGAAGCCCGAATTCGGCGTTTAGGTGACCTGATCACCGGCGATTGCCGCGATGCCGCTCGCGGGTTGACTCACCACGTCGATGGCGAGGGCGTCGCCGTCGGGGTCGGTGTCGTTGGCCAAAACGTCGATCATGACCGCCGTGTCGTGGTCGGTCTCAGCCGCGTCGTCCTCGGCCACCGGTGGGGTGTTCGGCGGCGGGTGCCGAAGCTGAAAGGAATACGAGCCGAAGCTTGTGAGTGTGAGTCCGCCCACTTCCAGCAGATAGGTACCGGTCTGGGGCAAGGTCGCCTCCTGGTCGACGTAGAAGGCATCGAAGATCACGGTCCCGTCCGGGGCCTCGAGGCGCCACCGGACCACGTTCGTGCTACCCGTGAGGGCATCGAGGAGTGCCACCTGGCCAGCCGTCCCATCGAACCGGTAACGGTCGATCGCCCCAGGGCCCTCCAGGTTGCCGGCACCGGGCCCAGGCACGCCGTCGGAGACCGTGTCGCCG
>Ga0299914_10003594_pt1 | contig 10998 bp, 6 predicted proteins | sample RVTome_10_FD_201361 | JGI IMG/M metagenome (GOLD analysis project Ga0299914, IMG submission 201361) | Soil microbial communities from uranium-contaminated site in the Upper Colorado River Basin, Wyoming, United States - RVT153D57 (version 2) ... | reverse complement strand
CGAAAAAGCGAGCCCGGCCAGCGAGATCACGTTGAGCGACTTGCCGAAGGCGGACAGTGCGACGAAAGCAACCAGTATCGACAGCGGCACCGTCGCCGTGACGAGGAGCGTCGCGCGCCGGCTTCGAATCAGGAAGTACAGAATCCCCACCGCGAGCAGCATTCCCAGTCCGAGGTTGCCGCGCACCAGCTCGATCGCGCGCCGGATATGAATCGACGCATCGAAACTGAGGTCGATCGCCAGCCCGGCATCCGCGAGAGGACCGAGGTTCAGCTCGTCGATGGCAGCGTTGACTTCGTCCAGGATGGCCACGGTGTTCGCGTCGTACTCGCGCTGCACGGTGATGTAGTAGGCCGGGAAACCATTCCTCAGCGTGAAGCCGTCGGGGCGACGCGGGACGACACTGACCTCCGCCACCTCGGCCAGGTAGATCGGCCTGTCGTTGCTCCAGCCGACGATGACCTCGTTGAGCCTCGCCGGCTCGAACTGACCGGCGAAACGGACGGTGTACTGGCGGCGCCCGACGTCGGCGAAGCCACCGGACGTATCGGTCGCACGGGAGACCGTGGACAGGACGTCCCGCACCTGGATGCCGAGCGCGGCGGCGCGAAAGGAATCGAATACGATGTGCACCTCGCGTGGCTGTTCGCCCGCCAGGTCCACCCGCGAAACCCCCGGGATGCGCGCGAGTGTCGGCTGCACGAACTCCTCGATCACGCCCTGGTACGTCGACATGTCCTTCACGGGGTTGTCGGGGAGTGCGCGGACCAGCAGCGAAGCGGCGCCCGGCACCTGCGGACCGCCGCCCGAAAACACTATCGGTTCCTCGGCATCGACCGGGCGTGGCGGGGCCTGGCTCAGGTTGTTGATCACATCGAGCTTCGCACCCTGGATGTCCGTTCCGGCCGCGAACGTCAGGTTGATGAAGCCGGCCCCCCGGCTGATGGTGGAACTAAGATCGGTCACGCCCGGGGTGTTCCTGAGGACATCCTCCTGGGGCTCGATGATGTTTGCCTCCATCTCTTCCGGTGCGGAAGCGCGCCAGAAGTTGGCGATGGTGATCTGCGGTTCTTCTATCGTGGGCAGGAGCTGGATAGGCAGGGTAACAATGGAGATCGCGCCGTACAAAGCGGTCACTGCCACGACAACGGCCACGGACGGCCAGTGCCGCGCACTCAGTTCGGTAAGGTTCATGCGGAGCCGCCTGGCTGTTGTTTTGTCGTTATCGGACTGTCCGGTGGTTTACTGGTTCCATTGACGTTTGCTCCCTATATGCAAAACAGGTCTATCGGGCCGATTGGTGCTTTTTCCCACTGGTCACGGACAAAAAAACGGCGGGCCGGGGGCCCGCCGTTGCAGTCGTGCCGTCTTATTTACTCGATCGTGTACGTCGCAGAAACGAAGTAGCGGCGACCCAGTATGTCGTAGGTTGACGGATCGGTGTTCGCCTGTTGTTGCGACGGATAGATGATCGGATCCTCGTCCGTCAGATTGGTGACGCCTGCACGCAAACGCAACCCCGCCAAAGTATCTGTGAACGTGTAACCAAACGTCAGATCCAGGTAGTCGACCGCATCGAGATTGAAGGTCGGGAACGAAAAGTCCGTCATCTCGTCGATGTGCCTCCAGCGAAGATCGCCGTCGAACCCCTCCCAGGTATAGCCGACCGATGCCATCCACTTCCACTCGGGCAGGGCGTCGAAACCGCTTGACGCGGTACCGGCGTTCTCCGTCAGCTCCTCGCCCTGGACGGTGGCGTCCTTCCAGCTCATCAGGTAGGTGGAAACCCACTTTCCACGAAGTTCACCGGGGCCGGCGTCCATTGAGTAGTCGACTTGCAAGTCGATTCCCTCCACTTCGAACGCGGCTATGTTGGTGTCGACTTCCAGTGCGCTCGTGATGGTATTCGTGCCCGGCAGGCGCTCGAAGAACGTGCAGTAGAAGTTATCGTTCGACAGTTCCGGATTGAAGCGACGGTCGAAGCAGCGTTCGACGAAGACGTCGGCATCGATCGCGTCGATCGCATCTTCGATTTCGATGCTGTAGTAGTCGACCGATGCCTGGAAGCCCTCCAGCGGTCCGTCAGCGGGCTGGAATACCACGCCCAGCGTGTAGGTGTCGGCGGTTTCCTCAGAAAGGTCCGGGTTCCCGCCGGCAAGTCCCTGGAACTGGGTGTTGCTGAAGATGAAGGAATCGATCGTGGCTTCCGGGACGCCTTGAGCGATGCACAAGGCCCGTGCAGCAGCATCGTCCTGCGCGCCTACGACGTTGCCATCCGGATCATTGAAGTTGTTAGAGCAGGGATCGCCAAGGCCCACCGGCGGAAAGTTGATCGTCGCCGGCGTAAACAGTTCGTCGATGTTCGGCGCCCGCACCGCACGCTGGTAGCCGCCACGAACCGTGAGCATCTCGTTGATATCCCAGATACCCTCGGCCTTGTAGGAGTTCATGGTGCCGGCCGTCGAGTGATCGGCAAATCGATAACCGAGCGTCAGGTCGAGTGCCTGGATCGCGGGCATGTCGGACAGGAGCGGGAAACTTCCTTCCATATAGATCTCGCGGGAACTGGTATCGCCGCGGACGACGTCCTGTGCGTTGAAGCCCACGATGTCGGTACGCTCGTTGCCGAACAGGGGATCGATGCTGGTCGCCGTCAGCGTGGGATCGGGCAGGAACGCCACTTCGTCCTGTTTGTACATGACGCCGGCCGCAACCTGCACGTCTCCGGCCGGCATTTCGAATGCAGGTCCGGTCACGAACGCTTCACCCACGATCTGGCGCACCGTCGTGTTGTTGACGGCGCCCCTCGTGATGTACTCCGCGCAGGCGGGCTGGACTGAACCGATGCCGAACGGGTTGATTGCTTCGCCGCACAGTGAAGCGCCATGGTCATCCGCCAACGTCAGTTCTTCCAGTGCAGTGCGTGATACGTTGCCCTGCTGCAGCTCCACATTCTCCACGTTACCCCAGGAGCCGTAGACGTCCCAGTTCCAGTCTTGGGCAAAGGCGAACGGAACCGAACCCGTCATGCCGGCCAGAACCTGCACCACCTCGTAGTTATTGCTGGCAATGCGGGGCCCGGCTTCCTCCAGCCGCTTCTCGAAGTTGAACGGCGCCGTCGGATCGGGACGCGTCGCCAGCAACGCGGCGACGTCAGCGGGTATGTTCGGGTTGTCCGGCCGCACGTACACGCCCGTCATCGGCGTCGGCGCCAGCGCCTGGTCCGCCTGGTAATCCGCCCACATCACCTGGGTATAGATCTCGGTGTCCTCGCTCAGGTTGAAACCGGCCCTGCCGAAGAACGAGGTCCGCTCCAGCGGCAGCTGCAGGTAGTTCGGTGGTGCGAAGTTATAGGTGTACTGCGCGGGGTTCACCGGCTGCAGCGGTTCATTGGGATCGCCGGTGAAGTTGACTACGGGTGCCGTATCGAACAGCGAACCGTCGGGGTTGAAGCCGAAATTGTGGCCGGGCTCAGCGGTCCCGGAAACATAGGCCGGGTCCTGCGCCGCAAAGTACGCATCCAGCGCCGTTTGCGACGGCAGGTTGCTCGTGATCGCGGCCCACCGGCCCTGCCGGATCGTGCTCGAGCCGACCGGCTCGAAGCTGTCGCCGTCCCAGTCCAGTGCAACCTCGGAGAACGGCCGGTCTCCCTGCAGGATCTCTTCGCGGTCCGCCCAGTTGATCGTGCCGAACGCATAGCCGCGGCCATCGGCCGATTCCAGGCCACCTGTAATTCCGAGGTCGATCGTCTGCCCGTCGTCTTCCGACGTGAGGCCGTAGTTCGTGGTGAGTTCCAGGCCGACGAAGTCGCGCGTCTTGATGTTGACGACGCCTGCAATTGCATCGGAGCCGTAAACTGCCGACGCGCCGCCCGTGATGACTTCCACGTTTTCTATGATCGACGCCGGTATGAGGTTCAGGTCCACCACGCCCGTTGCATTCGACGGAACGATGCGCCGCCCATCCAGCAGCACGAGGGTACGCGTCGTGTCGAGTCCGCGCAGCGCGACGTTTGCCTGGCCGCCGTTCGAGGGGTTGTTCGAGGTCGTGGTGATAGCCGGCACGAACTGCGGCAACGCGTTCAATGTGGTTTCAATCGTCGGAGAGCCGGTCTGCTGGAAGAGATCCGCATCGACCGTCGAGATCGGGCTCGCAGACTGGTAATCCTGGCGAGCAATGCGCGTTCCGGTGACAGTGATTTCTTCCAGCGCTTCGTCAGTCGGTTGCTGCTGGGCCAGGGCCTCAGGCGTGTAACTCGCTGCGGTTGCGAGGGCACCTACGCATATCGCGCGTCGCACCGCATGGCGTAACAGGTCATTGCTCTTCATAGGTGTTCTCCCTTAAGCGAAGTCGCAGGTTGAACCCTGCGCAATGTAGTTGAGTCTCGACCGGGATCGGTCGGGGTAGGTCGTTGCACCGGCGGGTCAGAGAGACCCTGGACTGTAAGGCCGGGAACGGCCTGGTGTGGTTACAAGGCTACAATCGGGGACCGGGTGCTACAACGGGTGCGCCGGATCCCGAGACAGGGTAATTGGCATGCAAATGCTGAGAAATCAGGCGAAACGCGAGTCGCGTTTTCAGTATTTTCAGCAATTTAGAGACATCGACCTCGCCTGCTGTTGTAGTTAAACTACATCCAGGTAGCGGCAGCTTATGACAAATCGTTCTATCGAACCCTGGCTACGGGCGCTCATCGGCCCCGATTTCCCGCAACCGGCAAATCAGGCAGGAGTCGTGCTATCGGGAGTTCGCCCGTACCGGGCTAGCTTTCGGAGAACGTGGCCGAGCGGCATTCAGTTCGTCCGGTCGAATCGCCCGACAACATCCGCCACGAAGCGCTCGTGTTCCCACGAGGTGCCGAGCGGATCGACGCCGGTGCGAACGATGACCAGATCGTGCGCGGGCACTACGGTGACATACTGGCCCTTGTTGCCCGCGGTCGTGTACGTTCCTTCCGGGATTCCATCTCTGGAATTCAGCAGCCAGAACTGCGCGCCATAGCCACGCTCCCCCGGCTCGACGGGTCTGGCGGGGGCCGGCGACGTCGAGAACTCTACCCAGCCTTCGGGAAGCAGGCGCTCGCCGTCCCATACTCCGTCATTCGCGAGCAGCAGGCCGAAGCGCGCGAGGTCGCGAGCCGTGGTGTAAACCTGGCTCGACCCGACGAAATTTCCGAGGTGATCGGTTTCCATGCGCGTGTGATACATGCCTATGCGATGCAGCAACTCGTCGTAGGGAAACCGGAGGTAGCGCAGGTCGCTTCCCAGTACGTGACGCAGCGCCCGAAGCAACAGCAGCGTGTCGTTGTTGGCATACTTCCAGCGGCTGCCGGGCTCCGCGTCCAGCGGCGTCGTCGTGACCGCGCTCACGACGTCCTGGCCGCCGAAATAGACTGCGTACGTGTTGTTGCCGCCGCTGTAGAGCCCGCTCGACATCCACAGCAGGTGCTTGTAGGTGATTTCCTTCCGCGGATCGCCGGGATACTGCCATTCGGGAATCGCGGCCGGAGCATCCAGGTCGAGGAGGCCCTTGTGTGCGGCGATGCCCATGAGTGACGCCGAAATGCTCTTCGCCGTCGACCAGGTCCGATAGCCCCGGTGCACGCCGAAGCCGGGGCGGTAACGTTCGGCGATGATGTTGCCGTCATGAACGACGATGATGCCCGCGGTGACCACGTTGCGACCGTAGGTCGATCCGTCGAGGGCGGCCTCGATCACTTCCCTCAAACCGCGGAAGCTGGGGTGCAAGCCGTCACGTCCGACGTCGATCCTGTCGCCCTGCGGAAACTCGAGCTCGCTCACGTCCGGCGGTGCCGGGAACGCGACGTACGGCAACCGGGCTACGTCTCCTATGTCCCAGTTCGGCGGCAGAAGCGTGCATCCCATGGAATCGCGAAACGCGGCAATTTGTGTATTGCCCGCTCCGTCGGCTGCGGTCACAAGCTGTCTCAACTCGTCTATCTGCGGTCCGGGCAATGCAAGCGGCGCTGTGTCGACCAACTCGACCTGCTCGATGTCGGGAAGCGGTCTTGCGGCGATGAAATGTGCGGAGCAGGTAAACAGCGCTCTGTAACCTGCCGCGATCAACGGCTCATTCGCTTCAGCGATGCCGGCCGGCCGCTCGAAGCGCGGCGACGCCTGCGCGCTGGCCGCCAGCAGCATCGCCAGTATTGCCGGAAACGCCGCCGCAGCGAGCGTCGCGCCAATTTGACTGGATGCCGGCATAACCGGATATTCAGCACCCATGTTCCGGCGGCCGGGAGGTTCGGCCGTCGAAATTTTCGCCGGTGCGTGGTCAGCGGGCTCACGAAGAGGTAAAGAATGGGCTTTCATTTGAGTTCATCCCTGGATTCCGCTGCGATTCTTGCGGATTTCTCGCAGCACGGATACGCCCACGTGCGGAACGTGCTGCCGTCGGAAAACGCGAAGCGCATACACAAAGGCCTGATCGAGAAGACTCCCTGGAGCCTTGCCTTCAACAACAAGGGCAAGCACATTGACTTGTCCGCCACCCAGCTTGCGACCATGTCGAAACAAAGCGTAAACCAGCTGCAGCAGGCAATCTATGCCCAGGCGCGCGACAACTTCCAGTATTGTTACAGCAGCTACCCGATCTACGATGCTTATCAGGCCGGCCTGAACCCCGGTCACGTGCTGCACCAGTTTTACGAATGGATGAACGGCGAGGAGTTTCTGCAATTCGCACGCGCCGCAACCGCTTTCGATGACATCAGTTTCGTCGACGCCCAGGCCACACGATACATGCCGGGACATTTCCTCACGACTCACGACGACGCAGTGGAAGGCAAGAAGCGTCGTGCGGCATACATCTTCAATTTCACGCTCGACTGGCGCCTGGACTGGGGCGGGCACCTGCAGTTACTCGACGACTCAGGAAACGTGCGCCGTGGGCTGGTTCCGGCATTCAATACGCTGAATATTCTCGCCGTGCCGCAACGGCACAGCGTCAGCCTGGTTGCGCCGTTCGCCGGCGGGATGCGCCTGTCGATATCCGGCTGGTTTCGCTACGGCGAGAAGCCGCCGCCCTCAGGGTGACGTGCGCGAAATTTCCTCATCGAGGATCAGCGCGCGCACGAACCTGACGGGCGGGGAGCCGTAGGACAGGGCCTGGTCGTGATAGCGGCGCAGCGTGAAGTCATCGCCCCAGGCCTGCTCGACGGCCTTGCGCATGTCGACGTGTTCCTGGTAGCCGACAAAATAGGTGGAAAGCTGCGTGGACGAGAGCTGCGCGCGCACCCATTTGCCTGCGGCTTCGCGCTCTTCCTGGAATCCGCCCTCGATCATCAGGCGCATGGCAGCGTCGCGGGACATGCCGTCGACGTGGATCGCCTGGTCGATGATGGCGTTTGTGATCGTGCGCAGGTACCACTTGAGATTGATGAGGCGCATCAGCGGCGAGCGGTCAAGGTAGCCTTCATCGATCGTCATGCGCTCTGCGTAAACGCCCCAGCCCTCCACGAACGGACCGGACCACAGGACGGCGCGCAACGTGGATGGGTAACGGTTACTCAGTGCAAGCTGCAGGTAGTGCCCGGGCATTGCCTCGTGCAGCGTCAGGTTCTGTATGGACCAGAGGTTGTACTCGCGCAGGAACGAGGCGACCTGCTCGGGCGTCCAGTCTTCCGGCAATGGAGCGACGGCATAGAACGATTTCTGCCCTTCGTCCAGGGGTCCGGGAGGGTCGAGGTACGCAACTGATACGCCGCGCTGGAATTCGGGCATTACGATGATGTCGATCGGATCGTCCGGCACCGTGACGAGGTTCTGTTCGCGCACGAAATCCGTCGCCTGCTCGAGATTCTGTCTTGCCACGTCGACGATGGCATCGCGTTCCGGGAGGTCGCGATAGGCCTGCTCGAGCGCGGCGCGGATGATGACCTGTTTGAAAGCGTCGTCGGGCTGGTCCGGAAAGGACGCGTATGGATGTACGCCTGCATACACTTCCCTGGCGACCGCGTACATTTCGTCACGCACGGCAACGTATTCGTTTTCGGCGCGAAGTCTGACCTGGCGCCTGCTCAGCGGCGAGTTCAGAGTATGTTTGAGCTTCTCGTCGAACAGCTGAGCGCCGATACGGAAGTCTCCCCTGGCCTGCGGCAACAAGTCGTCCTCGAGCCAATCCTGGTGCTGATCCAGGGCCTCGATCGCCGTTGCGACAGCTGCGTCCAGCCGGGTCGCGAGTTCGGGGGAAATCTCTCCGCGGTGCGGCAGGATCATGCTCCCGATAATCTCGTGGATACCCTTGTTCTGCTGGATTGCCGTTTCGGCATGTACCTTCGGAACCCGCGTCGGCTGCAGCGACTCACGAGCCTGCTTCAGGAAGCGCGGGAACTGCTCAAGCCTCGCGGTAGCGTCCTCGATGCGCTCCTCAATCGGCGCAAAATCGCGCGCCATCAGCGTGTAGAGAGACGACCCCGCGGTATTGACGTACATCAGCGGATTCCAGGCCCATTCCTGAAACACCTGGAGCGACCAGGTGCTCGAGTCGATTTCCGCCTTCAGGATCTCCGCGTCGACCTTGTTCGGCCGTGACAGGTCGTCCCAGTCGATGTCGTGCAGGGCGGTCCGATATTTATCGTAGAGCACGAGCTTGCGCGACCTTGCATCGTCGTCCACCTGGTCGAGCAGGTGGTCATAGCGGTGATCGCCCGTCGCGGTCGCGTTGACCTGCGAAAGCTTGGGCAGGTCGTCCAGGAAATTCGCGGCGAGTTTTTCGAACGCGTCGTCCGCGGGAGTGGCCATGGCCTTGACGCTCAAGGCCAACAATGCGACGCCGACTAACGCCCTGGACGCACTCATACCGCTTGCTGCTGCGCTGGAAATTGCGGTCCACTCCTCGATAGGCCGGCTTTCAGATTGCGGGGGTCGACCGAATTTTCCGGCGGACAAATCGGTTCGATTCGCAAGGCTGTTCCGGCCGGAAAAATCGGTTCGTCCCCTTTACTCCCCTAGCGGGCCGTCTCCCGCGCGACGAGTTCGTCGATGACTTCGAGCAGTTCCGGGTATCCGCCTGCTTCGGCACCGCCGGTGCGATACTTGCCATTGACCACGACGGCGGGTACGCCGGTGATGCTGTAGCGGCGCGCGAGGTCCTCGGCGACGCGCATCTTCTGCGCTACTTCGAAGGACTTCCAGGTCGACTGGAAGTCCTCCTCGCTGACGCCGTGCCGCTCGAAGAGCCCTTGGATGGCCGCCTCCGACGTAAGCCGGTTGCCCCTGCTGTGATACTCATTGAATACCGCAGCGTGAAATGCCGCCGGGTCTTCTATTTTGTCGTTCTTTACCAGCACCTCTTCGGTGTAATAGAGCTGGCCGTGAAGTTTGACGAGAGGATTCCACATCGCCGGGATACGCACGAAGCGGACGCTGGCCGGTTTTCCTTCCGCCCAGCGATTGATGTGAGGTTCGAAGTCCAGGCAGTGATTGCAGCCGTACCAGAAAATTTCGGCGACTTCGATCTTGTCCGAACCGCCGACGGTCGGCTGCGTGGGGACCAGCCGGTGATAGTGGCGGCCTTCGGTGAACTTCCAGTCGCCGTCGGGCTCGGCCAGGTTATCCTGCGCCAGCATCAACGGCTGGCTGTCGGCTTCGGCGTCATCGGAAACTGCGGCGGACTCCTCTACCAGCTCCGGCTCGGTGTTCTCAGTTTCCGGCGCCGCCTCCTGTGAAACCTGCGGAGTCTCGGCGCCCTCGTCCCGGGCCGCGTCCGGAAGGGGTCCTTGCGGAGCCTCCGGTCCGGAATCGCAGGCTGCAAGCGCGAACGCCAGGATCAGGCCGGAAAGTGGAAGGTAACGCATATGAGGAATCTCCGCGATCGTACTGGAATGTGCGACTCTGACGAGCAGGCCGAAACTATTGCAAGCCCTGTATATAGGACGCGACGGCCACGATGTCGTCCTCGTCGAGCTGGCCGGCGATGTCACGCATGACCCTCGTAGGAGCGTCCGACCTGCGCTGTCCGCTCGCGTAATTGCGGAGCTGGGTTGCGGTATAGGTGGCATGCTGCCCTTTCAGCATCGGGTAGGCTGCCGCCGGATTGCCGCGCCCCGTGGGTCCGTGGCACGCAAGGCAGGCCGCAACACGGTTCTCCGCGTCGCCGCCCTGGTAAAGCGACTCTCCCTTGTTGACCGACTCCGGGTACGCAACTGCTTTCTGTGCCGGCGTCTGACCGGCGAAGTAGACGGCGAGGTCCCGCATTTCCTGTTCCGACAGTGGCATCGCCTGGCTCGTCATCAGCGGATCGGTGCGGCTGCCGGACTTGTAGGCCTCCAACTGTTTGAGTATGTACGGTGCATTCTGTCCGGCGAGGCTCGGCCAGGCCGGATTGGCGCTGTTGCCGTCCGCTCCGTGACAAGCCGCGCAGGTGACAGACCTGGCCTTTCCGGACTCCGCCGATCCTTCCACGACGGGATCGGCTTTCACGGCTGCTGCGACCAATACAGTAACGACCAGCAACGCGCAGTTCCGTTTCACTCTAACCATTCATGTCTGTCCGTCAGGTCCGCAATCGCAGTACGGCAGAAGCGCCGTCACCATTACCGATCAAGGATGAGCCCCCGAAAAATGCGTTGATTGTTGGCGTGACGCAGCTTCAGTCTTGCGACCATCGCTCCCGGCAGTCACTATATGGGACGCCAATACTCCGGACCAGTGCTCCCGGTTAACACCTTGGCAATTAACGCAGAAGCCGTATTCCAGGCTCCAAATTATACACATATCGGGGCCGTATCCCATGTCGCAGTACCCGGACGCACGCTTCATCCTGAGCGCCGATGCGTCCGCTCATTTTCCACCGGATAGTGGGATCGAGGTCGCTGTAGCCGGTCGTTCAAACGCGGGCAAGTCGAGCGCAATCAACGTTCTCGTCAACCGGCGGCAGTTCGCCCGTACCAGCAAGACGCCCGGACGCACCCGGCTGGTCAACTTTTTCAGCTTGCGTGAAGGACAGCGTCTCGTCGACCTGCCCGGATACGGTTTC
>Ga0299914_10003593_pt1 | contig 11000 bp, 12 predicted proteins | sample RVTome_10_FD_201361 | JGI IMG/M metagenome (GOLD analysis project Ga0299914, IMG submission 201361) | Soil microbial communities from uranium-contaminated site in the Upper Colorado River Basin, Wyoming, United States - RVT153D57 (version 2) ... | reverse complement strand
GGAGCGCGACGGCTTCAGCTGGACCGACGCCGGGCTCGGCGCCGGGGCGGCCGTGGCCGCGCTGGCCGTCGCGGGAGCGGCGGGCCACGTCGTGCGCCGGCGGTCGCTGCCGGCCCACCCGTAACCCCGGAAGCCCGAGAACACCGACACGCACGACCGAGAGGAGTGAGGAACGTGAACAGGAAGACACTCGCAGCGGTCGGCCTCCTGGCCGTCGCGCTCATCGCCACACCGGCCCTGGCGACGCTGCCCAACGGCGTCACCGGCGTCGTGCACGCACGCGCCGTGATCGACGAGAAGGTCAAGGTGCGGGAGGCGGCCGGGACCGAGCTGGTCGCGCAGCAGATCACGATCCAGGCGGGCGGGGACACGGGCTGGCACACCCATCCCGGCGCCGCGCTCGCGATCGTCAAGTCGGGGACGCTCACGGTCACCAGCGTCCGCCCGGGGAAGCACGGCGCACCCCGCTGCGAGACGAAGACCGTCCCCGCGGGCCAGGCGTTCGTCGACCCGGGGCACGGAAACGTCCACATCGCCCGGAACCTCGGCCCGGCACCCGCCGAGGTCTGGGTCACCTACACGGGCGTCCCGGTCGGCGGAGCGTTCCGGATCGACGCCGACGACCCCGGCTGCTGAGGAGGCGCGAGATGGGCTACGAGGAGCTGAAGCAGCGTCAGAGCGCGATGTGGGGCACGGGCCCGTACCAGCGGATCGCGGAGACGATCGCCGACGTCCACGAGCGCGTCGTCGAGCGCCTGTCCCCGCGTCCGGCCGAGCGCTGGCTCGACCTCGCGTGCGGCACGGGGGCGGTGGCCGAGCGGGCCGCCGCCGCCGGGGCCGACGTGACCGGCCTCGACCTCGCGCCCGCGCTGATCCGGACGGCCGAGAAGCGCGCCGCCGAGCGCGGGCTCGAGATCGAGTACGTCGTCGGCGACGTGGAGGCGCTCCCCTTCGCGGACGCGAGCTTCGACACGGTCACCTCGGCCTGCGGGATCATGTTCTCGCCGGACCACGAGGCGGCGGCGCGCGAGCTGGCCCGGGTCACGCGGCCCGGCGGTCGCATCGGTCTGGCGAGCTGGACGCCGGCCGGCGGGCTGGCGAGGATGTTCGCGGTGATGGCGGCGTACCTGCCGGCGCCGCCGCCATCGAGCCCGTTCGCCTGGGGCGACGAAAGCCGCGTCCGCGACCTCCTGGGCGGGTCGTTCGAGCTCGTCCTCGAGGAGCACGTCTCCACCCTGCGAATCCCGTCGGGTGAGGACTACTGGGAGCTCTTCTCCACGAGCTACGGCCCGACGAAGGTCCTCGCCGACTCGCTCGGCGAGCGCCGCCAGGAGCTGCGGCGCGACTGGGTGGAGCTCTTCGAGACCGCCTACCGGCGTAACGGCGAGATCGTCCACCCCCGCGAGTACCTGCTGGTGCTCGGGACGCGCGTCTGAGCGGCCCGGGCCGGGAGCCCCGTCCCGAGCGGGGCGGGGCTCCCTCGCCGCCGCTACTCGTGCGGCGGCAGGTACGTGTCCGTCTCGTAGCTGTGCAGGACCGCGGCCGTGTGCAGCCCCGCGTGGGCGATCGGCGCGCCGATCGGGTTGAGCGTCGCCAGCGTGGGCAGGCTCCAGACGACGTCGCCCGCCACGGGCTTCCGCAGCTTCTCCGAGCGGAAGTCGCTGTAGCCGGCGTGGTAGACGGCGGTCATCGCCAGCGAGGCGACGAGCGCGACCAGGGCGATCGCCGCCACACCGAGGAGCCGCCGGCGGAGCGCCGTGCCGGCGAACGCCGCGAACACCGCGAGGATCGGGAACGCCGAGAGCAGCAGCCCGTCCGCAAGCCCGTAGACGAGGCCGCGCCAGGCAACCGCACCGACGAGCTCGAGCCCGTCGGGCCGCGCCGTGGCGTCCTCCGTCCGCAGGACGACGAGCACGAGGATCCCGGCCACGGCCAGGCCGAGCGCGACGGCGAGCAGCCAGCGGCGCCGCACCATCTCGGCGAACGACTGGCCGGTGGCGTGCACCCAGAGGCCGAAGTAGCTCGCGACCGCGACGACGTAGACGGCGTAGTAGAGGTCGCGCGGCAGCTCGAGCAGGTCGGCGAACAGGAAGGGAACGAGGAACGCCAGGACGAAGCCACCCGCCAGCCAGCGCACATGGCGCCCCGCCTGCGAGGCCGACCGGACCGGCATGCCCGTGCGGGTCTCGAGCGCATGCGTGCCCATGACTCACCTCCTTTTTCGAACAGCATCCCCGCGGCCGGGCGTGCCGGCATCCGCGCGGCCACCGATCCTCGGTCGTGGTTTTCCGCGGGCCGCGCCGCGTAGACTGAGAGGCATGACCGCAGGCGTTCAGGCCGTTCAGGCACCGCACGACCCGGTCGCGGCCCCCGCCGCCCCGCTCGACGACGTGCTCCGCCAGGTGAACCGGCTCCGGGTCGAGCACGGCGCCGATCCCCTCTACGAGCTCCCGGGCGCCTGCACGGCCTGGGAGGGCGGCGGCTGCGTCCTCGAGCGCGCCTTCGCGGACCTCGGCGTCCTCGTCGTCGGCTACCGCAGCGCGCACGGCCGCGGCATCAGGTTCGAGCACGGCCTCGGCGGATTCATCTGCGACTTCGACGCCGGGCGCCACCCCGAGCTCCTCGCCCGCCGCTGAGCCGGCCCGGCCTCAGATCGCGAAGCTGAGCGGCAGCGTCGCCAGCCAGACGACGCCGAGCACGAAGACCGCGACGCCCAGTCCGAGCAGGATCAGCTGGATCCTCGGCGTGGCGAGCTTCGAGCTCATGCCCGCGAAGAAGAGCGCGGAGGCAAAGAGGACGACGCCGAGGACGTAGTTCGTCGCGCGCTGGACGTTGGCCCTCGCCCGCGCGGACCACTCCTCCGCCTCCGCTTCGAGCGCCGCCGCCTCGGCGCGGGCGGCCACCTGGTACTCGGGCATGGCGAAGGGCGTGAGCGGCGCGTCCGGGTTCTGGAGCGGCCTCGTGGCGACCCAGGCCTCGACCGCCGGCTCGAACTCGGGCCGGAAGCGCTTGTAGTAGAAGTCGGCGAGCTCCGTCTCGTCCTGCGCGTACGCGTTCACCCACTGCGTGAACGTCGCCACATCGACCTGGGTCTCCGCGTCGGCCCGGGAGGACGCGCGCGTCGATTCGATCCGGGCCGCGTTGGCCCGGCTGAACGCCATCGCCTGCTCGCCGTTCCAGCGGCTCGCCTGGTACCCGCTCCAGGCCGTGGCGACCGTCGCGAAGGCGAGCAGGAAGGCTGCCGCCAGCTCGAGTCTGTCGCTCCTGCCCTTCTCGCCGGAGGCGGTCAGAGAGGCTGCCCCTCGGCGTTGCAGGGGACGGTCACGTCCGCGCCGATGGCTGCAAGCGCCTCGTCGATCGCCCCCAGTGTCCGCTCCATCGCGACCGGCTGAAGGCCGCCGACGCCGCCGTGGAACGGGTCGTCGAGGAACCCGAGCAGGAGCAGCATGGTGGCGATCACCGCCGCGACCGAGCCCATGAGCAGCGCCTGCGTCTTCGCCCGCTCGCCCCGGTCGGCGAAGAAGAGCATGTAGACGAAGATCACGCCGGAGATGAAGAAGAGCACGATCCAGAGCGGCGTCGGGATGATCCCGGCGGCGCCGTGGACGCGGTCGCGCCGGGCCTCCTCGCGGTCGGACGTCTGGTCGAGCCACTTCCCGTACGCGGTCTCCTCCGACGCCGAGTCGGGCTCGTAGTCCTGCACCGTCCCGAAGAGCGCGACGCCCCACGGGTTGACCTCGCCCCCACGGGTGCCGGACTCCATCGCGTCCCACTCCACGTTGGCGACGTTCCGGCCGTAGCAGACGAGCTGGCCCGTCAGCTCCTCCGCCACGTTCGGTGGGAAGAACTGCGCCGTCTCGACCTGCTGCACCAGCACGAGCGCCTCGGTCTCGGCCCCCGTGCGCGACTGGTCGTAGCTGGTGAAGGCGAGGAAGATGATGAATCCGAGCAGGACGGAGAAACCGGTGGCGAGCACGCCGAACACGCCGGAGGCGCGATCGCCGTCGGAGAAGTAGCTCCCTTCGGGCGCGCGCCGCCGGACGAGGAGCATCGCGCCGATCGTCACGGCGGCCGCCCCGGCCACGATGAGGAAGCCGAGGAGGAGGTTCATGACGCGCGAGCATACGACCTCCGTGCGGACCGGCGCGCCCAGACGCGAGGTCGAGACCTTGACACCCCTCGTTCGTCCCGCTCCCGTGCGGGACGCACACTATGACGCTGGTGCCCGACACGGCCAACGGCCGCGTGCTCGTCTACTCGAGCGCGTCGTCGAGCGCCACCGGTTGCCGCGGCCTCTCGATCGTCGAGGTGCCGCTGGCCAACCCGGGCACGGCCTCGTTCCTGCGCTTCGAACGGTCGGGCGTGCCGCTCGTCGGGGAGCCGAACCGCGTCTCGATCGCCGCGCCGTCCTCTGCCGCCGGCACGTACGACGCCGACGGCTCCGCGTGGCACCCGGACCCGACGCCCGAGGGCGTCACCGCTCCGCTCGCGATCGTGAACAGGCCCGCCCCTGGCATTCCGGGCGCGCTCCTCGAGCAGGGCTGCGGACCGCTCGTCGGCTTCCCCGCGGGCTCCATCGCGGTCGCCGACCGCGGGCCGACCGGCTGCGGCTTCCTGCTGAAGGCGCCGCCTTCACCTGGGACGGCGAGATGATCGTCTTCGGGCACGAGCCCGGCGGCGGCACGCAGGCCATGTGCCAGGCGACCAGCAGCGAGTTCAACCGGACGCTCTGGTTCCTGGATGCCGACACCGGCGAGGACATGGGCCACTTCGTCCATCCGCGACCGCAGGGCCCGACCGAGAACTGCACGTGGCACAACGGCACCGTCGTCCCGCTCAAGAACAAGGCGGGCAAGCCGCGCTACGTCTGGCTCTCGGGCAACTACCAGTCCGGCATCTCGGCGGTCGACTTCAGCGACCCGATGAACCCCTTCGAGTTCGCCTACGTCGACCCGCCGCCGAACGTCCATCCGACCAACCCGAACGCGATCCTCGCGGGCGGCGACCGGTCGACGTACTGGTACAACGGCCGGATCTACCAGTCCGACATGAGGCGACGGCCTCTTCATCTGGCGCCTCGAGGACCCGCGCGTCGACACGTTCGTGCGCACGGGCGACCACCTGAACCCGCAGACCGCGGAGTTCACGATCGACCAGTAACCGGTCTTCTCGGACCGTGAGCAAGGGAGCGGCCGCCGCAAGGCGGCCGCTCCGCGTAACGGCCCAGCCTTAGTCGAAGCCGCGATCCGGGCCGCTCAGGAAGAGCGGACCCACGGCGACGTCGTAGAGGTTCGTGACCTCCCAGACGACCGATTCGGCGCCGTATCCGGACGTGATCTGCACGAGGAGGGCGAGCTGCCCGCCGTCCAGCGACGGAGCGAGCAGCTTGATCCACCCCGGATGGGCCTCGGCCACCTCGAGAGCGACCCCCGGGGAGACCAGGCTTCTCAGCGGCTCGACGTACTCGTCACACGGCAGGTCGGACCAGCCCTCGATGGCGAGCGCGCCGCTCTCGTTCAGCAGCCCGCATGCCGGGCCGGCGCCGTCGACTGTGAGAGCCTCGACCAGCGCTTCGCCGACGGCGACCGCCTGCGCGATTTCCTCCGGCGTCGGATCCGGCAGGGACTCGAGCGGCGAGTCGCCGAGGTCGGCCGCGGGATCGGCCGCGAACCGCTCCAGCTCGTCGGAGCGCTCACCGTCAAGAGCGACGAAGCGCTCCAGGCGGGCGAGGTTCCGCGCGGGGCACTCGGGATCGAAGAAGAAACCGCCCTGCGAGCCGGTCGGCGGGTAGACGAACTGACTTACGCCGGGAAACGGAAGCGCAAGGAGCGCCGAGCCCGCGGCGACCCGCGCCTCCTCGACGTCGTGCCGCAGGAAGACATCCAGGACATAGAGGCGCGAATCGCCGTTCGTGGGCAGGTACTCGTCGTCCAGGCGGACGTTGAAGCTGAACGAGTCCGGCTCGCCAGCGGGAATCTGTTGCTGAACGTCGACCTCAAACGACTGTCCGGCGCCGTCGACGCTGGGCAGCGTCAGGTCGTACGTTCCGCTCACCGGCAGCTCGCCTTCCGGCGGAAAGCAGAGCTCGACCTCGTCGAACTCAACGACGTCGAACTCGGCCGCGTGGATCACGGAGACGAGGTCGCCCGAGTTGCGAACGTTGATCGTGAGCCCGGCCCCGGCGCCGTAGCTCAGGGCCTCGTCCCGCGAGTTGAGCGCGTCCAGGTCGAGGATCTGGAGGTTCTCGCTCGGCGCCTCCTCGGTGACGGTGGCGGGCGTCGCCGGGGGCGGAGCGCTCTCGCCGAGGAACCTCGGCACGAGCGTCCCCACGACGGCGGCGAAGACGGGGACGAAGAAGATCGAGAGCTTCTTCTCCAGGGAGAGCTCTGCGAAACGCTGCCGAAAGCTCGGCGAGGGCCGCTGCGTCGGTTCGGTCATCGTCGGTGCGCTCGGACCGAAGTATCCCACGGGGATCTTCGGAGCCCGATGCCCCCAGCGGCGCGTCCCAGCGAGTCAGGCGGTCAGGCGACTGCGACCGCGCGCGGCTGCTCGACCTTGACGCCGGTCTTGGCGACCGCGACGGCGACGACCTTGTACTCCGGGCAGCTCGTGTTCACGTCCGCGGAGGGGCCGACGAGCAGGTTCGTCCGCACCTCGGGGAAGTGGAACGCGGTGAAGACGTGGCCCGGCTCGATGCGCTCCGTGACCTGCGCCTCGATCTCGATGCGGCCGTTTCGGCTCCGCACCTCGACCACGTCGCCGCTCGCGATCCCCAGCTCCTGCGCGTCCTCGGGGTGGATCTCGAGCCAGTCGCTCGAGAACAGCTCGAGGTTGCCCGTGCGGCGCGTCATCGTGCCGACGTTGTAGTGCTCGAGCCGGCGCCCGGTGACCAGGATGAGCGGGAACGCTTCGCTCGCCTCGTCGCCCGGAGGCTTGTACGGCAGCGCGGCGAAGTGCGCGCGGCCGCCGGGGAGCTCGAAGGCGTCCGCGTAGAGGACCGGGGAGTCGGTGCCGTCGGCGGCGACCGGCCACTGCAGGCCGCCCCGGCCCATCCGCTCGTAGGTGACGCCGGCGAAGTGCGGCGTCAGCTCGGCGATCTCGGCAATGACGTCCTCGGGCCCCTCGTACGGGAGCTCGTGCCCGAGCCGTTCCGAGACGAGCTTGTAGATCTCGAGGTCGGTCTTGGCGGCCCCGGGAGGCGTGGCCGCGGCCTGGACGACCTGCATCCGGCGCTCCGCGTTCGTGAACGTCCCCGACTTCTCCAGGAAGGAGGCGGCCGGGAGGATGACGTGCGCGAAGCTCGAGGTCTCGTTCTCGAAGATCTCCTGGACGACGAGGAACTCGAGGTTCGAGAGCGCGGCGACGACGTGCTCGACGTCCGGGTCGGACTGCGCGATGTCGTAGCCGCAGATCCACATCGCCTTGATGCGGCCTTCGATGGCGGCGTCGAGCATCTCGGGCATCTTCAGCCCGCGCTCGCGCCCCATCGTCACGCCCCAGCGCTCCTCGAACTGGCGCGCGGTCTCCTCGTCGCCGACGGAGCGGTACGCCGTGAAGGTGTCCGGGAGCGCGCCCATGTCGGAGGAGCCCTGGACGTTGTTCTGGCCGCGGAGCGGCATGAGCGCGCAGCCGGGCCGGCCGATCTTGCCGGTCATGAGCGCGAGGTTGCAGATCATCTGGACGCACTCGGAGCCGTAGCGCTGCTCGGTCACGCCGAGGCCCCACGAGATCGACGCGCGCTCGGCCTCGCCGTACAGGTGCGCAGCCTCCTCGACGTCCGCGGCCGGGATGCCCGTGATGCGCTCCACCTCGGCCGGCGTGTAGTCGGCCACGAGGTCGACGACCGCCTCGAACCCGTCCGTGCGCGCCGCGACGAACTCCTCGTCCACGAGGCCGTCGCGGACGAGCACGTGGGCGAGCCCGTTCAGGAAGGCCGCGTTCGTGCCGGGCCGCATCCCGCAGTGGAGGACGCCGTAGTCGGCGAGCTCGATGCGGCGAGGGTCGGCGGTGACGATCTTCGTCCCGTTGAGCGCAGCCTGCTTCATGCGCGCGCCCGCGACCGGATGGCCCGCGGTCGGGTTCGCGCCGACGATCACCAGCACCTGCGCCGCCTCGATGTCGTCGAAGGAGCCGGTGCAGCCGGAGAGGCCGAGGGACTTGCGCAACGCGAACGACGTGGGCGAGTGGCAGACGCGCGAGCAGTTGTCGATGTTGTGCGTGCCGATGGCGGCGCGGACGACGCGCTGCATCGCGTAGCAGTCCTCGTTGGTCGCGCGCGAGGAGGCGAGTCCTGCGATCGCGTCCGGGCCGTGCTCGGCCTTGACGCGGAGGAACTCGCCCGCGACGCGGTCGAGCGCCTCGTCCCAGGAGCCGATCCGGAACGCGCCGCTCTCGCGGATCAGCGGTGCGGTCAGCCGGTCCCGCGCCCGTGTGTACTGGTGGGCGAAGCGCCCCTTGAGGCACGTGTGGCCCCGGTTCGCGGGCCCGTCCTCGGCGGGGCTGATGGAGACGATCCGGCCGCCGCGCGCGTGTGCCTCGAGCCGGCACCCCACCCCGCAGTAGCCGCAGGTCGTCGTCGTGGTCGAGTCGAATCGCCTGTCAGCGCTCATCGCTCACTCCTGCTCGGCCAGATCGAAGAGGAAACGCTCGGTGATCGCGTCCGTCGGACACGTGTCCGCACATGCTCCACAGGATACGCAAGACGACTCCTTGAAACCGGAGTCGAGCCCGGCCGTGATGTTCGAGTGGAAGCCGCGCCCGGTCGCGGTCAGCGCGAAGGCGCCCTGCACCTCGTCGCAGGCGCGCACGCAGCGGCCGCACGAGATGCAGAGCTCGTGCTGGAAGACGAGGTACGGGTGGCGCGCGTCGTGGCGCTCCGGGTGGAGCGCGCCCTGCCAGCGCGGCTCGCCGACGCCGAGCCGCTGCGCGACGTCGGCCAGCTCGGTGTGCGGCGCGGGCGGGCCGGGAAGCTCCGAGAGGACGAGCTCGACCACGTTCCTGGCGATGCGCTGCACGCGCTCGTCGTTGGTGACGACGCGCATGCCCTCCCGGCACGGCGTCGTGCACGAGGCGACCGGGGCGGCGCCCTCGATCCCGACCAGGCACACGCGGCAGGCGCCGAACGGCGCCATACGGTCGTCGAAGCAGAGCGTCGGGATCCAGGTGCCGGCGAGCTTGGCCGCGTCCAGCGCGGTCGCCCCCGGCTCGACCTCCACGGCGACGCCGTCGACGAAGACCTCCATCAGGCGAGCCCCAGCTCGTCGGGGAAGTGCGCGATCAGGCTCCGGATCGGGGCGGGCATTCCGCCGCCGTGCGCGCAGAGGCTCGCCACCTCCAGCGTCTCCAGGAGCTCCTCGAGCCGTGCGCGGTCGACCGGCCCCTCGGCCGACACCATCTCCAGGCCGCGGAACAGCCCGATCCGGCAGGGGAAGCACTTGCCGCAGCTCTCGCTCGCGCCGAAGTGGAGCAGGTGCTTCGCCAGCGCGCGCATGTCGGTGCGGTCGTCGAAGGCGACGATGCCGCCGTGGCCGACCATGCAGCCCTCGGCGGCCAGCTCGTCGAAGTCGAAGGGCGTGTCGAGCTTCCAGCCGGGCAGGATCCCGCCCAGCGGCCCGCCGATCTGGAGCGCCTTGATCCCGTGCCCGTCGCGGAGGCCGCCGCCCAGCTTCTCGCAGATCTCGCGCATGGAGGTCCCGAAGCGCACCTCGATCGTCCCGGGGCGCTCGAAGCGCTCGTTCAGGCAGACGAGCTTCGTGCCGGGGGTCGCGCCCGGGCTGAGCGCCGCGTAGGCCTCGGCGCCGTGCAGGGCGACGAAGGGCGCGTTGCAGAGCGTCTCGACGTTGTTCACGACGGTCGGGAGCAGGTGGTAGCCCTTCTCCGCCGGGAAGGGCGGGCGCGCGGAGACGGTGCCGCGCATCCCGTGCAGGGAGTTGAGGAGCGCGGTCTCCTCGCCGACGACGTACGACCCGGCGCCCTCCTCGACGTGGACGTGGAACGAGAAGCCGCTCCCGTGGATGTCGTCGCCCAGGTCGCCGGAGGCGTACGCGCGCGCGGCCGCCGCCTCGAGGGCGGGCTTCGAGAGCGGGTACTCGGAGCGGACGTAGACGAAGCCCGTGGCGGCGCCGACGGCGTAGCCGGCGAGCGCCATGCCTTCGAGGAGGAGCTCGGGCGCCCACTCCATGAGGTTCTTGTCGATGTACGAGCCGGGGTCGCCCTCGTCGCCGTTCACAACGATGAACTTCTCCTCGGCCGGGTTCTTGGCGGTGAACTCCCACTTGAGGCCGGCGGGGAAGCCGGCGCCGCCGCGGCCGCGGAGGTTCGCCGCCTTCACCTCTTCGCGCAGCTGCTCCGGGCTGAGCTCGGCGAGGGCGCGCTGCAGGCCCGACCAGTCGCCCGGCCGGGTCAGCACCGGCTCGTCCAGGACGCTCCGCCACTCCGGCTCGGGCGCGGCCTGCGCGGTTCCGGCCAGGGCGCGCTCGAGCGCGCCCGGCCCTGCGTCGATCACGTCGCCGTCCCGGAAGGACGGGCTCGAATGGCAGAAGCCGAGGCAGACCGTCTCCGCCAGCGAGAGCTCGCCGTCCTCGGAGCGCTCCCCCATCCCGACGCCGAGACCCGCCTCGAGGTCGCGGACGTGGTCGTCGAAGTCGGCGGCCCAGCAGGCCGTGCCGGTGCAGACCCTGACGTGCCGGCGCCCGCGCGGCTGGCGCAGGTCGTCGTAGTAGGTGGAGACGCCGTAGACGGCCGCCTCGGGGAGCCCGGAAACCTGCGCCGCGAGCCGCCGGTCGTCGTCGGTGAGCGCGCCGCGCTCGTCGACCGCCTCGCGAAGAACGGCCAGCGCCGTCCTCGTGCCGCCGTCGCCGCCCGCGCGCTTGAGCAGCTCGATCAGGTTTCTCGACACTGCCCTTTCGACCTTACTCCACCCCGGACGATCGCCGCACACCCCTCCCGCCCCAGCCCGGCAGCCTGCCCCCTCCGGCCATGCCCCGGGGTCTGACCCCGGG
>Ga0299914_10003592_pt1 | contig 11002 bp, 9 predicted proteins | sample RVTome_10_FD_201361 | JGI IMG/M metagenome (GOLD analysis project Ga0299914, IMG submission 201361) | Soil microbial communities from uranium-contaminated site in the Upper Colorado River Basin, Wyoming, United States - RVT153D57 (version 2) ... | reverse complement strand
GAGCCCGAGCGTCGACGTCATCAGATTCAGCGTCTCATACGCCAGATACGCCACGCCGAAGGTCCAGGTGAGACTCATGATCAGCGGGGCGCCGATCAGGAGTGCCATGACCGGCGTGCGCGCGATCTGGGACAGCAGAATGCGCCCGGAATACCGGTGGCCGGCCCTCGCCATGTAGCCCTTGTAGAAAAAGTAGAGCACGACGATGAGGAGGACGGCGCCCATGCCTGCCGCAAAGGAGCTGAAGACGTCGCCCGTAATGGCCCGCACCTCGACGAGCTGGCGCAGGAGCCGGCCGGCCAGTGTAACCTCCATCTCGGCGTGGTACGCGGAGAGATCCAGCTCGTCGACCATTCCTTCCAGCTCGCCGTAGAGCGCCTCGATGAAGCCGATGTCGGTCTGGGAACCGCTGGGATAGAAGCGGAGCACCATGATGGTGCTGTCCTCATTAACGGGGAAGCGCTTGCCGACTACCTGATCGTAGACTTCCCGCAGGCTCTGCTCGACGTCGTACTCCTCGGAGGTCCCTTCTTCCTCATCGAGGTCGAAGAAGAAGGGATTGGCCTCCAGCCTGGCATCACGAATGATGCCGCGCAGGTAGCTCTCCAGGCTGTCGAGCTCCCCACTCGAGGCAAAATAGAGCGCATTCTGTTCGAGAAACTCGGTGTCTCGTTCGTAGTCCACGCGGCTCAGATACGACTCGCCGGAGGGCTGCCGGAGTGAGAGCGCGCGGGGAATCACGACCTCTGCCAGCCTCCTGTTCGCTTCGAAAGACGGGCTCCGGATGACGAGGTCTGCCGTCGACTCGCTCCCCACTGTCTCGCGCAGATCTTCCAGGGCCTGCACGCTGGCATAGCTCGACGGAATCAGATTCGAGAAGTCCGTATCGATGGTAAGCTGGCGGGCGAAGTTGAGGCCGACGGCCGAGAGCAGAACGGCCGAGAGTACGAAGACCCAGGCCCGCCGGATGACGAGGCGGATAAGAGGCCGTATATGTTCAAAGAGTCGACTCATTTACGTGTGGAATCTCACCATGCAGATGGACCGTTGCTTCCGTATTGCGCCTTCGGGCAGGCCGTACGCCGTCATTTCACGAGCCTGATATCGTCGAAATCGACCTCTCCTACGGATTTCGTATCGTCCGAGTCGCTCCAGAGCGTAATGGTGAACGGCTCATCAGGCGGATCTCCGCCGAAGAGCCGGTCGTAGTCGTCCACGACGTCGCGTTCAACCGACTCCCACTCCCCGATCCCATTCCTGCCGCTCGAGACGACGATGATCTTCACGTTTCCCGTCGAAACGGAAGTATCCACCGGAAGCGTCGTGCTGTAGGTGTACTTGATGCTCAACGGGCGGCCGAGCCAGTCCGTCTTCGAGAAGGAGACGTACACGGCGCCACCCGAATCGTTGACCCTGTCCTCCCGTGCGCCGCCCGGCAGCGCATGGGCACGCCACGACCACCTTAGCTTCGGATACTCGGAGAGCTTCCAATCCAGTTCTGAATCGGGCAGCGAGATGCGCTGCGCTTCCCCTTCGGTGTAGGCCCGCACGAACTTGTTTCCACGTTCAGCGACGATCTTGAACGACTCGTCCGGGGCCATCTGTGGAGCGGGATCCTGAAACCTGCGAGTCCGACTCGAAAGATAGCGCCACCTGGACGGATACTGACCTACCGCGTCGGATTCGAAATTTTCCAGCACGACGACGGAATCGGGCGGCAGGTCCGTGAGGGCCTCCCCACCCAGCGAAACGAGCAAAATCAGAAACGTTGGAATGGTGTTCATCCAATGCATGAACGTCAAACGGCCGCATACGGCGGCGAACCCGAGTACATCGTACGGTGACGTGCTATGAGGGTCGATGCGCGTGCTCCGCAAGGCGCGCCGACGAGTGATAGCGGCGCTATCGCGAGGAGGCGGAACGCGCGGAGCGCGATGCAGCGGCTCTCATATGTTATCGCTACTTGCGAATTGATCTACTGAGTCTCTAAGGGGTCTCAACTTCGGTGCCAAGGGCGGGGCCTTGATCAAGTATTCAAGGCTGTGGGCCTCTTCTCGGCGCCTTCATCTTCCTGCAGTTCAGGTATCGCTCCGCCGGTCTCGAGCACATCCTCTCCGGTAGACACTGATTGACGTTCCAACCATACACTCGAGGTGAAGAAGAGCAAGTTCAGAAGCCGATCCGTAGCGCTTCGAATCAACAGCATGCTGACCACGGGCGCGACCGGCACGTCCAGCAACGGGGTGATGCCCGCTCCCGCGCTCACAAAGAAGAGATCGCTGGAAGGCAGAAACGGAATCCGATTGATCAGGACGAAAACGACCAGGAGGATCGCCCAGGTCTGGAACGAGGCGGCCGGCACGACGATCCACCAGGCGACTATCTGAAACATGTAGCCCAGCACGAACCGCCCTACGTGCGCGCCCGCCAGGAGTGCCAGCACCCGCCGCGGCAGTGAAAACAGCACGCCCCGGAACCGGTACGCGACCGCACCGACAAAGACGGCCGCGAGCGCGGCAAGACTGATATAGTACGGACTCGGCGCCGTGACCAGTTCGTCGAGTGGAAGCTGCCCCGCAAGCAGCAGGCCTGCGATGAGCAGTGAGGTGGCGGCGAGCGAAGAAGCAGACGAGATGATCAGATTGTCCTTGATCGCTCCCATGAGGGCTCGCGGCGCCTGCTCGACCCGATGCTTCGCCCAGAGAAACAGGTACACTTCGCCGGAGTAGCCGACGACGTCGACATTCAGGACGCGCTTGCGGATCATGATGCCGAGGCATTTCAGCGGGGCCAGCGACCAGAGGCGGCCGTAGATGAGCGATTCGGTCGCAGGAAGCAAGAAGTACATCGCGACAACGAGTGCGTAGAAGGCCGGCTGCGTGGGCAGGGAGGTAAGAATTCGGCTCCATCCGATCTCGGACAGCTGGTAAATCAGAACGCCCAGGATCGCAGCGACGAAGGCGAGGCGCAGGGCCTGAATCAGACGCTTTCCTCCAGGGGTCCCGGAGAAGACCGTCCAGCGCTCGTGTACGTGATGAAAATCCACGGTAATCTCGACCGATCTCCTGCAAGCACTTTCCTGGCGTTCAGCCGCGCTCCTCGCACGTGCCTGCTGCCGCTTCGACGAACGATTCAGCAGCGCGCGCGTTTCATGGCGGTGCATCTCTTCGCTCGCCCGTCGCGACCATTAGATTGTCGGATCCACTTTGAACAGGTACAGGCGATCGGCACGCGTTCTGTTCGGCACCCTGGCGGTTTATGCTCTACTCGTCGCCTCGAATCGGGGTGAATTCTGGCCGTTCAGCATCTATCCCATGTTTTCACAGGGGGGCCTGGCGTGGACGCGGGCCGTAGTGCGCGAGGTACCGGACGAGAGGTTTCGCTGGCAGCCTACCACGATGGACCAGCTTCCCGGTACGTCCTACGCGCTGGCTGATCGCGGCGTCGATCATATCGACCTCGGCAGCTTCGTAGCACAGACCCAGGTCTGGGACGCACCGCGCATCGAGGCGCTGCGCCGCATGGTCGGAGACGCTGAGCTCCAGCGGCGCAACCTGCTCGTACTGCGAGTGAGCGGGTGGATTACGGAGCGCGATTCGGTCGTCGTGTCCTTCAGTCCGGTCGCCCTGATCACGAGGGACACGTCCCGAGTAAATGATTCAGCGCCCCGGCTGTAGGCCATGAAGCTACTCCGCAATCTCTTCGACTTCGAGCGCGAGGATTCGCCCGGCGAGGTGATCTTCTTCAAGCTCTTCGAGCTGTTCGTCGTGGCGTCGGCGGTCGTGCTCGCCTGGGAGTGGGGGCTCTATACCCTGCGGCTCTCCGGGATCGTCTCGCCGCAGGGCATCGCCCGCTACATGGAGATCGAATTCATGTTCGACAGCATGTTTCCCGTGCTCACCGCCGCGCTCATAACGGCTTGCGCCGGTGCCACCTACTTTCGGTTCAACCGCTACGGCCACCTCGCCGCTTTCTTTCTGCTCCACCTCCAGTTTGCGGCGCGGCATTCGCTGGGCAAGATCCCTCACGGCGCGAACATGGTCGGCATGACACTGCTCGGTCTGGCGCTCGCGATGATCATCTTTCGCGACGACCGCCTCCGCCGCCGCTTCACGCTCGGATACACCTATTTTTTCGTGGGCCTTGGATACGTGCTCGCGGGATGTTCCAAGCTCGTCGGTACCGGTCTCGATTGGGTAGACGGGCGGCATCTCTGGCTGTGGGTTTATGAAAAGAGTGTAGACAATCTCGCGAAGCTCGGCACCTTCGAGCTAAACCCCCTTCAGGAGATCGTCCTCGGGAGCTACGCGACGGCGACGCTTTTTCTGACAATCGGCCTTCTGACGGAGCTCTGTGCCGTCCTCGTGTGGTGGAAACGGACCCGTTCCGCCGCCCTGCTGGCACTGATCGCGATGCACGCAGGGATCTATTTCGTGATGAACATTGCGTTCACCCTTTCGGTCTATCAGCTGCTGCTGCTGGCCTTCCCATGGGCCGTGTGGCTGGATGCGCTTGCCAAAAGATTCGAATGGATGGGCGCCGTCGAGCAACTGAGCGTGCGATTTGCATGATGCCATGACTCTACGGCGCCCCACGAACAGCAAAACCCGTATCCAGGCCGAGCAGTACCGGTTTCCCTACCATTACCTGGTGGATTTGGAACGACGGGACTTCGTCCGGAATCTGGATTGGGGCCTCGATTATCTGACCTATATGCAGAAGGTCCTGGAGCTCGTTCGCCGATATATCCAGGAAGACGTGCTCGACGTGGGATGTGGGGACGGGTTTCTCCTCTACAATCTCGCCCGCCATACAAGCGTCCTCGAGGGTCGCAGCGCGGTCGGCATCGATGTCGACGGGCAGGCCATCGGCTTTGCACGCGCCTTCACCTTCGGCCTAGACATCACCTTTCTCGAACAGGATCTCGGCGCCTACGACGTGCCGCACCGGCTCATTACGGCGGTGGAAACATTCGAGCACATCCCGGATGAGGACCTGGACACGTTCATCTCAAACATCGATCGTCTCCTTAGACCCGGCGGGCACCTGATCGTCAGCGTGCCGTCGAAGGTGCGGCCGGTGATCGAGAAGCACTTCCGGCATTACGATCTCGATATGCTGAAGGGCTACTTCCCTCAGTACGCCTTGAAGGAGCTCTACTACGTCACTGCGCAGCGCAGCGTCCTCTATCGGATATCGGCTACGCTGCTGGCGAACCGGTACGTGAACCTCAATTTCGGCCCGTTCAAGAAACTGCTCCTGGCCATGCACCGCCGGTACACCAGGGACGTTTCTGCCGACCGCGGCGCACACATCATCACCGTCTTTCACAAACCCTGAGTACAGAGGCCGGACCGTGCAGCGTCCTCGGACCTGGTTGATTGCTGCGGCGGCGCTCGGCCTCTGGCTCACGGCGGGATTTTTTCTCGTGCCGGAGCTGCTCGAGGCGATCTATCGATCGAATGCTGTCCCCCTCCTTTCGCAGCAGCCCCTCTCGTTCTTCCTCGAGCAATGGCGCGAGATCGTCCTTTTCGGCGGCGCCGCCGCCGTCGCCGTCGCACTCTCAATGCGAGCGCTGCGCGATCCGACCCTTTCACATCGGCTCGTCCCCGATGCCCGTCCATCCGACCTCGGTGCCGTTCGCATCCTAGTGGCCGGTATTCTCCTCGCCAGCACGCTCTGGGAGGATCCCGGGAGCACGGCCGCGCTGCCCGACGGGCTCAGGAATCCGCCGGGAGTCATGCACTTCCTCGCCCGGTTGCCGGGGTATGAAGCGCTGGCCGGCTCCGCCATCGCCCTGGAAGCGTTCGGATGGCTCACGTCGCTGGTCCTCCTCTGCGCCATGATCGGATGGAAATCCCGACTTTCCGTCCCGCTGGGCGCCATCCTGTATTTGCTGCTGGGAGGATGGCTCCGGCAATATGCCTGGTTCTATCACACGGGTCTCATCCCGCTCTACCTCCTTGCGGTTCTCTCCTTCCTGCCCTCCGGAGAGGGGCTCTCTCTTGATCGGCTGCTCCGGCGGCGCGGCGGCGACCGGCCCGCTGCGGACGTGCCCTCTCGCCGGTTCGGGTGGGCGCGCTATGCCGTATGGACGGCCCTCGCGCTTCCGTACGTCGCCGCGGGATTGAGCAAGCTGCGCAACGGCGGATTGACCTGGTGGGATGCATCCAACTTCAAGTACATACTGTTCCAGAGCGTGCTGCGTCCGATGGAGTTTGATTTCCAATTTTCGCTCGGACTCGCGTCTGCTCCCGACTGGCTCTTCGAAGCCATGGCCATCGCCGCCCTCCTGGGCGAACTGCTCTACGCGCTGGTGCTCGTCTCCCGGAGAGCCCGATGGGTGATACCGATCGCCATGCTGCTGATGCACCTCAGTATCCTCTTCCTCCAGAACATCCTCTTCTTCGATCTAATCCTGCTTCAAGCGATCTATTGGAACTTCCGGCCGCTTCTGAGCCGGCTGCCGCTTCCCGCAGGGATTGCCGGACCTCATCCGACCAGCGGGCGTCCGGGCGGCGCACTGCGGGCGCCGCAATTCGCTGGAGGTGAGATGGGAGGCGGCGCACTGCGGGCGATGGCGCGGAAGGGGCGCAGGGCGACCGAGGCCGTGCTCGTTGTGCTCACGGTGTGCTGGGTGTTCAGGGTCGAGTACTATCCACTTACGGCCATGCAGATGTTCTCCTCCAGGCAGAGCGAACCGCTCGTCTATGAGATCGCGCTCGCCCGCACGGCGGCGGGAGACGTGGTCCGTGCCCCTATCGAGGATAGCATCGGCGCCATGTCCGACAGCCGCTACCGGCGCGTCCTGCAGATGGCCTTCGACGAAGAACGTCAGGCGCTGGCCGGCGCCGTTATGGAGGCCGTGGTCCGGCGATGGAATGATACGGCCGAGGCCGAGCGCGAAATCCTGAGCATCGAGATCCAGCGCTGGGAGTGGCTCTACCTGGCCGAACCGTCCGATCCGGATCACGGACGCCTCACCGATCGCGTGGTCTATTCGTTCGACGGGACTGCCGAGCCGTGACCGACCAGCTCATCCAGGGCGTGTGCGAGCCGGCCCGTCGCCGCGCGGGCGTCGTGTCTGGAGATTTCATCCGGTTTCGGATCGAAGGGTATCGAAAGCGGCTCGCCCCGGTCGAGTGCCCGCACGCTCGCGGCGAGCAGATCGGCGACGGCGGCTGTCTTCTCCAGCTGGATTCCCGTTCCCGTCCGCAGCAATATATCGGCCACCTCCGGGTTTCGGGAGAGCGATAGGATGGGCCGCCCGGCGGGTAGATACTCGAAGAGCTTCGCGGGGATGATGCGATCGCGCCGCGCATCCGTGCTTAACAGCAAGACGTCGAAGGCCCGCAGCGCGGCGAGCGACTCCTGAAGGGGCACCGGCCGGTGTGAGACGAACTGGGACTCGACGCCGCATGCGCGCGCGTGCTCAGCATCGACGCGCCGCAGCGATCCGAAGGAGTGAACGAAGACACGGCCGGCACAGTCTACGTGTCGTCTGTGCATGTCAGCGAGTACGTCGATTACGAGTGTTGCGGGGGACATGGCGCGGAAGCGACCGAAGAAGCCGACGTGCAGCTCGCCCGGCTCCGCACGATGCATCACGACCTCGATCTCGATCGGATCGTCGAAGACGTCCGGGTCGAAGCTGTTTCTGATCGTCACGGTCGCCGGATCCAGCGCGGCATAGGCTTGACGATAGGCCGCCTCCACACGTTCGGCCTGGAACATGACGAGGTCCGCAGACGCGATGATGCGTCGTTCCGAGCGCCGGTCGAACCACCGTACGAGGCGCCACCGTCCCTCCATGCGCACCTCCGAAAGCGTCCATGGATCTCTGAAGTCCGCGACATACGGCACGCCGAGACGGTTGCTGAGCCGCCGACCTACTACGAGTCCGGACCAAGGGTCACCGGTCGCCCATATGACGTCGGGATCTGCTTCGGCCGCCATCCGAACGATCCGGGAGAAACGAGCGGCGAAGAGCACATACCACGAGTCGATGGGCAGCTGGCGATCCAGCGCGCCAAGGAGCCCTGAACCCGGGTTGTGCCGCGTGCTGCGGCTGGATGCTCCGCCCAGGTGACTCTCCGACCGGGTGGTCCGGTCGAACGGAGGATCGACGGTCAGAATGCGGATGCCTCGTAGCAGCGCCTGCTCCTTCTCCGTGAGGGTCGCTCCCAAAGCACCGATGGTCAGAACGGTCGGCTCCCATCCGAATTCGCGCAGGTGGATGGCGAACCGAAACGGCCGCATCGAACCGACTCTGCGACGCGGAAGGAAGTAGGGCGCAAGGAGCAGAACACGTTTGGAAACGGCCGTCACGATCGCAGCCTGGCCGGACGACCGACCGCCCCATGTTGCATCGTGCGAATCCCGCCTCGGCCTGAACGCATCTCGTACTCGAGTGTACCGATCGTGTGAAGGGGCGACGAATACATGACCCCGATGCGGATGTTCCGTGCAGCGCCGGCGGTCCTGAGGCCGGTCGCAGTTTCGATTCTCCCGGGCGGTTCGTTTATTGGAAGGCTCCGATTCGCCAGTGCATCCGTTCGCGTTCGAATCCCATGAACACGTATGACACCATCCAGGTTGGTGATTCGTATTCGACCACGCGGTTGCTGACGGCCGAAGACGTACGGACGTTTGCGGACCTTACCGGCGACGACAATCCCCTTCACGTCGATGCGGAGTACGCCGGCAAGACGCGCTTCGGCAAACCCATCGTGCACGGCGTTCTGCTCCTCGGCATCATCTCCAAAGTACTCGGCCGTGACTTTCCGGGGCCTGGTAGCATAGCCGTGGCCATCTCATGCCGGTTTCTTCGCCCCGTTCCCGTGGGGTCTGAGGTGACGGTAGAGATCAAGATCAACGAAAAAGTGGACAAGCATAAGCACGTGAAGGGACGCGTCTACATCTACCACGACGGACGCATCGCCCTTGGCGGCGAAGCGACCATCATTCCCCCTTCCGGTGACGAAGACGGACAGCCGGAAATGGCGCCGTAATGCGCTATTTTTACAGGCCTTACTCTACTGCTCATATCGAACCATCTTGAGCAGGCGCCCCTCCTGGATTCGCTCCTGCAGATCGACCTGGTTCATGATCGCCAGTCCCTGCGGCGTCAGGTCATAGGGGAGGCTGGCGGACAGGAACGATTCGAACTCCGCCGTGCGCGGGGACATCTCGATTTCCGCCCTCGCAGGCTCTACATTCAACTTGGTAGGGTCCGTGAGCGGTGCGAATCCCTGCATGGACCGCTCGAAGGCGGCTTCGTACGTCGCATAGTCATCCTGCAGCGCGTAGCCCAAGAAGTTGTAGATCTGCCCGCCGAACTCCACGTAATAGCTCAACAGTCGAGCGATCTGTCCGCTTTCGGTCTGGGCGTCGGCCAGGACGTAGAACGCATCGAGCCCGCCGCTTCGCGCCGGCCCGGAATCGACTACCTGGATGCCCTGCTGCGCGGCGAACTGCTCCGCGGCCGCCCTCGCCGTATTCTCCTGCGCAAAGGTGAAGATCTGGATGGCCCGCTGCTGCCGATCCACCATCACCACTTGCGTGGGCTGGTTGGTCACATCGAATCCGTTCGGGATCGGAAACTGGAACTCGAGATCCGGATGATAGAAGACGCCGCCTTCCACGAATCCCTGCCTCGGATCATCACCCAACACGATTGAAGCGAGCTGCTCGTACAGCTCCTCCTGACCTAAGCGGTTCATCTGAACTTCGTTCTCCCAACCCGCCGCAAGCTCGCGGATCGTTTGCTCGCGTTCGCCTGGATCCGGATGGGAGGACAGCCAGTTCGGAATGCTCTCACCGGATTGCTCGCCGAGGCGCTGGAGAGATCGAAAGAACTGCGAACCCTCCCCGGCTTCGTAGCCGGCTCGGGCAGCATATTCTACGCCCAGATTGTCCGATTCACGTTCGTCGTCCCGGCCGTACTGCAGGAACAGCAGCTGAGCCGCGGTGCCCCCGATATTTAGGACGTCCTGTGCCGGTACGTTCAGCAGCTCCTGGCCGGCGATCGCGCCACCAATCAATAGGAGCTGTCCGAATTGCTGTTCGAGGGCTCTTTGTGATGCATGTCGGGCCGCCACGTGTCCGATCTCGTGGCCGAGCACGACCGCGAGCTGCGCCTCATTGTTCAGATGCGCAAGAAGCCCCCGCGTGACGTAGATATACCCACCCGGCAGTGCGAATGCGTTCACGACAGGACTGTCGAGTACGCGGAAACGAAACTCGGTCTCGCGAAAAATTTCGGGCGTGCCGGGTTCACGCATGTCGCTGTTGGCAAGCACTGCCTGGCCGACTTCATCCACGTATCGCTGCAGGGCGTCGTCGTCGTACACGCCGAATGCCGCCTGGATCTGCTGGTCGGCCTCCGCGCCGAGCTGGATTTCCTGCTCCCACGTATAGGCGTACGCCCTCTTCTGCCCGGTTACCGGACTTCGCGACAGCGTGCAGCCGGTGACGCTGAGCGCGAGAACCAGCACGGCCAGCAGCCTGCTTAGATGTTCCACGTGAAACAATCTGCGCCCAGTCAGAGCGGCAGGCGGATACGTGCGCGCCCTCCAGGCAGCTGGAGAAGTAGAGGGAGAGCTGCTCGAGATTCGGACAGCGCTGATTCGGAGGACACGCTTCATAGGTCTCGGGGCTTCATGGAATTCGGACAGACGCGGCGCGAAGAATTCGGATGGTACGGTCAGGGTAGGGTAGGCCGGCTGGCTGATGGTATTCTTTGGCGCCGGTAGTATCGGGTTGATAATGGGATTCCGACCGGCCGGATCCCGTGCCGGACCGCAAAACACGCGCTTATAACAATATCCGGACTTCCCCATGCCCACAGCAGCATTCGGGGGCCCACCGGAATTTGGCACTCCCGCCCGCTCAGGGTCATTCAGGCGATGCGGGCAGGACAGATGCGTCCCGCCTCCACGAGGAGCGCCTGATTGTCCGGCACTTCGAATGGGACGTGTTCCGCGAACAACCGCCGATCCGT
>Ga0299914_10003591_pt1 | contig 11004 bp, 10 predicted proteins | sample RVTome_10_FD_201361 | JGI IMG/M metagenome (GOLD analysis project Ga0299914, IMG submission 201361) | Soil microbial communities from uranium-contaminated site in the Upper Colorado River Basin, Wyoming, United States - RVT153D57 (version 2) ... | reverse complement strand
GCGCGAAGAACGAGCTGCCGCCGGTGCAGCAGGTCCTGGTGCGCCGCCATCCGGGCACCGGGCGGAAGGCGCTCTATATCGCCTCGCACGCCTCGCACGTGATCGGCTGGCCCGTTGACAAGGGCCGGCGGCTGATCGAGGACCTGCTGGCCTTCGCGACCCAGCCGCAGTTCGTCCACCGTCACCGCTGGCTGGAGGGCGACCTGGTCGTCTGGGACAACCGCTGCACCATGCACCGCGCCACGCCCTACGACGAATTGGGCCAGCGCCGGGTGCTGCACCGCACCACCGTGTCCGACGAGATCAACACAGTCGAGCGCGTCCAGCAGGAGCGCGGGAACGCCGCCTGATCCTGTTTTGCGGTGGGCAAGCAGAGTCGGTTGGCCCAACCTCCTATTCGGACGCATCGACCGAGATAACGATGGCGATGTGGAACGGCCGCGAACGGCGAGCGTTATTGCCAAAGGCCGGATCAGCACGCTCTCGCTTTCCCGCGATCTCTTTCTCGACCCGATAAAGGGAGACGAGGAGCTGAGCCGGTTCTTGCGACTTATAATTATCGGAGATTGTGCATAAAGTGTGGAATTCTCGTCAAGCAAAAGCGTCAATAGTGGTATGGAGGGTTGTAATTTGCGTCTCCGGAGCCAAAAGTAGAAGGATGTCGAGGAAGCCGTGACGTCCTATTTGCTGATTCTCGCCCTGTTGCTGGGCCTAGCGCCCGCATTCATTGCGCATGGCAAGGGCCGTAACTTCCTGCTTTGGTGGATTTATGGGGTCGTGCTTGGCCCCGTGGCCCTTCTCCACGCGATGATGTTGCGCGGCAGCCGCCAGCCTGCGCTCGACACCGCGCATGAAGCCCGCAGGGCCAGGTCCGATTCGCCCTGGCCGCTGCTGCTGCGAGTGGCCTCGCTGTTCGCTATCGCGATCATAGCGGTAGCTGCCTATCGCATCCTCGTCCCACCGGAGGCCGGTGGACCCGGCATGCAGCGCGATATTGTCATCTCGTCCGACCGCACCCCGCCCGATCAGGCCGCCGCCGCTCCGACGACTGCGAGCGAAACAGACACGGCGTCGGCATCGCCGGCGCCTGCAGCCGAAGCGCCGCCGCCCCAGCCCGCCCCGACGGTCCGGGTCACGGTGCGCAACGATCGCCTGCCGCAAGGCGAGGATGTGGCGAGTCGGGTGGCGCCCGCCGACACCCCGCCGGCCCGACGAAGCGCACCGGCCGAACAGGAAGCCAACAAGGCGGCCGTTCCGCCGCCGGCGCCCCCGGCGCAACTCGAGCGGACCCTGCCGCAGGAGCCGTCGGCAACGACGACACGCTCGCTCTCCCCGGTACAGGACGTGCGTGAGCTCGCGGCGCGAACCGCCCCGGCAGAGCCGTTCGATCCTGCCGCCGCGGCGCGGAAGGAAACGTCCGCCAAGGCATCCAAGCCGTCCTCATCGGCGAAGTCGGTGCCCGCGAAGGTCGCGGCCAGGCCCAGCACCGCGGCGCCGAAGCCGGCTGCGCCCGAGAAGCCATCGCTCTCCGACGTCACGGCGATGGGCGAAACCGTCCAGACGGTCCAGCAGGCCCTTGCGAAGCGCGGCTACAATCCGGGACCGGCAAACGGCCTCGCGGGCCGTCAGACGGAGACCGCGATCCGCAAGTTCCAGGCCGACCGCGGGCTCAAGCAGACCGGGGCGATCGACTACGAGGTTCTGGAGGCGCTAGAGATCGTCGGCCCCCGGGTCTTCGCCTTCGAGCCGCCGCCCGGCGCCACCCCGGGGCGATAGCGCGCCCGTCTTTTTCCTTCCCCAATCCGCAGGCTCTCGACGCGGCGTCAATTTGACGGAAGAATGCCCGCCGCCTCTATACTCACCGACGCCCGTCCGCCGTCGCCCGCCGAATAGGACGGCCGCCATACCGCAATGGGAGCCCGCCAGAATGGACTTCTTCGCCCCGCGAATGAGCCGCTTCAAGCCTTCGCCGAGCCAGATCGCCGCCGCCCGCGTCCGCGAGCTGCAGGCCGAGGGACGAAAAATCATCAAGCTGACCTCGGGGGAACCCGACTTTCCGACACCCGATCACGCCAAGCAGGCGGTGATCGACCTGATGAACCGCAACGAGATCTGGTACACGCCGATCAACGGCACCCAGGCGATGCGCGAGGCGGCACGGCTGAAGTTCAAGCGGGACAACGACCTCGACTACGGGCTCGACCAGATCACCGCCGGCGCCGGCACCAAGCAGATCCTGTTCAACTGCCTGATGGCGACGGTCAGCCAGGGCGATGAGGTCATCATTCCGGCGCCCTATTGGGCCTCCTACCCGGACATGGTGCTGCTGACCGGCGGCACGCCGGTGATCGTCAGCTGCGGCCAGAACAACCAGTTCAAGATGCGGCCCGAGCAGCTGGAGGAAGCGATCACCGACAAGACCAAATGGCTGATGTTCAGCTCGCCGAGCAATCCAACCGGGGCAACCTATTCAAAGGACGAGTTGCGGGCGCTGGCCGACGTGCTGCTGCGCCATCCGCATGTTCACATCCTCACCGACGACGTCTACGAGCACCTGATCTTCGACGACCGCAAGTTCTTCACCTTCGCCCAGATCGAGCCGCGGCTCTACGACCGCACAGTCACCTGCAACGGCATTTCGAAGGCCTATTCGATGACCGGCTGGCGGCTCGGCTTCGCCGGCGGTCCCAAAGCGATCATCGCCAACATGTCCAAGATGCAGTCGCAAAGCACCTCGGGGGTGAGCGCCGTGGCCCAGGCGGCTGCGATCGCCGCGATCACCGGGCCGCAGGACTTCATTCGCGAGCGCACGGCCAACCTGCAGCATCGGCGCGACATGCTCTATGACAAGCTGAGCGGCGCGAAGGGGCTGAGCTGCGACCGCCCGGAGGGCGCGATGTACATCTTCTGCTCCTGCGCCGGGACGATCGGCAAGCGCGCGCCGGACGGCCGCGTCATCGAGAACGACACGGACTTCACCATGTATCTGCTGGACTCGGTCGGCGTTGCCGTCGTGCAGGGCGACGCCTACGGCCTGTCGCCCTATTTCCGCGCCAGCTTCGTCGCGCCGGAGAAGGACATCGTCGAGGGCGGCAACCTCATCCAGCAGGCCTGCGCCGCGCTAAGCTGAGCTCAAGAAAACCGAACCAGGGAGAAACGACCGATGCGCATCCATAACCTCTACGAGGACGAGAACGGCGAATCGCATTTCCGCGACATCGACATCGAGTGGGATGTCGAGCGCCCGCACAGCAAATATTCGAAGCGGCTGCCGGCGACCGGCATCATCTTCCGCGAGACGCGCGCCGACTACGACCTCGACTGGCATCCGGCGCCGCGGCGGCAGTACATCATCAACCTGGACGCCGGGGTCAAGCTGACCGCGAGCGACGGCGAAAGCCGCATCATCGGCGCCGGCGAGATCGTCCTGGTCGAGGACATCAGCGGCAAGGGGCATCTCTCCGAATCGCTCGGCCAGATACGGCGATCGATCTTCGTGCCGATCGACTGACCGGCGATGAGCGAACTGACCGAGGAGCAGGTCGCCATCCGCGACATGACGCGCGACGTCGTCCGGAAGGAGATCGCCCCCCACGCCGCTGAATGGGACCGGACGGAGACGGTCCCGCTGGAGACCGTTTACCGTCTCGGCGCGCTCGGCCTGTTCGGCGTCACCATGCCGTCGGAGTGGGGCGGCGGCGGCGCGGACTTCCTTTCCTACGTTCTTGCCGTCGAAGAGCTGGCCTATGGCGACGCGGGAATCTGCAACATGGTCTGCGCGGCCAACTCGTACGGCTTCAAGGTCCGCGACTACGGTACGCCCGACCAGAAAGAGCGGTTCCTCAAGCCGGTCGCGAGCGGCGCGGAGATCGGCTGCATGCTGCTGACCGAGCCGCAGGCCGGCTCCGACGCGGGCAACCTGCGGACGCGGGCGGTCCGGCGCGGCGACCGCTTCGTCATCGACGGCATGAAAACCTTGATCACGTCGGGCCGGTCGGCGGACGTCGCTTGCGTCCTCGCGGTCACCGACCCCGGCGCCGGCAAGCGCGGCATCTCCGCCTTCCTGGTGCGGACGGACTGGCCCGGCTACACGGTCGTGCGGACCGAGCGCAAGCTCGGTCACCGGACCAACGATACCTGCCAGATCGCGCTCGAAGGGCTGGAAGTGCCCACCGGCAACATGCTCGGCCAGCCGGGCGAAGGACTAAAGATCGCGCTGTCCGGCCTCGACAGCGGCCGCGTCGCTGTGGCGGCCCAAAGCATCGGCGTCGCGCAGGCGGCGTTCGATGCAGCACTCGCCTATTCCCGCGAGCGCGAGACCTTCGGCAAGAAGATCTTCGAGCACCAGGCCGTGGCCTTCACGCTTGCCGAGATGGCGACCGACATCGAGGTCGCGCGGCAGATGTGCCACCATACCGCCCGGCTCAAGCAGACGCAGACCCGCTGCATCAAGCAGGCGTCGATCGCGAAGCTGTTCGCCTCGCAAATGTGCGAGCGCGTCTGCTCCGCCGCGATCCAGGTGCATGGCGGCTACGGCTTCGTCAACGATTTCCCGGTCGAGAAATTCTACCGCGACGCCCGCGTGTTCCAGCTCTACGACGGCACCAACGAGGTGCAGAAGATCCTGATCTCGCGCGAGCTGGCGGCGGGCTATTGACCGGCAGGGCGGCGCATCAGCCGCCTTTTTCCGGCGTCTTCCCCGGCGCCGCGCCGTCCTTGAGGTCATTGCGGATGGCGTCTGTCTTACGCTCTCGCTCGGCCTCCTGTGCGCCGTGCTTGCTCTCCAGCCCGCGCAGCACGCTCCGGGCCTGGCCCAACTGGTTCACACACGCCTCTTCCTTGCCGTCCGCAGCAAGGTCCTTCGCGCCGTCGAGCAGCTTCCTGACCGACTGCGGCGTATTCGGCTCACCGAACCAGCTCTCTCCCGTTGCGCCGTCCGGTGCCTTTCGCTCGAGGGAAGCGACCCGCGCGTCGGTCCGGGCCACCTCGCTCGCGCAGTCGGCCAGCGCCGGTCCTGCCGCAATCAAGGCGATAATGGGCAAAGCGAATAGGATGCGGTGAATCATGAGGGCCGGCCTTTCTGCGCGTTCCAGTTGCGCAACAGAAACGGCCGGGACGGCTTTCCGTTCCAGGCGGACGAATCGATCCGGCGCGCTATGCCGCCTGCTGGGCCGTCATGGCCTCGCCGCGGATCGTGGTGCGGCGCATGTCGCGGATCTCCCGGGTATCGTCGAAGCGGCGGACCCGATGCATGGTCTGGCGGTTGTCCCAGATCACGAGGTCGTGCTGCCGCCAGACATGGGCATGGACGAATTCGCGCTGTGTCGCGTGCTCCATCAGGTCGCGCAGGAAAGCGCGCGCTTCGGGCATCGGCCAACCGACGATCGTCCCGGCATGGGACGAGAGAAACAGCGACTTCCGCCCGGTCACCGGATGGGTGCGGACGAGGCGCTGGCGCACCGGCTTGAAGTTCGCCTTCTCCTCCTCCGTCAGCTCGGTAAAGCCGAGCAGACCGCGCGAGTAGAGCAGCGAATGCTCGCAGACCAGGTCCTCAATCTCGGCTTTGGTCGCGGCGTCGAGCGCGTCGTAGGCCGCGCGCATGTCGGCGAACTCGGTATTGCCGCCCTGCGCCGGGACGATGCGGCCGGACAGCAGCGAATACTTCGCCGGCACCGCCCGGAAGGAGCTGTCCGAGTGCCACAGCCGGTTGCCGAGATTGAACATGCGGCGGCGGTCGTCGCGGGTAAACGGGCGGCTATCGCGGTCGAGATTGGAGACGTCGGCCATGTCGGCGCGGATGCGGCGCTCCTCCGGCTTGGTGATGTTGGATGCCGCGCCCGGCAGCTCGATCGCGCCGAAGTTGGCGCTGAAGGCGAGCTGCTGCTCGTCGGTGATGTCCTGGCCGTGGAAGATCAGCACCGCGTATTTATCCATGCCCGCATCGATGGCGGCGGCTTCCGCCGCGCTGAGCGGCCGCCGAAGGTCGACGCCGGCGACCTCGCCGACGAAAAACGGATGGACCTGGCGAATGCTGACCGTCATGGCTCGACCTCCCCATGTTTCTCCGACGGGATTCCGTGACCGGTTATACTATCGCGCCGACCGGAAATTGGCGAATTTCGGCTGGCCCCTTAACCGGGCGGCATATCAGCTATCGTTTCTATATAATTGATGTCTGAGTGGCAGACCGATAGATCTACGCCGCTACAGGCACCGCGAGGCGACTATGACCGATATCGACCTTCTGAAGCGCGAGATCAAAGTCCTGACCTTCGACCAGTATGGAACGATCGTCGACATGCAGGACGGGCTCTGCGAGGCGGTGACGCCCTATCTGAAGGCGAAGGGCTGGCGCGGCGACGCGAACCGGCTGGTCACCTGGTGGCGGCGCACCCATTTCGAGAACTCGATGATCGATTCGCTGTGCGACCGCGGCCATACGCCGTACCGCGAGATCGGCCACCGCGCCGTCGACTACACGCTGACGCGCGCCGGGATCGAGCACACGAGCGCGGAGGTGGAAGAGCTGGTCTCGGCGATCGAGCGGCTCCGCCCATTCCCCGAGGTGCCGGCGGCGCTAGCCCGGCTGGCGAAGCGCTACAAGCTCGCCATCCTGTCGAACGGCGACCGTGACATGCTGGAAGCGGCCAAGCCCTATCTCGGTTTCGACTTCGCGGCGACGATCTCGGTCCAGGAGGCAGGCTGCTTCAAGCCGCACCGCCGCACCTACGAGACGGCGGCCGACATCCTCGGCCTGTCCTGCCTCCAGGTCATGCACGTCGCCAACCACGCCTTCGATTGCATCGGCGCCAAGGCCGCCGGCATGCGCACGGCGTTCATCGACCGGCGCGGCCGGCCGTTCGGGCAGACTCAGCACACCCCGGATGTCGCCGTGACGAGCATGACCGCGCTCGCCGATCTGCTTGCCTGAATCACCGCCCGACCAGATCCTGGAACAGCCGGTGCAACGCCGCCTTGGTCTCGAAGCCGATACCGGGCGCATCCGGCGGCGCGGCGCGGCCGTCCGCGACTATCGTGCCATCGGACAGCCCGCCAAACGGCTGGAAGCAGAGCGGGTTGACCTCGGCGCCGCCGAGTCCAAGGGCGTGGACGAGGTGCAGACAGAACAGGTGGCCGCCATGCGGCCAGAACGCACGGCGCGGCCATCCACGGTCTTCAAGGCAGCGAACGATCCGCAGGTAGCCGGGGAGGCCGTAGCAATGCACCGGGTCGAACAGGAGGATGTCCTTGTCGCGGCGCAGCCCGCCATAAGTGTCGAGCAGCCTTGCCTCGGCATCTGAAAAGAGCGCTTCGCCGGCCGCGATGGCACCGCCGTAACCCTGAACGACAGTAGCCAGGGTCTCGAAGTCCAGGGGATCGCAGATGTCCTCAAACCACCAGAGGCCAAGAGGCGACAAAGCGGCGGCGGCTGATCGGGCGCCCTGCGCGTCATAGGCATTCATCGCATCGACCGCCAGATGGTCCGGTCCGACCAACCGCGCCGCTGCCTCAACGCGTTTCAGATCCCGGGTAACCGGCTGTGCTCCGATCTTGATCTTGACCCGGCTGTAGCCGTGGTCCGACAGGCGGCGAATTTCGTCGCTGAGCCGCTCGATGTCCCGGTTCGGATAATAGTACCCGCCGCCCGCATAGACCGGCACATTCGGGGCCGCATTCCCGTCCGGCCTCAGTCTTTCCGAGAGGAAACGGTAGAGCGGCTGGCTGGCGATCTTCGCCGCCGCATCCCAGATCGCCATATCGAGCGTACCGACCGCGACGCAGCGCTCGCCGTGGCCGCCCGGCTTCTCGCCAGCCATCATCATGCTCCAGGCGCGGAAGGGATCGAGGTTGGCGCCATCCTCGGTCAAAAGCGACGTCATTTCCGCCCGCAGCAGGCGCGGCGCGAAGCGATCGCGAATCAGGCCGTCCTGCGCGAAACGGCCGATCGAGCCGAAGCCGTAGCCGACCACGCGACGTCCGTCGCGAACCACGTCCGTGGCCACGGCGACGACACTGGTGTCGAGCCCGCCCGACGAAAGCGCCGGGTCGGCATAACGGGAAATCGGGATGCTGGCGTGGCAGATGTCGACGATGCGCATTGCGGCGCCCCCTTGACCCTGAGGGTCGTAGCCTTCCAGCTAACGCTCCAGAAGCTAAAACACAAATAGAATGCTGGTTCATCAGCTATAGAATTTCGTGCTATCGAAAGACCATGGACATCCGCCAGCTCCGCACCTTCGTTCACGTGGCCGAGCTCGGCAGCTTCAGCAAGGCGGCCGAGCGGCTCCATATCGCGCAGCCGGCGCTCAGCCGGCAGATCCGGCTGCTCGAAGCGGAGCTCAAGGCGCCGCTGCTGCTGCGCCATGGCCGCGGGGTTGCGCTGACGGACGCAGGCGCTGTGTTCCTCGACCGGGCGGCCGGCATCCTGCACCAGATCGAGCAGGCGCGCGCCGATGTCGCCGCCGAGGCGGGCGAGGTGACGGGCCAGGTTTCGATCGGCCTGCCGCCCTCGGTCGGGCTCGTGCTCACCGGACCGCTCGCCGAAGACTTCCGCCGCGTCTGTCCCAAAGTCAGGCTGAAGATCGTCGAGGGCGTCGGCGGCTTCGTGCACGAGTGGATGATGGGCGGGCGGCTCGACGTCGGCGTGCTGTATCAGCCCGGGCCGAGCCGCCATCTCGAAACGACGCCGCTTTGGAGCGAGGACCTTTATCTATTCGCCGCCGCGGACGCCGGGCTTGTCCCGTCGACGCCGGTGCCGCTGTCGTCCCTGTCGCGCCTTCCGCTGATCCTGCCGAGCCCGGGGCACGGCCTTCGCGGACTGCTGGAACGCCACGCCGCCCGGCACGAGATCGAGCTGCATGTGGAGATCGAGGCAGACGCGATGCGCATCCAGAAGGACCTGGCGGCGCGCGGCCTCGGCTATTCGGTGCTTCCCTTCGCCGCGGTCGCGGCGGAAGTCGAGAGCGGCCTGCTCTCCGCCGCGCCGATCGCGGCGCCGGCGATACCGCGCCGGGTGGTTCTGGCCTATCCCGCCGACCGCCCGGTATCGCGCGCCGCCCGTCTGCTCGGCGAACGGCTGATCGTGGTCGTAAAGGGCATGCTCGCCGCGGGGACCTGGCCCGGCATGACGCCCGAGTGCCCGGAGCTGTCCGCGGCCTGAGCGAGGCGGGTCACGCCACCCGCGCCTCGATGGCGAGCCAGGAATCCTGCATCGGGTCGGCGATCTCCTCGACGCCGTATTGCCGCGTGATCTCGTCAAGCGGAGTCACAGCGACATCGCCATAGCCTTTCCGGCGCAGCGTCGCAGCGGTCTCCTCCACGCTGTCGCCGAGCGGAGCGTCGCCGAACAGCCGGCGGCCCGTCTTCTGCATCAGCTTCTCGTTCAGGCGCCGCGCCCGCATGGCGGTCCAGGCGTCAAAGGTCAGCGCGCTGCCGCGGGCGAGACCGACCGTCGCCGGATCGAGCAAGGCGGCCGCCCTGTCGCCGCGCAGAAAGAAGAAAGCGCCCTCCATGAACGCCGCGCAGGGCTGCGTCGGATCGAACCCGGCCTCCGCGAGGCGCGGGCCGGGGTCGCCGCCGTTAAGGTCGCAGCCGACGAACCGGAGCCCGTCCGGCAGGCTGACGCCGTTGTCCGTCAGCACCTGGCGCTTGACTGCGAGCAGGTCGGGGTAGTCCAGCTCGAACACGCGGCAATCGCCGTCGCGCAGCGGAGCAAGCGACAGGCTCCGCGTATCGTAGCCGACGCCGAGTACCACCATCTGCGAGAAGCGGCCCGCCTGCTCGGACATCCGGCGCGCGAACCAGGCGTAGCGCACCAGGTTGAACTGTTCGTAGACGGGATCGAGCGACAGCGCCATCTTCGCCAGGTCCGCGCCCGCCGCGGTCAGGAAGAGAGGATCGTACGGACATTCGATGCCGAGCCGGCAGGCCAGCGGGCTCGACGTCCGCAGATGGATCAGCGCATCGGCGGTGATCTGGACCTTTCCGGACGACGGCTCGCTCATCCCTTGACCATCCCCCTGTCTCGCGCCATCGTGCGCCAAGCGCGGTATCGGCGCAACGGGCGGAGTCGGGTCGCGGCGCCGGCCATTGCCCTGCCGATGCTAATCCGGCAAGATTCGCCTTGCGGTCGTATCAGCGATACTCTGAGGCGAATTGACCGGGGTGCTGGAACATCCCGGCACAGGGTGTAATTCGCTACAGAACGGGCGCCGTTCGGCGTCCAACCCCGGGCAACGAGCTTGAGAAGAAGGGAACGGAAACGTAATGCGGTATGAGGCACCGGAAACACTCGATGCAGCGGTGAAGCTGCTCGCCGGCTCCAAAGGGCTGGGCCGCATCCTGGCGGGAGGCACCGACCTTCTCGTCCAGATGCGTAGCAACATGGTCGAGCCCGACCTCGTGGTCGACATCAAGAACATCCCCGGCATGCGCAAGATTGCGGCCGAGAAGGGCGGATTCCGGATCGGTGCGGCGGTGGCCGGCGCCGAGCTCACGGAACATCCCCGGTTCGGCGAGGTATGGCCGGGCGTGCTTGAAGCCTTCGAGCTGATCGGCTCGACGCAGATACAGGGGCGCTGCACGATGGTGGGCAACCTGTGCAACGCGTCGCCTGCCGCCGACAGCGTGCCGGCGCTGGTTGCGGCCGGCGCCACGGCGGCCATCGCGGGTCCGCGGCGGAAGCGCGAAGTGCCGGTCGAGAAGATTCCGGCCGGCCCGGGCAAGACGACGCTGGCCAAAGGCGAGATCATCACCTCGATCTTTCTGCCGAAGCGGCCGCCGCGGTCGGGCGACGCCTATCTCCGCTTCATCCCGCGCACGGAAATGGACATCGCCGTCGTCGGCGTGGGGGTCAGCCTGACGCTCGACAAGAACGGCGTCTGCACGGCGGCGCGGGTGGCCCTGGGCGCCGTCGCGCCGACCGTGGTGCTGGTGCCAGCCGCCGCCAAGGCGCTGATCGGCACGAAAGTCGACGACGAGGCTCTGGAGAAAGCCGCTGCCGCA
>Ga0299914_10003590_pt1 | contig 11007 bp, 10 predicted proteins | sample RVTome_10_FD_201361 | JGI IMG/M metagenome (GOLD analysis project Ga0299914, IMG submission 201361) | Soil microbial communities from uranium-contaminated site in the Upper Colorado River Basin, Wyoming, United States - RVT153D57 (version 2) ... | reverse complement strand
CCCAATATATGAAAAATGCCAAATCTTCACATTCCTACCTATCTTTGCCTCTGGTGAAATATAGTTGACTACCTTATTCTGTTCCATTAGTTGACAATACTATCCAATGCCATATAATTCTCTTTTTATTAATCGTATATGCAATATAAATATCCGCTGTTTGTATACTAATGATAATATCAATTGGTAAGACAAGCACAAATTCAGCATACCCCATCATTTAGTCTATTCATTAATTCGTTACGTTCGGAAGCGACACGAAAAATGTATAGCATTTGGTTGACCGATTTTATGAAATATGTAGAAGTAAGCGATTATGACGACCTATTAAAATTGACACCTATGGAAATTCAAAATCATATCATTGACTATGTTATGAATATGAGAAACAAACAACTATCGTCTTCAACTATAAGCGGTCGAACTTCTGCAATAAAACATTTTTACGAAATGAATGATCTTGTTGGTATCAATTGGTCTAAAATAAACAAATTCAAAGGCGAACAAACAGCGAAAACAGAAGATAGACCCTACACGCGCCAAGAAATCAAACTACTAATTGATAATTCAGTAAGTCTAAGAGACAAGGCCATAATCTCACTCATGGCTTCTTCAGGAATACGACGAGGCGGAATTGTCGATTTACGAATAAAGGATTTACAACATATAGAAAAACATAATCTATACATGATTACTGTCTACGCTAGAACACCTGACCAATATTACACCTTTTGCACACCCGAAACCAAGAAATTCATAGATGAATACATCGATTGGCGTACTCGTTTAGCAGAGAAGCTAACAGAGAATTCAATACTATTTCGTATAGAGTTTGACATTCGAGAACATTATGAAATTAGAAATAACATTAGAAAGCTCAAATCAAGCTCGGTTTATTCAATGGTACGTGATTTATCACATGAACTCGGACTAAAAAAGGTACAACATTTAACAGAAGACGTACATTTGGGCAAGGTAAGAAGTCAAGTAATGACCTGTCATGGATTTCGTAAGTTTTTCGATACTACATGTACTTCAAACGGCATGGACAAAATCTATGTAGAGACAATAATGGGGCACGACATAGGGTTAAAGGGTTCATACTACAAACCAACCTGGAAGGAAGTGTTAGAAGGCAATGACAAAATGCGAGGTTATCTTTCCATTATAAACGACCTGACCATCAATGAGGAGTACCGGTTACGTAGACAAGTTAACGAAATGAAAGCTGAGGCAAGCAGTGTAACAGCGCTATCTCAGCGTCTAAGCAGCTTAGAAACAGTCATAAAAAATATGTTTGAAAATACTACTATGGACAAGAATGCGTTCGCGAAACAGCTCATCCAAGCAGGGGTTTTTAAACCTAAATGAAAGAGATATCCGGATTAATCATATAGATCTTTCATATTCTCATTTTTAACCAAAACATATGTATCGTCATTATCAATTCTTATTGGCAATGTAGTAACGAGTTTTTCGGTGTCTCCAAAATAGAAAAAAACCTTCACGCACATATCAATTTTTGCCAGTTCCAAATATCCTTCATTGTCTAAATGTACTTGATTGTTTATCCACTTAAACTCTAATCTATCTGCTTCCCGGAAGTCATCTCGGAAGTGTATCCTTCTGACATATTCGATATTGTCATCGCTATAGCCATGGGGATATCTGACAAAATTGATAAATGTCTTATTATCATCTCCTCTCACTTTGTCGGGGGGGATGTCAGACATTTCATCGACCTTATTCCAATTGAAGAAGTAAGCTACGTCACTACCTATCTTGGATTTTATATTCGGTAGGTACATTTTAGAAGCGATCTCATCACATATTTCATGGGTTCTTTTAAGATGATTAATTATTGGTTCGTTCAAGATACTATTTGGCTCAACTTTTAATTGATATTGTTTTATGCACTCAGTCGTACCTAGCCTTACTAGCAATGCTGCTATCTGTGTTATTCTACCCTCAAATGCAACATCCTTCTTCTCGTAACGATTACCTTCAAGAATTTGATGCACCATCTTTCCGGTATTTGCTTTGGAAAATATTTCCGCTACTCTGTCGTCGGGAAGCTTTTCAGCCAACAGAACTAAATCATTTATAGCCTTATTTGCCTCGTATGTCAGTCTTCTGAGTGTAGCGCTGGGATTAGGATCCTTTCTGGCTAATTCTAGCCAATTATGCTCTCGAAGTTTCTTTCGCATCTGTTTTCTTAGCATAATCCACTATATTCTTATCTCTAGATAGGTTAAATACTTTAATATTTATATTTAATAATCAAACCAATGACAGAAATCATAAGTTTCAGTCTTCCCAAGGGAATGCTGGAAAAACTAGATATACAACGAGGAGATATAGCACGCTCCAAATTCCTAAGCCGAATATTGGAGACAGCATTGAATTTGAATCAGATGGCAACGGATAATCTGAAGGTCAAGGGAGCACCGGGAACCAACCAAGCCTCCCTTAACCTTGCAAACACACTACTCGCAAGCAATCTCTCACTTGTAAGGAGGGTAAGCAGTGGTACCTAATACCGGGCTCGCCTATAAATTTGGTGATAATAGACAGTCTATTTTCTTAGATGAATGTCCAGACTCTGTCAGGTGTAAGGGCGAATGGATTGGCAGTTTAAACGGTACCACGATCGTACTTGTCTGCCTCATACACAGTAGAGTCACAGTCAAGAAAAATAACTATACTGATCAGAAGGCACAATCCATCCAACCAATAGACAATTACGAGTGGTAACGATGTACAAATACAATACAGTGAGCTTTAAAGTTGTCGCTGCTAGAGTAACTGACTCTGCAGACAGAATATAAAATCTATAGGTAGATTTCATAATGCGACGAACTGGACGAAGAAAAGTTAGAGTCTGGCACGAAACCAATGAACCAACCATAGGCAAGAGGATCAATTGGAAGGGTTGGGGAGCCAATGAAATAGTGAAGATCTTGGCAGAATTATTGAGGGAAGGAGAAGTACCAAGTATCAGAGGAGTATGGTATATCCTTGTCTCGAAATTCCCAAAATATATTCCGAATACCAGGACTATCTATCAAAGCTATGACCATGTTACCGTACTGTGTAGAAAAAGGGAAATGGGCTACCCCTCTATCACAGAAGATGCGTTTAGTGATGACACTAGAATTATCATAAATATTGATAGTGATTCATTCGTAGACGGTCGGAGTGTTGCCGATGCAAGTATACAAAATGTGAAGGATGCAAGGTCCAAATACTACATTCCTAGATGGTACATGCAGAAAAACTACTGTGAACTTTGGCTCGAGAAGAGAGCAATTACTCGGATGTATATGACAATACTAAGGAATGGTGAGATTGACAGACAGATAAGGATTGTACCTAACAATGGCTGGACTAGCTTTACTTACGTAAAAAAGAACATTGGAAGGCTGTTTTATCATTGGAATGTAAAGTATAATGAAATAGGATCAGTACTTGGAGAAAAAAAGACATACCCTCACATTTGGGTTTTCTATAGTGGGGATTGTGATCCGTCTGGCCGTAGGATGGACATTAACTTAGTTAAGGAACTGATGAACAACTTCAGAAAACGGTTCGAAAGAAAAGTAATGACAGATCCATCTATACCACCTCACAGAAGAAGAGGGGAAGTAAGCAGACGAATGACTACTATTCATTTCATGAGAGCTGCGGTCACAGTTAAACAGATTGCTGAATTCAATCTAGAAGGCCTAACAGATCCAGAACCAGAAACAGTATTGAAATTGGAAGGCGGATGGGATGAGAGTAAAGGGCGGAATAAGAAAGGCGATCCAAATACCACTTGGTTCAAGAAAATGTTCAGATGGTATGGTAATGGAACAGTATTTCAAATAGAATTAGATGCAATGTATGCTCGTAGGGGACAGTTTAAGAAATTACTGCTTGATTTAGTTGATAGTAAATTCGATAATGAAATCTATCAAAAGTACGTCGTAGGGAAGCTGGAGGTCGAACGCGACTCATTAACGATGAGACTTAAAGACAAGCTCATTGATGAACAAATCGAATTACCAGGTTGGAAGCAGATCGAGCACAGGATAAACACATTCAAAGCTATGCTGTCGGATATGGCGGAAAGATCATTCATTATGAATATGATGTTTTCGACCATGCTGTCAGCTCTAACGAGTAAGAGTAAAGGAAGTGGTGGTGATTGATTATGAAATCTATCTGTAGATTTTATATTTTCAGTTTCTGGTCAGGCGATTGCGATGCATAGACGCCGTCCCAAACCAGGCTCACATAGATACCTATAGGAGATTCATGGTCTTTGTCTGATCACATTAGTTCTCTTAGCATACAAAATGGTTCTCACATTTCGTATATGAAACCAAAATATGTAACGGTGCAAAAACACGCTGTCAATGAGAGCTTCCTAGTAACGATTCCATATGCCATAGCAAAAGCCATTCCGATAGCTAAAGGCGACGTAATGAAGACATTCATAGATGATAGCAAACGCGTGATACTGGAGAAGGTTTAGAACAGGAGAAAAAAGAAGAATTTGTCTAATTATAATATATCGCATGACCAATACAAAAACCATTATGGTAGCAGCTATTACTTACCGCAAAAGATAGGACCTGGAGCACTAGCTAACGACCAAGTAAGACGGTGCAAATATTGTAGAGATAACGGATTCCCCAACGAAGCAATCACATTCACAAGAAATAACGGCAGATGGCGACCGGTCAATTACTGCGACGGAACACCTCACCAACACCGTTATAGGACTCAACAAATTGACTGAACATCTCTGGACTGGTGAGAACGCATTCTGTAGATGTACTCACCATGTGACGGAACACTGCACCCATTGTTATCAGAATACTAGGCTATTTCATTGCCATAAATGTAACGAGTGTACCGGTTTCGTAGCTTACAAGAAAAAACCTGGAATCTACGTAGAGACTGAACCATTGGAGGTTACTATTAGAAAGTGACCAAACTCACTGCAGAACAGCAAACAGCTATATTATACTGGCCCGAAATTGCAAATATTCCTATTATACCAGCCGACACTCGTAACAAGAAGATATGGTTGAATGGTTGGTCTAAAGTTGATTTTACCGGTTACGATTTTAGGTCTAAATTAGTGGATGGTAATTACGATAATGGTATTGCAGTCCGCCTAGGTAAAACTTTATCAAGCGAATATTATTCGGTTGCACTGGACTTTGACGGCATGGATTCAGTGCTAGCATGGTTTGGTAGTTGGGAAAATGTTATTGAAACTGCAAACAGGACTAGAATTGAATGGCATGAAGACAAATCAAGACTTCATATGTTCTTCCTGACAAGCGAATCCATTACAAATAGAAAGATACAGATTAAAGATTCATTATTAGAAGTTAGATGTGAAGGCCAAGCATTATTTGTGTCACCAAGTATTCATTTAGAGGGTAAACCATATTCAGCCTTAAGAACACAACAAATATCAATTCTACCTAATTTGTATGGGCTGAAATCCAAGATAAATTCACTTTGTGACGATTACATGTCTGACGAAGACCAACAGGCTTACATTAAATGGCTTGAAGACCCTGCTAATTATACTAAGTTAGGCGCTGGGCAAGGCAGGCATAATGGACTTGTAACTTTAGGCACTTCATATTATTACAGATATAATGGAAATTGGAAAAACTATACCGACGACGAGCGCAAGACAAAGTTATTAGAATGGAATAGTAAACTTGCAGTACCCAAATCCGAGAAGGAAGTAGACGACGTTTGGAAATGGATAGTAACCAATCATAGAAAACAGCGAGACGAGCAACACGAACAATTAAGGGGGGAAGAAAGGCGCCAGCAAGAAGTAAGGGAGTTCGACAAGGCATACGTGTTCTCAATGTATCACGACACTATCAAGTCTTCATTGGGAGGAAATATGTGGACTGAAATTCATACAGATCCTCTTCCTAAGTGGATAGTAGCCGACTCGAAAAGGAACCTGGTATACAAGGCACATGAGTACAGCTTTCCCGTCTTTGATAAAGATTCAAAACAGGACATAAAGAGTTATGGCTTTTCTATTGATGATAACATACTAAAATGCATTCCATTGAGTGTTACAAGACATGAGAGTCCTATTGATTTCTTGAATGTGCAGACCAATTATACGATACAATTCAAGGACACTACTAGCAGAACATTCACGCTAGCAAGAAAAACGATAACTCAGATCATGGATTACCTCAAGGACAATGGATATGTCTTGCATGGTTATAGTGCCACAGAAGCACTTTCTGCAATATTAACTGCTTTTAGGGAAGATGATAAAATCGTTATCGAGAGGTCAGTAGACTTTGAAGGGTTCTACTATTCAGATGGAGAAATTCAGCGAAGCATTGGATTGGAGGAACAATTTCCCCCTAGGTCTAAAAATGAATGTGCGACTGCGGCAGACTGTTTGAATAGACTATCAGAGTTCTATATTTACAATAAAATAGATAGACGTGACGTCCTAGCAACTGTAATCAAATGGACGATACCGGCACCTTTCAATTTTGTATTAAAACAGTTGATCAAGAAGTATATGAATGCCCTGTCATTTTCAGGTGAGAGAGACGGAGGCAAGACATCATTATCTGATACTAGCCTAAGCATTCATGGACACTTCGAGGACAAATCTGTCACTGAGCAATCAATATACGACCTATCTGCTGGTTCAGCTAATACAGATGCAAAGTTTGGCAACGGTGTATGTCATACTACCTTTCCTATAGCTATATCCGAATATGGTAGAGTAGAAGCTTATGGCAGAGATGAGAAATTAGTAGAAACTGTCAAGAACGCTATCGAAAGGCTGATCTGCAGACATGGAAGACGTGAGGGAAAATATGATTATCCGTTCTTGGCATTAAGTCCTATTATCATAAATGGCAACCCACCTATTAGCAAAAAGGGTGAGATACTAAAGAGATTACACGTCTTCAAATACTCTCAGGAAGACCGACATACCAGAGACGACCCAAGGACTATCTCCTACAATAACTTCATGAAGGAAAGAAGACACGAGCTAAAGATTCTAGGTGATTGGACGATTAATTATATCTGGGATAATAGAGCTGAACTACTTCTTAGCAAGAAATATGACGCGTATCAGATCATGGATATAGTAATTCGAGAATTCTATAAGTTTGCAGGAGTTGAAATGCCTGAATGGTTAACAAGGTGGATAACAGAAACTTCACTTGAAGAGCTAGATGTTGATGAAGCTGGAATTATACGATCGATACTCTTTGATCATATACATGAGAAACTACGAATGAATGCGCACCTTCTAGCAATGAAAGATGAAGGAATAATCGACATTGAGACCAGAATAGCAAAATGCCTTGATAATGACCTTCTAAGTTTCATCAGGAAGTCCAATGACGGTGAGGAATACCATATAGATTCTTCTATTCTTATGCTATTTGAAAACAGGCTGCCTGATATGACACTTAAGAGACTTGGTGAAAAAATGGGTTTCGAATATTATAGGACAATGCATAGATGGATTTTGAAATGTACAAGGGATCAGCTATGGAAGTTTCTTCTATGAATTTATTATGTAATGACGTTATGACGTCCCTTGGTACATACTATAGAAGTCTTTTTCAAAATACGGTTTTATCAAGAATTGAGCACGGAAATGGTCAAAATAGAACATTATTACATAATAATCGTATGACGAGCCTTGAAGATAAAATAGACCAAGATGCCAATACAAAATATTGAAACAAAGGAATATGAATGCGGCCATTGTGGTTACAGATGGATCAATAGAATAAACGGTAAAGATGGACAAGTACCTAATTGCTGTGCAAAATGTAAGCGGACAAACTGGAACGACCCGACAGAAAGAATTACTCCGTATGAAGTAGGCCTTAGACGCAGAATAAAAGAGTTCAATAACCTATACGATTTCGAATATCATTATGCTGATAAAAGGAGTTGTTTGATATGCTGGCCAATTGATCTATCACAAAAATTTCTCGAGATCAGACCACGACCCACAATAAAGGAGTTGAAAAAAGTCTTATATCCATTCGGTTATGACATTCGTATAAGCTGGAGTAGATATAAGGTGCCAGACCCGGACAGACCAGGGTTTCTTAAACCAGTTCAAACATACATTTTAGACCCAGACAGACCGGGCGAGCGAATATTTAATAAAAATAATGAGTATGCTAAATTGAAACTTAAAGAAATGGAGTTACGACAGCAATATATGATAGAGATAATGGAGTCAAGGGGAGTAGATTATGATCCTGAATTAAGGTTGAAAATACAAAGAGAAAAACGCATACAAAAACATAATGAGTTTTACAAGTCTATAAGGAATGAACCTTTACCTAATTTTGTCGGAACAAGATCGACATAATACGGATTACTGTCAGTAAAGTGGAACAGGTCCACTTTACCATTAGTAAATACGTATAGTCTTGTTTACCATTAGTAAAGGAGACTAATAGTTCACTAAATACATACCAATACTTAGACTTCATTAGTTGTTTTGTGCCGTACGGTAGAACATTCTACTGGTAGATCACTAAGACTTAGTTAACTTAGGGAAGAAAGTTATAAGTGTAGATGATACTTTAGAACGTTGATCCGTGGGGCGGCTGATATCAGTGATAATTGGAAATACTTGTCAATAATCATTGGTCATCTGGACGATCTCAAAGGTATCCATAAAAAAATCGGCTTCAATAATATACACATGCGAGAAACTGATAAGAAAGATAAAGCTCAGATCTTGAATAATCTAGTAATAAAGGGCGACGTTTTGGTTACTTGTTTTCGTGTGAATAGATACGAAATTGTCAAAAATACGATGAATAAACTCTCTAAGAAAAGTAAACAAAGTGGAGGTGTAAGACGTGTACAAAATCATTACAATCGTTTGCTTAAAAATATGATAGAAAAAGCTTATGAGACATTTTTGACCGAGCATAGATTGACGTTGGACACTCTAGTTTTTGAGTGTGATGCTGACATGCGTAGAACTTTTTCACATGTTGGGATAGGATCCCAAGAACCGCATATTGTACATCAGTTAGCAGACATAATAGCATATTGTAACGGTAAGAACAATCGTATTGTCGGAGTAAGAGAAAGGGATATAACAGAACAACTAGAAGTTCAACTAAAGCGAAAATGTGGGATCGGTTAAAAAATATATCCGTAGGCTCACATTATCCCTCTGATTCCACTGCATTGTGCAGGGCAGAAGGGTTCGATAACCTACTTCAAAGTATTATATATCATCATCCATATTAAAATATTATGTATCTTTTCTCATCTGACTTATAGTTCACTAAATACATGTCAATACCTTAGACTGCATTAGTTATTATTAGTTCAGGTCACCATTTCTAAATTATAATATATGATGCAACGCCAACGTAATTTCGGAATGTCATTCAGAGACAGACAAGCAGTAACCGTGAATGTCGAAAGAGCTACATACAGGGAGATACAGGATTTATGTAGGCAGGAACGTATGAGTTTGAGTGAGTTGATACATTCGTTCTTCCTGTCCAAGCTAGAGAGTTACAATAAGGCATTAAATGCATAGTTCCTTTTACTTTTATTGTGTTAGTTACTAACAATATATGATTAACAATTTGATGCAGGGTACTCCAGACGACTACCCATGTCACTGCGTTCATAATAACGTAGCTAATGGGTCTATTACAGAAGTTACACCAGACTTGAAATATGCACAGTTAATTACTTGTGGTAAATGCAAGTTCACCTGGTTCACAAACCATGAAGGTATTTTTGGCTATGGTCCATGTCCAAGATGTAATAGCACAGGACCCATAGTGGCAGAGCTAAACAATGCACGTCTAGCACAAGGTAGCAATTACAATAAACAGCAGAAGATAAAGGAGCTCCAGAAAGTTATAGAAGCAAAGTATAAGGTAGAAGCGAAATCACCTTATGGTATCGTGCGTAAGAATAATAGGAAGAAGTAGTATCTATATCATCGAATCTAATATTCATAGCTGGAATAGACAGGCCGCCGCGTAGGTTTATTCTGTAATTGGTTTCCACGGCCAAGTTAACATACGGTGGCCACTTTCAAAATTAATAAAAGGAAATGAACCAACCCAATATAGTAGAACCAAAGGAATTAGTAGTAGTCCTAACCAATAAAGAAGGCACCTCGAACCATAAGTTATTCGTAAGGTTATAGGATTACATTTTATTCGAATAAACCGCATTAGTTCCTATTACTGTGTTTAAGTAACTACCTGCATGCCTTCAAGATTCAGGCCGACGCAACGGCCCAAACTAATAGACCCACAGAAGAGCGAGAGATTACGAAGAGTAATAAAAGCACATGACGATGTACAACAGCAATACATTCCCAATCGCTTAGAAGATAAACACGAATTAGAATTAAGTTTGTATCGACAGCGATACCCCCAGAACGTTATTCGAGAACTTAAGACACTAATAAGGGCGAAGGTCCCCCGTGGACACTTTGAGCTTGAGAATGGGACCATAGACGAGAAAGGAACAGTGACCGAAGCATTAGTATATTCAATAGCTGAGAAAGTGATCAATGAAAACCCAGATGTAGACAGAGGGGAGTCAGACGTATATGCATATTGTCAGACGCAGATGGGTGTATATGAAAAACCAATAGCTATTGTCAAACGGGACGAGCTAGGAAACCCTATCTCCAGCAAGATAACTGGACAGAGAGCGATCTTCTATATTCCATTTTCAGAGAAGAATGTTCGAAATATTCTTGAGGAATTTAAAGGAGAATGCAAAGGATTCGCACTGGCAGAAGCACAAAAGAATAGTAGTGATAGGTGGTACGGAAATCAAAAGTATAAAGTATACAACCTTGAGGAATTCATACATTCAAAATTTGAGGACGTTCTAGGTGCAAACAAAGGTGGATTTTTGAAAGATAAGATAGGAAGAGTAGTAGAACAAGGAGCAGTAGGTAAGTATATCATGGAT
>Ga0299914_10003589_pt1 | contig 11009 bp, 14 predicted proteins | sample RVTome_10_FD_201361 | JGI IMG/M metagenome (GOLD analysis project Ga0299914, IMG submission 201361) | Soil microbial communities from uranium-contaminated site in the Upper Colorado River Basin, Wyoming, United States - RVT153D57 (version 2) ... | reverse complement strand
TGCCGACAAATGGCTGGGTACCGAACCCTGGCTGGTGGTGGTGGGGATTCTGCTCGGCTCGTATTCAGGGTTCGTCAATGTCTGGCGCTATTTGAAGAGGCTCGAGGGGGCCTGAAATGGATATTGAGCACGGACCAGCCATCGAGGCCAACCTGGCCCGGAGCACTGTGGCGAGAGGGGTATACGTCGGTCCGGCGCTCATCCTCTTCTTCAGCCTGCTCCGTGGATGGGACGGCGCCTGGAGCGCGGCTCTCGGCATTGTGGTGGTCGTCGCCAACTTCATGCTCTCCGGAGTGATCCTTTCGAATTCGGCAAGGATCAGCCTCCAGGCTTATCATGTCGCCACTCTGATCGGTTTTTTCTTACGTCTCGTCCTGTTCATCGGCGCGGTCTACCTCATCGCCAACCTGGTGGAGGTGGACCGTCTGGCGTTCGGGCTGTCGGCGGTGATCTCCTATTTCGCGCTTCTGACGTTGGAAGCGGTGTCGATGACGAGAAGTAGAGAAAGGGAGCCGAGTTGGGGCAGATGATCCTCGCCACCGAGTGTGATGTAGTCAACGAGGTGATCTGCGCCCCGGCCAAGGTCACCGATCTCTTCGAGTTCGACACCTGGTTCACGGTTGGCGGGCTGGAGTTCACCCGTACTACCTTCCTCATTTTCCTTGCCGCGCTGGTGACCATTGGCGTGCTCTATTTCGGTCTCCGGAATCGTCGTTTGGTCCCGTCGAAGTACGACGCCGCGGTTGAGGGTCTGGTCGGGTTCGTCCGGGACGATGTGGGTAGGGACATCATCGGGCCCGATTCCCACAAGTACCTGCCCTATCTGCTCTCAATCTTCCTCTTCATACTGGTCGGGAATCTGTTCGAGGTAACCCCCTTCATCAACTTCCCGATCACTTCCCGGATGGCGATCCCGCTCTTTCTCGCCTTGGTCACCTATGTCATTTTCATGTTTATGGGTTTCAAGAAGAACGGGTTCCGTTACGTCATCGACACCGCGTGGCCGAAGCATGTGCCCCTGGGTCTGCGCTGGCTCGTCGGGTTGATCGAATTGGTGTCAGTCTTCTTCCTCCGGCCGATCACGCTGGCAATTCGACTCTTCGCCAATCTGGTAGCCGGCCACTTGCTTCTCACCCTGCTCCTCGGGTCGGCGGTCATCTTCATCGCCTCGGTCGGGGAGATCGGAGCTAAGAGCCTGATCGCCGTCCCCTGGCTGGCGTTGGGTCTGTTTATGTTCGTCCTCGAGCTGCTGGTGTCAGCGCTCCAGGCCTACATCTTCACCTTGCTGACAGCCGTCTACATCGAGTCGTCGATCAACTTCGAGCACTAAGGAGAAAGAAATGGAAGGCAATATTGAGCTCCTCAAGGGGGCCATCGCATTGATCGGGTATGGCCTCGGAGCCGTTGGACCCGGAATCGGGATCGGTATCATCGCGGGCAACGCCATCAGCGCGATGGCTCGTCAGCCCGAGATGCAGGGCACGATACGCACCACCATGTTCCTGGGTATCGCACTCACCGAGGCGTTGGCACTGATCGGATTCGTTCTCTTCTTCATCGCGAGCGCGTAATGCACGAGCTCAGCGCAATCATGGTTACGGCCACGGAGGAGACAAGCTCCGGACTCAGCCTGGTTCTACCCGAGCCCGCTGAGCTGGTCGCGGGCATCGTCGCGTTCGCCATTGTCTTTTTCTTCATCTGGAAGTGGGCCCTGCCCACCATCAACCAGACCCTCGAAGCGCGCCAAAAAGCCGTCGCCGGACAGATGACGGCCGCTGAGAAGGCAAAACAGGAGGCAGAGAGCCTGCTCTCCGACTACAAGGCGCAGCTCGCCGATTCCAAAGCAGAAGGGAACCGACTGATCGAAGAGGCCCGCGGCGCTGCGGAGCAAATGAGGGCAGAGCTGTTGGCCAGGGCTGAAGCCGACGCCGAACAGATCCTTGCCAAGGCACGCGAGGAAGCCGAGTCCGAACGGGACCGTGCCCTCGCCGACGCCAGGACACAGGTCGGTTCGATCTCTGTCGATCTCGCCAGCCAGATAGTCGGTGCGTCGCTCGATGCCAAGACCCATGAGGCTCTGGTGAATCGGTACCTGGCCGACCTGGAGAAGCTGTAAGTGGACGACCGGATCAACGGTTACGCTAAGGGATTCCTCGAAGTCGCCCGCGCCGAAGGTGTCCTCGAGTCGGTGGAGACTGAACTGTTCGCCATCGCCGAGACGCTGGACAACGCAGCCGAACTCCGTTCAGCCCTTACCGACCCCCAGCTCCCCGTTGACAAGAAGACTGCAATCATCGAGGACCTGTTGGAAGGGAAGGCGTCTTCGCTCACGGTGGGCCTGGTTCGGCTTCTGGTCCAACAGGGTCGAGCCGCCGAGCTTCCCTCCATTGCCAGAGCGCTCGTTGATATTGCTGCCTCGTCACGGGATCACGCCGTGGCCGAGATCCGGTCTGCAGTACCTCTGGATGAACAAACCGTCGAGCGTCTTGCCGCTGCCCTTGGCAAGGCAACCGGCAAAAGACTCGAGGTGAAGGTGATTGTGGACGAGTCCGTGGTAGGCGGAATCGTCGCCAGGGTTGGCGATACGGTCATCGATGGTTCAATCGCCAACCGATTCGATTCGCTACGGCATGCCGTTCAGAGCCGCTGAGGAGACATATGTCTGACCTGACAATTACCGCCGATCAGATCACCTCCACACTCCGCGACCAGCTCGCTGGCTGGAAGCCTGAGATGGGGAAGGAGACTGTCGGCTACGTGACGTCTATTGCCGACGGGGTCGCTCGCGTCAGAGGCCTTCCTTCGGTCATGGCCTCCGAGCTTCTCGAGTTCCCCGGCGGGCTCGCCGGAGTCACATTGAACATCGATGAAGACGACCTCGGCGTCGTTCTTCTCGGCGAGGCGAGCCACGTAGGGGAAGGCGACCCGGTCAAACAGACCGGCACCGTGCTCTCCATTCCTGTCGGCGATGCGCTGCTTGGGCGTGTGGTCGATCCCCTGGGTAACCCCGTAGACGGCAAAGGCCCGATCGAGACCACAGAGAGACGGCTACTGGAGACTCAGGCGCCGTCGGTCGTCGAGCGCCAACCAGTGAGCGAACCGCTCCAGACCGGGATCAAGGCAATCGATGCCATGACCCCAATCGGGCGCGGCCAGCGCCAGCTGATCATCGGTGACCGCCAGACCGGTAAGACTGCGATCCTGGTCGACACGATCATCAACCAGAAGACCAACCAGGGGACACCCGACGCCGTGAAGTGCATTTATGTCGCCATCGGCCAGAAGGCCTCGACGGTCGCCGAGATCGTCCTGGCCCTCGAGGAGGCCGGCGCCATGGAATACACCGTCGTCGTGAACGCCCCGGCATCTGCGGCACCCGCCCTCCAGATGTACGCTGCATACGCGGGCTCGGCAATCGGTCAGTACTGGATGTACAACGGCGAGCACGCCCTCGTCGTATTCGACGACCTGTCCAAGCAAGCCGTGGCATATCGGGAAATCTCGCTGTTGCTGCGCCGGCCCCCGGGTCGTGAGGCCTACCCCGGAGACGTGTTCTATCTCCACAGCCGGCTTCTCGAGCGCTGTGCCAAACTCTCCGACGAACTTGGCGGCGGTTCGCTTACAGGCCTTCCCGTGATCGAGACCAAGGCCAACGACATCTCGGCGTACATCCCGACCAATGTGATCTCTATTACCGACGGTCAGGTATTCCTGGAGACCGACTTGTTCTACCAGGGCATCCGACCTGCGATCAACGCTGGAACGTCTGTATCCAGGGTCGGTGGCGCGGCCCAGATCAAGGCCATGAAGAAGATCGCTGGCCCGCTGCGACTCAATCTCGCACAGTTCCGTGAGCTTGCTGCTTTCGCCGAGTTCGGCTCCGAGCTCGACTCCACCTCTCTGGCGCAGCTGGAGCGAGGACGCAGAGTTGTCGAAATCCTCAAGCAGCCGCAGTTTGCTCCGGTCCCGGTCGACGAACAGGTGCTCGTCATCTACGCGGTCACCGAGGGTTATCTCGACAAGGTCGATGTCGACGACGTTCACCGGTTCGAGACCGAGCTCCGGGAGGCATTCCGCACCCGTTACAGCGCCATGCTCGCCACGATCCGCGATACCGGCGGGCTGCCCGAAGGGGACGCGTTCGATGAGGCAGTCGCCGAGTTTGCGGCCAACTTCGAAGGAAGCCCGGAAAGGGATTAGCCGGTGGCATCAGCCCAGCTACGTGACACCAGGCGCCGGATCAAGAGCGTCGAGGCAACTCAGAAGATCACCCGCGCCATGGAGCTGATTGCGGCCAGCCGCATCCCGAAGGCGCAAGGCAGGGTTCTTGCCTCCCAGCCATACACGGCGAAGCTGATCGAAGTCATCGAGAACGTTGGTGCCGCCGGAGCGGGGACCTCACATGCGCTGCTGGAGCGTCGTGAGGTGAAGACGGTGGGTCTGCTTATCGTCACATCCGACCGGGGCATGGCGGGCGCGTATGCCTCCAATATCATCCGACTCGCCGAGACCCGAATTGTCGAACTCCAGAAGGCCGGTGCCGAGGTTGCCGTCTATGCCGTTGGCAAGAAGGCCCAGTCGTACTTCCGCTACCGCGGTTACCGCATCGAACAGGCCTACCTCGGTGTCACCGATACGCCTGGTTACGGAGATGCGCGTGCTATGGCCAACACTGCGATGGCCGCCTATGCGGAAGGTCGGATCGACTCCCTCGAGACTTTCTACACCCAGTATCAGACGGCGATGCGCCAGGTGCCGATTCAGCGCGAGATGCTCCCGATCACTCCGCCGGAGTCGACCGGGGAGAGCGAGGGCTCGGTCTCATATCAGTTCGAGCCGTCGCCGGAGGAGATCCTCGACAGGCTGCTGCCCAGGTATGTCGAGGCCAACATCTTCAACATCCTCCTCGAAGCGTCGGCCTCGGAGCACAGCGCGAGGCGGCGTGCGATGAAAGCCGCCACCGACAACGCCGACGAGCTGATCCGGACGTTGAGCATCCAGGCCAACCGCGCCCGTCAGGCCGAAATCACAACAGCAATCACCGAGATCGTCGGTGGGGCGGAGGCCCTGGCGGAATGAGACAGATTTCCGTTCCTGAGGTTGATACACCCAGCATTGGGAACGCGGATACAGGTTCACAAGACGAAGGATGTAACAGATGAATGACGCCGAAAACGTAGGACGGATCGTCAAGGTTGCCGGTCCGGTGGTCGACGCCGAATTCCCACCGGGGAACCTGCCCGAGATCCTGAACGCAGTCGAAGTCGACTTCTCCCTTGGAGGGACGGACTTCACCGTGAAGGCCGAGGTCGCCCAGCACCTTGGCGGCAACAAGATTCGCGCTATCGCCCTTGCCCCCACCGATGGCATGTCCCGGGGGGCGCCGGTCCGTGACACCGGTGGCCCGATCACGGTTCCCGTGGGTGACCAGACGCTCGGCCACATCTTCAACGTGTGGGGAGACTCTCTCGACGCTCCCGACCTCGAATTCACGGGTGAGCGCTGGCCGATCCATCGCACCCCACCCGCATTCGAGGACGTCGAGCCACAAAAGACCGTCTTTGAGACCGGGATCAAGGTCCTAGACCTCATCTCCCCTTATCTCCAAGGTGGAAAGATCGGCCTGTTCGGCGGTGCCGGTGTCGGAAAGACCGTGCTCATTCAGGAGATGATCAACCGTGTCGCCACCCAGCACGGTGGTGTCTCCGTGTTCGCCGGGGTAGGGGAGCGCACCCGTGAGGGAACCGACCTCTTCCTCGAGATGAAGGAGACCGGGGTCATCGACAAGGCGGCGCTCGTATTCGGCCAGATGGACGAGCCGCCCGGAGTCCGTCTCCGTGTCGCCCTTTCGGCGCTGACCATGGCCGAATACTTCCGTGACGTGGACCGTCTGGACGTGCTGTTGTTCATCGACAACATCTTCCGCTTCACCCAGGCAGGCTCCGAGGTCTCGACACTGCTCGGCCGCATGCCTTCGGAGGTTGGCTACCAGCCGACCCTCGCCGACGAGATGGGATTCCTCCAGGAGCGAATCACCTCATTGAAGGGCCGTTCGATCACGTCATTGCAGGCGATTTATGTGCCTGCTGATGACATCACCGACCCCGCCCCGCATACTGCGTTCGCCCACCTGGATGCGACCACCGTGTTGTCCCGTCCGTTGACTGCGTTGGGGATCTACCCGGCTGTCGACCCGCTCGACTCGAACAGTCGTGCTCTCGACCCTCAGATCGTGGGTAAGGACCACTACTTCGTGGCGACTGAGGTGCAGCGGATCCTGCAGCGATACAAGGACCTTCAGGACATCATTGCGATTCTTGGTATCGATGAGCTTTCTGAGGAGGACAAACTGATCGTTGGTCGTGCCCGCCGTATCCAGCGGTTCTTGTCCCAGCCGATGTTCGTCGCCGAACAGTTCACCGGCCAGGAGGGCGTCTACACACCGCTGGAGGAGACGATTGCTTCGTTCCGGGCGGTTATCGATGGCGAGATGGACCAGTATCCGGAGCAGGCGTTCTACATGGTCGGTGGCCGTGAGGATGTCGAGCGTCGGGCCGCCGAGTTGACCAAGTCGGACGCGGCCTGATGCCTAAGCCGTTCCAGCTCGACGTGGTGTCGCCGGAGGCGACTGTCTGGAGCGGCCAAGCCACGTTTGTCGTGGCCAAGACCCCGGAGGGGGAATTGGGGATCATGGCCGACCACGAGCCTCTCATGGGCGCACTGGCGACCGGGCCGGTGAGTGTCGAGGACGAGGCAGGAAACCGGACCACAATCGGTGTCCACGGCGGTTTCATCCAGGTGCTGCACAACCAGGTCACCTTGATCACCGACCGCGCCCAAATCGCCGAAGGCGGCAAAGAAGAAGGCCGCGAGCTCGCCGACGAACTGGCTGCTGCCCCGGAGGAATAGTCCGGCTCTTCCGGACACAAAAGACAAATTCGATTGTCGATAGCTTCTCGGTTGACATGTGACTAAATAGTCACATATAATCTGCCGTGATGGATGACGTGTTCAAGGCGCTGGCCGACTCGACCCGACGAAGTTTGCTCGATGAGCTCTATCGGGGTGACGGCAAGACGCTCACGGAGCTGGAGGCGAAGTTCGATATGACGCGCTTCGGAGTAATGAAGCACCTCAAACAGCTCGAGGAAGCAGGTCTGATCTTGACCCGACGCCGTGGTCGCGAGAAGTTGCACTTCCTCAATGCCGTCCCGATCCGCCAGGTCTACGACCGGTGGGTCAGCAAGTACGCCGAGCCCTGGGCGGCGACGCTCACCGGGCTCAAGACCGATTTGGAGCAAACGATGGAGAAAGTGTTCGAGATCTACATCAAGACGAGCCCGGAGCGTCTCTGGGAGGCAATAACCGATCCGAAGATCAGGGAGAAGTTCCACTTCGGCAACCGAATCGAATCGGACTGGACACCCGGGTCGCACTACGAGGTGACCAACCCACTCGCCGGGAGTGCCCTGATGTCAGGCGAAAACCTGGAGGTCGATCAACCACATCGGTTGGTGCAGAGTTTGAACACACTCTGGGGAGATGACGCCAAGGCTGCTGGGACGACGCGGGTCACCTGGGAGATCGAACAGGTGGCCGATTCCTGTCGGCTTACAGTCATCCACGACCAATTACCCGACGAGGTGAGTGAGGAAGTATTCGGGGGCTGGCCAATGATGCTATCTGGCCTGAAGACCTGGCTCGAGACCGGGGAGGTGCTGACCACGCCGGGATCGTTGATGTACACCACCGACGCCGAGGGCGGCAATGGCTGATCTCAATTTTCTTGCGGTTGGCGCGGCGACAGTCGTGGCATTTGTCATCAGCTCGACCTGGTATGCAATTCTCGGAAATCAGATGATGCTTCTGCGGGGAGCGGAAGTGATTGAAACGGGACCACCGCCCCCTTGGAAGATCGCGGTCGAATTCCTGAGGAATGCCGTCGTTGTTCTGGCGATTGCCTGGGGAGTTAGCCAGCTCGGCCCCGCCGATCTCTCCTCAGCACTCGGCCTCGCACTCGTCGTATGGGTTGCGTTCCCCGTCGTGCTGCTGGCCGGCTCGGTGATCTGGGAAGACGTCCAGACGAAGCTGGCGGCGATCCACGCCGGCGACTGGCTGGTCAAGCTCCTTGCCGTCACCGCCATCGTCGCTGTCTGGGGCTAGCCCGAGGACTCCATGGATTGGGCGAAGTGGTCTGCCGTTTCCTGGAAGCCTTTTGCTATCGCTGCGGCGATGAATGGGAACCCGAACGAGGCCATCGTGGATACGGCTTCGACATGCATCGTCACTTGGATTCGGGTACCGGCATCGTCAGGATGGAGGTCGACGCGAACCCACCCCTTGATCTCACTTGTAGCGATGTCCCAGGTCAGGGAGGCCTCGTGCTCCCTGGGCCCGGGGCTGGCAGTGCCCTCGTATCGGCGCCCGGCCGCGGTCGAGGTGAACTTGAAGGCCACGAGTTGTCCGGACTCGTCGTGGCGGGGCTCAAAGACCGAATCGACACCGTTGATGCCCTCCCAGGTCTCCGGCACCTGGAGCCGATCCCACACTGCACCAACTGTGGCGGGGGTCGAAGCACTCGCGGTGAAGGTTTGACCGGGCATCCCGGCACGATATTCGGCCCGATTGAAGAATCGGCGGACATCAGCAATAAGCTCAGACGATGCCAGGACTTCTAGCTTTTCACGCCCATCCCGACGACGAGACCATCGCCATGGGTGGGACGATGGCCAAATACGCCGCCGCCGGGATCCCCGTCGTCGTCGTCACCGCGACCGACGGCGCTCTCGGTGAGGTGCACAACTACGACGATCCCGAGCCGATCCGAGAGCGCCTCGGCGAGGTACGCGCCGAAGAGATACGCGCCGCGCTCGATGTCCTCGGCGTGAAGGACCAGGAGTTTCTCGGTTACCGGGATTCAGGGATGATGGGATGGGAGACCAACCACCATCCCAACTGCTTCTGGCAGGCCGACCATCAGGAGGCGGCGAGACGGCTGGTCTCATTGATCCGTAAGTACCAGCCTGACGTGATGACGATCTACGACCCCCACGGCGGGTACGGGCATCCAGACCATGTCAACGTACACCGGATCGGGATGGATGCTTTTTACGCGTCGGACGACGTCATGCGTTTCCCGCTCGCCGGGGGCGAGGAGGCGTGGCGCGCCGCCAAGCTCTACATGAACGCCTGGCCGCGGCGGCGGATGGTGGCCTGGGCGGAGATGCGGCTGGCAGAAGGATCGATCGACGAGGAAACCGCCGCCCGGATGAGGCAGTCGGGCGTCCCCGATCATCTCGTCACATGCTGGGTCGACATCCGGGAGCACATCGACACCAAACTCGAGGCACTTCGCACCCACCGCACCCAAATCCCCCCCGACTGGTCGATGCTGACGGTGCCCGACGACAAGAAGGAAGAAGTGCTGGGGAATGAAGCGTTTGTCCGGGTGTTCGGCCCCGCACCGGTAGCGGAAACAGACCTATTCGAAGGGCTCTAAAGCCCTCCTCACTGGATCGACTCCTAGTCGCTCAGTGCCGTTGCGTTCTCTAGCGGGCTGAGGACACCAAGGGACTCGGCGATCACGATCAGGTTGTCCTCCGGCTCGAAGACGAAGTCGACCGACGGGTTGGTGGTGAGATGGCCGTTGCGGCTCACTCCAAGCAGGGTGGCACCGTGGTTGCGCCGCAACATGGCCGAGACATCGTCTACGGGCTTGCCGACGCAATCGTCGGGCAGCTGCACCCGGTACAGCTCAGAACCTTCACCTCCGGAGACGATATCGCTGACAAGCTCCGAGAGACCCGGGTACAGCGCAGACCGGGCGAGAAGGTGCGCCGCCAGCTTCGATGTCACCATCACCTCGTCGACGTTGGCTCTGCGGAAATGAGGGACGTGCTCGGGGTTGTTCACCTCGACGACGGTTCGTACCCTCGGCTGGATGGACTCGATGGCGAGGATGGTGAGGATCGAGGCCATGTCGGCCTCCTTCGACCCGTCCACCGGGCAGACTATCGCCGACACTGCATGCTCGATCCCGGCGCGCCTCAAGTCACCTTCATCGGAGGGGTCTCCCTTCACGAAGTACACCGAGTCCCCTGCGGGGTTCCTCGCTTCATCGCAAAGGAGCACCACCTGTGCCCGGTAGTCGTCGCTCGAAAGTTCCTTGATCAGATCTCTGGCGGTCGAGTTCCACCCGCAGACCACGATGTGGTCTTCGTAACCAGCGGCTCCCATTCCTTGTCCTTCCTTTATTAGAAAATCGATGACAAATCCGACGAGGGCACCGGTGATGGTGGCGACGATTGCCACCCCAAACAGGCCGAGCAGCCAACCGACGGACCAGCCGATCGGCCCGGAGACATAAGACGCATCGCCCTGCCCCAGGACCGTCGTGACCGCCCAATAGATCGACGCCCCGAAGTCGGCCAGACTGCGCTCCGTCTCGGCCAGCCAGACGGCTGACGCCGCAACCGACAGGAACACTGTCAGGCCGACCATCAGCGAAGTGAAGAAGCGGCGATCCATCTGGTCGGCCACTCGTTTCAGATGCCAGTTGACGCGCCGGAGAACCGGTGAACTGAACAGCAAGCGAATCTTCCCCATTGCTGCAATTTAGCGCGCCCCAACCCTCTCAGCTCGTCGAATCCGTACCGCTTTGGCACCAATTAGTCGATTAGTCCCGTCGCACCGCCTAGTACTGCGACAGCAGGTCGAACCACGGGAGATGGGCCCCGTTGAACGGACTCGTACCCAGCTCGATTGCCACTGCAACTGCGGCGGCAGTCGCTCTCGCCTGGTCGACGAGCCAGTCGGGATAGCCGAGAGCCACACGATGTTCCTCGAACTCGTCCTCGTCGAGAACCATGATCGTCCCGTCGACCAGCCTGACCACGTCGAGGTCGATGTCAACCGCTTCGTACCGATCGGGTGTGGGCCGGGTGGGCACGGTTGTTATATCGACGTAGATCTCAGTCTTGTCCGGCTCGACGTTCCAGATCGGGATCCAT
>Ga0299914_10003588_pt1 | contig 11009 bp, 11 predicted proteins | sample RVTome_10_FD_201361 | JGI IMG/M metagenome (GOLD analysis project Ga0299914, IMG submission 201361) | Soil microbial communities from uranium-contaminated site in the Upper Colorado River Basin, Wyoming, United States - RVT153D57 (version 2) ... | reverse complement strand
TCGACCTGGCGTGGGAATTGATCACAAGCCAAGCATAGCGCTGTGAGCAGGTAATGACTAGGTATCCCGGTATATTCCATGAAATACATCTTCATCATCTCGTCAGAATCGCGCCATCAGCCCCTCATTTGCGTGATGAACTAAGCTTGCAGCGCTTGACACTCGACGAACATCCCGTCTACAGCATCGGTGCCGTCGAGCGCATGGTCGGCATCCCCGCCGCGACCATCCGCAACTGGGAGGACCGCTACGGGCTCATCACGCCCGAACGCAGCCAGGGCGGCCACAGGCTCTACAGCCGCGGGCAGGTCGAACAGCTTCGGTTCGTCAAGCGCGGGCTCGCACGGGGCCTTCAGCCCGCGGATGCCCACCGCCTGCTCGCCGAGGGGATGGAATCGGGCGAACCGTTGCCGCGAGATGAACACGCGGAGGGATCGCGGCTGTTGATCCTGCTCGCCGACCGCGATCTGTACGCGGCCGAGTTCGCTGAGTTCTTCCTCAGGACGGAGGGCTACGAGGTCGTGCTCGCCCCCGATGCGGTCGAGGCCGAGCGCGCGAGTGCGGAGCGTCGACCCGACCTCGCCGTCGTCGAGATCATGATCTCGGGAGGGACCGGAGCCGAGCTGTGCCGGCGGCTCAAGCAGCGTGGCGTGCCCTCGTGCCTGGCCATCTCCACGCTGCAGGCGCAGGAAGATGCCCTCGCCGGCGGCGCGGATGCGTTCCTCGAGAAGCCGCTCGACCCGCTCCGGTTCATCTCGACCGTCAAGGACCTGCTCGGGCGGAGCGCCTTCCTGCACGACGCGGGGGATCGACGCCGATGAGCGAGCGCCTGTCGAGCGGGCATCCGCGCCTCGATGGCCTGCTGGGAGGCGGTCTGCCCGCGAGCGCGATCAACGTGCTCATCGGGCTGCCCGGCGCCGGCAAGACGATCCTCGCGCAGCAGTACGTGTTCGCCAACGCGACGCCCGACCGTCCGGCGCTGTACCTGTCCACCGTGTCCGAGCCGCTCGAGAAGATCATCCGGTACGGGCAGAGCCTGGACTTCTTCTCACCGCAGGCCGTGGGACGGGCGGTGTTCTACGAGGATCTCGGCACCATCCTCAATGAGCGCGGCCTGGAGGCCGTCTCCGAGCGGATCGGCGAGCTGATCAGGGAGCGCAAGCCCGGCATCATCGTCATCGACAGCTTCAAGGCGCTCTCCGCTTACGCCGACGCAAGCGACTTCCGCCGCTTCCTGCACGAGCTCGCCGGCCGCCTGAGCGCCTTTCCCACAAACTGCTTCTGGGTCGGCGAGTACGCCGAGGACGCCATCGCCGACGCGCCCGAGTTCGCCGTCGCCGACACGGTCATCTCGCTCTCCACAGCCCGGTCCGGGGACCGGGAGACCCGCACCCTCCGGGTGCTCAAGCTGCGCGGCGGCTCGGCATCATCCGGTGCGCACGCCTATCGCATCACCTCGAACGGGATCGACGTCTTCCCGCGGTTGGCCGATCCCGTGGAGCTCGACGAGTACGCCCTCAGCGACGTTCGGATCTCCTCGGGCATCGCGGCGCTCGACGAGCTCCTGGCGGAGGGCTACTGGCCCGGCGCCTCGACGCTCTGCGCCGGACCTTCCGGGGCGGGAAAGACGCTCATGGGCCTGCACTTCATCTTCAACGGCGCACGCGACGGAGATCCGGGAGTCATCGCCAGCCTGCAGGAGAACCCGGTGCAGCTCGAGCGGATCGTCCGCAGTTTCGGCTGGGCGCTCCAGGAGCCCGCCATAGAGCTCATGTACCGCTCGCCGGTGGACGTCTACATCGACGAGTGGGTCTACGACCTGCTGGACACGGTGGAGCGCGTCGGCGCCCAGCGCGTGCTGATCGACAGCCTCTCGGACCTGCGGATGGCGGCACCGGATCCGATCCGCTTCCGCGAGTACATGTACTCGCTCAGCCAGCGTCTCTCACGCCAGGGCATCAGCCTGTTCATGACCTCTGAGCTGCCCGACCTGTTCCGGGTGGGTCGTCTCTCCGAGTTCGGCGTCTCCCACCTCTCCGATAACGTCGTCCTTCTCCAGTACGTGCGCGACGGCGCGGTCGTGCGTCGCGCCCTCACGGTGCTCAAGACCCGCGCGAGCCACCACCAGCCCGAGATCCGCGAGTTCACCATCACGCCCGAGGGGATCGTCCTTGGAGGGACGTTCGCGCCGGCGCAGAGCTTCGGCTGAGTCCGCAGCCCGTTCCGTGCTTCCGCATCAGACGCGCGCGGTGATCAGCGCGTAGCCGAGCGTGCCGCGCGCGATCGCGTCGATCGCCAGGCGGCTGAGCGCGGCGGCCTCGCGGATGCCTTCGCGCTCGTCGCCGGGCGGCGCGAGCATGCGGGCGAGGCGCAGGCGCGCCTCGACGCGGTCGGCCATCGCGCGCAGCTCGGCGTCGTGCGGTTCGATCGCGAGCGGCTCGCAGCCGGCGTCGCGCAGCAGCGCGGCGTATGCGCCGGCGCTGCGGGCGTCGGCGACGCACGCGACGCGGGCGGCGGCGCTGCGCAGCTGGGCGGGGAGGGCGTCGAGGTCGGCGGTGACGTCGGCGATCGCGATGCTGCCACCCGGCCGGACGACGCGCGCCATCTCCATGATCGCGCGCGGCTTGTCGGGGAACGTGCACAGCGAGCACTCCGACATCGCGACGTCGAAGCTCGCGTCCGGGAGCGGAAGCGCCTCGGCGTCGCCGAGCAGGAAGCTCGCGCGCACGCCGGCGTGTGTGGCACGCCTCGCCTGCTCGATCGCGCGGGCGCCGAGGTCGACGCCGACCACGACGCAGTCGAGCTCGCGCGCGAGCAACAGCGCGGTGGCGCCGCTGCCGCACGCCACGTCGAGGACCCGCCTGCCGGGCGCGACCCCGGCGAGCTCGGCGAGCCGCCGCGTCAGCTGCTCGCCGCCGGGATGCAGCTGTTCGTCGAGCAGCCAGCGGACGGCGTCGCTCTCGTACAGCCGGGCGCAGCAGCCCTTGGGGTCGGTCTCGAGCTCGAGCGGCGTGAGATCGGGCAGAAAGCTCGTCATGCCGTCGTCCTGGCCGCGAGGTCGGCGCGGATCTGCGCGCGGTAGCCCGCGGCGTTGTACGCGCAGAAGGGGATCATCCGGCCGTCGGGGACGATCTCTGCGACGCAGCACTTGCGCAGCTTGGTGACGTCGAGCGTCCACTCGTCCTGGAAGTCCTGCGCGACGACCATGAACCCGCGTGCCGCGATCCGCTGCAGCTCCTCGGGCAGCCCGACACCGCAGGCGACGCACTCCAGCCGGCCGGCGGTGCGCTCGGTGCCGCCGGCCGCGGACGCGCTGAACAGCCCGCTCAACGCGGCGGCCACCTCGAGGTCGGGCAGGGCGCGGTTGGTGACGAAGCCGAGGTAGCGATCGACGTCGACGAGCCGCGGCAGCGGGACGAGGTCCTCGCCGTCATAGAGGGCATACGTGGCCGAGCGGCAGGTCGGCGAGCAGCACGGGACCGCGACGAAGTCGTCCTCGCGGAACCAGTCGGGCAGCTGCGCGCAGAGCCCGCGGATCACCTCGACGTTCGTCAGCCGGTCGAGCGGGTCGAACCCCGGATGCCGTCCGGTGTGCGTGACCGGCTGGAAGAAGACGCCGTTGACGGCCGGATGCTCGACGCCGAAGCGCACGATCGCGCCGAGCTCGTGCTCGTTGATCCCGCGCTCGACCGCGGCGGCGAGCGAGACGCCCACGCCGGCGGCCGCGCAGCGGTCGAGCGCCCGCTGCTTGATCTCTTGCAGGCGCCGGCCGCGGATCGCCCGATGCGTGGCGTCGTCGAAGCCGTCGAACTGCAGGTAGACGTGGACCCCGAGCCCGGCGAGCGCCGGCGCGAAACGCGGGTCGCGGGCGAGTCGGATGCCGTTCGTGTTGAGCATCACCAGCGGTATCCCGCGCGCCTTCGCGGCCGCCAGCATGTCGAGGATATGCGGATGGATCGACGGCTCGCCGCCCGACAGCTGCAGCGCCTCGGGCTGCCCCTCCGCGGCGACGAACGCATCCAGCATCGACTCCACCTGCGCCAGCGACAGCGAATAGCCGTCCGGCTGGTGCCCCGTGCCCGACTCCGCGAAGCAGACCGGGCAGTCGAGGTTGCAGCCGGTGTTGACCTCGATGATCCCGAGGCACGTGTGCTGCGCGTGCTCGGGGCAGATGCCGCAGTCGCGCGGGCAACCCTTGTCGGCCGCGGTCTGGCGGAGCAGCGGCGCCGCGCCGGGCCGGTCGTAGCGCTGAGCGTTGCGCCAGCGCACCGTGTCGCCGTAGGCGAGCGCCTCGATTGGGCCGTGCTCGGGGCACTCGCGCCGCAGGACCACTCTCCCATCGCGGTCGATCAGCTCCGCGTCGAGATCGGCGCCGCAGTGCGGGCAGATCGAGCGGGTCGCTGCGGGCAGGATGTCGCGCGCCGCCACGCGTCGAGTATCCCAGCCATGTAGAACGAGACGATGACGCTTGCACTCCGCGCCGCGGTCACCGGCTCACTCCTCGCCGCCGGCGCGGCCCTGGTCGCCCGAGCCGGCTTGACGCTCGACATCGGACTGGGCCGGCGGCTCCGGACGCTCGGGCCGATGGCGCTGGAGATCGCCGCGCCGCCCGAGGTGGTCTTCGACGTGATCGCCGCGCCCTACCTCGGCCGCACGCCGCGCGCGTTGCGCGGCAAGCTCGAGGTGATCGAGCGCGGCGCCGACCTCGTCCTGGCCGCACACTTCACACCCGTCGCGCCCGGGCTCACCGTGACGACCGTGGAGACCGTCCGCTTCGAGCGGCCGCACCGCATCACGTTCCGGCTCGTAAAGGGGCCGGTCCCGCACGTCGTCGAGCGCTACGAGCTCCGTCCGAGCGAGCTCGGCACGGCCTTCGAGTACCACGGCGAGCTCGGTACCGACCTTTGGGCGCTCGGCGCGTTCTGGGGCGCCGTCGTCGCGCCCTCGTGGGTGCGCACCGTCGCGAGCTCCCTGGAAGGGATCCGCACCGAGGCGGAGCGGCGCGCGCACCGCCGGTCGTGAACCATGAACGGTCGCGAACACCGCGCAGCCTCGGCTTCAGCTCCGAGCGGGCCTGCAGGCAGGCGTCCTGGCCCGCGACGACCTGATGTTCGCCGGATGGTCCAGCTCGACCATCCCGCACGCTCGCTCGCGCCGGAACGTGGGATCCTGATCAGGAACGCGTCATGACCGGTTGCTGCTGCCAGGGCGTCGACGAGATCTTCGGCGAGCGGACCGCCAGGCACGACCTGCGCCGTTACCGCAAGCGGGGACCGTCCAAGCCGACGCGGATCCTGCTCGAGGCCCTCCGGCGCGACGGCATCGAGCATGCGACGGTGCTCGACGTCGGCGGCGGCATCGGCGCCATCCAGCAGGAGCTCCTCGACGCCGGCGCCGAGCGTGCCACGAGCGTCGAGGTCTCCGAGGCGTACCTGCGCGCCGCCCGAGAGGAGGCCGAACGGCGAGGACACGCCGACCGGATCAACTACCAGGCCGGCGACTTCGTCGCACTTGCCGGCCGCATCGAGCCGGCCGACGTCGTCACGCTCGACCGCGTGATCTGCTGCTACCCCGACATGGAGTCGCTCGTCGGTCGCTCCGCCGAGCGTGCGCAGCGCCTCTACGGGCTCGTGTATCCACAAGACCGGTGGTGGGTCGCGCTCGGCATCCGCGTGACCAACCTGATCATGCGGGTGTCGCGCCGAGCCTTCCGCGCTCACCTGCATCGCACGAGCGCGGTCGACGCCGTCGCGCGTCAGCACGGGCTGGAGCCGAAGCTCGCGCGGACCGTCGGCCCGGTATGGCAGGTCGCCGTATACATCCGGAGCTCGCAGTGAGATCCTGCTCTAGCTCGAAGATGTCCATCAGATCGCTTTCGTCGTGGGGTCTACTCGCTCGCGGCGCGTCTACGACGGCGCTCCTGGATCTGCAGCCGCAGTGTGTCCCAGCGTGACCGCGCCTGCGTGGTGACCTCGTCCCACTGGCGCCGGACCTCGTCCTCGGCGGGCCGTTCGCCCCGGCGGATGCGGTCGAGCTCATCGTCGACCTCGCGGCCGGCCGCTGCCGAGCCGACGGCGATGAACATGACGCAGAAGAGCGTCGAGATCATGGCGAAGACGGCGCCGATCACCCCATAGCGGGTGGCGTACGTGCTGAAGAGGTGCGGGACGTAGACCGTCGCGCCGACCGAGTACAGCGCCAACGACGCGGATCCGATGACGGCGAACGGGACGAGCGCGCGGCGCGCGATTCGCTCGGCGCTGAGGACCCAGCCGCTCCAGACCAGGAAGAGCACCGACAACGGCGCGACCAGCAGCGTCGCCGTAAGCTCGAAGCGGCTCGGCCCCAGCACGGCATGCAGGAGGCCGCTGAGGGCGACGTACACCGAGAGCCCGCCGATCCAGAGCAGCCCGTTGAACGTGTTGCGGACGCTCAGCGCGTGGAGTTCCCACGTCTGCTCGAACAGCCGCTGCACGGCGCGCGAGAAGCTCAGGACCGTGACCATGAGAAAGAGGAACCCGATGACGCCGACGCTCGTGCTCGTGCCCGACGGCGGCGAGAAGATGTCGCTGACCGCCTCGGCGCCGCCTCCGGTCAGGTCGTAGCGGTCGATGATCCGTTCGGCCGTTCCCCTGCCGCCGAGCTGCGAGGCCACGGCGCTCGTGAGGATCGCCAGCGGGATCATGGCCGTGAGCGCTCCGGAGGCCAGGGCGATCGAGCGGTCGAATCCCGCCACCTTCTGGAAACGGCTCACGACGCGCAGCAGGAACTCCGGCCGCAGCCAGAACGTCAGCGTCCGCACGAGGCGCTCGCGGTCCACGCGCCGCCACCGCGCGAGCCCGTGGCGCTCGTCGCCCGCCATGGCTCAGCGCTTCAGCACCTTCGCGGTGAAGTCGGTGGGGCGGACGGCTCAGCCCGCTCCGTCGGCCATCGCGTCGACGGCGACCGCGATCGCGAGGATGACGATGTCGTCCTGGCCGGGCGCGATATCGACGCCGTACGTGTCTCGCACCCGGAACCAGCGCTTCGAGATCTCCGCGATCTTGGTCCCGTCGGCCTCGATCTCGTACTCGTGGTCGACGATGTTGCCCTGCACCCGCAGGTCGGGTCCGTCCTCCATCTTCACGTCGAAGCGCGCGCGCAGCGGTGTGAGCATCGCCTGCTTGACCATCGCGAGCCGCTCGCCGTCCGGGCCCTCGATCTCCATGCTGTCCTTCACGCGGAGCCTGCGCTCCTGGATCTTGCAGAGCTCGTTGCCGGCGAGGTCCTCGAGGACGAGTGTCTTGCGGACGCGCAGCGCCTTGCCGTTGACCTTGAAGGCGTGCTCGCCGGCCGCGTTCTCGATCCAGGAGTCGTCTCCGATCGAGAGCAGCTTCTCGCGCATCTGGTAGCGGGTCGCGTCGCCGCCGGGCCCGAACGAGGCGCGCTCGTCGCGCCGCGCCTGTCTACGTCCACGCACGAGCGCTCACATCCCCGTGCTGTCGAAGGGCCGAGCTGCCGCGCTTCGCCGCAGCTCGGCTTCACCGAGCATCTGCTGCTCGACCTCGTCGCGCGATGGCTTGCGCATGCCCCAGTAGATGAGCGCGCCGATGAACGGCAGGAGCACGATCAGGGCGAGCCACCCGACCGTGGTCGAGCCGGAGTAGTGGTGGCGGAAGAGATCAACGATGGTGATCGCCCAGATGACGGCGAGCGCGCTGATCCCGACGATCCAGAACACGGTCATGACGGTCCTTCCCTCGGAGCCGGTCTTGTCTGCCGATCCTCCCAGGCCGTCAGACCCGCGCCAGCAGGCACGCACCACACTTCCGGCGTGCCCGCCGGTCTTGCGCCGTGAGATCGGCGACATGCGTGTTCTCACTCAGGCCGCGTCGGCCGCTTGCGCAGGTGGGACGAGGATCGCGGCCCGATCGACAGCTTCTGGGCTGTAGGCGTCGCGCGCGCGACGGTGGTGGCGTTCGTGCAACGAGAAGGCGCCGGCTCCGATGGCCGCTCCGACGGCAACCGAAATCGCGAGCGAGTGGACGCCCGCAGCCTCCAGCACCAGGCCGGCGCAGGCCGCCACCACGACACTGTTGACCACCGCGACCATCCCGGCCGTCGTAAGCGTCAGTTGCCATGCGCCGGGTGCGAGCGTCTCCCCGGAGAACGGCGCCGCCGAGCGTGTCCCTCGGACTACGACGATGTATGGCTCGAGCTCCGGCGAGAGCCTGAGGTAGAAGCTGCGGATGAGGGCGATGCGATGCGCGTATGCGAGGTCCTCGATCGTCCGATCCCTTGGTGAGCCAAACCGTCATGGCGCGTCCTCATCCGCCTCGTGCCGGGCGAACATGAGCTCATCCTGCTCGCTGTCGAGGAGCGCCGCCGGACGTCTGGCACCCTCTGCGTTCGCGGGCTCTGTGATCAGTCGCGTTCCGCGGCCGCGCGTGGCGAAGCCGATGGACCAGCGGATGAGGACGAGGAGGCGGTTCTGGAAGCCGATCAGGTAGAACAGGTGGACGAGCAGCCAGGTGATCCAGGCGAGGAAGCCGCTGAGCTTGATGCCCTTGATGTCGGCTACCGCCGCGGCGCGGCCGATGGTGGCCAGGTTGCCCTTGTCGTGGTATCGGAAGGGCGGCGCGGTGCGGCCCTGCAGGCGGGCGCGGACGGCCATGGCCGCGTAGCGCCCCTGCTGCATGGCGACCGGCGCGACGCCGGGGAGGGTGATCGGCGAGCCGTCGTCGCCGCGGACGCGGACCATGTCGCCGAGCGCGAACACCTCGGGATGGTCGGGCAGGGTGAGGTCCGGCTCGACCGTCACGCGACCGGCGCGGTCCTGTTCGGCGCCCGTGAGCTCGGCCAGCGCCGAGGCGAGGCCGGAGGCGGTCACGCCGGCGGCCCAGACGACGGTCCGCGCCGGGATGCGCCGCGTCGCGGCGTCCGCATGCTGGATCGTGACGCCGGTCTCGTCGACGTCGACGACGGTGCTGTCGAGCAGGGGCGTGACACCCAGCCGCCGTAGCGAGCGCTCGGCCTTCGCCGACAATGACGGCGGGAAGCCGGTGAGCACGCGGTCGGCGGCCTCGACGACCAGGATGCGGCCGCTGCCGGGATCTGCGGAGCGGAAGTCGCCGCGCAGGGTGTCGCGGGCGAGCTCGGCGATCTGGCCGGCCATCTCGACGCCGGTGGGGCCGGCGCCGACCACCGCGAACGTCAGCCACTCGCCGCGCCGCTCGGGATCGCGCTCGAGCTCGGCGGCCTCGAAGGCGGCGAGGATGCGGCCGCGCACGCTCAGGGCACTCTCGAGCGACTTCACCTCGGCGGCATGGGCGCTCCACTCGTCGTGGCCGAAGTAGGAGTAGTGCGAGCCGCCCGCGACGATCAGCGTGTCATAGGGGGCCGGTTCCGGTGCCGGCAGACCGGCGACCGACCGTAGGACCACCTCGCGACGGTCGAGGTCGAAGCGCGCGACCTCGGCGAGGAGCACGCGCACGTTGCGGTTGCGCTTGAACACCGCTCGCAGCGGATAGGCGACCTCGCCCGGCGACAGCGCGCCGGTCGCCACCTGGTAGGTCAGCGGCTGGAACAGGTGGAAGTTGCGCCGGTCGATGAGCGTGATCTCCACGGGTGCCTTCCGCAGATTGAGCGCGGCCTGGAGTCCGCCGAAGCCCCCGCCGACGATGACGATCCGGTGGGCGCGATCGCAGGCGCTCATGACGCCACCCCCGCGACCTGCCGCGCCGTGGCGATCTCGCCGGTGAGCGCCTTGAGCGCGGTGAGGTAGATCTCCGAGAACGTCGGGAACGGCTGGATGGTGTCGTTGAGCACGTCGAGCGGGACGCGGGCGCGGATGGCCAACGTGGCCTGTTGCAGCCATTCGGCGGCTTCGGGGCCGAGTGCGTGGGCGCCGGTCAGTCGCTCGCCGTCGCTGAGCAGGGTGAGGTAGCCGTTGGACTCGGAGTACGCGTGCGTGTAGGTGGCGGTCTTGGCGATGTCCGACAGCCGCACGGTCGCGCTGAGGGCGTCCTGCGTGGCGCCGACGGCGGCGGCCTGCGGGTCGGTGAACGCAACGCGCGGGACGGCGTCGTAGTGGGCCTCGCGCGGCTCGCCGAGGATGTTGGCGGCGACGATCCTGCCCTGGTACTTGCCGACGTGGGTCAGCGGCCAGATGCCGGTGACGTCGCCGATCGCCCACAGGCACGCGCCGGCGCGCAGCTGTGCGTCGACGGGAATGCCGCGGGCGTCGGGGACGATGCGGACCGTCTCGAGGCCGATCCCGTTCACGCGCGGGCGCCGGCCGGTGGCGACGAGCAGACGATCGCCACGCAGCTCGCGGCCGTCACCCAACTCCAGGACGTAGTCCCCGTCGCGTCGCGCGGCGGTCACGTCCGCGCCGAGCACGAGCTCGATGCCGTCGCGCCGGAGGGCCTCGCCGAGCGCCTTGCCGAGCGGCGCGGCCTCGCGGGGGAGGAGGTGCTCGGAACGGTGGATGAGTACCGCCTCGCCGCCGAGACGGCGGACGGCCTGTGACATCTCGACCCCGACCGGGCCGCCTCCGAGCACGAGCAGCCGGCGCGGCACCGCCTTCATGCCGGTCGCTTCACGGCTCGTCCAGACGCCGTCGAGCTCGCGCAGGCCCCGGATGGGCGGGATGATCGGATCGGCGCCGTTGGCGAGCACGATGTGCTTGGCCGTGTAGCGGACGCCTTCGACATCCACGGCGCCGGGGCCGGCGAGCCGGCCGGTGCCGCGCAGCAGGTCGATGCCGGCTTCGGCGAGCCAGCGCTCCTGGCCCGCGTCGGAGTAGTCGGAGACCATGAAGTCGCGCCAGGCCAGTGCGGCCTCGACGTCGATCTCGGCGGTCGCGCCCGCAGCGCGCGCGGCCTGGACGGCCTCGCCCTGCCGTAGCAGCGCCTTGGACGGGATGCATGCCCAGTAGGAGCATTCGCCGCCGACCAGCTCGCGCTCGACGACGGCCACGCGCAGGCCGCCCTCGGCCAGTGCACCGGCGGCGTGTTCTCCGGGCGAGC
>Ga0299914_10003587_pt1 | contig 11010 bp, 9 predicted proteins | sample RVTome_10_FD_201361 | JGI IMG/M metagenome (GOLD analysis project Ga0299914, IMG submission 201361) | Soil microbial communities from uranium-contaminated site in the Upper Colorado River Basin, Wyoming, United States - RVT153D57 (version 2) ... | reverse complement strand
GGAGGCTCCGCTCCACGAGCGCCTCGCAGCCCTTGTGGCCGAACGCGCAGATCGCCTGGAGGGATCGACGGGCCTCTCCGGGATGGGAGCGGTCGTCGGCGCCACGGAGCCGGGTCATCTGGGTCGCCTGCGCCGGCTGATGCCGTCCTCTGTCTTCCTCATCCCCGGCGTGGGGGCGCAGGGGGGAGACGCCGGCGAGCTCGGGCCCGCCCTCGGCGCGCATCCCGCATCGATCCTCGTGACGGCGTCGCGCTCGATCGCCTCGGCGCCCGATCCGCGTGAGGCGGCAGAAGCGTTGCGAGCGCAGCTGTGGAGCCTGACCTCCGCCTGAGAGCACGTACCATCGACGGCCCTTCGATCGCTTCGGCGAGCGTTGGGACCGCGAATGGAAGCCAGCACGACGAACGGATGGGCACGGCGCCTGGTGGTGCGCGCGCTCGCCGTGCTCGCCGTGGTCGCCGCGGCGGTGGCGCTGCTCATGGTGGTCACGAGCTCGCTGGAGTCCGACGGGGCGGAGCAGAGCCCCGAGCAGCGCCCGCAGCAGGGTCAGCAGCGCGACCGCGACCGCGACCGCGACCCCCAGGCCGACACGTACGTGGTCCAGCCGAACGAGACCCTCACGGGGATCGCCGAGCAGGTCGGGATCCCCGTGGAGCGGCTGCAGCGGCTGAACCCCGAGATCGATCCCCAGGCACTTCCCTCGGGAGCGGTCCTCAAGCTGCGTCCCTGAGCCTCGCCCCGGCGGCGGCCCGGCGGCTGGGGGCGTGGCTGGCGCTCCTTCTCGCGTTCGCCTATCCCGCGGCCGCCCAGGGGCAGGCGGAGCGGCCCGAGCGCCCAGCCGCCGAGGCGTGGCTTCTGGTCGACGCCTCCGACGGAGACGTCCTGGCGGCCCACGCCGCGGGCCGCAGGCTCTCGATGGCGAGCACCACGAAGCTGATGACCGCCTACCTGGCGCGTGAGGCGCTGGACCTGGATCGCGTCGTCACCACGGCCCCGTATGAGCCGGGGCCGTTCGAGTCGCTCATGCGGTTGCGCCGCGGCGAGCAGGTCTCCGTGCACGACCTGCTCTACGGGTTGCTTTTGGCCAGCGGCAACGACGCCGCCGTAACCCTCGCCGTTGCCGTCGCCGGCTCCGAGGAGGCCTTCGTCTCCCGCATGAACGACGCGGCTGCGGAGCTCGGCCTCAGCGACACGAGCTACGAGAACCCGATCGGATTCGACGCGCCCACGCACTTCACCACGGCGCGAGACCTGGTGGCCCTTGCGCTCGAGCTGCGCGACGACCGGGTGCTCAGCGAGATTGTGGACACGGACCGGGCGACGCTCGTGGAGGGGGAGCGGGTGCGGCGCATCCGCAACCGCAACACGCTCGTGCGCCGGGTCCCCTTTGTCGATGGCGTCAAGACCGGGTACACGGACAGCGCCGGCTATGTGCTCGTCGCCTCCGGCGAGCGAAACGGAATCACGCTCGTCTCGGCCCTGCTCGGCGCGCCGAGCGAGCGGGCTCGCGACACCGGATCGCTGGGCCTGCTGCGCTGGGGCTTCTCGCGCTACGCGCGCGAGCGCGCCCTCGTCGCCAACGAGGTGCTGGCCCGGGTCCCCGTCGTCGACCGCGATGTCGAGGTCTCCCTCGCCGCTTCACGTCCGGTGGACCTGGTCGTGCGGCCCGACGAGCGGGTCGACGTGCGGACGGAGCGCGTGCCCGCGGAGGTCGGGGGGCCGATCCCCGCGGGGAAGCGCCTCGGCACGGCGATCGTCACCGTCGACGGCTCCACCCAGGCCAGGGTGCCACTGCTCGCGACGGAGGCGGTCGCCGCCGCGAGCACCATCGAGCGGATCGACGCGGCGCTGCCCGGACGGCGGGCTGCGGCGCTGGGCCTGCTCGCGCTCGGCGCCGGTGCGGTGATCGCGCTGATCGCGGTCGCGGCGCGCTGGGTCGCCGGGCGCGGGCGGCCTGCCCGCTGATCCGGCCACCCGGCTATGGTCCCCGAGGGGACAGAGGTATGGACGCGTGATTCTCACCGTAACGCTGAACGCGGCGATCGACCGCACCGTCGCCGTTCCGAGCTTTCGGCTCGGCCACCGCCACAGGGCGGTCGAGACGACGACGGTCGCCGGGGGCAAGGGGGTGAATGTCGCCCGGGCACTGAAGCTGCTGGGCAAGCCCGTGATCGCGACGGGCCTCGTGGGCGGGCCCACCGGCAACCGCATCCTCGAGCTCCTCTCCAGCGAGTCGATCCTCAACGACTTCACGCGGATCGACGGCGAGTCCCGCACGAACCTCGCCGTGGTCGACCCAACGTCCGGTGAGCAGACCGAGATCAACGAGCGCGGGCCGGATGTGAGCGCGCGCGAGCTCGAGGGCTTCATCGAGAAGCTGCTCTACCTCGCGCAGGGGGCCACGATCTGCGTGATCGCGGGCAGCATTCCCCCCGGCCTCGACCCGTCCGTGTACGGCGACCTGATCTCGGGCCTGCGCGAGCGCGGTGTGCTCACGGTGCTGGACTCCGACGGTGAGCCGATGCGCGCCGGGTTGCGCGCCGGACCGGCCGTGGTTGCGCCCAACGTGCTCGAGGCCGAGGGCGCGGTTGGTCACGAGTTCGAGGGCCCGAGCGATTTCGCAGCCGGGCTGGAGAGCCTGATCGAGATGGGGGCGGGCGAGGCGATCATCACCCGCGTCGACGGCTGCGTGGCCATCGTGGGGGAGCAGCAGGATGGGGCTCCGCTGGGCAAGCGACCGGGCGAGGCGCCGCGCGGCACCCGCTACGAGGTGGAGATCGATCCTCTCGAGGCGGTCTCGACGGTCGGCTCGGGCGACGCCTTCCTGGCCGGGTACGTCGCGGCGCGCTACGACGGCGCCACCCCGCGCGAGTGCCTCTCATTCGGCGTGGCCTGCGGCGCCGAGTCGATTCAGCACTTCGGCGCCGGCGTGGTCGACCGCCGCGAGGTCGAGCGCCTCGCCTCGCGGGTGGACGTTCGCGAGATGGACGTCTCGGTGGCTGGCTGAGCGGCCCCGGGCCCCCGGCTTTACCGCTGTTATCATCGCCGAGGCGTTGCAATCACGCCTCCAGACTCCGCATTTTCCGGCTTCAAGGCCCCGCTTTCGCGGGGCTTTTTCGTCCGCGGGGGCGCATAGCCTGGATGCTTCAACCCCACGGAGGTAGAAGAGGCAGTGGAAGTAGAGATCGGGCGCGGCAAGAAGGGCCGCCGGGCATATGGATTCGACGACATCGCGATCGTGCCCTCACGCCGCACGCGCGATCCCGACGACGTCGATATCTCGTGGACGCTCGGTCATTACCGCTTCGACCTGCCCCTCCTCGCCTCGGCGATGGACGGCGTCGTCAGCCCCGCCACGGCAGGCCTCATCGGCTCCCAGGGTGGCCTGGCAGTCCTGAACCTGGAGGGCATCTGGTCGCGCTATGAGGACGCCGACGCGGAGCTCGAGCGGATCGCCAAGGCGCCCCCGGCCAAGGCCACGTCGCTCATGCAGGAGATCTACGAGCGTCCCGTCGATCCCGAGCTGATCGCCAAGCGGGTCGAGGAGATCAAGGCGGCGGGAGCCGTGGCGGCCGGGTCGCTGACCCCGCAGAAGGTCACCGAGCACTACGAGGTCGCCCTCGAGGCAGGGCTCGACGTGCTCGTCATCCAGGGCACCGTCATCTCCGCCGAGCACGTCTCCTCGAAGTCCGAGCCGCTCAACCTCAAGGAGTTCATCGCCGAGGTCCCGGTGCCCTGCATAGTCGGCGGCTGCGCCTCCTACAACACGGGCCTGCACCTGATGCGCACCGGCGCCGCCGGGGTGCTCGTGGGCGTGGGGCCCGGCGCCGCCTGCACCACCCGCGGCGTCCTTGGCATCGGGGTGCCCCAGGCGACCGCGATCGCAGACGTCGCGGAGGCGCGCTCCCAGCACATGCTGGAGACGGGGGAGTACTGCAACGTCATCGCCGACGGCGGCATGCGCACGGGCGGCGATCTCTCGAAGGCGATCGCCTGCGGGGCCGACGCGATCATGATCGGCTCGCCGCTGGCCCGCGCCAAGGAGGCTCCGGGTCGCGGCTACCACTGGGGCATGGCCACGTTCCATCCGTCGCTTCCGCGCGGCACCCGCGTCAAGACCGTCCAAGACGGGACGCTCGAGCAGATCCTGAACGGCCCCGCCCACGAGAACGACGGCACGTTCAACCTGATCGGCGCCCTGCGGACCTCGATGGCCACGTGCGGCTACGAGGACATCCGCGACTTCCAGCGGGCCGAGGTCATGGTCGCCCCGGCGTTGCAGACGGAGGGCAAGAGGCTCCAGCAGGAGCAGTCGGTCGGGATGGGCTCCAACGGTCGCGCCGTGGTCGCAGCAGGAGTCGCCGCTGCGGATGACTGAGCCGGACGTCGCCGCCCGCGACGCCGGCGGCGAGGTGCTGCCGGAGGAGGACGCGACACCACGCGAGATCGCCGTCGGCGATCCGGAGCTCCCGGCCGTTCCCGCCGTCAGCGAGCTTCAGCCGGCCGACCGGTCTGCTGCCGCAGCGACCGAGGAGGTCCTCGTGCTGGACTTCGGCGGCCAGTACTCCCAGCTGATCGCGCGGCGGATCCGCGAGTGCGGCGTCTTCGCCGAGATGCTTCCCCACGACGCCTCGATCGACCGCATCCGCGACCGCGCGCCGGCCGCCCTGGTGCTCTCCGGAGGTCCCGCCTCCGTCTACTCCGAGGGGGCGCCGGCCCTGCGAAGCGAGCTCCTCGAGCTCGGCATCCCGGTGCTGGGCATCTGCTACGGCATGCAGGCGATGGTTCAAGTGCTCGGCGGGCGGGTCGAGGGCGCGGATGCGGGCGAGTTCGGGCGCACCGAGCTGATCCTCGCCGACGGCGGCGGCGAGCTGCTCAAGGGCCTCCCCTCCGAGCAGCAGTGCTGGATGAGCCACCGCGACTGCGTCTTCGAGGCGCCGGAGGGCTTCAGCGCCCTGGCGGCCAGCCCCGGGTCGCCGGTGGCCGCCTTCGAGAGCACCGAGCGGGGTCTCTACGGGATCCAGTTCCACCCCGAGGTCGTCCACACGCCCTACGGGTCCCAGATCCTGGACCGGTTCCTGCGCGACATCGCGGGGTGCGAGCAGCACTGGTCGCCCGCGTCGGTGATCGAGGAGCAGGTGGAGCGCATCCGGGCCCAGGTGGGCGACGCGCGGGTGGTCTGCGGGCTCTCGGGCGGCGTCGACTCGGCGACGGCGGCGGCGCTGGTTCACAGGGCGGTGGGCGAGCAGCTCACATGCGTCCTCGTGGACCACGGGATGATGCGGATGAACGAGGCCGATCAGGTCGTCGAGACCTTTCGCGATCGCGTCGGAGCCCAACTCGTCCACGTGCGCGCCCAGGACCGCTTCCTCGATCGCCTCGCAGGCGTCGAGGAGCCCGAGCGCAAGCGCAAGATCATCGGCGAGGAGTTCATCCGGGTGTTCGAGGGGGAGGCCGAGAAGCTCGAGGATGCGCGCTTCCTCGTGCAGGGCACGCTCTACTCGGACGTGATCGAGTCGGGCGGCGACGGGCACGCCGCCGCCACCATCAAGTCCCACCACAACGTCGGCGGTTTGCCCGAGGACCTCGGGTTCGACCTCGTGGAGCCGCTGCGGATGCTCTTCAAGGACGAGGTCCGCGCCGTCGCCTCGGAGCTCGGCCTGCCCGACCACATCGTCTGGCGCCAGCCCTTCCCCGGCCCGGGCCTCGCGATCCGGATCGTCGGCGGCGCGGTCAACCGCGAGCGCCTGGAGATCCTTCGCGCCGCCGACGCGATCCTCCAGGAGGAGGTTCGCGCCGCCGGCATGTACCGGAACCTGTGGCAGTCGTTCTGCGTGCTGCCGGTGGTCCGCTCGGTCGGTGTGCAGGGTGACGGGCGCACGTACGCCTACCCGATCGTGATCCGGGCGGTCACCTCCGACGACGCGATGACGGCCGACTGGGCGCGCCTGCCCTACGACCTGCTCGAGCGGGTTTCGAACCGGATCATCAACGAGGTGGCGGGCGTCAACCGCGTTGCTCTCGACATATCCTCGAAGCCGCCTGCGACGATCGAGTGGGAGTGACCACCACGCGTTGGGCGGGGGCGGATCGTCGCGCAGCGGTCGGCTAGCCCACCTCGTCGGCGGCCGCCAGCCGCGCCTCCAGCTCGTGGATCGAGCCAGGGGTGATCTCGTCGCCCGCGCTGGGGTGGGGGTCGCGGTAAAGCACGTACAGAAGCCCGCAGAGGATCGCGGCGCCCCCCGCGAAGCCCACCTCCACTCGCCGAAAGACGTCCAGGACCGGGAGCAGGTTCCACACGACGAACCCGAGCGCGCACAGCCCCCAGCAGGCGGCGGCGCGCCGCACCTGGCCCTGTGCCAGGGCCGCCTGGTTGAGCGTGGCCGCGGAGAGGTAGAACCCCATGCCCGCCGCAACGATCACCAGGCCCAGCCGGTCGTAGGAGAACTTCTCGCCGAAGGCGATCTGCATCAGCTGCGGCCCGGCCACGAGCATCACGACGATCGCCGCTGCGGCCAGGCCGGCCACGACCATGATCGTCAATCGCACCGAGACCCGAAAGGCGTCTTCGCTGGTCTCGCCGCCCGTCGAGCGCAGCCGGGTGAGATGGGGCAGCAGGCTGGCGGCCACAGCCTGGAACAGAACCACCGGAGCCCTGGCCACCATGAGCACGTTGAAGATGAACCCGGCGGCCGCGGCCCCTTCCTCCGCCCGGACGAACAGGGGCCCGCCGTTCAGGAACACCTGCTCGCTGAGCATGATCACCAGCACGGCGGAGGCGAACCCGCCGCCGTGGGCGAGGGTGAACTCGGGAGCGGCCTCCGAGCGCACCCCGGACTCTGTTTCCCCGCCCACGGCCGCCTGCGCCACTGCCGGGGGCGCCGCCGCACGTCGTCGTCGCAGCGCGACCGGGGTCACCACGAGGGACAAGGCCGGAGCCACCGCGATGCCGATGGCGATCGCGTTCATCCCCTCCGATATCCCGAGGGCCACGGAGAGGGCAAACGACAGACGCGCCGCGCCGTCGATCAAGAGCAGGGTGGCGTAGAGCCCGAACTGACGGCGTCCCGCCAAGAAGCCGCGGGTGAAGAAGCTGGCGCCGAACGCCAGCACGGATCCGACCATCACCCAGAACAGGAGCTCGTTGCCCTCGAGGAGCTCGTCCTGGAGGACACCGCGCAGCGCGAAGGCGCTGACGACGAACGCCAGGGCGACGCCCAATTGGATGGAGGCCGCGACCTTCAGCGCGTGGCCGATCGCCTCCCCGTGGGCCTCCAGCTCGGCGACCGTTCGCGAGAGTAGCTGCTCGACGGGGCGAAACAGCGTGGAGACGACGATGAAGACGAGCGACCACAGGACGACGATCTGGCCGTAGTCGTTCGGCTCGAGCGAGTGCGAGGCGACGGCGAAGAAGCCGTACGTGAGGAGGCCCGCAGCCCCCAGCGCCACCGTCAGCAGGCCGGCGGCGACCCCGTAGCTGCGTGTGTCCCCGGTGGGCTCCCCGCTCACGACCACCCGTCCCATCGCCGCAGGGCGGGCTCGGGATCCACCGGCGACCCGCTTCGCCACCCGTTGGGCCAGATCTCGAAATGCAGGTGACAGGGGGTGGTGCGCGCGTTGCCCGTCTTGCCGACCGCGCCGACGCGCTCGCCCGTGCGCACACGATCGCCTTTGCCGAAGGGGGACGGCGAGGGCATGTGGGCGTACATGTGGTCCGCCGAGCTGGCACGGACGTCGATCACCACGTAGTGCCCGTACAGACGGTCGTCATACGCCCTGGCCTGGACCCTGCCGCCCCGCGCGGCCTCAAGGGGGGTGCCGCAGCTCGCGTAGACGTCATGTCCCTGGTGGCGGCGTCCCCCGCTGCGCGGCGCGCCGAAGCTCTGGAGGTAGCCGCCGTACCCGTGCGAGCCCCGCACGGGGAACCGGTACCCGAAGAACTGAAGAGTTCCGGCACCGGCGGCGCCGCGTCCGAAGGCGCCCACCCGGAGGCGGTAGGCGCCATCCGGCGCCACCGCGCCACCGCCCTTGAGTCCGTCCCACCCCTGCCGATGCAGGCCGTAGGGCAGCAGGCCGGGCCTGCGGTACGTGCGAATCGTGCTCCCACTCGATTTCCGGGCCACCTCGATGCGCACACCGGTGCGCTCGGACGCCTCGAAGCGGTAGCGCAGCCTGATCGGGCGCCGCTGGTCGAAGAAGGCCCGCTTCGGTGTGAGGTGCGCGCTCCTCAGCGAGAACCCCTGGGGAACGCGGTCAGAGCTGACGACCGTCAGGGGATCCGGCACGGAGCGCTTGGCGCCCGCTCCCCAGACCAAACGAACCCGTCCGGAGACGGCCCCCGGCGGGACGGTGACGACCAGGCGGGTCGCCTCGGCCCTATCCGGGGCAACGGCCACGATCGAGGGTTCGCCTGCAAACCGCACCTCGTCGACCCGTCCGAGACGCTTGCCGGAGATCCTCAGCTTCGCTCCCTCAGCCCCCGCGCGGATCCCGGAACACTCACTCAGACAGCGCAGCTCGGCCGGCCTCGGGGCGGGACCGGCGGCGATGGCCGGGGTCTTCGTGCCCGGAGCCGCCGCCGTCAGGGCGACCAGGAGCACGACGAGCGCGAGGGGAAGCTGCTTGCGAAGGCGGTGGACGATGGCGGCAGGATAGGGTCCGGCGGGGCCGATAGGTGGCCGCTCAGAGGGCGCGGCGCAGCGTGCTCAGCTGTAGCGGTCCCAGGCCTTCAGGTCGTCGGTGGGGTTGGTGGGGTGACCGCCCTCGTACCAGCCCGGCGCCGACCACAGCTCGAAGTGCAGGTGGCAGCCGCTCGCGTTCCCGGTGTCCGAGACCTTCCCGATCCGCTCCCCGGTGCGCACCACGGATCCCTCCCGGGGGCGGCCCTTCTTCGCCAGGTGCATGTAGGCGTAGTCGCGCCCGGTGTCCTTGCCGTCGATCACGAGGTAGTAGCCGGCCGCCGAGTGATACCGGTTCCACTGCACCTTCCCTCCCCGCGCCGCCACGAGCGGAGAGCCGCACTTCGCGAACACGTCCTGGCCCTGATGCCCGCGTCCGGCGCCGAGCCCGTCGCCGTACGAATGCGCGGCCCGCACGGGGAAGATGTGGTCCCGATACGAGAACTTGGCCTTGTCGCTGGAGGTCACGGGACCGCCGAGGCGGGGCCCGAACTTGAAGCGGTACCTGCCGGAGGGAGCCTTCTTGCCGTCCTTTCTCCGCCCGTTCCAGCGCACCGTGTGCTCGACGAAGGGCTCGCGGTTGCGGGCGATGAGCGTGCGCACCAGCCTGTTCGTGTCGAGGTTGATCACCAGGACGCGAATATCGGTGGGCGCGCCGTCGAACGAGAACTTGGCCTTGGCATCCCGTGTCCCGAAGTAGTAGACGGACTTGGGAGTCGCCCTGATGCCGCGCGGCTTGAAGTCGCCCTCCTCGGGCACCTCGTCGATCGACACGATCGTCAGGATCTTCGGCGAGGTGTCCTCCTTGCCGCGCTTGGTGACCACCCGGGGCTTCCCCGTCGCGGCCTCCGGCGGCACGCGGACCTTCACGGCGCGGTCCTCCGCGACCGACGGCTCCACGGCGATCCGCCCTCCGCCCTCCTGGTTGAAGGAGACCTCGATCACCCGCCGGAGGTTGCTGCCCTTCAGTTTCACCAGGCCCCGGGGAGCGACCTTGCGGAGGCCTGCGCAGGAGGCGAGGCAGACGACGTCGTCGAGCTTGGGGCGGGCCGTGGGATCGGAGCCGCCGCCACCTCCGCCTCCACCAACGCCGCCGCTGCCGGCATGCGCGCCGCCCGCAACCGCCATGGTCGCGATCACCGCCGCCGCTGCTACCGAGTTTCTTCCCGCCCGTCGCGGAAGCGCCTGTGGCAAGTGCCTGGGCCTCTCTTTCACCGGCCTACGGGGTTAGCTGTCGGGCTCGCGCCGAAAGAGCGGCGCTAGGGACCGTCCGGGTCCGATTCGCCCCCGGGGCGACCTAGGCGTCGCCCCTTCGGTTCCCCCGCTTCCGCGCGGCTGCTCGCGCGGGATTCGGCAGGTCGTATTGGCGGCGCGAGTATACCCGCGCCCCCGGCGCCATCGGCGCCTCGCGGCCGAGCCTCTATCATCCGCTGCCGCGCCGGCCCCGGGTCTCGGGCCCGGCCTCCCTGCGAGGGCCGCGATGGCGACTCTCAACCGCATCCAGCACCCATGAAGACTTTCGTCGCCACCCCGGAGAATCGCCAGCGTGACTGGTACATCGTCGACGCCGAAGGGCAGACGCTCGGCCGACTGGCGACCCAGATCGCTGATGTGCTGAGGGGCAAGCGCAAGCCCGAGTACACGCCGCATTGCGACACCGGTGACTACGTCGTGGTGGTGAACGCCGCGCGGATCCACGTGACCGGCAACAAGCGCGCGGACAAGATCTACTACCGGCACACCGGGTATCCAGGCGGTCTCAAGTCGCGCACGCTCAACGAGATGCTGGAGCGCCGCCCCGAGGAGGTCATCCGCAAGGCCGTGAAGGGGATGCTGCCCAAGAATCGCCTCGCCCGCCAGCAGATCAACAAGCTCAAGGTCTACGCCGGGCCCGAGCATCCCCACGAGGCACAGCAGCCGAAACAGATGGAGGTCGACGCCCGATGAGCGACGAAGAGCGCCAGGACGAAGACGTCCAGGCCGACGACCCCGCCAACGCCGATGAGGCACCCGCCGGGGCCAGCGACGAAGTCGCGGATCCAGCGGCCGAAGGAGCCCAGGGCGGTGGCGCTGAACCCGCCGACACCGGACGCGAAGCGGAGGATGTCGGCGGAGGTGTTCAAGAAGCACCCGAGCCGCCATCGGAGTCCGGCGAGCCCGAACCCGCCGGCGCGGACGCGGAAGCGAGCGAAGCGAGCGAGAGCGGAGCAGCCGGCGGAGGTGCTCAAGAAGCACCCGAAACTCCATCGGAGTCCCCCAAGCCCAAGCCCAAGGACCAGGCCCCCGGCGCGGACCTCGAGCCGATTGCGCTCGAGCCCGAGCGCGAGCTCTC
>Ga0299914_10003586_pt1 | contig 11011 bp, 4 predicted proteins | sample RVTome_10_FD_201361 | JGI IMG/M metagenome (GOLD analysis project Ga0299914, IMG submission 201361) | Soil microbial communities from uranium-contaminated site in the Upper Colorado River Basin, Wyoming, United States - RVT153D57 (version 2) ... | reverse complement strand
TGCCTTAATGGCCTGATAACTCACGGAGGCCAGAGAAATGATGAGAGCGGTCGCCCCGGCTGTCAGGAAGATGCCCGGACCCAGTTCGATGTGGTAGGCGAAATCCTCCAACCAGCGCTGCATGGCCAAATAGGCGAGGGGCGCGGCCACCACAAACGCAAGGCCGACAAGCTTCAAGAACTCACTCGAAAGCAGCGTCACCAGCCCGCTGACGGTGGCTCCGAGCGCCTTTCGAATGCCGATCTCCTTCGTACGCTGTTCCGCCGAATAGGCGGCCAGGCCGAACAGGCCCAATGAAGCGATGAGCAGGGCAATGACGGTGAAGAACCCCAACGTTTCGCCAAGCCTCGCTTCATTCTTGTATAGCTGATCAAAGCTGACGTCAAGAAACTGGAATTCGAACGGATAGCTGGTAAACTCCGTTACGGTCTTTTCAAACAGTGCAATCGTCTCTGGAAGATCGTCCGGCCGCACCTTCACTGAGATGAATCCGGTCGGATACATGTCAAGTGTCAGTACGAGCGACTCGAGTGGTCCCTGAATCGAATTGAAGTGAAAGTCCTTCATCACGCCGATAATCGTTCTCGGCGTTTCTGCCCTGTCGTCGGTATAGCGGAACTGCTTGCCGACGGCTTCGTCCGGCGTCCAGCCGAGGGCCCCAGCGGCCGTCTCGTTGATCAGGAATGCGTCACTATCCGTAGCGAATGCTCGCGAGAACGCACGTCCGGCGACCAGATCGATACCATAGACATCGAGGAAATCGTAATCCACGCCCGTGGTTCTGGACGGCAAGAGCTCTCCCTCGCTGCCTTCCCAATCGAACATCGACTGATTGGTCTGCACGTTCGTAGGCAGATGCTTGGAATAGGTCACCCCGACGACGCGTGGGTTGCGCAGCCATTCATCGCGGATCCGTGCGAAGTTCTGGCTCAGCGCCGGGTCGTTGGCTCGCACCGCCACGACATGCTCGCGGTCGTAGCCGAGTTCCTTTTGCTGTACGTACTGGAGCTGCTCGTATACAATGAGGCTCCCGGCCACAAGTGCAATCGAAACCGCGAACTGGCCTACAATCAGCAGGCGCTGCATACGAAAACGGCTTGCGCGTCCCTTCTGCTTTCCCGTCAGCACCTCAATGGGCCTGAGGGAGACCATGAAGAAGGCCGGGTAACTACCTGAAAGCAGTCCTACGAGCCCGACGAGTGCGACCAGCCCCGGCAGCAGCAGCGCGTTGTCGAGATAGTCCATCCGTATCGGCCGCTCCATCAGATGTCCGAAGAACGGGAGCAGCAGGTGGACGAGGCCGAGTGCCAGCACGAGGGCAAGGAATGCCGTCAGAAGCGATTCGCCCAGAAACTGGCCGATGAGCTGCCCGCGGGCCGCACCGACGACTCTTCGCAACCCCACCTCGCGTGCTCGCTTGATCGACCGGGCGACGGCAAGATTCGTGTAATTCACGCATGCCAGCAGGAGGATGAGGAAGCCGACGGCTGAGAACAGGTATACGTAACTGACGTCGCCGCTCCTCTCATTTCCCAGAATTGGCTGCGGCGAGCGCAGATGGATGTCGCCCAGGGGCTGAAAAAGGAACTGCATACGGTCCTCCGGGCGCCAGTCCGCAAGATGCGCATCTATAAACGTGCGCATCTTGCCCTCTACCTGCTCGGCCGACGCGCCTTCCTCCAACACGGCGTAGGTGAACCAACCGTTGTTGTACCACGGTTGGCGTGTCACCCCCTCCCTGTAGAAGATGTGCGACTCAGCCGGGAGGACGTATTCGAAGCTCAGATGCGACTTCTCAGGTACGTCGGCCACTATGCCTGTCACGACGAGCGCATCTTTATTCTGGTAAAGCAGCGTCTGGCCCACGGGATTTTCCTGTCCGAACATCTTGCGGGCAAAGCTCTGGGTGAGAACGATACTGTTTGGCGCCGCCAGCGCCGTCCCGGCATCGCCTTGCAGCAGAGGGAAGGTGAAAACATCGAAGAAATGGGGATCCGCCAGGATCCCTTCGTCCTGATAGTGCTTTTCGCCAAGTGTCAGCAACGGATCTCGGGTTCTGGTCACGCTCGCCGCGACTTTAACTTCGGGAAACTCGTTCACAAGCGTATTCGCGAGGGCGGGGGAAGTGACGGCCCAGTAGACGGACCCGTTCGCACCAGGGCGCTGCTGAATGACGCGGTAGATCCGATCGTCTTGTTCGTGGAAGGTATCGTAGGACAGCTCGTGCTGGACAAACAGCAGGATCAGGATAAAGCAAGCCAGTCCGGCGGCCAGCCCGAAGATGTTGATGAAGGCATAGCCCTTCTGCCGGATCATGTTGCGATACGCAATCTTGAGGTAGTTTTTGAGCATAGAGAACCTCCAGGTGAGTTCGTTGAGCAGCTCCCCGCGGCGGCGCCGCTTGCCCCAGTAGACTTTGCGGTATTCGGCCTCAGCCGTGGGATGACCGCCCATCTCGCGCAGCGCAAGTCGAAACGCTGCTTCTTCCGTCAGGCCCTCTGCGACCAGGCCGGCGACCTGGTCGCGTAGGTGCTGCTCCAGCTCGTCGAGATCGTCGGCGCTGAAAGCGCGGTTGTATTCCAGACTGCGCCGCCACGCCGCGAGGGCTTTATCGAGATTGAAATGGTATCGGTTCATGGAGTATCGCGTCCCGAGTGACCGTTCAGGCCGGTTGGAGGCCGGCGCCGAAGTCCGGATTCCACAACTGCAATAGCGCCTGATGCACGTCCAGCCACTGCTGCTTCTCGCGCTGCAGCGACTTCTGTCCCTTCGCCGTCAACCTGTAATATTTGCGGCGGGGACCTTCCTCGGACGCTTGCCACTCGCTCGCGAGCAGGCCTTTGTTCTCGAGACTGTGCAGCACGGGATACAAGGTGCTGGTCGTCCATTCGATTTGGCCGCCGGTCAGACTCTTCACCCGCTGAATAATTTCATAACCGTAACTCTCCCCTCCGGCCAGAATCGAGAGGATGAACGGCTTAATCGAGGCGGCAACAAGGGCGGTTGGGATCATCGATATCCAAAGGTATCGTGTATGTCGTGTGAGGACATAGTATACGTCGCACTACGACATAGTGCCAGACCTTTCGTGCGAAAGGGAAAGAAATTTGCACACGGTCGAGGCACCTGCGTTACCGACGGAGCACACTCACAGTCTTAGGTCCAAAGTCTTAGGGCAGACGCGGCGAGACTCAGGACTTTATTCGTACCGAAGGCTCTTCACGGGATCCATCAAAGCAGCTCTGACCGAGTGGTAGCTTACAGTCAGGACGGCAAGAGCGCAGGCCATCAGGGCGACGATCATAAACAGGCTCCAGTGGATCTCGATACGGAAGGCGAACTGCTCCAGCCATCGGCTCATCACGAGGTACGCAATCGGTGTAGCGATTATGGTGCCGATCAAGGCTTGCGTGAAGAAGTTTCTCGACACGAGAACCGCAACCCCTGAGATAGAGGCGCCGAGCACTTTCCGAATTCCGATCTCCTTAGTAAGTCGTTCGACGGTGAATGTCGCGAGGCCCAGGAGGCCCAGACTTGCGATGAATACCGCGACGAGAGCGCCCGCGCGGGTAACGGCTCGAACCCGCGCCTCCGTCTGATAGAACTGATCGAGGCGCCGGTCGAGGAAGTTGTACTCGACGGGGTGTGTCGGATCGAATCGCTCACCGATTTCGCGGATCTGCATCAACACCGACGGAACGTCCATCCCCGTGATCCGCGCGGTGAAGTAGTCAATCGGCTGAACGGGATTCAGGCGCCAGCCGATGATCAGTGGACCTATAGCCTCATGCAGCGAGCGGAAGTGGAAATCCTGAACGACGCCGATAACCTCGGCATTGAAGTTACCCTTTTGGACCACGCCGACGAGGTCGCTACTGAAATCCACCCCCGGCATAGTGATCCGCTGTCCGATGGGGTTTTCCCATTCAAATAGCCGGGCGGCGGTCTCGTTTAGCAACACAGCTCCTGCGTCGGCCGCGCGTTCCGCCTCGAAGTTTCGCCCATCAAGGATTGTGAGCTTGTACGTCTCGACGAAATCCTCATCCACGCCCAGAAACGACACTTGGGATGGACCCGCTTCCAGCGCGCTCACCGGCATCGCGTCGAGCTCAGGGACGTCCTTCCAATCTCCCGGAACGCGGGAAGAAGTAGCAACTCCGAGCACACCCGGAATCCGGGCAAGCTCAGCCTTTACCGTTTCAGCGTTTCTCCGGACGTCGCCGTTGTTGATGTCGATGACGATGAGCTGCTCCTTGTCGAATCCCAGCGACTTGCTCTGGAGGTAATGAAGCTGCTGCTGGACCACGATCGTGGCCGTAACCAGCACAGAGGAGATGGCGAACTGCGTTACGACGAGAGCGCTTCTAAATCGGGAAGGTCCGCCCGGGCCCGAGACGATCCCTTTCAGGACGGCGGAAGGCATGAACCGGGACAGTACAAGGGCCGGATAGGAGCCGGAGAGGAGCCCCACAAGAATCGCCGCCGTCGCGAGGGCGCCCGCGATGCGCACGTTGTCCGTCACGTCAAAGGACAACGCCTTCTGAGTCAGCGTATTGAAGAAGGGCAGCGCGATCTGGCAGAGGATGACGCCAAGGACGAAGGCAGCGAACACAACCAGCACGGACTCGCTCAGGAACTGGGTGACAAGCTGCCCGCGGTGCGCGCCAACGACCCTCCGCAGGCCGACCTCACGCGCGCGGCGAAGAGACCGCGCGGTGGCCAAGTTGACGTAGTTGATGCACGCGATGAGAAGGATGAACAGCCCGATAGCCGAGAACACGTAAACGTATGTGAAGTCGCCCTCGGCCCGATTCAGCTCGTCGTCAATGTCGGCTGATTGGAAGTGGATGTCGCCAAGACGCTGCCCATCGAGTGAGAACGAGTAGCCCGCGCGCTCGTCCTGGTGCTTATGAGCTAGTGCTGGAAGTGCGGTCGAAAGAGAGCCGGCATTAGCGGGGTCATCCAGCACGATGTACGTGATGAAATCTCCGCTGGAGCTCGTCCAGTCCCTTATGTAGAGGTTCCAAACGACCAGCTTGCTCTCGAGCGTCGCCATCGAGATGAGCATACTGAAGTCGAGATGGGAGTTACCGGGGATATCACGCAGCACACCGGTTACGGTTAAGTCGCCCAGATATTCGACCGTCAGCGTCTTACCGATTGCCTCCTCCTCGCCGAAGTAGGTGCGGGCCGTGCGTTCCGTGAGAATGACGGAGTTCGGCGCGGTGAGCGCCGTTTTCGGATCGCCTCGTAGCAGTTCAAAGCTGAAGACGTCGAAAAAGGTGGGCTCGGCGAAGAGATAGTCGTCCACATAAAGGCGGGCATCTCCCCGTTGAACCGTCTGGCGCCCGTAGACCTTCGTAAACCGCGTCGCTGCTTGGATTTCCGGAAACTCGCGAGCTAGAGTTGGCGCCACGGGCCCGGCCGTCCAGGCGAATCGCCCCGTTCCCTGCGCAGGCGACGTCCGCTCCTCTACGATTCGGTAGATGCGATCCGAATGCTCATGGAAACGGTCGTAGGTCAGTTCGTCGCGGACGTACAGAAAGATTAGCAGGCAGCATGCAATTCCGACGGATAGCCCGGCGATATTGATGAAGGCGAAGCCTTTCTGCCGGCGGATGTTGCGCCAGGCGATCTTGAGGTAGTTCGTTAGCATGCCTATTCGCACCGCAAGCTTTTTACCGGATCGGCCGTCGCTGCCTTAATCGAGTGGTAGCTGACGGTTGCCATTGCTGTAACGAACGCCAGGATGCCGGCAGCCGCGAATGTTGCCGGTCCCATATCCGTTCGATAGGCAAAATCCTGCAGCCACCATCGCATCACCAGATAGGCGAGTGGAGCCGCAAGTACAAAGGCGATGAAGACCAGTCTGGCGAGATCGCGGCTGAGAAGCGAAACGATGTCAGTGACGGATGCGCCGAGAACCTTTCGCACCCCGATCTCCTTTGTCCGCACCTCGGTCGTGAACGCGGCCAACCCGAAAAGGCCGAGACATGCGATGAGGATCGAGAGCGCTGCGGAGGCGCCAAAAATCTGGCGTACACGAGTTTCGCGGGTGTAGAAGTCCATCAGTCGCTGATCGAGAAAATTGAGCTCGAAGGGGTGGTCGGGATCGAAGCGCTCGCCGACGGCGCGAAGGCCGTCGATCGTGGCGAGGGGATTCTCACCTGAAATCCGGACGGTGAAGTAGTCGATCAAATCAATGGGATTGGACCGGAAACCGAGGACCATCGGACCGATCGGCTGGTGAAGCGACATGAAATGGAAATCACGGACGATACCGATCACGTCTGCTTCAAAAGCTTGAGCGGGAATTCGGAGCCTGTCACCCACATCCAGGCGGAGCGTCCGCGCAGCCGTTTCGTTCAGCAGCACCGACGTGGAGTCAGTTGCGAACTCGCCTCCGAAAGAGCGGCCTTCAGCGAGCTCGATGCGATAGGTCTCGAGGAAGTGTTCGTCGACTGCGAAAAAATGCGCTCTCGTGAGAGCGTCCTCGCCGGTCGATGCGATTTCCACCTGCGCGATGTTCTTCCAATCCCCCGGCACGTTGTTGGACACGGATACGTTAACGACGCCCGGCACGGCGGCCATCTCCTGTTTCACCGACGCATAGCCTGCACGTAGGCGGCCGTCATTGATGTCGACCACCACCAGCTGCTGCTCTTCGAATCCGAGTCGCTTCGACTGGACAAACTCAAGCTGGTTCTGGACAACAATCGTTGCGACGATGAGCGCGATCGAAATCACGAATTGCGCCACGACGAGAGCCTCCCGCATCCTTGCGCCGCCCATCCGGCGGTCGCCGGACCCTTTAAGAATCGATGCCGGTTGGAACTTCGAGAGGAAGAGAGCCGGATAGCTCCCGGCCAGGATGCCGACAATAGAGGCAAGTACGAGTGAGCCGAGCAGGACCGGAAAGTTGACGGCGAGCACCTTATCGGCGAAACTATTGAAGGCCGGTAGGGCGGCACGCACCAGAAGGAGCGCGACAACCAGCGCCATCCACGACGTCAACAGCGATTCGGCGAGGAACTGCGCGATAAGCTGCCGGCGGTACGCCCCGACGACCTTTCGGAGGCCGATCTCGCGAGCTCGTCGCATCGATCGAGCCGTCGCCATGTTCATGTAATTGATGGCGGCAATGAGCACGAGGAAGACGGCCACCACGCCGAAAATATAGAGGTATGGCGCATGCCCCCGCCCCCGGTTTTCGTCAAAGTCTATGTGCGACGAACCGAGGTGAATATCCGTCAGCGCCTGAAGATGCGGACGGCGAGTCTCCGGCGTCTCTTCGTCCGCATGGGATTCCACCAGGCGCATCATCTCCTGATCTATGCCGGCGGGATCTATGCGGGGAGCGAGCCGAACGTACGTCATGACACGTTTGGTGGACCAATCAGCGAGCGCGTTTCTCCAGTCCTCCTGGCTCGTCATCGTGGCGAATGAATAGAACATGCTATACTCGACGTGCGTGTTCGGCGGCACGCGAACGACGCCTCGTACGGTGAAGTCCCCGATAAATTCAACCGAGAGCGTCTGACCGATCGGATTCTCGTCTCCGAAATACATCAGAGCGGACTCCTCTGTCAGAACAACCTCGAACGGCTCTTCCAGCGCGCCCTCCGGATCACCCGCCACAAACGGGAAATCAAAGAGATCGAAAAAGCCGGGCTCCGTGAAAAGCTGGTTTCCTACGAAGAAACGCGCATCGCCACGCCGGATGGACCGCCGGCCGGTAGACCACGCGCTCATGGCGCGCACGGTCTCCTCCACGCCGGGAACAGAGGACTCCAGCGCCGGGCCGAGCGGACCCATTGTATAAACGAAGTGCTGGGATCCCCCGTGAACGCCAGTTCGCTCCTCAATGACGCGATAGATGCGATCGGCATCCTCATGCATCCGATCGAAGCTTACTTCATCGGCGATATAGAGCGTGATGAGGATGCACGCGGCGAGGCCGATTGCAAGCCCCCCAACATTCATCACTGCATATAGCGAATTCCGTCTAATCGATCGCAGAGCGACGATCAGATAGCTCTTCAGCATGTCAGGTCCTCATTCATGTGCTGCGCCGACCGATCTCGACGGTCGCTACTCATACCGAAGGCTCCTCACCGGATCGGCCAGAGCCGCTTTGACCGCCTGGTAGCTCACCGTGACGATCGCGATGAAAAGGGCCATTACTCCTGCCAAGACGAACACGCCGGGGCCCAGAGTGATGTGGTAGGCGAAATCATTGAGCCAGTCTTTCATGTAGAGGTAGGCCGCGGGAGTTGCGATCAGAAATGCGACTCCGACCAGGATCACGAATTCTTTTGATAGGAGGCCTACCACGCTGCCCACCGTCGCCCCAAGCACCTTTCGAACGCCGATCTCCTTCGTCCGCCGCTCAGCCGTGAAGGAAGCCAGTCCGAACAACCCAAGACAGGCGATGATGATGGCGATGCCGGCGAAGGCGCCGAAGAGCGTGGCGAAGCGGCGGTCTGCCTTGTACTGCTCGTCGAAAGACGCGTCGGCGAAGTAGTAGTTGAACGGGTTGCCGGGGAAGAGCCTTTTGTACGTATCCTCAACAGCGGAAATGGTCTGCGGCAACTGCGTCGTGGTCATCTTCATGCTGATGTGGCCGCCACCATTATCGTACTGAAAAATTACCGCCTCGGCTTCTCGATGGGCGGAGGACCAGCGGAAGTCTTCGAACACGCCTCTGATGATGGAGACGCTACCTCCACCAGTCGTAATCCGCTGATCGATGGCTTCCTCGTTCGTGGAAAAGCCCATTTCCTGTGCCATCGTCTCGTTCACCATCGCCGCCGACGCTCCGCTGTCCGGCTCTGCAAAGCCTTCGGTGAATGCCTGCCCCGCCGCCAGTTTCAGGCCGAAAACCTTCTCAAAGTCGTCGTCGATCCTCGTCCCCCGAACTTGACGCATGGTGGAAGGATCAGCCGTCTCCCGGTACATCATCGTGTACCACATGAAGCCCCGTCCCGGCGTCGTAGCCGAAAGCGCAACCTCCCGGACTGCCGGAATTTTTCGCAGCTCGCTCTTGAGCGTAGTCATCTCGGAGCCTCTGTCCGCATTTTCTGCCCGTACCGTCGGCCCCTCGACTACGAGAATCTGCTCCAGATCGAGCCCCGTATCGAGGCCTCGCATGTAGCTGAGCTGCGAGTACACGATGACCGTACCCGCCAGCAGCGCGATCGAGGCCGCGAACTGGACCACCACAAGGACCTTCCGCAGCGGCATGTTTGAGGTGAATGCGCCCACCTTCCCCTTCAGCACCGTCACCGGTTTGAAGGAGGAGAGCACGAAGGCCGGGTATATGCCCGAGAGCAGCGCCCCAACACCGAATATGCCCAAGAATACTGCCCAGAAACGGCCGTCCAGCCAGAGGTCGCGCGTCATCTCCACTTCGGCCACACGGTTCACCACCGGCAGAAGCAGGAGCGAGAGCGTGATCGCGAGAATGAGTGCGACGATATTCGTGACGCCAGATTCCATGAGGAACTGGCCAACGAGCTGTGTCTTCTGTGCACCGACGACTTTGCGCACGCCAACCTCTTTCGATCGGTCCATCGCGCGCGCGGTAGCCAGGTTGACGTAGTTGACGAGTGCGATGATGAGGGTAATCAGACCGATGATGGTGAAGAAGTACACCGTCTTTCGGTCCCCCGTTACAGCCGCCGGACCCTGGATCTCCTTATTCAGATGGATATCCAGCAACGGCTGCAGGTGAGCCTTTGCCTGCGTGTTGCTCGAGGTGAAGTCGTCGCTCCTGTACTTCATGTACAGTTCGGTAATCTTGGCCTCGATGGCCGAGACGTCCGCGCGCTCATCCGTCTCGATGTACGTCACAAAATTCTGCCATCCCCACGCCTCCCGGTCGAACCGCCCATCCCTGAGCAGATCCTGCATGGGCAGCAGCACGTCGAACTGGATGTGCGAGGTCACAGGCACGTCCTTGAAAACACCCGAGACGGTATAGGTGCCGTTCACCCATCCTGTGAACGTAACGGTCCTGCCGATCGCCTCCTCCGCTCCGAAATACTTCCGGGCTGTCGTTTCGGACATCAACAGCGTCTGCGGCTGTCGAAGCGCCCGCTCGGGGTCCCCTCTCACAACCGGAAAATCGAACATGCTCAGGAAGGTCGAGTCGACGAAGAAGGCCCCCCACTCCTTGAAAGTCCGGACTTCAGCCTCCCCCCGGTACGAGATCACGGCAGTCCCATAGTTCGGGTGCACGCGCGTGTACCGCGCGATGCCCGGCACTTCCGCGGCCATCGTGGGGCCGAAGATGACTCCGACTGTGGCCCCGAACCCCTGCTCCTCTCCATTCTTCGTCTGCTCGAACGTGGCCCGGTAGATCCGGTCCTTCCGCTCGTGGAAGGCATCGAAGCTCGTCTCGTAGGCTACGTACTGGAAGAGCACGAGGCAGCAGGCCATGCCCAGGGTGAGCCCCGCCACGTTGAGCAGCGAGTATCCCCTGTGCCGGAGCAGGCTACGAAGGGCGACTGTGAAGTAGTTCTTGAGCATAGGTCGTAAATCTCAGGTCTTAAGTCTCAGGCAAAACGCGGAGGTCCTAAAGATTGCGGAGGTCCTGAGACTAAGGACCTCGGACCCAAGACCTCATTTATTCATACCGCAGGCTCTTCACCGGGTCGGCAAGCGCCGCTCTGACCGCCTGGTATCCCACGGTCATCCACGCCACCAGCACGGCGACGACGCCCGCCAGGACAAAGATCTCGACCCCCGGCGTCATGTGGTCCTCGAAGTTGTCCAGCCATCTGCGCACCACGTAATAGGCAATCGGGGCGGCGAGGACGATCCCCACCAGCACCAGTTTGGTGAAGCTGGACGTCAGCAGTACCACGAGATTCGGGACCGAAGCCCCGAACACCTTGCGCACGCCCACTTCCTTGGTGCGCTGCTCGACAGTGAACGACGTCAGGCCGAACAGCCCCAGGCAGGAAATGATTAGCGCAATGACGGCGAAGATGTTGGCTAGCGTCCCCAT
>Ga0299914_10003584_pt1 | contig 11012 bp, 8 predicted proteins | sample RVTome_10_FD_201361 | JGI IMG/M metagenome (GOLD analysis project Ga0299914, IMG submission 201361) | Soil microbial communities from uranium-contaminated site in the Upper Colorado River Basin, Wyoming, United States - RVT153D57 (version 2) ... | reverse complement strand
ACATGAAGAAGCTGATCGCGTACTCGTCGATCGCCCATATGGGCTTCGTCACGCTCGGCTTCTTCGTGATCTTCGACGCAATGACGAACACCGGCGACGGCATGGGCGCGCAGCTTGCATTGCAGGGCGGCATGGTGCAGATGATCTCGCACGGGCTGATCTCCGGCGCGCTGTTCCTGTGCGTCGGCGTGATGTACGACCGGCTGCACACGCGCGAGATTGCGGCCTATGGCGGCGTCGCCAACGTCATGCCGAAGTTCGCCGCGTTCATGGTGCTGTTCGCGATGGCAAACGCCGGGCTCCCCGGAACCTCCGGGTTCGTCGGTGAGTTCTTCGTGATTCTCGGCAGCTATCACGCGAACTTCTGGCTCGCGTTCTTCGCCGCGACGATTTTGGTGCTCGGCGCCGCCTACACGCTCTGGATGGTCAAGCGCGTGGTGTACGGCGAGGTCGGCAACGAGGGTGTAGCCTCCATGCAGGACGTCGGCTCCCGCGAGCTCTTCATCCTGGGCGTGCTCGCCGTCGCAGTGCTCGCGCTCGGCGTCTGGCCGGCCCCGCTCGTCGAGGCCATGGATTCAACGCTCGCGAACCTGCTCGTGCAGGTCACCCAGTCGAAGCTGTAGCGAAAAAAGGGGTCAGAGCCCTTTTTCGGAGCGAACGCATGGAGTTCATATTGCAGCGGTCGAAAAAGGGCTCTGACCTCTTTTTTCGCCATCTTTGGACGCCTAGGGCGGAACCCTAAATGATCGACTACTCGCTCGCTGCCCCCGAAATCTTTCTCACCGCCGCGATCTGCGCCGTGCTGATCGTCGACGTGTTCCTGCGTGACGACCAGCGCCGCATCACCTACACGCTGTCGATGCTGACGCTCGTCGGCGTCGCCGTCTGCTCTGCCTGGTTCGGCGTAGACGTGAGCACGACGACCTTCAGCGGGAGCTTCGTCGCCGATCCCGCCGGCAACGTGCTGAAGCTGTTTGCGTATCTGATCGTTGCGGTCGTATTCCTCTACTCGCGCGACTTTCTGGACCGGAACGGCCTGCTCAAGGGCGAGTTCTTCATCCTCGGGCTGTTCGGGCTGCTAGGCCTGATGATCATGGTCTCGGGCAACAACCTGCTCGTGCTCTATCTCGGGCTCGAGCTTCAGGCGCTGTCGCTGTACGCGCTGATTGCGTTCAACCGCGAGTCCGCGGCCTCGGCGGAGTCCGCGATGAAGTACTTCGTGCTCGGCGCCATCGCTTCGGGCATGCTGCTGTACGGCATCTCGCTGCTCTACGGCATCACCGGCACCATCGAGCTGGGACCGCTCGCCGAACGCCTCGCGGATCCCGACGGCCTTAGCATCCCGGCGCTGCTGGCGCTCGCTTTCGTCGTCGTCGGCGTCGCGTTCAAGTTCGGCGCGGTGCCGTTCCACATGTGGATCCCGGACGTCTACCAGGGCGCCACGACGCCCGTCGCCCTCTACATCGGCACGGCGCCGAAGATCGCCGCCTTTGCGTTGACGTGGCGCGTGCTGGTGGAAGGGCTGGGGCCTCTACAGGTCGACTGGCAGGGCATGCTGCTCGTGCTGTGCGTGCTGTCGCTGGTCATCGGTAACCTGCTCGCGATCGTGCAGGCGAACTTCAAGCGCATGCTCGGCTACTCGACGATCTCGCACGTCGGCTTCATCTTGATGGGGTTCATCGCCGGGACGGAGAACGGCGTGCGCGACGCAATGTTCTACACGATGGTCTACGTGCTAATGGCTACCGCGGCCTTCGGGATGATCATCCTGCTGAGCCGCCGCGGCTTCGAGGCGGAGAACCTCGAGGACTTCAAGGGCCTGAACCAACGCAGCCCCTGGTTCGCATTCGTGATGCTGCTGATCATGTTCAGCATGACCGGGGTGCCGCCGCTGGTCGGGTTCTACGCGAAGCTCGTGGTGCTCCAAAGCGTCGTCGAGGCGGGGCTCGTGTGGCTGGCCGCGCTCGGCGTCGTGTTTGCCGTGATCGGCGCGTTCTACTACTTGCGCATCGTCTGGTACATGTACTTTGCGGAGCCGACCGAGGAGGCGGCGTTGGTGGCTGCGCCGGATATGCGGGTGGCGATCAGCGCGAATGGACTCGGATTGCTCGCGCTCGGCATCTTTCCGGGGTTCCTGCTGGATCTTTGCGCGCGGGTGCTCATTTAAGCGCCGATAAGCGGCAGTTGCTGCGGGTCTATCGGGCGCGGTCAGACGTTGGCGGGGGAATCGCCGGCTGCAAGGGCGGGCGCGGACGGCGGCGACAAGGGCGCTCTACGCTGTGCTTGCGCGTGTCCGCCAGGGTTTGTATGATGCCCGGCTCAAACAGGTGCGGGGTGGAGCAGTCAGGCAGCTCGTCGGGCTCATAACCCGAAGGTCGTAGGTTCGAATCCTACCCCCGCTACCAAAATCAAGTACTTAGATACCTGCTAGATCAAAGCAACCTGGGATAAAACGGAAATCCTGGGAAATTATCGAAGCGGCGTGACCTTCGCAGGCTTCCGTCTGTACACGCGCTGAGTCGTATGCGTGCTCGCGTGCCCGAGCCGGGCCGACGCCTGTCCTCCGCAAAAATCTCCCTGCGCCTTTAAGATCAGTGTGTTCTGCTACCTGAAGACGAACAAGCAAATCGAATGCAGGGATTGAATCAGGGCGGGGTCGGCCGGCCGCTCAGGGCGATTGCGGGGCTCGTCCACACGCTGCTCGTCCTCACAACCACGGCACTGCAATACATGGTGCTCCGTCATCGGCAGAGCGGATCACTGGCGGCAGAGAATCTCTTCCTACGGAAGCAGTTGGCGTTGTTCCTGGAACGAGATGTTAAGCCCAGGAGGGCGGATGACGCGACTCGGGCGGCTCTCGTGTGGTTGTCGAAGGCATTCGATTGGCGCGACGCGCTCGTCATCGTCAAACCGGCGACGCTGATCGCATGGCATCGGAAGGGCTTTCGGCTCTTCTGGAAGCTCAAGTCCCGAGCCGGGCGACCGGCGTCGCCGGCCGAGCTTAAGGCGCTGATCCGCCGCATGGCGGTCGAGAACGTCACTTGGGGTGAGGAGCGAATCGCCAATGAGCTCTTGCTCAAGCTCGGGATCGGCGTTTCTCCGCGTACGGTTCGCAAGTATATGCCTAGGCGGACCGTTGACGGGCCGGATGGCTGGCGGACCGACCAGCGGTGGATGACGTTCGTCAGGAATCACGCCGAATCGGTCGTTGCCTGCGACTTCTTCACAGTGGTCACGGCGATGTTCAAGGTACTCTACGTCTTCGTCGTGGTTGAGCATGCGACCCGGAGGATTGTTCACTGCAACGTGACCGAACATCCAACCGCCGATTGGACACTGCAGCAACTCCGGGAAGCCATTCCGGCCGATTACTCGTACCGGTTCTTGCTTCGTGACCGCGACGCCAAGTTCTCCAGCCAGCTCGATGAATCCGTCAGAAGACTGCGCCTGCGAGTTCTGAAGACGCCATTGCGAGCCCCGAAGGCGAATGCCATTTGCGAGCGGACGATTGGCACCATCCGCCGCGAGTGCCTGGACTATCTGATACCGCTCGGCGAGCGGCACTTGCGCAGAATCCTCGCGGAATGGATTGCCCACTTCAATTCGGCGAGGCCGCACAGCGCGCTCGGTCCAGGTATTCCTTATCCACCAATTGGCGCGCCGGTCGAATTACGCTTGAGCCGACACAGCATGCCAGCGGGTGCTCGAGTGACCGCACGACCGATCCTCGGCGGTCTTCATCACGAATACGCGCTTCAGCAGGTGGCGTGACGGAATATTTGCGGACAACAGTCGGCATGTGTTCGCCGTAATCGCGTAAACGACGTGTGAACTACTGCGCGTCAGCGGGCAGGGCGCACTCGAAGTTGTCTGCGTCATTTGGGTCGCCGCTTCCGAGATGTCGTGCCGTCTGAGGATACGGGCATAGCGGTCGCGTCAGGGTTGCGCTGGGGTCGTTCACCGCCGTTCCCGTTCCGATCAATTTCTCCGGAGCCGTCCCTTGCTCGACCCATGCCTCAAGGGCGGAGAGTAGATCGTGCTCGGCATCGGTACTTGCGGAAAGGAAGCCATTGCCAAAGCTACTTGGGCCGATCCCGCCAGAGCAATGTCCCATGCCCGGAACCAGGAACAGGCGATAGAAATCGTCGATATCCGTATTCTCGCTTCTGGGGTCGGGGAAGCGATCGAGGAAGGTGCGCACGTTTTCGTAATAGTCAATCGAACTAAGAGCCGCAATCGCTGCGTCGCCCCAGCCGTGATATTGAATCAGTTTGCCGCCATTCGCGCGAAACGAACGCAGATCGGGGTTCGTGGCATTGAGCACCGGCCCCGCTTTTGCATCACCGAACGCGACATCCTGGTCGAAATCCAATGTTCTGAAATCCCAGTTCAATTGCTCGAAGACCGCGTGCCCGTAATAGGAATTGCCAAAGCTCGCTTGTATGCTCGGCACTTGCGAACTCGCTGACACAATCCACGGCAGCCACCCGCCCGGAACGGCTTCGGTGCCGATCGGATAGCCTGGGAAGATTTGCTCACCGGTCCGAGGATTGGTTGGACCGCTATATATCCTGTGTAGTGTAGTGACCTGTCCTTCCGTCAGACAGTCAGAGGCATCTTCCGCTTTACAGACCAATGAGCTCGGATCGAAGTTGCACGTTCGCGGGTCTTCGATGAGCCCGTCTTCCACACCGTCCGGCGCATCACATACAGCAAGCGCCGCCGTCTGAATGGCTGGCAGCTTGTCAGCAGGAATCGGATTCTCCGCGAGCGCTCGTTCATTCCAGACGAACCCCGTAAACAGGCGCGACCAGTTGTTTGCGGGCGCCCCGGCGATGATGCCTTCGAAATCTTCCGGATAGCGCTGCGCCTCCATGAGAGCCTCGCGTCCGCCATCGGAACAGCCGCTGAAATAGCTGAGATCGTGACCGCGCCCAAAATAGGCGCGCAGGATGGCCTTGGCTTGAACACTTGTTTCATGCACGGCGCGGTAACCGAAATCGATCAGTTTTTCCGGATGGCCGATAGCCCAGGTGGCACCGGGTACCAAACCATCACTGACGTGACCATTGTCGGTTGCGGCGACCGCATAACCGCGCTGAAGGGGGGCTATCAGCCCCGTTCGATTGATAGAGCCAGCCCAGCCCCCGTTGCCTATCTGTAGGTACTTTCCGTTCCATCCGGAGACTGGCAGCCAGAGCTCGATTCGAATTTCGGAATCTTTCGTAGGGCGCGTGATCGCCTGCACCTCGCATCGTTCCGGAGCCACTAAGGGATCAGCATTTCCGAAGATCGCAGGCTGTGGGATTGGGCCCTCGGGAGCAATCGCGGCGGACGTTATCGTCGTAGACGGCAGATCGAGGTCCGTCAGGTCGGCACACGCCTGTTGAGCAACTGCCGCTCGTGCTGACGCCACAAGGAGCAGAGCCGCTGCCATCAATCGAATGAACGAAGGGTTCATGGGCTGGTTCATCCTCTTTCGTAGAGTGAGCTCAACGTACGGTGCAACCGATCTGACGGGAAATGATCAGTCGCTGGATTTCCGACGTGCCTTCGCCGATACGTAGCAGGCGATGATCGCGCCAGAAACGTTCGACATCGTATTCTTCCATCAGTCCATAACCGCCGTGAATCTGGACGGCCATGTCTGTCACTTCGCCCGCGATCTCCGAACTGTAGAGCTTGGCCATAGCCGCCTCTTTGCTGAAGGGCAAGTCCTCGTCAGCCATCCGGCAGACCTTGTAGAGATAGGTGCGGGCGATTTCGGTTTTCGTGTGCATGTCGGCCAGCGCGAAGGCAATCGACTGAAAGCCGGAGATGGCTTTGCCGAATTGCTTGCGCTCATTGGCGTACGCTAGCGCCTTCTCGTATGCCCCCTGCGCGCAGCCGATAGCCATGGCGGCGATGCCTAGCTTGCCGCGGTCGAGCGTCGAAAGCATCTGCCGGGGACCGTGGCCCTGTTTGCCTAGCATGTTGTCGTCGGGCACGAAAACATCCTCGAAATAGAGTTCGGCGGTGTCCGACGAACGCCACATCAGCTTGCCATGCATGGGCCGTGAGGAAAATCCTTTGGCGCCACGCTCGACGATGAAACACGAGAGTTCCGGCCCGCCTTCACCTGCCGATCCAGTGACCGCTTGCACCGTCACGCCCGCATTCATGCCACTGGCGCCGTTAGTGATGAAGATCTTGGAGCCGTTGATCTTCCAGCCCCCTTCGACCTTCTTGGCGACCGTCTTACTGCCGCGCGAATCGGACCCGGCGTCTGGCTCAGTCAGCGCGAAGGCCCAGAGCCTTTCACCAGTGCAAAGTGGCGGAATGTACTTCTTGCGCTGTGCCTCATTGCCGAAATTATAAAGCGGATTGATCCCAAGTGAGTTGTGTGCAGTGACAGTCGCGGCCTGCGAGCCATCTACTCGCGCAATTTCCTCACAAGCAATAGCGTAGGCGAGATAGTCGAATCCGTGGCCGCCGTATTCTCCCGGGATGACGATGCCGAACAGCCCGAACTCTCCCATGCTGCGCGTCAGCGCCTCGGAGAACATCTCCTCCTTATCGAGCTGACGGGCCACAGGAGCGATCTCCGATTCCGCGAATCGGCGCACAGAATCGCGCAACAATTGATGGGGCTCTGGTAGGGTGAAGTTCATGGCTTGTCCTACGGAACTCTTCTCGAGCGGAGTGGGTCTCATGCCGTCTCCTGCTCTCTGAGCTGCAATTTCCGGCACATCTGTTCGCGCATTTTGAATTTCTGGATCTTGCCGCTAACGGTGGTGGGAAATTCACTGACAAATTCGATGTAGCGCGGTACCTTGTAATGCGCGAGGTTTGCTTTGCAATGCGCGCGTACTTCCTCCGCGCTCAGATTCTTGTCGCGATGCGGTTTCACCCAGGCGCAGAGCTCCTCGCCGTATTTGGGGTCCGGTACGCCGAACACGGCCGCCTGGCTGATCGCCGGGTGGGTGAAGAGGAATTCCTCGATCTCGCGCGGGTAAATGTTCTCGCCGCCGCGGATGACCATATCCTTCAGCCTGCCGGTGATCTTGAAGCTGCCGTCCGGCCGGCGGATACCGAGATCGCCGGTGTGCACCCAGCCTTCCTCATCGAGAGCCTCTGCCGTCGCCTCGGGATTGTTGTAATAGCCCAGCATGGTGCAATGCCCCCGCGCACAGATTTCGCCCTGTTCGTTATCGGGCAGCGTTCGGCCGGTTTCGCTAGAAACTATCTTCAACTCGATGCCCGGCAGCGCTCGCCCGACCGTTTCCACGCGCAATTCGATGGAATCATCCACGCGGCTTTGGGTGACGACCGGCGAGGTCTCGGTCTGGCCGTAGGCGATGGTGATGTCACGGCAGCCCATGTCGTCGATGACTTTCTTCATCACCTCGATGGGACATGGGCTGCCGGCCATGATGCCGCTACGCAGTGACGACAAATCCCGGCGCTCGAGGCTCGCATCCTCCAGCATGGCGACGAACATGGTGGGCACGCCGTAGATCGTCGTACAGCGCTCTTCTTCTATGGAGTCTAGCGTCGCTGTGGGGTTGAAATACTCGGCCGGGACGATCATCGCTGCGCCACGCGTCACCGCACCGAGCGCGCCCATAACGCAGCCGAAGCAATGGTAAAACGGTACGGGAACGCACATTCGATCCCCTTCGGAAACGTTCTGGCAACCGGTGACGTACCAGGCATTCATCAAGATATTGCGGTGTGTGAGCATCGCCGCTTTGGGAAAACCCGTAGTGCCGGAGGTGTACTGGATGTTGACGATGTCTGTGGCTCTCAGCCTCTTTTCGATAGCCTCCAACTCGCCGTCTTCAATCTTCCGGCCCGCTTCGATCATGGAATCCCAAGCGAGGTAGCTCTTTGGCGGGCTCGGCTTGATTGCGATTGCGCAGCGGAGTTTCGGAAAGGAGGCGGACGACACTTCCCCATCGCGTGCCTGCGCCATCTCGGGGCAGGCTTCCTCGAAAATGGCGTAATAGTCCGAGGACTTGAACTTGTCCGTGAGAAACAGCGCGACGATGTCGCTTTGCTCCAAGGTATAGCGCAGCTCGAACGGGCGGTAAGCGGGATTGATGGTGACAAGCACCGCGCCGATGCTGGCAGCTCCAAATTGCAGCAGCGCCCATTGCGGCAGATTGGTCGCCCAGACACCCACGTGCTCGCCCGGCTTGATATCCAGCGCCAGGAGGCCCTTCGCGACATCACGCACCTCGGCAGCGAACTCGGTGTAGTTCATCCGCAGGCGGCTTTGCGAAAACACCAGGGCCTCGCGCTCCGGAAACTTTCGCGACGTCTCGGCAAGCACCTGGCCGATGGTCAGCCCGTCTACCCATGGCAGTTCTTGCAGCGCAGTCATAGGTCCATCAGATCCTCCCAAGGCAGCCCCGTCTTCCGAGTGCGAGCGACTTACGCGCGTCGCTATCGGCATAGCTACCCTCGAAATATGGCGTCCTACCCAACAAAAAGTCTATTCAAAACACGCAGCATCGCGTTCCGTATACGAACCATCGAACAGCCGGCTGGATGAGATTCCAGATGGGTGTGGGGGAGCCAATAGACACGGGCGCGGCGCGTGTGTTAGTTAATGGCACTTCCGCATACCGGCTCGACCCCGAGGGGGCGTCATGGGCACGACCTACGTAGGCGATCGATGAATCTGTCGCTCCCCCTCGCTTCGGATCGGCTCCCGTTTTCCGACATGGCTCTGTTCAAGGCCTCGCGGCTCGATGAGGCCCACGAGCAGATCGCGCGCCTCGTCAACCCCCACCGAATTACCGTGCTCTCGGACGCGGATCGTTTCAATGTCGAATTCAACGGAGTTCGAGAAGAAGATATCAGCTTCTTGCATGTCCAGTACGGCGCCACCGTAGACGTCAAGCCGGACGAGTCCAGGGCATATTTCTTTGTACAAACCACCATGGAAGGATCCAGCCTGGTGTTGAGGGGCAGGGATGAGTACCCAGCGCCGGAAAGTCACACCATTGTGGTATCCCCCGATCGACCCTACCGCATGCGCATTGCTGCAGGCACTAAACGGATGGTCGTAGGAATACGAGTTACCGCGCTGGAGCGTCATCTCGCTCGGCTGTGCGGCCATGCGCTAGGCGAGCCTCTGGTATTTGCGCCCGACTGGAATTCTTCGAGAATGACCAGTGTTTGGTTCAGCCACATCAGGAATCTATATTCGCTATTCAAACTAAGCCCTACGTCCTACGAAAACGAGATGTGCAGGCGCCATCACTACGACGCAACCTGTACGCTGTTGTTAAATCTCTTCTCGCACAACTACAGCGAGGCGCTGTCGAGAGGGTCTGCCAAAGTCTCGTCGCGCCGCTGTCGTATGGCAATGGAGTTCATGCGCGACAACCTGTGTCGCGGTACGACAGTTGCAAACGTTGCGGGCCATGTCGGCTTGTCTGTAAGGGCGCTGCAGGTGGCCTTTCAGCGCTACTACAACGGCACGCCGTCGCAAATGTTGCGCAACCTGCGCTTGGATGCCGTAAAAGCCGCGCTGGAGCATGCCGACGATTCAAACACGGTCACTGGCATTTTGCTTGACCATGGGGTCTCCAGCAGTGGCCACTTTGCTGCCCAGTTCCGCAGACGGTTTGGTGTAACGCCGTGTGACGTCATGCAGGCAAACCGGCCTCCCAAAACCAAGCGGACATGACCGTTGTACGACGCATACAATGTCAGCCCGTTCGTTGCCGCGACCCGTTGGGTTCGCTTGCATACGTTCATGCGCCGGCGGGATCCGAAGAGCGACCGCGCCTGCTTGGTGGCCGACTCGGTCGTTCGAGAACGGGAGCCATCCAGCTCGCTCGCCGCACGGCGGGCCGCAGCGTCACATCTCGTGGTCGCAAGCAGCGCAGAGTGCGACGAGCTCGACTCTCCGCCAGCGTCGCCTGCCTTTCAGGATCAGATCGCGCAGCACAAGCCGCGACTAGCGGTCGCCGAACATCCCTGGGCGCAAAGCTGATCGGGCAGCCTGATTCGCTCTGCGACTGGGACCACGTCGATCCTACCTTGCCCTCGTTCGCGGCGATGCCGCCACCGGCGGAGATGCCGGAACAGATCGCGTGACCGATGGCCGGGGGGACTGCGCTCGGCCTGCCGCTGTGGTGTGGGCATTGAATGTAGGTGCAGGATGATCGCGGGCGATTGCTGCGCTTGACTCATGTACGGCGACGCCGTATATTGTGCCATGCAATCCGTCGTCGAAACGCCCGCTTACCTCGCCGCGGCCAAGGAGGAGGGCATGACTGCCGAGGAGATGACAGCCGCAGTAGATCTCGTTGCTGCGAATCCCAAAGCTGGCGATCTTATTGTTGGGTCGGGTGGCTGCCGGAAAGTTCGGGTGGCCGGCAAGGGAAGAGGCAAGTCGGGCGGCTATCGCGTAGTCACTTTCTTCGGGGGCGAAGATGTGCCGGCGTTTCTTCTCGCTGTGTTGGCGAAGGGATCGCGGGCCAACTTCTCGAAGGCGGAACGCAACGCAATGAAGCAGGCAACAAGGCGCTTGCGTGAGAGCCTTGGCGTGCGAGCTTGATCAAGAGGATCCGACCAATGAAGAAGACGAGCAGACGCAAGAAGCCGCAAGGCCGAAAGAACCCGCAAGGCCGAAAGAACCCGAACTTCGACCGCATTATGCGCGGGCTCGAGGAGGCGACGACGTATGCTCGAGGCGAAGCCGATACGACCAAATACCGCGTCCACGTTCCGGATGCCGTCGACGTGGCGGCGATTCGCGCCAAGCTCGGCCTCACCCAGGAGGCGTTTGCGGCGCGGTTCGGCTTCTCGAAAGGCGCCGTGCGCGATTGGGAGCAGGGGCGCAAGGTTCCGGAAGCCAGCGCGCGCATCCTCCTGAAGATTATCGAGAAGCGACCCGATATCGTCTTTGAGGTGCTCGATGCGGCCTGAACGTTTTCTGTTGGCGGCGTGATGACATCGCCCATTCACAATCTAGAACGTCGTATCACTCGTAAGCATCGGTCCGCCAGACGACG
>Ga0299914_10003583_pt1 | contig 11013 bp, 13 predicted proteins | sample RVTome_10_FD_201361 | JGI IMG/M metagenome (GOLD analysis project Ga0299914, IMG submission 201361) | Soil microbial communities from uranium-contaminated site in the Upper Colorado River Basin, Wyoming, United States - RVT153D57 (version 2) ... | reverse complement strand
GCGCAGCGTACGACGTCGATCACCGCTGTGTTCCTGGGAAGCCTGGATGTCGCTTTGCGTGAGCGCCGCTGGCTGCACCCGAGCCTTCTCGGCCAGCAGGCGCACGAACAACCACCGGATGCGGTAGGGCACGCGTGAGTGCTGAGCAGCCGCTGTACGAACGTGACCCCGAAGCGTGGCGAAGCCAGCTCGCGGAGGGCAACGTGCGGCAGCCGCGCAAGCGGGTCAGCGCCGACGTGCTCGTCCGAGACGCGACAGGGCGGCTACTACTGGTCGACCCGAAGTACAAGCCGGACTGGGACACGCCGGGTGGCATGGCCGAGGCCAACGAGCCACCGCACGAGACCGCCCGCCGAGAGCTGCGCGAGGAGCTCGGGATCGACATAGCTGTCGGCCGCCTGCTGTGCGTGGATTGGGTGGCACCACACGGCCCGTGGGACGACTTGCTGGCGTTCGTCTTCGATGGCGGCGAACTCGCCGCGGAGCAGATCGCCGGTATCCGGCTCCACGATGAGGAGCTGGCAGCGTTCGAGTTCTGCACCGTGGTGCAGGTGAAGCAGAGGCTTCGGACCTACGTTTGGCGCCGGGTCGGCGCCGCTCTCAACGCCTTGCGTACCGGACGGGCGGTGTACCTACGAGACGGGTATGCCGCTTGAGTCAAGCCGGCCAACTCGCCGGCGCCGGCGCGGGGTGGCTGCCCGAGCAGGAGGCAGGCGAACGGGCTGTGGCTGTCGATGTCGTGGTTGGTCAGCATTCGGACAAATTCCAGTTGCGGGTGGTCGAGTAGTGGGCCTCGTTGAGGTTTCCCCCGGACGTTGGAAGCCATGGCCCTGGCCGCCGGACGGGACGCGACGGCATGCCAGGCGGCGCTGCGCGACGCCGAGGTTGCCCTGGAGCACGCTCACCCGGACGACGGGTCAAAACCTCGCAGGCGGCGCTGGACCGCGATCTGCGCTCCGACTCGTACGTCCTGGTCCAACGGATCACCCTGTTGATGCCGCATCCGGCGCGCCTAGGCTACGGTCTTCGTAGATCCACGATGTCCGCTGGTTGTGGCATCCGCCGACCCCGCTCCACCCGTCGTGGGGCTGCCTATTTCAGGTTCGGTGCCGTGTTCGGCGTAGACGGTTCGGTGCTCTCGCCGGGCTTGGAGGGCGAGGCGGAGGCGCTTCGCCAGGCGTTCGGGCAGGTACATGTCGAGCTCGCCGGGTTCAACGAGGCGGGCGTCGTCGATCTCGCCATCGGCGAAAGTCGCGCTTTCGGTGGCCCCCTCCGGCAGGGCACCGCCGTCGAAGATGAACAGGATCTTGTCGCCCTCCTTCGGGGCGGGTGCCCAGTCGATCACGAGCGGCTGTGGTCGCACCGGCCACGAGCAGCCTAGTTCTTCTACCAGCTCGCGCCGGCAGGCCGGCAACGGCGCCTCACCGGGGATGACGTACCCGCCGGGGATGTCCCAGCCGGGCTTGTAGGTGGGCTTGACCAGCAGCACCCGGCCGGCGGCGTCGACAAACAGCGCACCGGCGGCCACCCGGGGGGTGGCGATCTCGTCCGTGTCGTCGGTGGTCACCGGCTCAGGGTAGCCGGGTCAGGTCGCCACCTGGAGCTGCACGTGGAGCCGTCTAGCGAGGGCCTGCAGCGCTGGGGAGGGCCTGCCGCGGCTGCGCCGCAGCCAGCTCAGGGTGAGCTGCCGGCCGAGGTAGTGGTATCGGACCTGCTCGGGTGCGAGCCGTTCGGCGGCCAGAAGCGTGGCCAGGGCGTCGTCGAGGCGGTTCCACAGGCTGTAGGCGCGGGCGAGTTCCAGGGCGTGGCGGACCCGGCGTTCCATCGGCAGCGGTGTGGTGTCCACGCGCGGGCCGAGGTCGATCGCGACCTGGACCTCGCCAAGCTCGCCGGCGGTGGCGACGCGGTGGATGTTGACGTTGGTGGGCCCGAAGGCGGTCCATAGGTGGTTCGCGTCGCGTCCCAGCCGGCGTGCGGCGGTGTCGGCCTCGGCCAGGAAGCTACGGGTGGTGGCGCGGTCCTCGGCCCGGGCCGCGGCCATGGCTCCGGCGAGGAACAGCGTGCCGTAGACCGACACGATTTCCGGTGTCGGTGTGGTCAGCCCGGGTTGGAGGAGGCCGGCCGTGTCGCCGGTGAGGCGGACGGCCTCGGTGTACTTGCCGACAGAGAGCAGGGCATGCACGACGCTGCGGGCCAGTGATCCGGTGACGGCGAGGTCGTCGCTCTGCTGGGCGGCGACCAGGCCGCGGTCGGCGGCGATCCAGGCCAGCTCGGCCTCGCCGAGCTTGGTGAGCTGTACGGCGGCGAGCTGGTAGCTCAGGGCGAGCAGCCGCCGGGCTCCGGGATCGTTGGACCGGTGCTCGGTGGCCGCGTGTGCGCGGGCGAGCAGCCAGGGTAGTTGGGCGGTGACGTAGCCGAATCGGGATGCTTGGTACGCCTCCCATAGGTCTGCCACGTCGCGGGTCAGTCGCTCCACCGGTGGTGCCTCGACGGGCGGGCCGGCGCGGTCGAACAGGGCGATCCGCCGGTAGTCCAGCAGCGCGTCGCGCAGCGCCGGGACCGTCCGGTGACCGGTCTGCGGGGTCCAGTCCATCAGCGACGGTTCGGCGAGCAGATCACCCAGCGATACGTCCAGCGCTTCGGCGACGGTCTTGATCACGGAGAGGCGGTCGAGCGGGATCCGGTTGTTCTCGACCTTGCTGAGCCAGTCGATGGTGCGTTCTACCAGCCCGGCCAGGACTTCCTGGGACATGCCGCGCCGGCGCCGGTACCACGCGATCCGTTCGCCGATGGTCAATGTGTTGGTCATCCCGCGCACGACACATCCTTCGCTCACCATCAGCCTACGACCCTGGAAGATTTCTCCGGGGTCGCCGCCGCCGGGGGCGCCACGCTGTCGTAGTGGACGGATTGGTCACAGCTGATTTGAGAGCGACGGTGCGGCGATCTGGGCCGGGTGATCGTCTGCGACGCGGGGTCTGTGCGGAACCTGGCTGAGGAAGCCGGGGCCTTGTGATGAAGATCGGGTACAGCTGTTGGGGTTTCCTCGGGCCGGGTGTGCTCGATACTCCAGACGGCTCGCGTAGCTACCGCCGGGCGTTTGTAGACGGGCTGGTGGAGGTCGGGCATGAGGTGGTGTTCCTGCAGGCCAACCGCGATCTTGCCGAAGCGGGCCTGGACCTGCGGGACCGGTACCGGTGGCACGGTGGACTGCCTGCGTTGGACGCGGTGATCCTCGAGTGGCGCTGGCCTTTGCCAGGGCGGAACTCCACACCATGCGGCACGCCCGGTCACACCTGCGACCTGCACCGGCAGGACGAGCTGGTGGCGCACTACGCGATCGAGCTGGGGGTTCCCACCCTGGTGTGGGACCTTGACCGGCAGCTCACCGCCGATGACCCGGTCCGTGGCCTGGCCAACGTAGCCGTGTGCGAGTTCAGCCTCGCACCAGAGCCTGGGGTCCACACTCTACGATGCCCGGTCCCTGACGAGCTGCTTGACAACGCCGATCCGGCCGGGCTGTCCCGGACGTCGCGGCAGATGCCGCTGGTGTACGTGGGGAACCAGTATGACCGGGACGAGGCGTTCGACCGCTACTTCGTCCCAGCCGCCGCACGATTTGGCCACCGGGTGGCCGGAAAGTGGCCACACACCGGACGGTGGCCGCAGGTGAGCTTCACCGGACGGGTGCCGTTCGGGGATGTGGAGGAGATTCACCGCGGCGCGCTAGCCACGGTCCTGCTGCTGCCGCAGCGCTACGCAGCCGTCGGGCACATGAGCTCCCGGTGGTTCGAGGCGCTGCTGGCTGGCTGCCTTCCGATCACACCAGCCGGCATCACCCACGCCGAGCAGTTCACCCCGCAGGTCCTGCATGTACGGGACGGCGGCGAGGTGATCGAGCGCCTTGAGTGGTTTACCGCGATCGCCGGCACCGGTGAGCACGCCGAGCTGATCGCATCATGCCTGCCTTTCCTGGAACGCTCACGAACCTCTCGGCAGGTCGCCACCGCCTGCCAGCTGCTGCAGACCTGAGCCCGCAACCGATTGGACCTTGATGCCATGGTGCACGGACCGACCTTCGCCAGCTTCCAGGCGGCGTACGTCGCGGTGCTGCGGCACGTCACCGCCGCCTGTCAGTACGAGACCGCCGCTTGTGGCGCGCACGCACGGGAGGTGCTCAACGCCAGCTTTACCATCGCCGACCCCACGGCGCGGACACCGTACCTGGCCAGCCGGCGCACGAACGTGGTCTTCAACCACGCCGAAGTGCTGTGGTACCTGGCCGGCCGCGACGACATCGATATGGTCGGCTACTACGCCCCCCGACTACGCGATCTCGCCGGCGTTGACGGCCGGCTGCGCGGCACCGCGTACGGGCCCCGCCTGTTCACACCCGGCCCGCCCGACCAGCGCAGCCAGTTCGACCGGGTCCTGAGGCTGCTTGGCGACGACCCGGACACCAAACGCGCCGCGATGATCATCATGCGGCCCGAGGAGCTGGTCGACCCGACCTGCCCGGACGTGGCCTGCACGCTCGGGCTGCAGCTGATGCGCCGCGGCGGCCGGCTGCACGGCGCCGCGTACATGCGCGGCAACGACGCGGTGCTGGGGCTGCTGTGCGACACGTTCTCGTTCACGTTCATCCAGGAGTTCGCCGCCCGGCTGGTCGGCGTGCCGGTGGGCAGCTACGCCCACCACGTCGGGTCCATGCACATCAGCACGACCGACCTGCCCAAGGTAGCGGCCATCCTCGCCGAGGCCGACCAAGCCGTCCCGCCGGTGCGGTTCGCGGCCACGCCGATGCCGCCGGACACCGGCTGGCACACCATCGAGTCCGTGCTCCAGTGGGAGGACGACCTTCGCCACGACCGGCGTGCGCTGAGCCCGGCGGCCTTCGCCCGCCTGCCGCTGGCTGCCTACTGGCGCGAGATCGTGATGCTGTTCGAGGTCTACCGGCAGATCAGCCACCACCCGGACCGGCCGGTCGATCCGGCCTCGCTGGCGCTGCTGCGTCCTGGGCACCGGTGGCTGGTGGAGCAGCGCTGGCCAAAGCGCATGCCTACCCTGGCCGGGAGCCGGACATGACGCTCACAGCGGGAGTGGACTGGACGTCGTGGACGGTGATCCTGCTCAAGCCCGATTGCCTGGCCCGCAACCTGGTGGAGCCGGTCCTCGGGTGGGTGGGCCGACAGGTACAGGTGTGCGCGATGCGGATCGTCGAACCGACCCAGGAGCAGGTCTTCGCCCACTACGACGACGTCCTCGAGCTGTCCGGGCGGCTCGGCGTCGACGTGCCGGCCGAGCTGCGGCGAATCTACATCGGCCAGCAGGTCGCCGTCGCGCTCGGCTACGGCGCCCAGGCTGCCGCCCGCCTACGGGTGATGATCGGTCACACCGACCCGGCCGCCGCCGGCCCGCACACCATCCGAGGTTACTTCGGCACCGACAGCCTGCGGGCCGCCCGCGGTCGAGGTCAGCTGGTCAACAACCTGATCCACACCTCGGACACCGCCGCGGTGGTCGCCCGCGATTTTGACATCTGGTACGGCCCCGCCTACGCGCACCTGCTCACCACGCCCCCGGACCCCGCCCGAGCGGCGCTACCTGCACCGGACATCGCCGACCGACCTGGGAGGACACCGTGACCATCGCTACCGGCCCGCGCACCCTGCCCCTCATGCCCGCGCAGCAGATCGCCAGGCTTGACCCGTACATGTCCCTGATCGTCGGCTACCGCAAGTCCGGGCTCTCGCTCAACCACATCATCGGCTGCCCGTTGGACTGCGGCTACTGCGTACGCCACTTCTGGGGCAACTTCGAGGTTAAGACCCCACAGTTGCTGTGCTCGACCGATGAAGCGATCGGCAAGCTGGTCGGGCACGAGGCGTTTCAGCCGCACGTAACCCCGATCCAGCTGTTCAACAAGGCCACCGACCCATTCCTGCCCGGCGTCAAGCCGCACCTGTTCCGCGTCCTCCGCGCGCTGGACGGCCGCGGTTACACCAACCACGTCCTGGTCATCACCCGCTTCGCCGTCACCGAAGCCGACATGCGGCAGCTGGAGACGCTGCGGCACCTGAAGGTGACGCTGCTGTTCACCTACTCCGGCATCACCGACTCCCGGGTTGAGCCGATCGCCAAGAGCACCATCACCCAGACCGCGATCCGCACCGCGGCGGCCGGCCGGCGGCGTACCGGCGTCGTGCTGTACTGGCGGCCCGTCGTTCCCGGCTGGAACGACGCCCCCGAGACGATGGCGCACGTGCTCGACCTCGGCCGTCACGTCGACGCGATCGTGTTCACCGGCTACTACCACAAGCCCCAAAGCGCCGGCTACCTGCGAGGCCTGGGCGTCGAGGTCCCCTACGGGCAGGACTACCACCGGCGCAAGACCATGCCCGCCGAGCTGGACGCCAGGGTGATCGCCGCTTGGCGCGCCTGCGGGATCACCACCCCGCTGTTTCGCAAGACCTCCTGCGGGGTCGCCTACGCCCACCAGGTGGCCGACTACAACGGCCACTGGGGCGTGCCGGAGTTGTGCGACATCTGCCCGGCCGCCCAGCGGCGGCGCTGCGCCGCCGACCACGCCACTCCGACCCCCGCCAGCATGGACCGGGTGCTCGCCCAGCTCGGCTACCAGAGCTCGTACGTGATCGAGAACGGGCACGTGTGGACCCACGGGCTCGGCGAACAACGCCGCTACGCCATCCAGCACACCCTGCGCTACCAGATCTGGGAGCTGGACCAGCCGCACTACCTGCACGCCCACGGCCGCTCCCTCCACGGCCACCAGACCGACCCCGACCAGGCCGACCGGTTCGCGGCCCTGCGCGCACAGTTCAGCACCGCCGCGCGGTATGAAGAAGACGACTAGCACCGCGAAACGGCAGGCAACTATGACCGGCACCTTGTGGCACGAGGCTCCGCTCGTCGCTCTCGACCTGGAAGGCAGCGGCGCCCAGGACCGTGACCGCGAAGCGATCCTGGAGATCGCCACCGTGCCGATCATCGACGGCAAGCCCGACCTAGCCGGCGCCTACTGCACCCTGGTCAACCCGGGCCGTCTCATCCCGAAACGGCCTTGGATCTCGCCCGGGTTGACCAACCAGGTACTACGCGCGGCTCCGGCCCTCACCGCCGTCGAGCCGGCCCTCGCCCAGCGCATCAACGGCCGGTACGTCGTCGGGCACAACATCAGCGTCGACTGGCGGCTGCTACAGCGCCGATGCCCCAGCATCCAACCGGCCGGGCTGATCGACACACTCCGCCTGGCTCGGCACCTCGGCGCCACCCCCAGCAACGGACTCGCCCCGCTCATCACCACCTACGACCTGACCACCAAGATCAGCGACCTGGCGGTGGGCAGCCAACCACACCGGGCCCTGTGGGACAGCGTGGCCGCCGCCGTCCTCCTGGCGACTCTCATCGAACAACGCTGGCCCAGCCCACCGACCATCGACCAGCTGACCAGCATCGCCGGGGTGTCGCTCCACCGTCCGGCGGCCACCACCCTGAGCGACCAACCCGGCCTTTTCGGTGACGACAGGACATGACTCGCTGAGCTGTGGTCGGGCGTTACTGTAGGTTGGGTGCCCGATCGTGCAGCAGGGAATGGTCTCCAGCCGGGTAGTGCACGGTCAAGCTGACATCGGGCCAGGACCAGAGTGCGCCTTGGCTTCCTCCGACTCGTCACCGGCCGCCGCCCCACGGGCGAAGCCAGGGCGACCTCCTGGCGCCGCGAGTACCTGGCCTACTTCGACACGACCGTGCCGGCAACGGGCCCCACCGAGGCGGTCAACCTGCTCATCGAGAAGATCCGCCGCGTTGGCCACGGCTACCGCCGCTTCGACCGGTACCGGCTACGCGTCCTGCTGCGCAACCACCTCTCGCGTCTGGGACGACGGCGCACCCATCCGAGGAACTTACCTGCCGTCCGGGAGCGCGCGGGTGTCGCGGGGTTCGACGTACGGCTCCTCGTCGGCCGGGTGCCCGGTGTCGATGGCCCGGGACCGCGCCAGCTCCGCGTCCAGCTCGACCCCGAACAGCACCGCGAAGTTGGTGATCCACAGCCAGATCAGGAAGATGATCAGGCCGGCCAGGGTGCCGTACGTCTGGTTGTACGAACCGAAGTTGGCCACGTAGAAGCCGAAGCCCACCGAAGCGATGATCCACAGCAGCACCGCGAGCGCGCTACCGGGGGTGATCCAGCGGAAGCCCGGATGCCGCACGTTCGGCGCCGCCCAGTAGAGGATCGCGAGCATCACGATGACGACCAGGAGCAGCACCGGCCACTTGGCGATCTCCCAGACCGCGACGCCGGTGTCGCCGATGCCCAGCACCTCGCCGGCCCGTTCGGCCAGCCCGCCGGTGAACACGACGATCACCGCACTGATCGCCAGCAGGACCACCATCACCACCGTCACGGCGAGCCGCAGCGGCACGGTCTTCCAGATCGGGCGGCCCTCCGGCACGTCGTAGATGGCGTTGGAGGCGCGGATGAACGCGGCGATGTAACGGGAGGCGGACCAGATCGCGATCGCCACACCGGCGATCGCGAGCACCCCCGCACCGCCCTGGCTCTGCTCCAGACTCTGCAGCGACTGGGTGAGGATGTCCTGAACCGGGCCAGGTGCGAGGGTTGCGACGTTGTCCAGCAACGGCCCGATCGCCTGGCTACCGAACAGCCCCAGGATGGACACCAGCGCGAGCAACGCCGGAAAGATGGACAGGATGCCGTAGTACGTCAGCGCCGCGGCCCAGTCGGGGAGCAGATCGGTACGGACCGCGCGCACCGCCCGCTTGACCGCACCCCACCACGCCGAACCGCCCAGCTCGGTGGGTTTCTCCGCGGCCCGCCGCGGGGGCTTCTGGTCGACCATGGCCAGCTACCGGATGTCGATCATGTCGTGAATCCTCCACCTGACTGCTACCCCCTTCAGACGCCGGCACACCTGGAGACCGCGCGGACACCGCGAACATGGGTGCGGCAGTTGCCAGCGCCCGCCGCTGGCAGCAACGGGCTGGGCGCCCGACACCGGGTCGCGCCGCCTCCCACACTGGTCATGCTCACAACCGTGCTCACACGCCAAGATCGGGAACCTCCGACCGGGCGGCAGCGCCCAGCACGCAGCGGAAAGCGCTACGGGTAATCACCGCTGGTCAGCGGACGCTTTGGTCCGAGCCGATAGTCTGTGACACAATCGTTATCTTACTGGCAGTGTGGGGGTCAGGGGTTCGAGTCCCCTCGGCTCCACAACCGGACAGTCGGGAACAAATCACCCGGGCCTCGACGTCTCCTGATCTGCTCAGGTGCCGCTGACCAGCGTGAACAGGTTCGGTACGACCGATCTCAGGTGTTCGTACGTAACCTCCGGATGATGTGTCCGGTTCCAGTTGGAGGGCCGAGCCAAAGCGCAAAGTGCGGCACGCCAGGTCGCCGACATGTTCGGCATCCAAACCCACAGCACGTTGCGGTATGCCGCAATGCGCAACCACGTCGACCTGAACGGCGAGCCGCACCGGCAGGGGAGGTCAATGTGGTGGAACTGACTTGCAGCACTTCTACCCGTGCTGTTCGATGCTAGGCGCGGAGGGGTGCGCAGGGTGTCTCAGAGAGGTCGGGGGCGGCGGCTACCTTCGCCAGTGGTGTTGGTCCTGCTGGGGGCCAGCTTCGCGCTCTCCCGTGACGTTCCCAGGCTTCGCAGTGCTATCATTTTGCGCAAGGTGCTATCACGATGAGACGAGGGAGGGATGTTATGGCCGCGATTACCATTCGCAACCTGTCCGAGGAGACCCATCGCGCCCTCAAGGCCCGTGCGGCCGCGCACCATCACAGTACCGAAGCTGAGGTGCGCTCGATCCTCGATGCTGCGGTCGCGCCTGCGGACCGGGTCAAGGTGGGTTCTCTACTGGCCTCCATCGGTCAGGACGTGGACGGCGTGGAGTTGACGGTCACGCGCGAGAAGACCAGCCGTGAGCCGCTGGATCTTGCGTGATCATCCTCGACACGAACGTCATCTCCGAGCCGCTGCGCCCCGCGCCGGGCGCGGGTGTCATCGCCTGGCTGGACGCTCAGATCGTCGAGACCCTGTACCTGACGACCATCAGTCTGGCCGAGGTGCGTTACGGCATCGCCTGCCTGCCCGAGGGTCGACGCCGGCAGAAGCTGCACGATCGCTTCGAAGGCGAGTTCCTACCGCTGTTCCGCGGCCGGACACTGGCCTTCGACGAGCCGGCGACCATTGCCTACGCCGCCCTGCGGGCTCGGGCGCGCGCTCGGGGCTTGGCCATCGGTGACTTCGACGCACTGATCGCCAGCATGGCCAGCGTAACGGGTTTCACGGTCGCCACGCGGGACACAGCACCGTTCGATGCCGCTGGCGTCGCCGTGGTCAATCCGTTCGACGAGGCGGGGTGACCGAGCCCGCTGTACAGGAGGGGTGGGATGTCCTGTATGCCCGGTGGGATTGGCGAATGTGCGCGACCGACAGTGGGACTGCTGTGAGCCGGCTGGACTGGTGCAAGCCGACGACTCCTGATACCTACCCACCAGGTACTTCTCACCGGCGACGGGAAGCCGCAGCTCGGGGCCGGCTGTGATGTCGAGGGTGTTCTTATGCTGTAACCTCCGGTCCACCCATCCTGAGCAGCGGATCGAGTCGAGTCTCGATGATCTTGTGATCACCTCCGTGCTCACAGAGATCCGATACGCTGGTTCCTCCAGCCGTGAGATGTGAGCACGGGAGGGGAGCCCGATGGGCGGTCCGCACCGCTCCGAGCGAGACGTGCTTCCACCCCGGGCGTAGCTCGAAGCTGAGCTGCCCACTGGCGACGGTCTTGGGCCGGTAGCCCTCGGAGAAGTCCTCGTAGGTGTAGGACGGATGGAACTGCACCAGCTTCACCGCCTGCTCCCCGCCGGCCAGGTGCCGGGCGGGCCGTACAGAACGATCTGCCGCTTCTCGACCAGCAGGTCGGCAACTCCTGCAGCCAGGCCCGGTCGTGCAGGAACAGCTC
>Ga0299914_10003582_pt1 | contig 11016 bp, 9 predicted proteins | sample RVTome_10_FD_201361 | JGI IMG/M metagenome (GOLD analysis project Ga0299914, IMG submission 201361) | Soil microbial communities from uranium-contaminated site in the Upper Colorado River Basin, Wyoming, United States - RVT153D57 (version 2) ... | reverse complement strand
ACAGTGCATGTCCCGCTGGTGGAGGCGACGAGGCACCTTGTCAATCGCGACCGGATCGCCCTGATGCCGCCGGGCAGTGTGGTGATCAACTTCGCCCGTGGCGGAGTGGTCGACAACGAGGCGGCGCTTGCGGCACTCGACAGCGGACAGCTGCATGCGTACGTCTGCGATTTTCCGACGCCGGAGCTGATGGCCCATCCGAAGGTGGTGGCCATGCCGCATCTCGGCGCTTCCACGAAGGAAGCCGAGGAAAATTGCGCGATCATGGTGGCGGAGAACATCAAGGATTACCTCGAGAACGGCAACGTGCAGAACTCGGTCAATTTCCCGGAGGCGATCATGCCGAGAGCGGATGCCTACCGGATAACCATCGCCAACCAAAACGTGCCGAACATGGTGGGACAGATCTCGACCTCTCTCGGGCGGGCCGGGCTCAACATCGAGGACCTGCTGAACAAGTCGATGGGCGACCTCGCCTATACGATCGTTGATCTGGACGGGCCCGTGCCGGATGAAACCGTCGATACCCTCCGGCAGATCGAAGGCGTGCTCGCGTTGCGAAACCTTGGCAAGCCTGTCCCATGAGCAATATGCTGAGCGGCGGCCGGCGAAACGCCCCGACCAGGCAGGACGGCAATGGTCAAGGCACCTGAAGTACCGCGCGATAATTCGCAGCTCGCCGAGATGCGCAGGCGCATTGACGAAGTCGATGAGCAGATCCAGGCCCTGCTCAACGAACGCGCGAAATACGCACAACAGGTCGGCGTCACCAAGGGGCCATTGGCGGCAGCAGTGGACTACTATCGGCCGGAGCGGGAAGCGGTGGTCCTTCGGGCGGTTCTCGAACGCAACAAAGGTCCGTTGCGCGATGAGGAAATGCTGCGGCTCTTTCGCGAAATCATGTCCGCATGCCTTGCGCAACAGGAACCGCTCAAAGTGGGATTCCTCGGTCCCGAAGGCACATTTACCCAGGCTGCCGTGTACAAGCACTTCGGGCATTCCGTGCGCGCCTTGCCGTTCGCGACGATCGACGAGGTGTTCCGGGAAGTGGAAAGCGGCGCTGCGGATTTCGGCGTCGTGCCGATCGAGAATTCGACCGAGGGGACGGTCAACAATACGCTGGACATGTTCCTGACATCACCGCTCAAGATCGGCGGTGAGATCGAACTGGGAATCGAGCAGCACTTGCTCGGCCGCATGACGTCGCTCGACAAAATCGAGAGAGTCTGCGCACACGAGCAAGCGCTCGCTCAATGTCGCTGCTGGTTGCGTGAGTACCTCCCGCACGTGGACCTCATCGGGGTCAGCAGCAACGCTGTTGGCGCGCGGCGTGCTCGTGACGAGCAAGGCACTGCGGCTATCGGGGGGGAGACGGCGGCCGAAGTCTACGACCTCGGGTACCTGGTGCGTAACATCGAGGACCGGCCGGACAACGCCACCCGTTTCCTCGTCATCGGCAGGGAGTTGCTTGCAGCGAGCGGCGACGACAAGACGACGGTCCTCGTTTCCACCGCCGGCACGGCCGGGGGCGCCGGGGTACTACACGCGTTGCTGCAGCCCTTTGCGACGCACGGCATCAACATGACGCGAATCGAATCCCGGCCGTCGAGAAGAAAGAACTGGGACTACGTTTTCTTCGTCGATCTCGACGGCCACGCAGAGCAGGCGCCGCTGTCGGATGCCTTACGCGAGCTGAAGGAACTGAGTTCGCTCTTCCGGGTTCTCGGCGCCTATCCGAAAGCGGTCGGCTGAAGCCGGCGAGCGGGCAGTGCACTTCCTCGTCAAGCCGGCGGCACTCAGGAGCGGCTCCCTCGCGGTGCCGGGCGACAAATCGATCTCCCATCGAGCGCTGATGCTGGGTGCTATCGCGGACGGCGAGAGCTCTGTTTCGGGCTTCCTCCAGGGAGACGACTGCAAGGCAACGCTGGCCGCGCTGCGAGCGATGGGCGCTGAGGTCGACGTTCCGGAGCCCACGACACTTAGGATTAGCGGCGCCGGTATGCGCGGCCTGCGGCAACCGATGACCACGCTGGACATGGGCAATTCAGGCACTGCGATGCGGCTTTTCTCCGGTCTGCTGTGCGGTCATCCTTTTACGACGACCTTGATGGGCGACGCCTCACTGATGCGTCGGCCTATGAAACGCGTCATCGAGCCACTCAGCCGGATGGGCGCCCGGATCGACAGCAACGACGGACTCCCGCCGCTGACCATTCATGGCGGTCAGAGCCTTGCCGGTATCCACTACTTCCTGCCCGTGGCCAGTGCGCAGGTAAAGTCGGCTATTTTGCTCGCCGGCCTTTATGCGGACGCCGAAACCAGCGTCGTCGAACCGGCACCGACACGAGATCATACGGAGCGCATGCTGCAGTTCATGGGCGTAGAGCTGCAGGCGGAGGACGGCCGGATCAGGATGCGCGGAGGCCAGACGCTCCGCTCGGCCGACATCCTCGTACCGGGCGACCTGTCGTCGGCGGCATTCGCGATACTCGGGGCCCTGCTTGCGGCAGACTGCGAGCTGTTGATCAAAGGCGTGGGAATGAATCCCACTCGCACCGGCATCATCGAGATTCTGCGCCAGATGGGCGCTGCCATCGAAGTCGAAAACTTCGGGTCCGCGGGCCTCGAGCCCGTGGCCGATCTTCGCGTCCGTTCGTCGGTGCTGTCCGCCATCGATGTCGATCCGGCGCTGGTGTCGCTGGCGATCGATGAGTTCCCGATCCTGTTCATCGCCGCAGCGACGGCGCGCGGCCGCACGCGTTTCAGCGGCATCGGTGAACTGCGCGTCAAGGAAAGTGACCGGATCAGCGCCATGGCCGACGGTTTGCGACGGCTCGGCATCAAGGTGCAGGAGTTTCCCGACGGTGCGAGTGTGGTCGGCGGGAGATTTACAGGCGGTGTAGTCGAGAGTCACGGCGATCACCGGGTCGCGATGTCATTCGCGGTGGCCGGCACCGTGGCCGATGCGCCGGTGACAGTGCTGGACACGGACGCGGTCGACACGTCATTTCCCGGTTTCGCGGACCTCATGCGCTCAGTCGGCGCCGACATCCGCGTAAGCTTTGGAAGACCCTCGGCATGACCCGATCCAGCCATGCGGACGTGCCGGTCGTCGCGATCGACGGGCCGAGCGGTTCGGGCAAGGGAACAGTTGCAAGGCGCGTGGCAAATGCCCTGGGCTGGCATTTGCTGGACAGCGGCGCCCTGTATCGCCTGACCGCCCTCGCTGCCGCGCGGCGCGGAATGAGCGACGCCCCGGAAGATGCTTTGGCGCAGATTGCCTCCACCCTCGACGTGCGGTTCGGCGTAGACGGGCCGGGGGAGCAACGGGTGTGGCTCGCAGGCGACGACGTGACGGCCGATATCCGCACCGAAGACTGCGGCCGGCTGGCCTCCCACGTTGCCGCGCTTCCGGCGGTGCGCGAAGCCCTGCTTGGCCTGCAGCGGGGCTTTCGGCGGCCTCCGGGGCTGGTCGCGGACGGGCGGGACATGGGCACCAGAGTATTCCCCGACGCGGTCCTGAAGGTGTTCCTCACGGCCAGCGCCGAAGAGCGCGCGCGCAGGCGTTATAAGCAGTTGAAAGACAAGGGTATTGATGTTAGCCTTCCCGCCCTTTCGCAGCACATCGAGGATCGCGACAGGCGGGATTCGGAGCGATCGGTCGCTCCGCTGCGTGCTGCTGAAGATGCTCGATTGCTGGATTCCAGCAGCCTGACGATCGATGACGTCGCCCGGACTGTGTTGGTCTGGGTACAGGAACGTGTGCCCGCGACGTAGCGTTTTTATGCGGATTCGGACAAGGCAGTCCGGGTCTTTTCTTGTAACCGTCCGCCGATGGAAGCGGTGGGACGAACGGGTGAGGGCGTAAGTCCTCTGGTTTAAATCACATGTCTGAAAGTTTTGCTGAGTTATTTGAAGAAAGTTTTGCCAGTCAACAGATAAAACCCGGTTCGATCATCACCGGCAGAGTTGTCGCGGTAAATGCTGACGTAGTCATCGTCAGTGCCGGCCTCAAGTCAGAGGCCGTCATCCCCATAGAACAATTTCAAAACGAGAAAGGTCAGACCGACGTTTCCGTGGGCGACGAGATCGAGGTTGCTCTCGACGCCGTCGAAGACGGTTTCGGCGAGACGCGCCTGTCGCGCGAGAAAGCCATTCGTGCCAGGACGTGGACCGAACTCGAAAAAGCTTTTGAGAAAGGCGAAGTCGTGCAGGGTGTCATCAACGGCAGGGTGAAGGGCGGCTTCACCGTCGAGATCGACAACGTGCGGGCGTTCCTGCCAGGTTCGCTGGTCGACGTACGGCCGGTACGGGATCCCGCGTACCTCGAAGGCAAGAGCCTTGAATTCAAGGTCATCAAGCTGGACCAACGGCGCAACAACGTCGTCGTGTCACGACGTGCCGTCGTCGAACAGGAATACAGCGCGGAGCGCGAAGAACTGCTCGAGAGCCTGCAGGAAGGAAACGTCGTCAAGGGTATCGTCAAGAACCTTACCGACTATGGTGCGTTCGTGGATCTGGGCGGCATCGACGGCCTGCTGCATATCACCGACATGGCGTGGAAGCGGGTCAAGCATCCGTCCGAAGTCGTCAACGTCGGCGATGAGATCGAAGTAAAGATCCTGAAGTTCGATCGCGAACGCCAGCGTGTCTCGCTCGGCATCAAGCAGCTTGGTGACGATCCGTGGCACGATCTTGCGCGGCGCTATCCGTCCGCCTCCCGTATCTTCGGCAAGATCACGAACATCGCCGACTACGGCTGTTTCGTGGAAATCGAAGAAGGAGTGGAGGGGCTGGTGCACGTGTCCGAGATGGACTGGACGAACAAGAACGTCAATCCCGCGAAGGTTGTGCAGGTAGGCCAGGAAGTCGAGGTCATGGTCCTGGAGATCGACGAGGAACGTCGCCGGATTTCGCTCGGCATCAAGCAGTGCCAGCCCAATCCGTGGGCAGAGTTCTCGGCGACGGTCAATCGAGGCGATAAGGTCTCCGGTCAGATCAAGTCGATTACCGATTTCGGTATCTTCATCGGCCTCGACGGCGGCATAGACGGCCTCGTTCACCTGTCCGACATTTCCTGGGATCAGCCCGGGGAAGAAGCGGTTCATAACTACCGTAAGGGACAGGAGATTGAAGCCGCAGTGCTCGCAATCGACGCCGAGCGCGAACGGATTTCGCTGGGCATCAAGCAGCTCGATAAGGACCCGTTCTCGGGTTGGCTGGCCGAACATCCGAAGAACTCGGTTGTTAAGGGCATCGTCACCGAAGTCGATGCGCGTGGCGCCGTGGTCGATCTGGGCGACGGAGTTACCGGCACGTTGCGTGCATCCGAACTCGCTCGCGGACGCGTCGACGATGCGCGAACCGTCCTGAAGGTCGGTGACGAGATCGAGGCCAAGTTCACCAATGTCGATCGCAAAAACAGAAGCGTTGCGCTGTCGGTGAAAGCCAAGGAGGTTCACGAAGAAGCCGAGGCTCTCAGCACCTACAAGTCCGATTCCGGCGGGGCTCCGTCGGGAACGACGCTGGGCGAACTCCTCAAAGAGAAGATGTCAGGCGGTGCCGATTAGTAAAAAAAGACTGGCCCGGACCACCCGGTCCGGGCTATATTTCTTTTATAATCGCCGGGTTACACGGACAAGTATCAGATACAACAAGCGAAGCGTGTTATGACAAAATCTGAACTCATCGAAATGATCTCAAGGAAGCAGAAGCATCTCCCGGCAAAAGACGTAGAACTTGCAGTCAAACATCTGCTGGATCTGATGAGTGACGCGCTGGCGCGGGGAGAGCGCATCGAAATCCGTGGGTTCGGCAGCTTTTCGCTGCATTTTCGTCCACCGCGCATCGGCCGGAACCCGAAAACCGGGGAGGCTGTCGCTTTGTCCGGCAAGTACGTTCCTCACTTCAAGCCAGGCAAAGACCTGCGTGAACGAGTCAACGCCAGTCGCGAGTTTCCCATCAAGAACTGACCGCCGGTTGGGTGCCAGCTTTGCTATTCTTGCCGTTTGCTGGCGATATCCGGCAAATGAGGCTGGCCTCTGAGTGATGGGTAGCGCCAGCAAATGGCAAGAATAGCAAGGCTGGCACCCAGAAACGGAGCGGGGCGAATGTTCAAACGAATCGGGGCGGTTCTCCTGGTCCTGATCATCGTCGGGCTGATGCTGGTATTTACCCGGCTCAATCCAGGTACGATCGATATCGACCTCGCCGTTGGCACCGTCGAGTCCTCAATTCCACTGGCGTTTACGTTTGCGTTCGCGGCAGGCTGGCTTTTCGGCCTGCTGTGCATGTCGTTCGTGGCGGCAAGGCTGATCACGGAACGGCGACGCCTGCGCAGAGCGTTGCGCAACACCGAGGTGGAGGTCAGCAGCCTGCGCAATTTGCCGCTGTCCGATGCCGACTGAATCTACATTTCTCCTCGCGGGGCTCTTCCTGCTGCTCGTCGCGGCCGGGTGGGCACTCGGACGATTCGGCGAGCGCGACGAGCGTGAAGGTGGCGCTCCGCCGCCGCTCAACATCGATTACCTGAAAGGTCTCAACTTCCTGCTCAACGAGCAGACCGACCAGGCGCTGGAGCACTTCCTGAAGATGGTCCGGGTCGATGACAAAACCATCGAGACCCACTTTGCGCTCGGCAGCCTGTTCCGTCGCCGCGGGGAGGTCGACCGGGCAATCCGCATTCACCAGAACATAATTGCGCGACCGGATCTCGCTTCGGAGCAGCGCGACCAGGCGCTGTTTTCCCTGGCCAAGGATTATCTCCGGGCCGGACTGCTGGACCGGGCCGAAAAGCTGTTCGTCCGGTTGTCGCAGGGGTCGCGTTACCAGGTCGAGGCGTTCGAGCAGCTCTGCCGCATTTACGAACAGGAGCGCGAATGGCAGCGCGCCATAGATGCCGGGCAGAAACTGGAGGTCCTGAGCGGTAAGTCCCTTGCCTTGCAGATCGCGCATTACTACTGCGAACTGGCCGAGCAGGCGGCTGCCAAAAAGGACTATTCCGCGGCCAGGGCATTCGTAAAGAAAGCACAGCGTGGACGCCCCCGCACCCTTCGCGGCGCTTTGACGCGAGCAGAAATTGCACAGGCCACGGACGATACGAAAACCGCGCTGCGGCTGTATCACCGTATCATCGACGAAAGCACCTACCTGATCACCGAGGCACTACCGAAGCTCGTCGACATCCACGGCCGGGAGGGCTCCGCGGACGAACTCGAACGGGACCTCCGCGCGATGCTCGCGAAAAACCCCCAGATGACGACGGACGTCGCTTATACCGCCATAGTCAACAATATCGGTGGCATTCCGGTGATCGACGAGTGCGTCGAGTACTACATGCTCAACGAACCGACATTGAGCGAGTTCATCGATTTGCAACGCATGAATCGCGCCGGAAAGAGCGAGCGCGACGCGGCGCTTGCGAAGGTCCGCTCCGCCCTCAGCCGGCTTGCCGCGTCGACGCCTCGTTACAAATGCACCGAGTGCGGCTTTTCAAGCCAACGCCTGTTGTGGCAATGTCCCAGTTGCAAGAACTGGGAAACCCAGCGCCCATTCACGCGGGTGCAGTTCGATTCGCTGCTGCAGCGGAGCGTCGCAGCGCGGTAGGGCGCCGTCTGCGGGAGTTGGTCCCGCCGGAATCGCGTTATTTCCCCTCAAACACCAGACATTTGCCTGCGGCACGCGACCGCGTCACAAACTAACCTCCTCGATCGAAATCGTCGTCAATCCTGTGCTTCGTGCAGGGCAACGACGGCCGCAGATGAACGATTCAATCATCAGGAGCAGAGTATGAAAACAATCAGGTATTGCCTGCCGCTTTTTGCCTTCCTTCTGGCAGGTTCGGTACTTGCCGGCCCGGTCGACGTCAATACGGCGGATGCAGAAACACTGTCGGCGGAGTTGCAGGGAATCGGCATGTCCAAGGCCATAGCGATCGTTGAGTACCGGGAGGCGCACGGGCCATTCAAAAGTCCGGATGACCTGATCCTGGTCAAGGGGATCGGCGAGCGCACAATCGAGCTCAACCGCGAGAACATTCTCGTGCAGCCACAAGGCGATCCCGACTAACTCATTCGTTGCGCTGTTTACCTGTTCTGTGCCGGGTCCCCGGCACAGACTTTCAGGCCGTACCGTCCGCTGCGGCCGTTCCGCAATCGCCCTCCCGCGTTCGAATCAGATTGCGTATCATCCGGGTAATTCAAATATCGGGAGATTCCAGTTGGTTCAACGTATTCGATCTGCCGTTTTCCCCGTAGCCGGGCGCGGCACCCGCTTTCTGCCGGCAACGAAGGCCAGTCCCAAGGAAATGCTTCCAGTCGTCGACAAGCCACTGATCCAGTATGCCGTCGAGGAGGCGATCGCGGCGGGCGCAACCAAACTGGTGTTCGTGACGGGGAGTTCCAAGCGGGCGATCGAGGATCACTTTGACTCCGATCCGGAACTGGAAAAAGCGCTCGCGGGGCGGGGCAAGGAAGGCCTGCTGCAGTCTATCCAGGGCATCGTGCCCCCGGGCGTGTCCTGCATTTACATTCGCCAAGGCGAACCGTTAGGGCTTGGGCATGCCGTTCTCTGTGCGCGTCCTGCTGTCGGGGATGAGCCGTTCTTCGTGCACCTTGCCGACGACCTGATCGCCGGGAATCCGTCCTGCCTTTCCCAGATGTCAGAGGAATACCAGCGTCATGGCGGCAGCGTCATCGCCGTGGAGACCGTGCCCGAAGAGGACACGTCCAGCTACGGCATCGTCGCGGTGGAAAGCGACTCGACGGGGGCGCAGAAGATCACAAAGATCGTCGAGAAGCCGAAACCCGCCGATGCGCCGTCGAACCTGGCGGTCGTGGGCCGTTACCTGTTGTCGTCGCGAGTCTTCGACAAGCTCGAGAGAACGACGCGCGGCGCAGGCGGCGAAATTCAACTGACGGATGCCATCGCCGACATGCTCGAGGAATCGCCGATCTACGCGTATGCTTTTCGCGGCGAGCGTTTCGATTGCGGCAATAAGCTCGGCTATCTCAAGGCGTCGGTCGCGTACGGCCTGGCGCACCCGGAGATCGGGACTGCATTCCGCGAGCACCTGCGGGGCGTGCTGAATTCCTAACTAACCACCAGGCGGCGCATCCAGTCGACGAGCACGGCAGGGAGGAGTTCGGGGCGCGGGAGCATCGCGTAGTGGCGCTCGCCGAACATTGCCGGCAGGTAATTGGCGGCCTGACGGTCGATGGTCAGGCAAAACGGCGAGATGCCCTGCAGTTTCGATTCATTGACCGCCTGGCGCATGTCCTCGACGCCATAGCGGCCGTCGTAATGGTCGACGTCGTTCGGTTTGCCGTCCGACAGCAACAGCAGGAGCCTGTGTTCCGCACTCTGGTGCATCAGGAGGGTGTTCATGTGCCGGAGAGCGGCACCGGCGCGCGTATAGCGCTCTGGTTCGAGTGCTGCGATGCGAAGCGCCACATCATTGTCGTAACGCTCGTCGAAGCGCTTGATTTCGCGGGCAGTGACGCCGTGCGGTCCCTCGCCGGAGAACGCGTAGACGGAATAGGGTTCCGCCATGCCTTCGAGCGCAATGCAGACCAGCAGCAGGGCTTCCCGTTCCACATCGATGACTCGCCTGTTTGACGAAACCCATCCATCAGTGGACCCGCTCACGTCGATCAGGAGTGTGATTGCCATGTTTCGCCGGGCGGCGCGGCGTGCCTCGTAAAGCCCGTCGGCCATCGGCAGGCCGGCGCGAAAATCGGCGTAGCAGTCGATGCAGGCCTCGAGATCCATCTCATCGCCCTCGAGTTGCTTGCGCAGGCGTACCCGCTGCGCGCGCAACATTTCGAATTTCCTGCGAATTGCCGCAAGCATTGCGTGGTGTTCCACGAGAGTTTCGTCCACCCAGTGCTGAGGTCCCAGCCTGGCGTGCATCGTCGTCACGGTCGCAGCGGCTTCGCGATACGCATTGATGCGAAAATCCCACTCCGGGTAACTGAAACGCGACTCGCCTTCGGCCGCGGTGCCGCCGTCCGCAAGAGACCGCGCTTCCGGCGGATCGTCTGAAAGGAAAACCTCCTTCGGCCGGCCAGGCGTCGACACCAGCCTGGCTTCGGGCAGCTCCGATATCGAATCCGCGAACTCTTCGGCGGCGGTCTGGTCGTCGCGGTCGGTCGGGCGCTGTGCCCCCATCGGGTCCTCGACGTGCTGTTCCGGCTGGGCCGACTGGATCATCCAGGCGCCGGGATCCTTATCGTCCTCATCCTCAGCGGCCTCACGGACGTCCGGGCGTCGCACGAGCCAGGCCCCGCGAGGCCTTTCCTCTTTCTCGGCGGTATCCCGGAGGTCACCGGCAGCCGCATGGAGCCTCGCGCGCGCGGACCGGGCGGGGCGCAGGTCACCGGTCCACAGATCCTTGAAAACGGGACTGGGGCCCGGGATACCCCGGGGCGCCAGGCGGGCTGCAAGGGCGATTGCGGTTTTAGCGGATTCTGCCGGAAAGAGCGTCACGGGAAGCTCGTTGCAAGGATTTGCGCAGTCGCTTTCGAGGATGCGGCGCACGAGTGTTTCCAGCGGCCGGCGCGGCGGCGGAAAATCCTGCGGGGCGGGTCGATCGGCCAGAGCCGCGCGGCGTAGCGCGTTGATCGGGTCCCGGAGCCCGCACAGCAAGTGAGAGAGGGCATGATCGGCGGCGTTCGCCTCGAGTATCAGAAAGAGGTCGCGCTCGAGCGGCGCCAGGCGTTCGAGGGGGAAGTGTCCGCTGCCGCGCCGGGCGCGCGCCGCCTGCTGTAGCGCCATCGTGCGGTAATGCGCCAGCGCGCTCATGCCGGAGTTGTCCATGCACGATGGCAGCCAGATGCTCTCGCCATCGGTCGCAGGAATCGGCTGCCGAGCCCGCGGGCTGTCGTGGCGGCCGAATATCCTGGATAACAGGGTGACCGGTGCCGACGGTTGCGCCACCCGAATCGGGTAACCGTCGCCGAAGACAGCCGTGATGAGTATGTCGAGGCGCCGGGAAATATCCGCGAGGAAAAGCCTCGG
>Ga0299914_10003581_pt1 | contig 11016 bp, 5 predicted proteins | sample RVTome_10_FD_201361 | JGI IMG/M metagenome (GOLD analysis project Ga0299914, IMG submission 201361) | Soil microbial communities from uranium-contaminated site in the Upper Colorado River Basin, Wyoming, United States - RVT153D57 (version 2) ... | reverse complement strand
CTCTTCCCTCTTCCATGTACCACTCTTCCATCCCAACAGGCCGTCTTGTTTCAGCGGCCTGCGGGGTCGGTCAGCTCGTCGTACGCCACGCCCAGCACGAACCCGAGGGTGAGACGCGGCGGCGACGAGTGGTAGCCCTCGAATCCCGGCAGCGCCTCCAGCCGGGCGATCTCCTCCTTCGACCGGCCGGCCGCGATCCCCTTGCGGGCGTGGGCCAGCACGGCGTCCAGGTAGTCGCGCATCCGCTGCAGCGCCTTGCGGTCGTGGACCACCGGCAGGCCTGGCTTCGCGTGACCCGCGATGAACGTGGTCGAGGCGGGAAGCGCCGTCGTCACGGTCTCCAGCACGGTGATCCAGTTCCGGATGGACGCGCCCGACGGGCGATCGATGAAGGGATGCATCTCGTGGAACAGCAGATCGCCCATGTGCGCGACCTCCGCGCGCTGGAAGACGATCACCGAATCGCCGCCGGTGTGCGCCGGCCCGTGATGGCGCGCTTCCACGTGCTCGTCGCCGACGTCCTCTCCCCAGGTCTTGTCGAACGTGGCGTCCGCGGTGACCGGCGCCGGGCTTCCCGGCTGTGCGGCGCCCTTCTGGAGCTCCGGCACGCGCGCGTGCGCGACGATCCGCTTCGTCCGCGGCCGGAAGACGCCGTTGCCGGCCGTGTGGTCGCCGTGATGGTGGGTGTTGAAGAGCAGGTCCACCCCGCGCGCCGACTTCTCCCCGAGCCCGTCGAGGCAGATCTTCGCGGTGTCGGGAAACTGCGCGTCCACTACGACGACGGCGCCGGGGTTCACGAGCCACCCGATCGTGCCGCCCTTGCCGCTGAAGTAGCCGACGTTGCGGCGGATGGACTCGAACCGCGCGGCCGGGGCCTGCCACGCGTGGAGGCGGGCGAGCGGGATGGATCCCAGCGCGGCTGACGAGATCACGATGAACTGGCGGCGGGTCACGGACATCGATGCCTCCTCTGGTTGGCGGTAAGTGTAGTGTGAATCGGGGAAGCAGTGCACGGCCCGTGGTCCGTGTGAACCCTGAACCTTGAACCCTGAACCGTATGGCACTGCGTAAGGTGTAGAGTGAATCATGCGCAGTACGCCCCCGTTCCGCTCCTTCCGGCCTTCTCTGCTCCTTCCGCTCATCCTGGCGCTCGTCCCGGGCATCGTCCACGGCCAGGCGGCCCCGAGGCCGGAGCGGCCGGCGTTCGCGCCCGGCGACCGCATTCCGTTCGACCAGGCCGTCACGATGGAGACGCTGCCCAACGGGTTGCGTTACTACATCCGGCAGAACGATCGCCCCGACAATCGCGTGCTGCTCCGGCTCGTGGTGAAGGCCGGGTCGGTGGACGAGACCGACGCGCAGCAGGGCCTGGCGCACTTCCTCGAGCACATGGCGTTCAACGGGACGAAGCGGTTCGCGCCGGGCGAACTGATCGCGGCGCTGGAGGCGACCGGCGCGCGCATGGGCCCGCACGTCAACGCCTACACGTCGTTCGACGAGACCGTCTACATGTTCCAGCTCCCGACCGATCGCGAGGGCGTGGTCGAGAAGGGGATGCAGGCGCTCGCGGACTTCGCCGGGGGGATGACGCTCGACCCCGCCGAGATCGACAAGGAACGCGGCGTCGTGATCGAGGAGTGGCGCGGCGGCCTGGGGGCCGGCTCCCGGCTGCGGGACCAGCAGATCCCGGTGCTCTACCACGACTCGAAGTACGCCGAGCGGCTGCCGATCGGCAAGCCCGAGGTGCTCGAGCGGTTCACGCCGGCGGAGCTGCGGGCGTTCTACGAGAAGTGGTACCGGCCGGATCGCCTGGCGGTCGTCGTGGTCGGCGACATCGAGCCGGCGGAGATGGCGGCGCTCATCACGCGCGAGTTCGGCGCGCTGCCGGCGCCGGCGGGGCCTGCGCCGGAGCGCGACTACCCGGTGCCGCTCGGCATGGGCCTGCTCGTCAGTGTCGCCACCGACCCGGAGGCGACGCAGTCGTCCGTGTCGATCGTGCGGAAGCGCCGGGCCGAGCGGTTCGAGACGGTCGCCGACTACCGTGACACGCTCGTCCGCAACCTCGTGTCACAGATGATCAACGAGCGCTTCGGCGAGATCGCGCGGAAGCCGGAGGCGCCGTTCCTGGGCGCCGGCGCGTACGGCGGAAGCCTCTCGCCCGGCGTGCGCACCTTCACGCTCGCCGCGAGCGTGGAGGACGGGAAGATCGCGGAGGGCGTGACGGCGCTGGCGATCGAGACGAACCGCGTGCGCCGGCACGGGTTCGGGGCGGCCGAGCTCGAGCGCGCGCGGAAGTGGCTCCTCGCCAGCTTCGAACGCGCCTGGAACGAGCGCGACAAGACCGAGAGCGGCGCGTACGTGCAGGAGTACGTGAACCATTTCCTGCTCGACGAGCCGAGCCCCGGAATCGAGCACGAATACCGGCTCGCCCGCCAGGTGGTGCCGGAGATGTCGGCCGCCGAGGTGTCGAAGGCGGCCACCGCGGTGTTCGACGGCGGGAGCCGCGTGGTGCTGGCGGTCGCGCCCGAGAAGCCCGGCCTCGAGGCGCCGGCCGACACCGCGCTGCGGGCCGCGATCGAGAAGGCCGATGCCGTCGCGGTCGCGCCCTGGGCCGATACGACCGACGCAACCGAGCTGATGGAGGAGGTGCCGGATCCGGGCGCCATCGCCGGGCGCCGCGAGATCCCCGAGCTCGGCGTCACCGTGATCCGGTTCCGCAACGGGGTCGAGGCCTGGCTGAAGCCGACCGACTTCAAGAACGATCAGATTCTCTTGTCGCTCGTCGCCGCCGGCGGCAGCTCGCTTGCGCCTCCCGAGCGCTTCGTGGAGGCCCAGCTGGCCACCGCGTACGCCGGACTGTCCGGCGCCGGCGGCCATCGCGCCGTGGACCTCGAGAAGCTCCTGGCCGGCAGGCTCGCGTTCGCCAACGCGTCCATCGGCCTCTCGTCGCACGGCATCTCGGGATCCAGCTCGCCCGAGCACCTCGAGACGGCGCTGCAGCTGCTGCACCTGCGGTTCACCGAGCCGGGCGACGATCCGGAAGCCTTCGCCCTGCTGACGCGGCAGCTCGAGGCGGCGGTCGCCAACCGCGAGCGGAACCCGTCGAACGTGTTCAGCGACCGGATCGCGGAGGTCAACACGATGGGCCACTACACGACACGGCCGCTCTCGTCCGAGCGGGTCGCGTCGCTCGACCGCGCGGCGATGGTCTCGATCTACCGCGAACGCTTCTCGAACGCCGCCGACTTCACGTTCTTCATGGTGGGCGCCTTCGGGCTGGAGGGGGCGATCCCGCTCGTGTCGCGGTACGTCGGGTCGCTGCCGTCGGGCGGCGGGCCCCCGAGCACGTTCAAGGACGTGGGCCTGCGGTTCCCGCCGGCGGTCGAGCGCGCGACGGTCGTGAAGGGCAAGGAGCCGAGAGCGCAGACGGTGGTGAGCTACTATGCGGAGCCGCCGCTCGACGAACACGAGCAGACTCGCGCCGAGGCCGCGGCCGACGTGCTCGAGATCGGGCTGCGGGACCTGCTGCGCGAGGAGCTGGGGGAGACCTACGGCGTGTCGGTCGGCCGGTCGCAGCCGCTCCCGCAGCGCGGCACCGGGTGGATCTCGGTGAGCTTCACCGCCGCGCCCGAGAACGTGGACGGCATGATCGGCCGCGTGCAGAAGGAAATCGAGCGCCTGCAGCGCGACGGGCCGTCGGCGGACCTCACGAGCCGGGCGCGCGAGAGCGCCCGCCGCGCGCACGAAACGGAGCTGCGCGAGAACGGCTACTGGCTGGGGCGCCTGCAGTCGTCTCACCTGCTCGGCCGCGATCCGCTGCTCATCCTGTCGCGGCTCGACCGCATCGAGTCGATCACGCCGCCGGCGCTGCACGAGGCGTTCAGGAAGTACTTCCCGAAGGATCGGTACACCGTGATCACGTTGATGCCGGAGCCGGCGGACCCGGCACGGTGAACGGCGGGCGTGAGGAGAGGCCGTTCAGGGCGGGCGGTTCCGTAACGATGGGAGGAGTGACATCATGGAGCGGGTTGTCACGACCGGACTGCTGCTGGCGATCGTGGCCGTGGCCTCCGCGCAGGAGAGACGCCCCCCGATAATCGATGTGCACCTGCACGCGTCCAGCCTGGGCGAGTTCGAGCCGTTCGCGGGCTCGCCTCCCATCCCCCACTGTGTGCCGATGACCGACTATCCGGTGCCAGAGAACATCCGGCGCTGGAGCGAGATCTTCCGGTCGCGCGATCTGCCGTGCCGGACGATCGTGTCACCCGCGACCGACGAGGACGTGATGCGACGGTCGCTCGAGATCATGACGCGGCGCAACATCTTCGCCGTGACGAGCGGCGGCCGCGTCGCCGCCTGGCAGACGGCCGCGCCGGATCGGATCATGCCGAGCCTCTCGCTGGGAATGAGGCCCGGCGCGCCGTCGCCTGCCGAGGCGATGCGCCTGTTCCGGGAGGGCCGCTTCGCGGCATTGGGCGAGGTCGCGGTCCAGTACGCCGGGATGGCGCCGGATGACCCGTGGCTCGAGCCGTACTGGGCGATGGCCGCGAAGCAGGACATCCCGGTCGGCATCCATATCGGGACCGGCGCGGTCGGCACCCCCTACCTCTTCGCCGAGCGCTACCGCGCGAGGCTGCACAGCCCGCTCGCCCTGGAGGACGTGCTGGTCCGCCATCCGGATCTGCGTGTCTACATCATGCACGCGGCGTGGCCGATGCTCGACGATCTGCTGGCGGTGCTGTGGACGCACCCGCAGGTCTACGTGGAGGTCGGCGCCATCGATTGGGCGCTGCCGCGGGTGGAGTTCCACCGCTACCTGCGGCGGATCGTGGAAGCGGGGTTCGGCAAGCGCGTGATGTTCGGCTCGGACCAGATGATCTGGCCCGACGCCATCGAGATCGCCATCGAGAGCATCGAGTCCGCCGGTTTCCTGACGGCGGAGCTGAAGCGCGACATCTTCTTCGACAACGCCGCGCGCTTTCTGCGCCTCTCCCCCGAGCGGATCGCGACGATGCGGGAGGCCGCCCGGCGCTGAGGCGCCGTGCGCGTAGGCGCCGGATGTGCGGCGCGGGTGGGACCGGCATCCGGATCAGGCGTGCGCGGCCGGAGGATGCCGGCGCGCTCACCGACCTGGCGATCCGGGCCAAGGCCCACTGGGGCTATCCCGACGCGTGGCTCAGGCAGTGGCGCGGCGACCTCACGCTGACACCGGCGTACCTCGCGGCGCGCCAGGCGTTCGTGGCCGCGGACGCCGAGGCGCCGGTTGGCGTGTGCGTGGTCGAGATCGCCGTGCGCGTAGGTCTCGCCCGACCGGCACGGGCAGGGCGTCGCGCGCGCGCTCGTACGCCGGGCGCTCGAGGGCGCCGTGAAGGCGGGTGTCAGACGCGTCGAGGTGCGCTCCGACCCTCACGCCGCGGCGTTCTACCGCCGGCTCGGGGCGCGACAGGTCGGGGACGTTCCGGCGCCGATGCCGGGCGCCCCGGATCGGACCCTGCCGCTCCTGGAATTCAGCATCCCCTGACGGTCGACGCCGCCGCGCGACGACCTGGTTGTGCGCACTGATGCTGTCGGGCGTAGAATGACCCCGTCCCAGGAAGGAGGCGCTCCCATGCAGGTGTTCCGGCGATCGGTGCTCACGGCCTGTGTCCTGTTCCCGATGTCGTGGCTCGCCCCGCCCCTGGCGGCGCAGAGCCCCGAGGCGGCGAACGCGTCCACCTCCAGCGCGAGCGCGAGAACGTGGCTCGAGAACCGAACGGAGATCGAGGAGTACCTCCGCACGGCGGAGGTCGTGAAGCTGGCGGACATCGGCACGGGCGTCACCAACCCCAAACGCGGGGACCTGGCGCCGGGCGGCCCCGTGGCCGCCATGGCGTGGAAGCCGATCCGCCCCGGCCGGTACAACGGGTACTGGGAGAGCTACAAGTCGGAGATCGCGGCCTACGAGCTGGACAAGCTGCTCGAGCTGAACATGGTGCCCCCGACGGTCGAGCGCCGGCTGAAGGGCGACCTGGGAGCCGCGGTCATGTGGGCGGCGCCCACGAAGAGCTTCGGGGAACTCGGCGGGCCGCCGACGGCGCCGCCGGATCATTTCGAGTCCTGGAACCGCCAGATCATCCGCGCGAAGATGTTCGACAACCTCATTCACAACAAGGATCCGAACCTCGGGAACTGGCTGGTCGATCCCGCCTGGAATCTCATCCTCATCGACCACACGCGCGCGTTCACGACCGGCCGCACCATCGTGCACAAGATGACGCGCATCGACGCCGACCTCTGGGATCGCATGAAGGCGCTCACCGAGGAGAGCCTGACCGCCGCAATCGGCAAGTGGCTCAGCCGGGGCGAGATCCGGTCCGTCATCCAGCGGCGCGACCGCCTGCAGGAGATCATCGACAAGATGGTCGCGGAGACGAGCGCGGCGGCGGTGTTCGTGCGGGAGTGATTCGAGTCGTTGTGAGTCGTGAGTTCTGAGTCTCGAGTTCTGAGTTTCAGTCCCGAATCACGGGTCCGAACTCACAACTCAGAACTCACAAACCCAAAACTCACGACTCAAGACTACATCGCGCTCAGTCCGCGCGAAGCGCCCGGACCGGATCGGTCGTGGCGGCGCCGTACGCCGGCACGAGGTTGGCCGCGAGCGCCACGATCAGCAGCAGGCCGGCGGCCACGCCGTAGGCGATCGGATCGAACCCGCTGACGCCGTAGAGCAGCGACTCGAGCAGGCGCCCGGCGCCCGCGGCGGCGACCGATCCGAGCGCGATCCCGGCCAGCGCCAGGCGGCCGCCCTCGCCGAGCATCATCCGCAGCACCTGCCCGCGTTCGGCGCCGAGCGCCATGCGGATCCCCACCTCCCGCGTCCGGCGGCCGACCGCGTGGGAGATGACGCCGTAGAGCCCGACGGCCGCCAGGAGCAGCGCCAGCCCCCCGAACGCGCCGAGCACCAGGGCGCCGATCCTCGTCGGCGCCACCGTCGCCGCGGCCACCTGCGCCGCCGGCAGGTCCTCCGTGAAGATCACGTCGGGCTCGAGCCTCCAGATCGCGTCGCGCAGCATCGGCAGGGCGGTGTCGGCCGGCGTGGCGGTCCGCACGACGAGGCCGACGGAGCGCGACGGACCGGCCGGCAGATGGAGGTACGGCCGGGGCGCCTCGCCGACGGAGCGCACCTTGTGATCGCGTGCCACGCCGATCACCTCGTACGGTTCCGAGGCGAAGCCGGCGGTGTGCAGCAGCTGGCCGACGGCGCGGTCTTCACCCCAGTACTGCCGCGCCATCGTCTGGTTCACGATCGCGACCCGCCGCTGCTGCCGCACGTCGTCCTCGCTGAACGCGCGGCCGTGGAGCACGGATATACCGACGGCGGAGAAGTAGTCGGCGCCGACGGTGACCGTATCCGTCAACGTGCCTTCCTGGTCCGGCGCGTGGTGCCCGGGCACGAGGATGCCGTCCATGTTGATGTCGGGGGCCAGCGGAAGCCGGGACGCCACGGCGACGGCCGTGACGCCCGGGAGCCCGCGAAGGGTCTCGATCGCCCGGTCGCGCAGCGCCGTGGCGCGCCCGATGTCGTAGCCGTTCATCTGGAGGTTGAACGAGAGCGAGGACACGGGCGTCGGATCGAAGCCGACGCTCGTGCCGCGGGCGGTCAGCAGGCCGCGCACGAGCAGGGCGCCCGCGACCAGGAGCACGAGCGACAAGGCGAGCTGCGAGACGACGAGCGCGTTGCGCAGCGTGAGGCGGCGGCGGCCGTCGCCCTCGGCGGAGTCCTTCAGCGCCGGGACCAGCGCCGGCCTCGAGGCCGACCAGGCCGGCGCCAGGCCCGAGAGGATGGCCGTCAGCGCCGAGGCGATCAACGCGAAGGCGAGCACCGTCGCGTCGATCGAGAAGTCGAACTGGACGGGAATCGGGAACACGCCGGTGCCGAAGCCCGACAGCGCCCGCCCGGCCCACCAGGCGATCAGGATTCCCGCGCCGCCGCCGAGCGCGGCGAGCACGACCCCTTCGCCCAGCAACTGCCGGATCAGCCGTGCACGGCTCGCGCCGAGCGCGGCCCGGACCGCCAGCTCCCGGCGCCGTGAGACGCCGCGCGCGAGCAGCATGCTCGCGACGTTCGCGCAGGCGATGAGCAGCACGAGCGCGACGGCCGCCATGAGCCCCGCGCCCGCCGCGCGCACGTAGCCGTCGAGCATCGGGTGGAAGCGGATGCCCGCCGCGGGCACGACGCTGGCGGCCGCGTCTTCGTTGGTGGCAGGATGGTCGGTCCTGAGGCGGGCATAGAGCGCGTTGATCTGCGCGCGGGCTTCTTCGATCGTGCGGCCCTCGGCGAGCCGTCCCTTGACGAACAGCCAGCGCGTGCCGCGGCGCTCGATGCGCGTCGCGCCGGGGTTGACGTCGGTCGTCATCTGCACGCCGGAGAACACGAGCCGATCGACCATGACGACCGGCACCCACAGTTCTGCCGGGATCCCCGGGATCGTGCCCGTGAACCCGCGGGGCGCGACGCCGACCACGGTATAGGTCGCCCCGGAGATCTCGAGCGCGGCGCCGGCGATGTCGGGACGGCTGCCGAAGCGCTGCTGCCACAGCGCGTGACTGATCACCGCGACTGATGCCGGCCCGGGCGCGATGTTCTCGTCGCCGCTGAAGCTGCGGCCGTTCAGGAGAGGAATGCCGAGGACGTCGAAGTAGTTGGGCGTGACGGCTTCCGCGGTGACGAGGGCGGGCCGGCCGCCGGTCGACAGGATGCCGCGGACGTAGCCGCTGGCGGCCACGCCGGAGAGCGCGTCCACGGTGGACCGGATGTCGAGGTAGTCGGGATACGAGGTCGTGAGCTGCGGGAAGTCCTCGTTGAGCCCGGTGTAGATCTCCACGAGCCGCTCCGGCTCGGCGACGGGGCCCTTCTGCAGGAGGACCGCGTTCACGACGGAGAAGAGCGTCGTGTTCAGCCCGATGCCGAGAGCCAGGGAGGCCACCGCGGCCGCGGCGAACCCGGGGTGGCGGACGAGCTGTCGTCCGCCGAATCGGATGTCGCGAAGGAATGTCATGTGAACGGGTCCTGCGGGCTCAGACGGGCCCAGCGGTGAATACGGAGGCCGGGGTTGATTGGTTCGTGCATTACCATTTCCCTGGATGCCCGAGCACTCGCTTCTCGCCGACCTCGTCCTGACCTACGCCGTCGCGCTGCTGTTCGTGGTCGTCCTCGCCCGCGCCAGGGTCCCCTCCGTCGTGGCCTTCATGCTCGCAGGCGTCGTGGCCGGGCCCGACGCCGCCGGCATCATCAGCACGCCCGAAGAAGTCGAGATGCTGGCCGAAATCGGCATCGTTCTCCTCCTCTTCACGGTGGGGCTGGACTTCTCGCTGGCGGCGATGAAGCAGATCTGGCGGACGATCCTCGCGGCCGGCACGCTGCAGATCGTCGGCACGGCGGGGCTGGTCGGGGCGGCGCTGTACGCCGCCGGCGGCGTGTCGGTGCGGCTCGCCGTCTTCGTCGGCCTCTTCGTCGCGCTGTCGAGCACGGCCATCGTGCTCAAGGGGCTGGCCGAACGCAACGAGCTGTCGTCGCCGCACGGGCGGCTGAGCGTCGGGATCCTCCTGCTGCAGGACCTCGCGATCGTGGTGCTGCTCCTGCTCGTGCCGATCCTTTCCGGGCAGACGCCGCTGACGGCCGTGCCCGCGGCGCTCGGCCGCGCGCTGCTGGCCATCGCGGCCGTGGCCGGCGGAAGCCGCCTCGTGCTGCCGGCGCTGCTGCGGTTCGTGACGGCCAGCCGCCGGCGTGAGGCCTTCCCCCTCGCCATCCTCGTCGCGAGCGTCGGCACCGCGTGGCTGTCGTCGCTGCTCGGCCTCTCGATGGCCGTCGGCGCGTTTCTCGCCGGCCTGATGCTCGCCGAGAGCGAGTTCAGCCACCAGGCGTACGCGGAAGTGAGGCCCGTGCGGGACGTGCTGTCGGGACTGTTCTTCATCTCGCTGGGTATGCTGATCGACATTCCGAGCGTGCTCGCGCACCTGCCGCTCGTCCTGGGCGTGGCGGCCGCCATCATCGTCGGCAAGGCGCTCGTCGCGACCGGCGCGCTCATGGGATCGATGAACCCGGTGCGGGTGGCGATTGCGTCGGGCATCGGCCTGGCCCAGGTCGGCGAGTTCTCGTTCATCCTCGGCCGGGCCGGCCTCGACGCCGGCCTGCTCCCCGCCGACATGTGGCAGACCATGCTCGGCGCCAGCATCGCGACGATGGTGGCGACGCCGTCGCTGCTGGCGGCGGCGCCAGCCATCGCGTCGTGGTTCCGGATGGGCGAGCGATCGCAGGGGCTTCCGGGGGGCGGCATCCCGGCGCTCTCCGCTCACGTGATCGTCCTCGGGTTCGGCGTGGGCGGGCGGCTGGTCGCCCGTGCGCTGCGCGATCTCGGCGTGCCGTACCTGATTCTGGAGCTGAACGGGGCGACGGTACAGAAGGCCAGGGCGGCGGGGGAACGGATCTTCTACGGCGACGCGACGAGCCCGGAGAGCCTGCACGCCGCCGGCGTCGCGCGCGCGGTCGCCGTCGTCTGCCTCCTGAGCGATCCGGACGCGGCCGAGCGGATGGTCAAGACCGTCCGTCAGATCTCGCGCACGATCCCGATCGTCGTCCGGACGCGCTACCGGCTGGAGGCGGAGCGGCTGCAGTCGCTGGGAGCGACCGTGGCGGTGGCGGAGGAACTCGAAGCGTCGCTGGAAGTGGTCGCGCAGATGCTGGCGCGGCTGCAGGTCGCCGGGAACCTGATCGAGACGCTGCTCGACGTGTTCAGGCGGGAGTCCGTCTCGCTGCGGCGCGTGCACGCCCCGAGGCCGCTGCTGCACTCGCTGCCCGACGTGCTCCAGCAGATGCCGGTGTCCACGCACCTGGTGCTGCCGGAGCACTGGGGGGCCGGGCGGACGATCGCGGAGGTGAACCTGCGCGCGCACTCGGGCGCGTCGATTCTGGCGATTCAGCGTGGCGAGCAGTACCGGACGGCCCTGTCCTCCGAGGACGTCATCGACGCGGGGGAC
>Ga0299914_10003580_pt1 | contig 11017 bp, 11 predicted proteins | sample RVTome_10_FD_201361 | JGI IMG/M metagenome (GOLD analysis project Ga0299914, IMG submission 201361) | Soil microbial communities from uranium-contaminated site in the Upper Colorado River Basin, Wyoming, United States - RVT153D57 (version 2) ... | reverse complement strand
CAGCGCCAGCGCGAGGGGCGCCGACCGCGAGCCGGGGGCGAGGCAGGCGTCGGTGACCCCGTGACGGGTCCACTCGTCGACGAGGGTCCGGGCGAACGCGGTGGTGGCGTCACGGCTCATGCGAAGATCGCTCCGTGCGGGTGGTGTTGGTTCCGGGGTTCACGCAGCGCGCGTCGTCGTGGGATTCGGTGACGTCGTGGTCGCCGCTCGCGCTCGACGCCGACCTGCGCCCGCTGGACGTGCCCGACGGACTCGACTTCGCGGGCACCGCCTCGCGGCTCGGTGACGAAGGAGGGCGGGCGGTCTACGTGGGCTACTCGATGGGCGGGCGGCTTTGCCTCCAGCTCGCACTCGACCGTCCCGAGCTCGTGGAACGGCTGGTGCTGGTGAGCGCATCGCCCGGGATCGCCGACCCGTCGGAGGCCGCCGAGCGACGCGCCGCCGACGAGGAGCTGGCTGCCGGGATCGAGCGCGACGGCGTCGACGCGTTCCTCGACCGCTGGCTCGCGCAGCCGATGTTCGCGTCCGTCCCGCGCGAGCACACCGACCTCGACGCGCGCCGCACCAACCCGGTCGAGCGCCTCACGCACCAGCTGCGTGCGCTCGGCCAGGGCGCGCAGCCGTCGAACTGGGAGCGGCTCGGGGACCTGCAGGTGCCGTGCGCGCTGTTCGTGGGCTCCCGCGACACCAAGTACGTCGCGATCGCGGAGCAGATGGCCGAGCCGTTGCGCGCGAACATGCGCGTGCTGTCGGAACGCGGCCACGCGTGTCACCTCGAGTCGCCCGGAGAGTTCGCGTCGCTGCTGCGTTCCTGGCTCGCGGGCTGACCGACCAGCAGGTCGGGCACGACGGCCCGCACCGACAGCCGGCCGTCGACCGGGACGAGCGGGTCGCGTGTGACGTCGGCCGGCAACGACGCCGCGGTGCCGAGCCCGCAGGCATGGGGCAGCTCGGGCAGCGCGGCGGCGAGCGCGAGCCCGGCGGCGATCCCGACCGACGTCTCCATCATCGAGGTCACGACCGCGGGCACGCCCGCCGCGTCGACCACGTCGAGTGCGGACCGCACCCCGCCGAGCGGCTGCTGCTTCACGACCACCACGTCGGCGGCGTCGAGCGCGCGCAGGCGGCGCGCGTCGTCGACGCTCCGCACGCACTCGTCGGCCGCCACCGGCACCGAGACGGCACGGCGGACCCGGGCCAGGTCGTCGAGCGACGCCACCGGTTGCTCCACCAGCTCGAGGTCGAACCGCGCGAGCCGTCCGATCATGTCGATCGCGGTGTCGACGTCCCACGCGCCGTTGGCGTCGACGCGCAGCGCGACCGCGGGCCCGACGGCGTCGCGCACCGCGCCGACGAGGGCGACGCCGGCCAGGTCGTGCACCTTCACCTTCACCGCCGGGTAGCCGCGGACGTCCTGCACGAGGAACGGCCCGTCGACGAGCGCGTTCACCGGAACCTCGCTCCGCACGGCCGGCGGGAACCCGATGGTGGCCGCCTCCTCGGCGGCGCGCCGGCACACCGCCGGGTCGCTCGGGTAGCCCGGCAACGGCGACCACTCGCCCCAGCCCGCGGGCCCCTCGAGGAGCACCACGGGCCGGTCGCCGATGGCGAACGGGTGCTCGGTCAGGAGAGGCACAGCCCCACGCTCACGAGGACGGCGAGCACGACCTCGATCTTCGAGGTGGCGACGAGCGCGGCCACGAGGCTCGGCGGGTCGGAGCGGGTGAGCATGGTGTGCACGGGTGGCCACGCCAGCGGGAGCGCGAGCAACCCCAGCAGAGCCCACGGTTGCGCGATCCCGATGATCACGACGGCGGCGAACGAGCCGGCGTAGCAGGCGACGAACAGGCGGCGCGTGGCCGCGGCGCCGACGCGCACCGCGAGCGTGCGCTTCCCCGCGATCCGGTCGGTCGGGATGTCGCGCAGGTTGTTGGCGAGCAGGATCGCGCAGGCGAGCAGCCCCACCACGAGCGAACCCCACCACGCGGCGGCGGGGACGCGCTCGAGCTGCACGTAGGCCGACCCCACGGTGGCGACGAACCCGAAGAACACGAGCACGAGCACCTCGCCGAGGCCGATGTATCCGAGCGGCACCGGGCCACCGGTGTAGAGCACCGCAGCCGCGATCGCGAGCACGCCGACCAGGAGCAGCCACGGGTCGACCACGAGCGACAGCACGCCGCCCACGACCGCGGCCACACCGAAGGAGATGGCGGCCGCGTTCCGCACCGCGTGCGCGCTCGCAGTGCCGGTCGCGGTGAGCCGAAGCGGGCCTTTCCGCTCGCGGTCGGTGCCGCGCACGCCGTCGGAGTAGTCGTTGGCGTAGTTCACACCCACCTGCAGCGCGAGCGCGACGACCATGGCCGCCACGAAGCGCCACCAGCGCACGCCGTCGGTGTCGGCGACCGCGGCGGAGGTGCCCACCAGCACCGGCGCGACCGCGGCGCCGAGCGTGCGCGGGCGCGCCCCCTGCACCCACTCGGACGGCGTCGTCATGCTGTGTCAGGGCCGCTTGGGGAACTGGGCGAAGTCGGGGGTGCGCTTCTCCAGGTACGCGCGCTTGCCCTCCTGCGCCTCCTCGCTCATGTAGTAGAGGAGCGTCGCGTCGCCCGCGAGCTGCTGGATGCCGGCGAGGCCGTCGTCGGCCGCATTGCACGACGCCTTGATCATGCGCAGCGCGAGCGGGCTGTGGCGCAACATGTCGCGGCACCAGCCGACGGTCTCCTCCTCGAGCGACTCGAGGGGGACCACCGTGTTCACGAGACCCATGTCGAGGGCCTGCTGCGCGTCGTACTGGCGGCACAGGAACCAGATCTCGCGCGTCTTCTTCTGGCCCACCGACCGCGCGAGGAGACCGCTGCCGTAGCCGCCGTCGAACGAGCCGACGCGCGGCCCCGTCTGCCCGAACCGCGCGTTGTCGGCCGCGATCGTCAGGTCGCACACCACGTGCAGCACATGGCCACCGCCGATGGCGTAGCCCGCCACCATCGCGACGACCGGCTTCGGGGTGCGGCGGATCTGGACCTGGAGGTCGAGCACGTTGAGCCGGCCGATGCCGTCGTCGCCGACGTAGCCGTCGTCACCCCGGATCCGCTGGTCGCCGCCCGAGCAGAACGCCTCGGGGCCTTCGCCGGTGAGCACGATCACGCCGATCGTGGCGTCGTCGCGCGCCCGGTTGAACGCGTCCTGGAGCTCGAAGAGGGTCTGGGGGCGGAAGGCGTTGCGGACCTCGGGCCGGGAGATCGTGATCTTCGCGATCCCCTCGGCGGTCTCGTAGCGGATGTCGCCGTAGCCGGCGTCGAGTGCCTGCCAGTCGGCACCCGGCCGGATGCTGCGTTCCATGGGCGTCTCCGACGGATGCGTTCGGGGAGCCGACGATGCGACCCACCGATGAGAACGGACGATGCGAGCTGACGATGGGAGCGATCACTCCCACGATGCGGCCAAGCTAGCGGCTGGCCGGCGGGCGCCGCCTACCGTTGCGCCATGCCGTCCGGGCCGGCGAGCCCCTGCAGGAGTGGTCGTGGGCGGTGCCGAAGGGCATCCCGCTGCGCCAGAAGCCGAACCACCTGGCGGTGCGCACCGAGGACCACCCGCTCGAGTACCTCGAGTTCCGCGGCCAGATCGCCGACGGCCAGTACGGCGCCGGCACCATGACGGTCTGGGACCACGGCACGTACGAGGCGGAGAAGCTGCGCGACGACGAGGTGATCGTCACGCTCCACGGCGAGCGGGTCGACGGCAAGTACGCGTTGTTCCGCACGCGCGGCGCCAGTGGATGATCCACCGGATGAGCCCGCCGCAGGACCCCACCAGCACGCCGATGCCGCGCGACCTGAAGCCGATGTACGCGGTCGGGGCGAAGGGCGTGCCGACCGACGACGACCACTGGTCGTTCGAGATGAAGTGGGACGGCATGCGCACGCTCGTCGCGGTCGAGGGCGGGCGCGTGCGGCTCACCAGCCGCCTCGGCAACGACGCGACCACGCGCTTCCCCGAGCTGCGCCCGCTCGGTGATGCGCTCGCGGGCACGGATGCCGTCCTCGACGGCGAAGTGGTCGCGCTCGACGAGCACGGCGTGCCGAGCTTCGAGGCGTTGCAGCCGCGCATGCAGGTCGGCTCCGCCTCCACGGCGCGCAAGCTGGCGGCGGAGCGCCCGGTGGTGTTGATGCTGTTCGACGTGCTGTGGCTCGACGGCCACTCCACCATCGAGCTGCCCTACCGCGAGCGGCGCGCGCTGCTCGAGCGCATGGCGCTCACCGGCCCCACGTGGCAGACGCCACCCGTGTCCACCGGCAACGGCGCCGCAGTGCTGGAGACCGCCACCGGGCTCGGGCTCGAGGGCGTCGTCGCCAAGCGCCTCGACAGCACCTACCAGCCGGGACGCCGCAGCGACGCCTGGCGCAAGGTCAAGCCCGCCGCGAGCCAGGAGCTCGTGGTCGGCGGGTGGCTGCCGGGCAAGGGACGGCTGGACGGCCGGCTCGGGTCCCTGATGGTCGGCTACCACGACGAGCCCGGCGGCACGCTGCACTACGCGGGCCGGGTCGGCTCGGGGCTCGACGACGCGAAGCGGGCGCGACTCGAGGCCCTGCTCGAGCCCCTCGCGCGCGACACGAGCCCGTTCGACCGCACGCCGAGGCTCCCCGCGCCGCGCTGGGTCGAGCCCGAGGTCGTGGTCGAGGTCGCGTTCCACCAGTGGACAGGCGCGGGGATCCTCCGGGCACCGCGCTACCGCGGCCTGCGCGACGACAAGCCGGCCGCCGAGGTGGTGCGCGAGGCCTAGACGTCGGGTCGACTCCGCTGCGGCGTCCCGCTCTCCGAGCACGCCTCCGCTTCGTCTCCTAGGGCGACGACCTGCCGCGCGCCGCGGCGGCGAGCGCGTCCGACACCTGCTGCGCCAACGCCTCGACGTCGACACCTCGGGTCGTGTCGACGACGACCACCTCGCCGACGCCGATCGGCCCGTGGGCATCGATGACGGCCTGCCCGTCGGGGAACCGGCGCAGCCACTCGATGTCCCAGTGCGCCGCGTGCCGCACCGCGGCGCGGTTGGTGATGCGTTGCACCAGCTCGTCGGGCGCGCAGGTGCAGTGCACCTCGACGATCGACGCGTCGAGCCCTTGGAGCTGGGGCACCGAGAACTCGGGCCGGAAGTTGGAGTCGAGCACGACCTGCGGGCAGCGCCGGGCGAGCGCCCACAGCACGTCCATCGCCGCCGCGCCGAACCGCCGCGACAGCGCCGCGTCGCCGGCCACCCCACCGAGCGCGCTGAACATCGTCTCCTTGATGTCGTCCTTGGCGATGAACGCGAACTCGAGGCGCGTCGCGAGCGGCACCGCCAGCGTGGTCTTCCCGCTCCCGGGCGGCCCGGACACGAGCACGACCTCCTGGCGCGCGGGGCGCGACGGCATCCGCGGACGCTATACGTTGCGCACGATGGACGACCTGGCCCGCGTCGACGCCACCGCCCAGGCCGAGGCGGTGCGCCGCGGCGACGTCGACGCGCGTGAGCTCGTCGAGCAGGCCATCGCGCGGGTCGAGGACCGCAACCCGGCGCTCAACGCGGTCATCCACGAGCGGTTCGACCGTGCCCGCGACGAGGCGCGGCGCGCGCCTGACGGCCCGTTCCGGGGCGTGCCCATCGTCGTGAAGGACCTCGACGGCCCGCTCGCCGGCGAGGCCTACCACCTGGGCAACCGGCTCATGCGCGACCTCGGGCACGTCGCTGACCACGACTCGTACCTGATCGCGCGCCTGCGCGCCGCGGGGTTCGTGGTGATCGGCAAGACCAACGCGCCCGAGCTCGGGCTGCTCCCGACCACCGAGCCGAGCGCGTACGGCCCGACCCGCAACCCGTGGGACCCCAACCGCTCACCGGGTGGGTCGAGCGGCGGGACCGCGGCCGCGGTCGCGTCGGGCATGGTCGCGCTCGGCCACGCGGGCGACGGCGGCGGCTCGATTCGCATCCCCGCGAGCATGTGCGGGCTGTTCGGGCTGAAGCCGACCCGCGGGCGGGTCTCGCTCGGGCCCGACGACGGCGAGGTGTGGTCGGGCCTGGTGGTGCGCCACGTGCTCACCCGCAGCGTGCGCGACAGCGCCGCGGTGCTGGACGTGCTCGCCGGTGCGATGCCGGGCGACCCGTCACCGGCGCCGCCGCCGAGCGCGCCGTTCGCCGACGCCGTGGGCCGCCGCCCCGGCCGCCTGCGGATCGGGGTGCGCACGACCGCACCGGCCGGCGTCGCGCCGGTCGACCCGGCGTGCGGCGGCGCCGTCGAACTGGTCGCCCGAGTGCTCGAGAACCAGGGGCACGTCGTCGAGCCCGCGGCGCCCGCGTCGCTCGACGAGGAGGAGCTGCTCGGCCAGTTCATGGTGATCGCAGCCACCGCGGTGGCACGCGACCTCGAGCGGATCGGGGCGGTCGCGGGCCGGGAGGTGGGCCCGGACGACGTCGAGCGCCTCACCTGGGCCTACGCCGAGATGGCCGCGGGGTACTCCGCGGCGCAGCACGCGGCGGCCGTCGACGGGATGCACGCCTGGACGCGGCGCACCGTCGAGTGGTGGACGCCGGTCGGGGGCGGCGAGGGCCACGACCTTCTCCTCACCCCCACCATGGCCGCGCTCCCGCCCGCCATCGGCGAGGTCGACGGCGACGGGCCCGACCCGTGGGCCACCCTGGCCGCCGCCACCCCCTTCGCCGCCTTCACCCTGCCCTTCAACGTGTCGGGCCAGCCTGCGGTCTCCGTCCCGGCCGCCGCGGTCGAGGGCCCCGGGGGGCGGCCACTGCCCGTGGGGATCCAGCTGGTGGGGGCGCCCGGGCGGGAGGACCTGCTCCTCTCCGTGGCCGCCGCCCTGGAGGCGGCGGGACCTTGGGTTGCGTCACCGCCCGGTGATGCGACTGATGTCACTCTACGTGACGCGGATCTCACGTAGCGAGTAACGTCCGCCTCACATGTCGGAGGAGGCGGGACGGCAGGGGTTGTCACGCGCGCGCTCGACGCGCGTGAGCTGGTGCTTCCTCGCGGCCGCGATCGCCGCCACCGCCCTGTCGTTGCTGAGCCCGTCGGAGGCAACGAGCTCGTTCCTGTTCGACGCCATCGCGCTCGCGGCCGCGGCCGCGGCGGTGGTCGCGATCATGCGCAACGAGCCGACGCGCCACCGTCAGGCGTGGCTGCTCATGGCCATCGGGATCACGCTCTCGGCCGCCGGCGACGTCGTCTACGACCTCGCCGTCCGCGGCTTCGGCGCCGACAGCGGTTACCCGTGGGCCGACATCTTCTACCTGCCCGCATATCCGTGCTTCGCGTTCGCGCTGTGGCGCCTCGGCGGTCGCCAGACGCGTGACACCGCGGTCGACAGCGCGATCGTCGCGCTCGCCGCGGCAGCGGTGATCTGGCAGTGGGTGGTCACACCGATCCTCACCGCGCCGGGGTCGGCGTCACTCGAGCGCCTCGTCACCGTGCTCTACCCGATCATGGATGTGCTGCTCGTCGTCGCCATCGTGCACGCGGTGTTCACTGTGCCGCGCTGGATGACGTCGGCCCGGCTCCTGTTCGTGGGCCTCGCGGTGATGCTCGTCGCCGACACCGTGTTCGCGCGCACGGTCGCCGACGGCACCTACGTCGACGGCGGCGCGCTCGACACGCTGTGGCCCGTCGCCTACGCGCTGCTTGCGGCTGCGATGCTCCACCCGTCGATGCGCGAGCTGTGGGGCGCGCGCGACGCCGGCCTCGTACGCACCGGCAGGGCGCGCATCATCGTGCTCGCCGGCGCGTTGTTCTCGGTCCCCGCGATCGTGGTCATCGACGGCGCCGAGAGCGACGAGGCGGTCGCACTCACCGCGATCGTCGCCGCGACCGCGGCGCTCGTCGCGTGGCGCATCGCCCGGTTGGTCACCGAGTCGAACGAGGCGCGGGTGGAGATCACCGAGAGCGAGGCGCGCTTCCGTGCCCTCGTGCAGCACTCCACCGACGCGGTCGTCGTGATCGACCGCGGCGGGGTGATCACCTACGCGACACCGTCGGTGCAGGGAATCCTCGGCTACCGGCCCCGCGAGATCGTCGGGCGCGAGGTGTCCGGCCTCATGGACCCGCGCGACGTCGAGGGCTCGGCCCGTGCGCTCGGGCGCCTGGTGTCGGAGCCGTACGTGACCGAGCGGCTCGAGGCGCGCGTCCGACACGCCGACGGGTCGTGGCGGTGGCTCGACGCCACGTGCACGAACCAGCTGGAGGAGCCGTCGGTGCGGGGCATCGTGGGCAACGTCCGCGACATCACCGAGCGCAAGCGGATGGACCAGGCCGGCGTCGGCGAGACCAAGGTGCTCGAGCTCGTGCTCCGGGGCGCACCGGTCACGGAGACCCTGCACCTGTTGCTCGAGACCGTGGAGGAGTACCTGGGCGACGCCTCCGCCATCGTCCGCCTCGTCGAACCCGACACCCGCACCCTCACGAGCATCGCGGCACCGACCCTGCCCCTCTCCTACCTGCGGGCGCTCGACGACATGCTCGACGGGTCGGTCGACTCCGCGCAGGACGCGCTCACGCTGGTGTCGGAGACGATCGTCGTCCCCGACATGAACGCGCCCGGGGCGGGCGCCGAGCTGCGCGAGCTCGCGCTCGCCTACGGCCTCCAGTCGTTCTGGGCGTTCCCGATCCGCGCGCGGGAGAGCGACGCGCCGCTCGGGTACCTCGGCGTGTACTCGCGGCGCATCCGCACACCGCGCTCGGCCGAGTTCGCCGTGCTCCTCCGAGCGCGTGATCTGGCGTCGCTCGCGCTCGACCGCGCCGCGCACACCGAACAGCTCGGCTTCCTCGCCCTCCACGACACGCTCACCGCGCTCCCCAACCGGGCGCTCGCGGTCGACCGGCTCGACAAGGCGCTCAAGTCGCTCCCCGACGAGGGTGCGATGGTCGGCGCGCTGTTCATCGACCTCGACCGCTTCAAGGTGGTGAACGACGGCCTCGGCCACGACACCGGCGACGAGCTGCTCGTCGCCGTCGGCCAGCGGCTGGCGCGCTCGGTCCGCCGCGAGGACACGGTGGCCCGCTTCGGGGGCGACGAGTTCGTGATCATCGCCGAGGACCTCAAGGACGAGCGCCAGGCCGTCGAGCTGGCCGAGCGGGCGCTCGAGGCGCTCGGCCGCCCGTTCGGGCTCGGCCGCGCCGAGGTGGTGGCGTCCGCGAGCATCGGGATCGCGCTCACCCACCGGTCCACCGACCGCGCCTCCGACCTCCTGCGCGACGCCGACGCCGCCATGTACCGCGCCAAGAGCCTCGGCGGTGGGCGCTACGAGCTGTTCGACCAGGACATGCACACGCAGGCCGTCACCCGGCTCCTCACCGAGCGCGCGCTCCGGCAGTCGCTCGAGCACGACGAGCTGCGCGTGCTGTTCCTGCCGCAGTTCGACCTCCGCACCGACGAGCGCGTGGCCATCGAGGCACTGCTGCGCTGGGCGCACCCTGTGCGGGGCCTGGTCGCGCCCGAGGACTTCATCGCGGTGGCCGAGGAGACCGGGCTCATCGTCCCCATCGGCGAATGGGTGCTCGACGAGGTGTGCCAGCGGGTCCAGCTCGAGCACCTGGAGGGTGCCGACGAGCGACCGCTGCCGGTCTCGGTCAACGTGTCGGCGCGCCAGCTGCTGCAGTCGGACTTCGTCGACCGCATCCGCCGTACGCTCACGTCGCGCGACCTCGAGCCGTCGGAGCTGTGCGTCGAGGTGGCGGAGCGCGTGCTGCTCGACGACCACGACCCCATTCGCGACGCGATCCACGGCCTCAAGGATCTCGGTGTGCGCCTCGCCATCGACGACTTCGGCACCGGGGGCTCGTCGCTCACGTACCTGCGGCGCTACCCGTTCGACGAGCTCAAGATCGACGGCACGTTCGTCGCCGGGCTCGGCCGCAGCGTCGCCGACGACGCGATCGTCGCGGCCACCATCGACATGGCGCACGCGCTCGGAATGGTCGTCGCTGCCGAGGGAATCGAGACCGAGGCCCAGCGCGTCCGGCTCGTCGACCTCGGCTGCGAACGTGGCCAGGGCTTCCACCTCGGGGGCCCGGAGACCGCCGACGCCCGCCACCTGCGACTCGTGCAGCGCCGGCCTGCCTGAGCGAGCGATCGCGACCCGGGTCTCCCACCGAGCAGCGAGCCGGGGCCGAGCGCCCCGGTGCGCAGCACCGAGAGCGGACCAGCGTGAGCGAGCGTCGCGACATACTGGTGGCCCGCCGAACGGTGCCGACGCGACAGGGAAGGAAACCTCATGGGCCTGATGGACAAGGTCAAGGAGACTGCGCAGAAGAGCGCGGACGCGGCCAAGGGCGCGGTGAGCGCGGGCCAGGAAAAGCTCGACGACATGAAGCTCGAGAAGCGCGTCAAGGAGCTCAAGGAAGAGCTCGGCGACCTGGTGTACGCGCAGAAGACGGGCAAGCCGGCCGACAACACCGAGGCCGAGATCGCGCGGCTCGTCGGCGAGATCACCGAAGCCGAGAAGGAGCTCGCGGAGAGCTGACCTCGGGCCGTCGACCCCGGCTGCGGGCGGCTCGCCCCCCATGCCCACCAGCCACTCGCCGCCGCCGGGCGCCCTCAGCACCAGACTGCGGTGCGGCCCGGCCGGAGCCGGCCGGCCAGCGCGAGGGAGAGCCCGAGCGACCGGCCCGCCCGCGCGCCGCCGACCTGCGCGGTGCGCAGCTCGATGTCGGCTTCGTGGACCTCGGGCATCGTCGAGGGGCCGACGAGCTGCGCCAGCAGGCTCTCCTGCGCGGCGTGCAAAGGCGTCGAGCGCGTACGCTCCGGTGGATCACCCGCATCACCCGGCCGGCGCACCGGGACGCACGGTGGTGCGGAACCGCACCAGCACCATGAGCGCGCCGAGCACGGCGTACACGAGCAGGCCGACGGCCGGCGCGGGACCCCACCAGTTGTCGAGGTCGGCCGCCCACCAGACCACCGCCGCCGCCACCCACGCGGGGCACACCAGCATCATCGTGAGCGGCGGGTTGCGGGTGACCAGGGCGGTGAGCCC
>Ga0299914_10003578_pt1 | contig 11019 bp, 7 predicted proteins | sample RVTome_10_FD_201361 | JGI IMG/M metagenome (GOLD analysis project Ga0299914, IMG submission 201361) | Soil microbial communities from uranium-contaminated site in the Upper Colorado River Basin, Wyoming, United States - RVT153D57 (version 2) ... | reverse complement strand
TCGTGATCGTCGTGGCCGTCGTAATCGTCATGCCGTCGAGCGTGCCGTGATCGTGAACGCAGTCACGCAGCCGGCTGGGGACGCTGCCCCGCACCCGCCCCGCGTGCCAGCATCACCGCCCCGAACGCGAGCGCCGCCGCCCCCAGCCCGAGCAGGTTCGGGTTCAGCAGGCCGAACCCGCGCCCGCCGGTCGTATAGGTCACCACCAGCAGCGTGACGACGCCCGCGGCAATCGACGCCAGCGCCTCCGGAGTCCCCGCGCGGCGCGTGTACAGGCCGCCGATGACCGGCACGAACAGGCTCACGCCGAGCAGCGAATAGAAAATCGCGAGCGCGTCGATCACCGTGGCGAGCAGCACCGCCAGCACGACGCCCGCCGCCCCGCCCGCGATCGCCGCCAGCCGCGCGACCAGCAGGATCCGGCGATCGTCGGCCTCCGGGTTCACGAACCGCTTGTAGAGGTCCTTCGACAGCGAGGTGGAGAGCATGAACAGGATCGCGTCGCACGTGCTGACTTCGGCCGAGAAGACCGCCGCGAGCCCGATCGCGCCGATGACGAGCGGCACTTCCTGCGCCAGCACCGTCGGCAGCACCAGGTCGCGGCTCTCCACCACCACGCCCGCCGCGTAGGCCGCCACACCGAAGAACACAGGGACGAACGCGAACAGCATCTGCGCCACGCCCTGGCTCGCGACGCCGACGCGGACGGTCCGTTCGCTCGAGGCGCCGTAGACCTTCTGGAGCAGGCCGGGCGAGATGATGAACGCGGGGGTCAGCAGCGCGACGAACGCCCAGCCGGAGCCCGCGCCCGAGGAATACATGACGTCCCAGTAGCCCTCGTGCGGCGGCGGCAGCGCCGCGATCCCCGCCCAGCCGCCGAGCGATCCGCTCAGGAGCGGGATCGCCACCAGCAGGCCGCCAATCAGGACGACGAGCTGGATCATGTTCACCCAGGCCGAGCTGAGCAGCCCGCCGGCCACGAAGTAGATGGTCATCAGCGCCGCGCCGATCGCGGCGCCGACCGGGCGCGGGATGTCCGCGACGACGCTGAGGACTGCCGCGCCCGCGATGAGCTGCGCCGCGAGAATCGCCAGCGTGCCCAGCCAGATGAGCGATGCGACGATGCCGCGGACAGCCGGCCCATACCGGAACTCCAGGTAGTCCCCCGCCGTGTAGAACCCGTGCGTCGTCGCCAGCCGCCAGATCTTCGGGCCGATCCAGAGGCCGAGGAACAGCGACCCGATTCCGGCGGCGCCGTTCCACCACCAGGCCGACAGCCCCTGCTCGTAGGCGAGGCCCGTGGCCCCCACGGTGGTGCCCGCCCCGATGTTCGACGCCAGAATCGTCGAGAAGAGCAGCGGCGCCGAAAGGCGGCGGCCGGCCACGAAGAAGTCGCCGCTGCCGCGCACGAAGCGCGACACCCACAGGCCCGCGGCCGTGAGCAGCACCGAGTACACGATCAGCAGGGCGATGTGAACGTTCATCGGCGGGAGGGTGGGTCAGGCAGATGCGACACGCCCGCTGAGACGGAAGCGGATCCGGTGGAAGGCGCCGAACCCAGGCACTTTACCATCTTCCATTTTCCATCTTCCATTTCATGGGCCGGCATGCTCCAGCGGCCCGTCAGAAGGTCGGCGGAGTGTTGATCCATACGAGCACGGCCTCGGTGTCGGACGGGTTGAACCAGCGGTGGCCCAGCGTGCTCTCGAACCAGAAGCTGTCGCCCTCGCGCAGGACGAAGCATTCCAGCTCGTCGAGCCAGACCTCGAGGGTCCCCGAGAGCATGAAGATGAACTCCTCCCCCTGATGCGAGTACGAGCCGTCGCTCCCGGCGAGCGGCGCCACCCGGAACAGCATCGACTGCAGCATCGTCGCGCCGGTGGACAGCAGCTCCATGCGCACGCCGGACTGGACCTCCAGGACGCGCCGCTCCGAGGGGCGCACGAGGCGCTCGCGCTTGCGCGGCGCCTCGAACAGCTCCATCACCGTCGTGCCGTAGGTCGAGGCGAGCCGCTGCAGCGTGGCCACTGAGGCGTTGGCCTGGGAACGCTCGATCGAGCTGAGGAAGCCGGCGGAGATCCCCGCCCGCTTCGACGCCTCGACGATGCCCATGCCGGTGCGCAGGCGGAGCCGCCGCAGCTTGGGCCCCAGCGGCCGCTGCTCGGAGCGCGGCCTGGAGGTGAGGGCGCTCCCCAGCTCGCGCTTGATGCCGGGGACGTTCAGGCGCTGCACCTCCCGGAGGTACTTGATGCGCTTGAGCACCGTCAGCAGCTCCGGGCTGTAGAGGCGGTAGCGTCCGTTGCTGCGGACGGGCGCGACGAGGCCGACCGACTCCCACAGCCGCAGCGTGGACGGGCTGACGCCGAGGATGCGCGCGGTCTGTCCGACGGTGAGAAACCCCAGGCCGCGGACGGCGGCGCTCCCCGACGGCGTCCGCGCGCGGGACGCGGCGCGCGTGCGCGAGGCCGATGGACGACGGGAACTGGCGGACACAGGCAACGTGAGCAGGTCGAAGCGTAATCGATGCGGCGAGGGTTTGACAAGGTTACAGGTTTCCTGTAACTACTGGCCCCTGCATGCCTGTCTCCGCTCCAGCCCGCGATCGCGTCCTCGCCGCCGTGGACGCCGCGGCCCCCGAGATCGTGGACTTCACGTCGGCGCTCATCCGCGTCCCGACGGTGAACCCGCCGGGCGAGGCGTACGAGGACTGCGCCCGGCTCATCGGCGATCGGCTCGCCGCGTGCGGCTTCGACGTCGAGTATCACGCGGCCGAGGGGCGGCCGGAGCATACGACGGCGCATCCGCGCGTCAACGTCGTCGGGCTGCGGCGCGGGCGGCGGGCGCGGCCGAACGTCCACCTGAACGGCCACTTCGACGTCGTGCCGGCCGGCGGGGGATGGACGATCGATCCGTTCGGCGGCATCGTGCGCGACGGCCGGATCTACGGGCGCGGCGCGTGCGACATGAAGGCGGGGATCGCGGCCGCGGTGTACGCCGCGGAGGCGATCCGCCGGGCCGGCATCGAGCTGGACGGATCGGTGGAGATCAGCGGCACCGTGGACGAGGAGAGCGGCGGCTACGCGGGCGTCGCGTGGCTCGCCGAGCGCGGCCGGCTGAGCGCGGACCGCGCCGACTTCGTGATCATCCCCGAACCGCTCAACGTCGATCGCATCTGCATCGGGCACCGCGGCGTCTACTGGTTCGAGGTCACGACCCACGGCCGCATCGGCCACGGCAGCATGCCGTTTCTGGGCGTCAGCGCGATCGAGCACATGGGCGCGATCCTGGATCGTGTTCGCCGCGAGCTGCTGCCGGCGCTGGCCGCGCGGACCACGCAGGTGCCCGTGGTGCCGGACGCGGCGCGCCACGCCACGCTGAACATCAACGGCATCGCCGGCGGCCAGCCGGTGGACGGCATCCAGACGCCGTGCGTCGCGGACCTCTGCCGCGCGGTGTTCGATCGGCGGTTCCTGCTCGAAGAAGGCTTCGACGCGGCGAAGGCGGAGATCGAGGCGCTGCTCGAACGCGCGGCGGCGGAGACCCCCGCGATGCGCTACGCGCTGCGCGATCTGATGGTCGTCCACCCCGTGCGCACGCCGGACGGGTCACCCGTCATCGGCGCCCTGGAGCGCGCGGTCGATCGCGTGCTCGGCCGCCCCGCCACGCACGTGGCCAGCCCCGGCACCTACGATCACAAGCACGTCGATCGCATCGCGGGCATCCCGCACTGCGTCGCGTACGGCCCCGGCATCCTCGATCTCGCGCACCAGCCCGACGAATGGTGCGGGGTCGAGGACCTGGTGAACGCGACCAAGGTGCTTGCGCTCGCGATTCTGGACCTGACGCGCACAGTCTGACGCTGCCGCGTCAGAACCTCCCCTTCAGCTTCTCCAACACCTCGCTCCGGAACTCCGACGCCACCAGCGGCGTCACAGCCACGTAGCCGTCGAGGACGGCCCGCACGTCGGTCTCGGGCTCCGCCGTGTCCGGCTGCACGAACATCCCCCAGTAGAGCCGCCGGCCGTAGGGAGTGCGCGCTTCCTCGAACCTGTCCATGCCCATCTGCTGGCTCTGACCGACGAGCCTGGTTCCCTTGTGGCGCTCCGCGGGCCCGGCCGGCACGTTGACGTTGAGGAAGACGCCGCGCGGGAGGCCGCCGTCCTTCACGATGCGCGCAATTCGCGCGGTGGCGGCGGCGGCGGGGCCGTAGGCGGGATGACCCGTGATGTCGAGCGACGAGGCGATGGCCGGGATGCCATGGATCGCGGCCTCCCGCGCCGCGGCCACGGTGCCGGAGATGTAGGCGTTCAGGCCGAAGTTCGATCCGCGGTTCACGCCGGAAACCACGAGGTCGGGACGCGCGTCCATCAATGTGGCGAGCGCCAGCCTGACGCAGGTGGCCGGGGTGGCGGCGAGCGCGGTGGCGGTCCGGTGCTCGCCGATCGCCACGCGGTCCGCGTAGATGGGCCCGCTCAGCGTGAGCGCGTGGCCGGTCCCGCTGTGGTTCTCGAGCGGCGCCACGACCGTGATCTCGCCGAGCGGGGCCAGCGCCTCCACCAGGGCCGCGAGCCCCGGCGCGCGGACGCCGTCGTCGTTCGTCACGAGGATGCGGTAGTCGGCCCCCGTACCCTGTGCGGCGCCGGGATGGGCGTCGAGGCCGCCCAGCAGCAGGGCCAGCACGAGGGCGCCGAGCGGCGGAAGCGAGGCGAAGGCGAAGCGGCGGCGAACGCGAAGCGGCGTCTCCATGGGCACTCCCGAGTTGAATTGACAAACCTTACACTTTTCATATACAAGCGCCAAATCGCGTCCCCATGCTCGCATCGCGCATCTCCTGCCGCCGGGGTCCCCTTCGACGTGCCGCGTTCCCGCGGGCGGCGCTCGCGGCGGCTCTCGTCCTGGCCCATGTCGCGGCCGGCGCCGCGTGGACGGCCCAGGCTCCCCGGGCGCCCGAAGGCTGGGCCCGGCACGTCATCATCATCTCGATTGACGGGTTGCGCCCGGCGGACTACCTGCCGGATTCGCCGCGACGCGCGAACATGCCGGCGCTCCAGGCGCTGCTCTCCCGTGGAAGCTGGGCGGAAGGCGTCGTCGGGCAGTACCCCTCGCTGACCTACCCCTCGCACACCTCGATCGCCACCGGCGTTTCACCCGCGAAACACGGCGTGCCGCAGAACACGAAGTTCGATCCCGCGCGCGGGTCGAGCGCCTGGTACTTCGAGAGCGACGCCATCAGGGTGCCGGCCATCTGGGACGTCGCGAAGGCCGCGGGCCTGACCACGGCGGGCGTGTCGTGGCCGGTGACCGTGGGCGCGCGGATCGATTACCTGATGCCGGAGACGCATCAGAATCCGCCGGACATGACGTGGCTCGAGCTGGCGCGCCGGCAGTCCACGCCGGGTCTCGTCGACGCCGTCGTCGCGAAGCTGGATCCGCCGGGGCCGCCGACCGCGCGCAGCTACCGGGAGCGGGACCATTTTTCGGCCGTCACGGCCGCGCACATCATCGAGACGTGGCGGCCCAACCTGATGCTCGTGCACCTCGTCGAAGTCGACGGGGCTCGGCACGGGCGCGGCCCCGATTCGCCGGAGGCGTTCGCGGCGCTCGAGAACGTGGACGCCCGGCTCGGCGAGATCGTCCGCGCCACGGACGCGGCCGGCATCGCGCGGGACACCGCGTTCATCGTCACCGGGGACCACGGGTTCTACCGCGTGCACAGCGCCCTCCAGCCCAACGCCGTGCTGCGGGAGGCGGGGCTGCTCGAGACCGATGCGGACGGACGCATCACCTCCTGGCAGGCCGTGGCGCACCGCGCGGCGATCCGGCTGAGGGACCCCGACGACCGCGCGCTCGCCTCGCGGGTCGAGACGCTGTTCCGGCAGCTCGCGGAGGGCCGCTACAAGGGCCTGTTCCGCGTGGTCGGACGCCAGGAGATCGCGCGGCTGGGCGGCGATCCCGACGTGCTCCTGATCATCGAGCCGATCGAAGGCTTCACGACCGGGGCCTCCGCGGCTGGCGGGTTCGTCGCGGCCACCTCGCGCCGCGGCGATCACGGATTCCTCCCGACCGAGCCGCGCATGCACACGGGCCTGGTCATCGCGGGAGCGGGGGTGCTGCCGGGCATCGCCGTGCCCCTCGCCCGCCAGATCGATATCGCCCCGACGGCCGCCCGGCTGCTGGGGCTCGACTTCTCCGAGGCCGACGGCGTCCCCGTCGTGGGCGTGCTCGGAGCGCAGCAGACCGAACGACACCGATAGGAGGGCAGGACGTGCGAAGGTCATTGACGATCGCAATCGCGCTAGTACTGGCGCTGGGCTGGCTCGCTCCGGGCGACGCCCGCGCGCAGGCCACCGGCAGCATCGCCGGCATCGTGACGGACTCGTCGGGCGGCGTCCTGCCGGGCGTCACCATCGAAGCCACCAACACCGCCACCAACCAGGTCCGGACGGCCACCACCGGGCCGGACGGCTACTACTCCGTGCCGCTGCTCCAGCCGGGGCCGTACGACGTGAAGGCGACGCTCGCCGGGTTCCGGACGTTCCTGCGGCAGGGCGTGACGGTCACCGTCGAGAGCACGGCGCGCGTGGACATGAGCCTCCCGGTCGGCGCGATCGAGGAGAGCGTGACGGTCTCGACCGAGGCGCCGCTGGTGGAGACAGCGAATGCCACGCTCGGGATTGTCGTCGACGAGAAGAAAATCGTCGAGCTGCCGCTCAACGGGCGGAACTTCACGCAGCTCGGCACGCTGCTGCCGGGCGTGGTCGCGCCGCCGGGAGCGCTCGGCGGCCAGGCCGGGGACGCGACGCCGGGCGGGTTCGGCGCCGTGACGTCGGGCTTCAGCGTCAACGGCATGCGGAACCAGTCGAACAACTTCCTGCTCGACGGGGCGACGAACAACGACACGTTCAACACGGGGTTCGTGCTGCGCCCGCCGCCCGACGCGATCCAGGAGTTCAAGATCCTGACGCACTCCTACGGCGCGGAGTACGGCCGCAACTCGGGATCGGTCGTGAACGTGGTGACGAAGTCCGGCTCCAACGACCTGCACGGCGCCGCCTGGGAGTTCAACCGTAACGACGGGCTGAACTCGCGGAACTTCTTCGCGCCCGAGGAACAGGAGAAGCCGAAGCTCCAGCAGAACCAGTTCGGCGGCAGCCTCGGCGGGCCGGTGGTCCGGAATCGCCTGTTCGGGTTCGGCTATTACGAGGGTTACCGGAACACCAGCGGCAACACCCAGAACTTCGCCGTGCTCACCGACGCCCAGCGCATGGGCAACTTCGGCGGCACGACGATCGTCGATCCGATGACCGGGCAGCCGTTTCAGAACAACACCATCCCCGCGGACCGGCTCGATCCGGCCGCCCTGGCGCTCATCGAGGACTTCGTCCCGCGGGCGAACAGCGGCGCCAACCGCTTCGTCGCCTCGCCGAACGACGAGGACAACCGCGACCAGTTCGGCATCCGGATGGACTACCAGATCCACCAGAACCACACGGTGCTCGGCCGGTATCTCCGCACGGACACCGAGGCCACGTCCCAGCCGACCACCCGGCCGATCGGCAACACGTCGACGGCGACGCTCCAGGACGTGATGTTCTCGGACACCTACATCTTCAGCTCGAACGCGATCAACGTGGCGCGGTTCTCGTACAACCGCATCGGGGCGAACCCGGCGGTGACGAGCGGCCTCCAGAACGCCGACTACGGGATCAACGTGCCGCACAACGTCGCGTCGGCCACCGGGCTCGCGAACATCCTGGTCAACGGCTTCTTCACGCTCGGCGATCCGCAGCAGCCCTTCGTGGACCGCCTGAACGAGGTCTGGCAGTTCACGAACGACTTCAGCTGGGTGCGGGGCCGCCATGCGATGAAGTTCGGCTTCGACATGCGCCGCGAGCACATGGTGATCGCGTTCGTGAACCGGCCGAACGGCGACTTCACCTTCAACGGCGAGCACACCGGCAACGCGGCGGCCGACTTCCTGCTCGGGCTGCCGGCGCAGTTCCGCCGCACGACCTCGAACACGATCCAGGACGGCAGGGGCTCGCAGTACGCGATCTACGCGCAGGACGAGTTCCGGCCGGGGTCGAATCTCACGATCAACTACGGCGTCCGCTACGAGCTGCCGATCCCGTTCGAGGACCAGAGCGGCGCGCTCAACGCGTTCCGGCCGGGCCAGCAGTCGCAGCGCTTCCCGGGAGCGCCGCAGGGGCTCGTCTATCCGGGCGATCCGGGCATCCCCGACGGCACCTACGAGACCGACAAGAACAACTTCGCGCCGCGGCTCGGGGTGGTGTGGGACCCGACCGGCACCGGGCGGTCCAGCCTCCGCGCGGCGTGGGGCATCTTCTATGACGTGCTCGCGGGCCAGGGCGACTTCTTCCAGAACGGCGTGCTCGCCCCGCCCTTCACGCCGCTGCTCGAGGTCAACTCGCCGCCCGTCCCGCTCACCCTGCGGGATCCGATGAGCGTCATCAGCGGCGGCGCGAACGACTTCCCGCCCGGGCTGATCTTCATCGGCTGGGGCGAGGACTTCACCTCGCCGTACGCGCACCACTTCAACGTGACGTGGCAGCAGCAGATCGGCGAACACCTCGGCGCGGAAGTCGGCTACGTCGGCTCGCGCGGCAAGAACATGCCGATCTTCATCGAGGTCAACCCCGGCGTCTTCGAGCCGGGCCAGACGGTGCGCGGCGGTCGGATCTTCCCGGCGTTCAGCCTCGTGCGGCCGACGTTCTCGGCCGCCGAGTCCTGGTACGACTCGCTCCAGGCCAGCCTGCGGATGCGGCCGAGGCGCGGGATCAGCTTCCTGGCGTCCTACACGCTGGGCGACGCGCGCGACCACGTTTCGGGCCTGAACATCGGCGGCGAGCAGCGGCCGATGGTGCCCGTCACCATCGGCGACGAGGCGTCGGTCGAGCGGGCGCTCAGCTTCGAGAAGGGCCCCGCCCTCTTCGACGTGCGGCACCGCTTCGTGGTGAGCTTCAGCGCGGAACTGCCGACGCCGCGCAACAGCGGGCCGGCCCTGGAGCACATCCTCGGCGGCTGGCAGGTGAACGGCATCGTGCAGGCGCAGACCGGCTTCCCGCTGACGGTCAGCGACCCTTCGAGCAGCATCCGGTTTCTGACCAACCGGCCGGATCAGACCTGCGACCCGAACGACAACGCGCCGCACACCGTCGAACAGTGGTTCGACACGTCCTGCTTCGTCCGCCGGCCGCTCGCCGACACGGCCGAGCCGGGCACGGGGCGCCGCAACACCGTGCGCGGCCCCGGCTTCGCCCGCACCGACCTGTCGTTCTTCAAGAACATCTACGTGAGCGGGCCGCACCGGCTCCAGTTCCGGTTCGAGATGTTCAACCTGTTCAACCAGACCCGGTTCGGCCAGCCCGGCGGCCAGATCGGGACGCCGAACTTCGGCCGGATCACGAGCGCGGAGGACGGGCGCGTGATTCAGCTCGCGGTGAAGTACAACTTCTAGCGCCGGGACCCGGAGCTCGAGGAGGCGGAGGGGACGGAGAGAACGGAGTTTCCAACACGGAGAACGAAGGAACGGAGGGGGCCTGCGGGCCGCGCGGACGCGCGGCGCATCGGGGGAAGCGAGCGAAACCACAAGCACCAGCGTGAGCCAGTGGTGCTTGTGTTTTCGCTCGCTCCCCCGACGCGACCGCCGGCCTGCAAGGCCGGCGGTCCCGCAGGCCCCCTCAGCGGAGGCTGCCTCGAATCCGGGATGCCTCCGTTCCTTCGTTTCTCCGTGTTGAGAACTCCGTTGGCTCCACCCCCTCCACTCTCCTCGAACTCCGCTGTCTCCTGATCAAGAATGAATCCATGCTGAAATCCACGATCGTCGCAATCGCGGCGGCTGTCGTCCTCGCGGCCTCACCGGTCGGCTCCCAGCCGCCGGCGTCCGCGGCCGCCAGTGCCGAAAAGGGGCTCACCGCCGTCCAGGGCATCAAGGTTGGCCACCAGACTCTGACCGAGCGCCCCACCGGGTGCACGGTGATCCTCGTGGACGGCGAAGGAGTCCCGGGCGGCGTCTCGCAGCGCGGCGGGGCGCCGGGCACCCGCGAAACCGACCTGCTCGATCCGCTCAACCACGTCGACAAGGTCAACGCCATCGTCCTTTCCGGCGGGAGCGCGTACGGGCTCGACGCGGCGATGGGGGTGGTGCGGTACCTGGAGGAGCGGAACATCGGGTGGCCGGTCGGCAGGAACGGCGTCGTGCCGATCGTGCCGGCGGCGATCCTGTTCGACCTCGGGTTCGGCGGCAACCCGAAGATCCGGCCGACGGCCGACTGCGGGTACAAGGCGGCTGCAGCAGCGACCGATGGCCCCGTTGCCGAGGGCAACATCGGCGCCGGCGCCGGCGCGACGGTCGGCAAGATGGGGCAGGGGCGATCGATGAAGGGCGGGATCGGATCCGCGTCCATCACGCTGCCGAACGGGCTCACCGTCGCCGCGATCGTGGCGATCAACGCCGTCGGCGACATCATCGACCCGCAGACCGGACAGGTCGTGGCGGGCGTACGGACGGAAGACGGCAAGGGGGTCGCCGATGTCCGCACACTCCTGCGATCCGGCGCTCTCCTCCGCCGCACGCCTCCGCGCGCGGGCGAGAACACGACGATTGGCCTCGTCGCCACGAACGCGCGCCTCACCAAGGCGGAAGTCAACCGCGTGGCGCTCATGGCCGATGACGGGTTCGCCAAGGCGATCACCCCGTCGCACACGTCCGGCGATGGCGACACGGTGTTTGCGCTGGCCACGGGGCGCTGGGAGGGCGAGGCCAGCGCGTCAATGATCGGCGCGCTCGCCGCGGAAGCGATGGCCGAGGCGATCGTCCGCGCCGCGGTGGCCGCTGAGAGCTCGAACGGCGTGCCGGCCGCCCGCGAGCTGGGCACGATCCCCGCACGCTTCCGGAAATGAGCCGGCCCCCACGCATCGATCGGCGGACGTTCCTCCGCCGATCGCTCGCCGCGGGCGCAGTTGTCCGCCGTCGCCAAGGCTACGGCCGACCAGCCC
>Ga0299914_10003577_pt1 | contig 11019 bp, 8 predicted proteins | sample RVTome_10_FD_201361 | JGI IMG/M metagenome (GOLD analysis project Ga0299914, IMG submission 201361) | Soil microbial communities from uranium-contaminated site in the Upper Colorado River Basin, Wyoming, United States - RVT153D57 (version 2) ... | reverse complement strand
GCAGCGCCACAACCTCGACCGGCTCGTCGGGCCGGGCGTAGCCGTTGCGGCGGCGATGCTCGTCGTGGAACTCGCCGACCGAGGCCACGGTCAGCTCATGGCTCTGGCCGCGGTAGCGGCAGTCCACGGCCGTCTCGACCGTGGGCGGCGCGGCGTCGCCGCCGGCCGGTCCGACGAGCCCGGCGGCGGCCTTCCCCAACGCCCCCAGCGCCTCCGTCAGGCAGGCGTGATCCTGCGGGGTCGGCCACGACCGCACCAGGTCCCGGCGACGGGGGGCGGTCAGCAGCCCGACCGCCGACAGCACACCCGCCCTCGCCGGCACGATCACCGCGGGCATCCCGAGGGCCTCCGCCAGGGCGCAGGCGTGCAGCGGTCCCGCGCCGCCGAACGCGACCAGCGCCAGGCCACCGGGGTCGACACCGCGCTCCACCGACACGGCGCGCAACGCCCGCTCCATGTTGGCGTCCACCACCGCGATCACCCCGTCGGCGGTCACGCCGGCACGATCCAACGCGGCGTGGGCGAAGCCGGCGTCCAGCCGCAGGCCGCCGAAGGCGGCGTCGGCGGCGATCCGTCCGGCGACCAGGTTGGCGTCGGTGACCGTGGCATCGTCGCCGCCCCGCCCGTAGCAGGCCGGTCCGGGGTCGGCGCCGGCGCTCTGCGGTCCGACGACCAGTGCGCCGCCGGGGTCGATCCGGGCGATCGACCCACCCCCGGCGCCGATGGTGTGCACGTCGAGGGCAGGGAACCGCACCGTGAACCCGGCGACCTCGCGCTCGGCCGCGGGCGCCGGACTGCCACCGACGACGAGGCACACGTCCGTGGACGTGCCGCCCATGTCGAACGTGATGGCGTCGGCGTACCCGTTCGCGACCGCGGCGGCCGCCCCCGCCCGCACGCCGCCGGCGGGCCCCGACAGCAACAGCGCCGCGGGCAGCTCGGCGCCCTCCGCCGCGGAGAGCAGCCCGCCGGCCGACGTCATGACCAGGGCGTCCTCGGCGAGGTCGGCGACGCCGCGCAGGTACGCCCGGCAGCGAGGCCTCAGCGCGGCGTTGATCACGGTCGTCACCGTCCGCTCGACCTCGCGCATCTCGGGGGACACCTCGTGCGAGCAGCTCACGTCGTGCCCGCGGGCCCGCAGCGCCTCGGCCACCACCCGTTCCTGCGCCGGCTCGATGTCGGCGTGGAGCAGGCACACGGCCACCGCCTCCACCTCCCCGTCGATGTCCGGGAGGCCCTCGGCATCGACGGGCGTCAGCTCCGATCCGTCCGCGGCCAGTCGCCCCGTGACCTCGTACCGCCAGCGACGCGGCACCAGCGGCTCGGGGCGCGAGGCGAGCTGGTCGTAGAGCGACGGCCGATCCTGGCGCCCGATCTCGATGACGTCCGCCAGCCCCCCGGTCGTCACCAGGGCGACCGCCGCCCCGCGGCGCTCGAGAAGCGCGTTGGTGGCGACGGTTGTGCCGTGCGCCAGGAAGTCCGGTCGGGCCGGGACACCCGCGGGTGTCGCGCCGTCGATGGCCGACCGGATGGCCCGGACCGGGTCGTCGGGCGTCGACAGCACCTTGGCGACGTCACCATCGGCCGTCACCAGGTCGGTGAACGTACCCCCGGTGTCGACGCCGACACGCACGGTCAGGGCCTAGTGCGCCACGCCGGATCGCGACCGCTGGGACTGGGCGGCCTCGACGGCGAGCCGGTCCACCAGCTCGTTCATTGCATGGCCGGCGTGCGCCTTGATCCAGCGGAAGTTCACGTCGCCGCGCGCCCGCACCAGCTCGACGAACGGCTCCCACAGGTCGCGATTGGCCACCGGCTTGCGGGCGGAGTTGACCCAGCCCCGGCGGATCCAGCCCTCCCACCAGCGGTCGCGGAAGCAGTTCACGACGTAGGTCGAATCGCTCACCACCTCGAGCGGTCCGGGGTGAGCGCGCACGGCTTCATAGGCGGCGGTGATCTCCATGCGCTGGTTGGTGGTGCGAGGCTCGTGACCGGACGCGAAGGCACCGCCCTCCTCGGCCCAGGCCCAGCCGCCCGGACCCGGGTTGCGGAGGCAAGCACCGTCGGTGAACACGGTGGTCGACGTCGTGGGGCTCGCGGGCACGAGGGCACCCTACGCGGCCGGTCTGGCGACCGACTCGTTTCGAATTGGCCGCGGCGGTGCCAGCATGGGCTCATGATCATCGACGGGTTCGTCCACCAACTCCCGGACACCGACCCCTCCGAAACCCGCGAATGGCTCGACTCGCTCGATGCGGTGGTCGACGCCCACGGCAAGACCCGCGCCCGGTTCCTGATGTCCAGGCTGCTCGAGCGGGCCCGCGAGCTCCAGGTGGGCACGCCGGCCACGGTGTCGACGCCCTACGTGAACACCATCCCGCCCGAGGAGGAGCCCTGGTTCCCGGGCGACGAGGACCTCGAGCGCCGCATCCGCGCCTACATCCGCTGGAACGCCGCCGTCATGGTCATCAAGGCCAACAAGGACGCCGAAGGCATCGGCGGGCACCTGTCCACCTTCGCCTCCTCGGCCGCGTTGTACGACGTCGGGTTCAACTGGTTCTTCCGCGGCAAGGAGGACGGCCTCGCCGGCGACGCCGTGTACATCCAGGGCCACGCCGCCACCGGGACCTACGCCCGCGCCTACCTCGAGGGGCGGATGACCGAGCAGCAGCTCGACAACTTCCGGCAGGAGGTCGACGGCATCGGGCTGTCCAGCTACCCGCACCCCCGGCTGATGCCCGACTTCTGGGAATACCCCACGGTGTCGATGGGCCTCGGCCCGCTGAACTCGATCTACCACGCCCGCTTCCTGCGCTACCTCCACAACCGCAAGATCGACCACACCAGCGGCAGTCGGGTGTGGTGCTTCGTCGGCGACGGCGAGGTCGACGAGCCCGAGACCCTCGGTGCCCTGTCCCTCCCCGCCCGCGAGCAGCTCGACAACCTCATCTGGGTCGTGAACTGCAACCTGCAGCGGCTCGACGGCCCCGTTCGGGGCAACGGCAAGATCATCCAGGAGCTCGAGGCCATCTTCCGGGGCGCCGGGTGGAACGTCATCAAGGTCATCTGGGGCAGCAAGTGGGACGAGCTCCTGATGCGGGACCGCGACCACGTGCTGCTCAACAAGATGAACACCACCGTCGACGGCGAGTTCCAGCGCTACGCCGTCGAGTCGGGTGCGTACATTCGCGAGCACTTCTTCGGCCCCGACCCCCGGCTGCGCAAGATGGTGGAGCACCTCACCGACGACGAGCTGCGCACGCTGCCCCGCGGCGGCCACGACTACCGCAAGCTCTACTCGGCCTACAAGGCGGCCACCGAACAGACGGGCGCGCCGACCGTCATCCTCGCCAAGACCATCAAGGGCTGGACGCTGGGCCCCGACGTCGAGGGCCGCAACGCCACCCACCAGATCAAGAAGATGACCATCGACCAGCTCCGCGTGCTGCGCGAGCGCCTGTACCTGCAGGACGTGATCCCGGAGGAGGCACTGGCCGACGACAAGGAGCCGCCGTACATCCGCTTCGACGAAGGCTCGACCGAGCACAGCTACCTGATGGACCGCCGCAAGGCGCTCGACGGCCCGTTGCCCAGCCGGGTCGTGCGCACGAAGCGGGCACTTGAGCTGCCGGCGGACAAGCCGTTCGCGGAGGTCGTGGCCGGTTCCGGCAAGCAAGAGGTGTCGACCACCATGGCCTTCACCCGGCTGCTGCGGAACCTCTGCCGCGACCCCAAGCTGGGTCCCCGGGTGGTGCCGATCATCCCCGACGAGGCCCGCACCTTCGGGATGGACGCGCTGTTCAAGGAGTTCAAGATCTACGCCGCCCAGGGCCAGGTGTACGAGCCGGTCGACGCCCAGCTGCTGCTGTCGTACACCGAGGCGAAGGACGGCCAGATCCTCGAGGAGGGCATCACCGAGGCCGGATCGATGGCAACGTTCATCGCCGCCGCCACCTCGTACGCCCACCGGGGCGTGCCCATGCTGCCGTTCTTCACCTTCTACTCGATGTTCGGGTTCCAGCGCGTGGGCGACCTCATCTGGTCGGCGAACGACTCGCGGGCGCGGGGCTTCCTGCTGGGCGCCACCGCCGGCCGGACCACGCTGCTGGGCGAGGGCCTGCAGCACCAGGACGGCCACAGCCTGATCCTGGCGTCGACCCATCCCACGGTCGAGGCCTGGGACCCGGCGTTCGCGTACGAGATGGCGACGATCATCCGCCACGGCATCCGCGAGATGCTGGTCGACGAGCGCGACGTCATCCACTACCTGACGCTGTACAACGAGAACTATGTGATGCCCCCGATGCCCGACGGCGTGGAGGACGGCATCATCCAGGGCCTGTACCGCTGGGCGGAGGCGCCCGACGGGCCGGGGCAGCGGGCCACGATCCTGTTCTCGGGCACCGCGCAGGGTGCGGCCCGGGCCGCGCAGGCCGAGCTGGCTGACCGGTGGGACGTGGGCGCCGACCTCTGGTCGGCCACCAGCTACAAGCGGCTGCGCGAGGAGGCCCTGGCGGCCGAGCGCTGGAACCGGCTCCATCCCACCGAGCCGCCGCGCACGCCTCTCGTCACGCAGCTGCTGGGCGCCGAGGGCGGACCGGTCGTGGCGGTGACCGACTTCATGAAGGCGGTCCCCGACCAGGTCGCCCGCTGGGTGCGCCAGCCGTTCGTACCGCTGGGCACCGACGGCTTCGGCCGTTCCGACACCCGCGAGAAGCTGCGCCAGTTCTTCGAGATCGACATGCCGCACGTGGTGGTGGCCACCCTGTGGGCGCTGGCCCAGCAGGGCGAGGTCAAGGCCGAGACGGTGGCCGAGGCCATCGCCCACTACGGCATCGACCCTGAGCGCGTCGACCCGCGCCAGTTCGACATGTAGCCGACGCGTCAGAGGCGCCCGAGAACATCGAGCGGGAACGGCGGCTGCGCCAGCGGACCGACGGCGATGCGCACCAGGAGCAGCGGGTTGTCGTCACCGGCGATGCGGTTGAGGTGCACGGTGTCGCAGCCGAGGCAGCGGTGGACGAGCACCCACTCGCCGGCTCCTCGCACGCAGATGGCGATCGGCTCCATCGACGAGCCACAGAGCGCGGCGCGATCACCCGGCGAGTCGTCGACGTGGCGGCTCCACAGGCAGTTGGGGCAGTGGTTGCGGTGGGCGGTGCCCGGGGCGTCGGCGGGCACGTCGAGCCGGCAGTTGTGGCAGCGGAACGACGTGAGCGACCGACGGCGGGCGTTGCGCTGATCGCGCGCCAAGGGAGGACCTCCGAGGAGCAGGGACGAAAGGACCGCGTCGCGTCCGCCGGGGTGGCGCCTCAGAGGCTCGGCTCGACAGATGAGCTCAGGGGAGCCCAGGCGAGGGCCGGACGGTCACCCCGGGCGCGCGACGCCCGGCGCTCGTGAACCAAGGCATCGGTCACCACCTTCCCGTCCGGTCGCGTGGCACCGCGGTGTTTACCGCGTGCCTCGGGTAGGTCAGCCCGGTGGGCGGCCGCCGCGCAACCGAATTACCGCAAGTCCCCAGCGTCCGATGCGGACGTTCGTACGACGCAGCGGAACCCGAGGTGCGATGTGGACGTGTCGACGGCTTGCGCCATGCGCGCCGCCGGGCGATAGCGCCGACAGTAGTTCGGGGCGCACAGGTGGGAGCCGCCCTTCATCACCCTGCGGGGGACGCCCGCCGGGTCGGCAGCGTCGATGCTGGCCTCGCGGTCGCCGCCCCGCGGGTTGTCCACCGTGCAGCAGGCGTGCGTGATGGCGCCATGGGCCTGGTACCAGTCGACGGTCCACTCCCACACGTTGCCGATCATCTCGAACAGGCCCCACCCGTTGGGCGGGAACGACCGCACGGGCGCCGTGTACTCGTAGCCGTCGAGCAGGTCGTTGCGCAGCGGGAACTCGCCTTGCCACACGTTGGCCATGTGCTTCCCGCCAGGGGTGAGCTCGTCGCCCCACGCGAACTCGGCGTCGTCGAGCCCGCCACGGGCCGCACGCTCCCACTCGGCCTCGCCGGGCAGTTCCTTGCCGGCCCAGGCTGCGTACGCCGCGACGTCGGCCCACGCCACGTGGACGACCGGGTGGTCATCGAGCCCCTTGAGCGAGCTCTGCGGCCCGCGGGGGTGGCGCCACGACGCACCCGGGACGTTGACCCACCAGTTGTACGGATCGCGCAGGTCGACCGGGCCTCCGGGCCTGCGGAACACGGCCGACGCCGGCACCAGCAGCGCCGGATCGGCACCGGGATAGTCGCCCTGATCGGGCACCCGCTCGGCCACCGTCACGTGCCCGGTCGCGTCGACGAACCGGCGGAACTCGGCGTTGGTGACCGCGCACCGGTCCATCCAGAAGCCGTCGACCGTCACCCGATGCGCTGGTGCTTCCTCGGGATAGTGCCGGTCCGAGCCCATCGGGAAGGAGCCGCCGGGCACCCAGGCCATGCCGGCGTCGGGAGGGGGCCCGGGCCCGGTCGCGCCGGAGGCCACCGCCGGTTCGCTCGAGCTCATTCACCCATGGTCCGGATGGGCCGGGAGCGGGTCGTCACCCGACCGGGGTGAGGCAATCGGGTACCCGAGGCTGCACGGTGCGTCGGTACATCACTCCTGGAGGTGCGCGTGGAAACCACACGGTTCCGCAGTGGCTGGGTCACGTTCGCGGGGGTCATCGCTGCGATCGTCGCCATCTGGAACATCCTGAGCGGCATCGCCGCCATCGCCGAGGACGACCAGACCGAAACGCTCAACGAGGTGTTGTTCGGCATCAACATCACGGCTTGGGGATGGTTCTGGCTCATCATCGGCGTGGTACAGCTCGTGACCGCTTACCTGATATTCGTCCGTCACCCGATGGGCCAGATCCTCGGCGTGCTCTGGGCGGCGATCAGTGCGTCGCTAGCGGTGTTCATGATCTTCGTCGCCCCCATCTGGGCGCTGGTGGTGCTGGCGATCGACGTGACGATCATCTGGGCCCTGCTGGCGGCGAGCGACGAATTCGACACCGCCTGAGCGCGGCGTAGGCACACCACCCGGCGAGGCCGGCGTGCCGACCGCCGGCAGGGCCAGGATGACTAGCGTCGCCGTGGCAGACTTGCCCGGTGGCAGGGGGAACCACGCAACTGCGCGGGCCGCAGCGTGAGCCCGCGACGCCTGTGCTCCTGGGCACCAAGCTCAGTGTCCCGCGGCTGCGGTCGGGCACGATAGAGCGCAGCGGTCTGCTGGAACGGCTCGCGTCGCATGGCGGAGCGGTCCTGGTCGTGGCGCCGCCCGGGTTCGGGAAGTCGACGCTGCTGGGTCAGTGGCGGCAGGCGGCCAAGCTACCGCTGGCATGGGTTTCGCTCGATGGCGCCGACAACGATCCCATGCTCTTCTGGAACTACGTCGTCGCCGCCCTGCAGGCGATCGAACCCGCGGTGCCGCTGACCCCACCCGCAGGCATTCTCGGCGAGCAGGACTTCGTCGATGCGATCGTCCCCCGGCTGCTCAACGAGCTGGCGTCGCTCGAGACCGACGTCGTGCTGGTCCTCGACGACTACCACGCGATCACGAGCCCCGCGTGCCACCGGTCGGTCGAGTTGTTCCTGACCCGCGAGCCGGCGAATGTGCACATCATCGTCGCCAGCCGCGTCGACCCCCCGTTCGCGCTCGGCACGCTGCGGGCGCGGGGCGAACTGCTCGAGCTGCGCGAGGCGGATCTCGCGTTCACTCCGCAGGAGAGCACGCGCTTCCTGAACGACGCGCTCGGGCTGGGGTTGTCGACCCGGGCCGCCGCCACACTTCACGAGCACGCCGAGGGATGGCCCGCCGGGCTCTACCTGGCGTACCTCTCGCTGCGGGACGAGGCCGATCGCGAACGCGCCGTCGCCGGCTTCGGCGGTTCCACTCGCCAGGTCAGCGACTACCTCACCGAGGTTGCGCTCGATGCCCTGGCGCCCGAGGTGCGCGACTTCCTGGTCGAGACGTCGATCCTCGAGCGGATGTCCGGGCCGCTCTGCGACGCCACCACCGGTCGCGGCGGCTCCGCCGACCTGCTGATCAGGCTCGAGCACGCCAACCTGTTCCTGACGGCGCTGGACGATCATCGCGAGTGGTACCGCTATCACCACCTGTTCGCCGAGCTGCTGCGCGCCGAGCTCCAGCGGCGGGCCCCCGAGCGCCGCCGCGAGCTCCACCGGAATGCGTTTGCCTGGCTGACAGGCGAAGGGCATGTGGGTGAGGCGATCCGCCACGCGGTCGAGGCCGGCGAGACCGAGACGGCTACGCGCCTCGTCGCCGAGAACTACCTGGCGACCATCGAGTGGGGTGGCTACGCCACGGTGGCGGCGTGGCTGGATGCGTTCCCGCGCCGCGTGGTGGTGGGCGACGCCCGGCTGTCGGTCGTGGAGGCCTGGGTGGCGAGCTTCCAGCGCCGCCGCGACGACGCCCAGCTCGCGCTCCGGAACGCCATCGATGCCGGCTACGAGGGCCCGCTGCCCGACGGCGCCAGCTCGATCGAGGCGACGGCGGCGCTGCTGCGGGCCGGGTTCCCGTGGGGCGACGTCGGCGAGATGTTGAGCGCGGCGCGACGCGCCTTCGAGCTCGAGGGTCACCGCGAGTCGATGTGGCGGGTGACCGTGCACGTGCAGCTCGGTTGGGCGCTGGCGCTCGCCGGTCGCTTCGACGAGGCGCGTCCCCTCCTCGAGCGGGGCGCCGTTCTCGCGCCTCGGACCGAGCAGTGGCTCAACGCCATCGGGGCCGATTGCCTGCTCGCGTTCCTGGACCTCGAGGCCGGCGACCTCCCCTCGGCCGAGCTGTGGGCACGCCGGGCAGTGGGTGTGCTCGAGTCGCAGGGCCTTACCGACACGGCAACCGGGGGCTGGGCCTCGGCCACGTTGGGGGCGGTCCTGGCCCGCACTGGGGACCGCGACGAAGGTGAGCGGCTGCTCAGGCTCGGGATCAACCGTATGAGAACCGCGGCGGAGCCGCTGCTCGAGATCCAGGTGTTGCTCGCCCTCACCGTCGCGCTCGAGACGCGGGGAGCCGTCGACGAGGGACGACGGGCGCTCGGCGAGGCGAAGGACCTCATCGACGCCTGCGCGGACCCCGGCATCCTTGCGGATCGGTGGGAGGAGGTCAGCCGGAGCCTGGCCGCGAGGACGCGCTCGATCGTCGACGGCACGGAACTGACCAAGCGCGAGCTCGAGATCCTCCGCATGCTCCCGACGAGCCTGCCGCAACGCGAGATCGGGCGCCGGCTGTTCGTGTCCTACAACACGGTGCACTCACATATCCGGTCGATCTACCGAAAGCTCGGGGTCTCGTCTCGGGTCGATGCCGTCAAGCGCGCCCGCGAGCAAGGACTGCTCTGGGAGTCGTCCCGGGAATCACCTGGGTGAATCTGCTGCCTGGGTGAGGCTGCGCGGTCCGGGGTTCGGCATGATCCGGCGCAGGTCGGTCGAGAAGGACCCCCGGCGGGAGTGCTCCGGCGGCCCGGCCGCCTAGCTCCCCCCGCTCCCGCCGGGATGACTCCGCGGCCTCGACGCGTTCCGGCGTACGGATGTGCCGGCTTCTTCGAGAGGCTCTGGGACTTCGTCACCCAGCTCGACGACGTCAGCGGCGACACGCTCGCCGTCGGGCTGGGATCGCTGGTCCTGGTTCTGGCCATCAAGCGCTACGCGCGCGACCTGCTGTCGCGGGTGGCGCCCGAGTCGCCGGTCCGGGCCTATCCGACGGTCCGGGCCGCCGTCGCCGACCTGACCCGCAGCAGCTAGTCGCCCGGTAGCGTGCGGGCATGAACGAGCCGACCAAGCTGTCCGAGCCGACGGAACCGGCGCTGCCGGTGACCGGCGATCCCGAGGCCGACAAGCTCCTGGTCGACGATCCGCTGGCGCTGACCATCGGCATGCTGCTCGACCAACAGGTGCCGATGGAGTGGGCGTTCAGCGGACCGCTGCGGCTGCGCGACAAGCTCGGCGGGCGCCTCGACGCCGCCGAGATCGCCGCCCTCGATCCCGCCGCCCTGGAGGCGATGTTCAAGGGGCCGCCCGCGCTCCACCGCTATCCCGGCTCGATGGCCAAGCGCACCCAAGCGCTGTGCCAGTACCTCGTCGACCACTACGGCGGCGACGCGGCCGCGGTGTGGGCCGGCGTCGACGACGGTGCCGAGCTGCTGCGGCGGGTCCGGGCGCTGCCTGGCTTCGGTGCTGACAAGTCCAAGATCTTCACGGCGATGTTGGCCAAGCGCTTCGGTGTCCGACCGTCCGGCTGGGAGCAGGCCACCGCGCCCTTCTCCGACGACCAACCCCGGTCGGTCGCCGACATCGACTCTCCCGAGACGCTCCAGCGGGTGCGGTCGTGGAAGAAGGCGATGAAGGCTCAGGGCAAGACGAAGTCCGACTGACGACTCAGTCCGTCAGGCCGCCGATCGCGTTGCCGATGAGCTTGGCGGCAAGCACCAGGCAGACGACGGCCATGATCACGGCGTTGTGGTCGGACATGAACTGCTTGATCTCGGCGAGCACCCGCTCGGCCCGCTTGCCCATCAACAGGTAGGCGACCACGGGCCCGGCGACCGTCAGCGAGCCGATGGCCACGAACACCGCCACCCCGACCGCATCGCCACCGGCCGACAGCCCGGCCTGCGCCAGCGACGCTGCGGCCGCGAGCGTGAGGGCCAGGTTCTTGGGATTGACCGCGGAGAGGAGCACGCCCAGGCCGAGGGCGCGTCCGGCCGTGACCTCGTCGATGGCGGCCATCCACTTCGGCATCTCGGGCTCCTCGCCGGGCCGGGGCCGCCCCCGCCACTGCCTCACCGCCACGGAGAGCAGGAGCAGCCCGAACAGCAGGACCACGACGTCGACGGTGGTGCTGGTGTCGTCGCTCGAATCGGCATCGCCCGCCACCAGCAGCACGATGACCGACACAGCCACCAGGCCGAGCACCCAGCCGGCCGCGAAGGCGGGCCCGGTCGTGCGCGCCCGCGGCGTGCCGAGCATGAGGATCACCGCCACGATGGGGATCGGGCTCAGGGCGACCCCGACCGCCGACGGCA
>Ga0299914_10003576_pt1 | contig 11020 bp, 11 predicted proteins | sample RVTome_10_FD_201361 | JGI IMG/M metagenome (GOLD analysis project Ga0299914, IMG submission 201361) | Soil microbial communities from uranium-contaminated site in the Upper Colorado River Basin, Wyoming, United States - RVT153D57 (version 2) ... | reverse complement strand
CGACAAGTTCGACCCCGATGCCTGGCCACTGGACGCCTCGATCGTCGCCGTGGCCGACGCCTTCGATGCTATGACCTCGACGCGCAGCTATCGGATGGCGATGTCTCAACCCGAGGCGTTCGCCGAACTCCGTTCGGATACGTCGGGTCGTTTCCATCCCGACGTCATCGATGCCCTGCAGAGTGGCCTCAGCCGTACCGGAGAGGTTTACGGCGGTGCCGTGATGTCCCCGGCGTCCCCTTCGTCCTACGCGGAGAGGGTGCATGGCTGAGCGGGCGAGTCGCCGGGGGCTGGCGATCCTGAGCCTTGTCGCTGCTGTGGTTGCGGCGTTCTTGATGCTGGCCAGATCTCACGTCACCGTCGTGGATGTGTCAATCGCTCTGCTGGCGATGATTGTCGGTGCCCTGGTGGCGCCATCAGTGTCGAGCGGGAACCGTTTCACGCTGACGATGGCAGTCGCCGCTGCTCTCCCTTTCGTGTTCGAGATCGATGGGGCGGTCAACGTTGCCGGTGTCGAGGCGATCTACTTGCTGGCGTTCGTCGTCCTGGCGGTAATCGAGTCATTCCGGTCGCACCGATTCGTCCGATCGGTCGGTTACGCCCTTCGCCATCTGGCTGGATATTCGACCTTCGTGGTGACGCTGGCCGCCGTGCGTGGGGCGGTAGGCGAGTCGCTGGGCGCTACCGGTTGGGAAGTCCTGGTTCCGTTCATAGCCGGCGGGGTGGCCTGGTTCATCGTCGAAGTGGCGTTGTGGTCGCTCTTGGCGTCCGAATATCGACGTGTGTCGGCCCGCTACCTCGCCTTGGCCGGACTCAAGGACATCAACGTCTTTGTCAGCTTGGTTGCCACTGGGGGCTTATTTGGCTTGACATTCGGTGCCCTCGACTGGTGGGCACTGCCTGTTGCGCTCCTTCCTTACAGCCTCGCCCACGGGGCCTTTCGTCGATTCCACGAGACCAAGGCAACCTACAAGCAGACCATCCGTGCTCTCGCCCAGATACCTGAGGCAGCCGGACTGAACCTCAGCGGTCACGCCGACCGGACGTCTGGTCTCTCGGTGGCCATGGCCAAGGACCTCGGCCTCAGCCCAGAGGAGGTGGAAGATGTCGATTTCGCCGCCTTGATGCATGACATCGGCCGCATAACCCTCAACGAGCCCACCGTCGTCGAGCAGGGCTGGACCGATGACGACATCGCCCGTTGGGGAGCCGAGATCATCGCTGGGGCGCCATCTCTCGATCGTGTGGCCGGATACGTCCGTCGTCAATACGAACCGTTCCGTAAACCGGGGGAGGTGTCGGACCCGGCCGTGTCGACGATCGCTCGCATCGTGAAGATCGCCAGTGCGTACGACGCCCATGTCTCGGGCGGCGGCCTTTCCGAACTGCAGGCTCTCGAAGAACTGCACCAGGGGGCGGCATACGAGTACGACCCAGAGGTGGTGGCGTCGCTACGCCGTGTGCTGGGTCACGGCATCGGGCGCCACGAGGTCAACGTTTGATCGAGGCTGACCCGGCTTGAGCCCTGGCACCCCGCTTGAACCATCTGACGGGCCGGCGCAGTTCGAACTCCAGGAACCGACCCAGCCCGACGGCTAGAAACACGTCACCCAGCGAAACCACCTGACCCTGCCCCAGCATTCGGAGGGGGATCACGTCAGCCAAGAAGCTGAGCTTTGTGGAAGCGTCCAGGACGACGTGCTTGTAGCTCTCCGCCACGGACAACGTTCCGCCCGTGAACCCGGCGGCGGCTTCTGCCGCCCCGGGTAGGACCGGCATCCCCCCGTTGAGGGCTATGACCGAGAAGTTCATCAATACTCCCACGCCGGCCAGCCACATCCCGGTACGGGTGCGGTTGAGGATCACCAGGAACAGGAGGGGGATGAACGAGATCAGGACCAGGGCGAGCCCGAAGGATTCCGCCCACGGGGCCGAATCGGGCAGCCAGGCCGTCGCGATCTGGAGAAGGAAGCCCAGAGGGAGGAGCCACCACATCCGTAGCTGAATGTCGCCGAGATTGGCGAGGCGGCCCCCCCGCAGGACTGCGATCGTCATAGCCAAGAAGAGGACGAGCGCGAGCCATAACATGATTTGGCCCGACGGTATCACACGCCCCAAGTTGAGCGAGAGAGGAATCGATTGGATGATCCGCTATGAGGTGTCCGCAGGCCGGGCAACTATCACCGTCGACGAGCCCGAGAGGCGAAACCCGCTTTCGGTCGAGACGATGGAGGGCCTGGTCGACGCCACCCGGCGTGGCCTGGCCGACGACGAGGTCAGAGCTCTGGTCTACACCGGGGCCGGGGAGTCGGCCTTCTCGGCCGGTGGTGACCTTTCGGCGGGATTCGTGGACGACCCGATCGGGCTCCACCGGTCACGTGGCGCATTGGCGGAATTGTTCCGTCTGATGACCAGGGGCGGTAAGCCCACTGTCGCCCGGGTCAACGGGCACGCCCTGGCGGGAGGCTTTGGGCTGGCCGTGGCATGCGACGTGGTCGTGTGCGTCACCGACGCCAAGATGGGGACTCCGGAGATCGGCGTGGGCCTGTGGCCGATGATGATCTCGGCGGTTTTGCTCCGGGCGATGCCGCCCAAGGCGGTGCTCGACCTGATGATGACCGGCCGCGTCATCGGTGCGGAAGAGGCTCAGCGGCTGGGAGCGGTCTCCCGGGTGGTCACGCGCGATGAACTCGACGCCGCGGTCGACGAGGTCGTGGCCGCCTTCCTGTCAAAGAGCTCCGCCGTGCTCGAGCTAGGGAGGGACAGTTTCTATGCAGTCTCGGGGATGGGGTTCGATGCCGCCCTCGACCGACTCCAGGCCGGTCTCACGGCGGTAAGCCTCACCGACGACTCACGGGAGGGAGTGGCCGCCTTCGTCGAGAAGCGAACCCCCGAGTGGAAGGGAAAATAGAGGACTCGCCAGCCCGAACACGCCGACCGGCCCTCTACCGCCAACCACCAACCACCGGTAGCCTGATTGGCCGTGGGAATGCGAGTGATAGTCCGCCGGGTCGGGTGGGGCCTCATCTGGGTGGCTCTGCTCGTCTTCGCCTTTCTCGCCTACCAACTCTTCGTCACCGACTTCCTCAACGGGCGGGTCCAGGCCGAGGCGAAGGCCGAGCTCTCCACCGAGCTGGAAGAGAGACGCGTCGAACTTCCCGATCCCGAGGTCGTCACTATCGAGGACACCGCCCCGGATGAGCCTGCGGCTCCCACGACGACGCTTGCCCCAATCACATACGTGCCTGAGGTGGCCGGTGAGCAGGGCTCGACGTTGGGGAGGATGGTGATCCCCAGCATCGACGTCGATGAGGTCATCTTCTCGGGCGTCAACGCCGACACATTGAAGATGGGACCCGGGCACATGCCGGGCACACCGGTCCCCGGACAGCCGGGCAACGCCGTGATCTCCGGTCACCGCACTACCTATGGTCGGCCCTTCTACGACCTGGACCTCTTGGAGGGCGGTGACAGGATCGAAGTCGAGACGGCCACCGGTCGCCATGTCTACGAGGTCCGTCGCACTCTGATCGTGGCCCCCGATGACGTCCAGGTGATCCAGCCGCTGGTGGGAGCGTGGTTGACGTTGACCACCTGTCATCCACACTTCTCGGCCGCCGAGCGCCTCATCATCCAAGCGGAACTCGTGGAGGGACCCAACCTCGCGTACGCCAATATCTTGGTCGCCGGCGATGTCCACCACGAGGAGAACACATGAGACGGATCTGGGGTGCCCTACCCGGGCCGACGCCGGTGAAGCTGTTGGAGTCGCTGGTGCTGCTCGTCGTCGTCCTCGTGGCCCTCTTCTTCCTCTTCGAGTGGGCCGGGGGTCTGCTCGACTCGGGCGGGGCGATCACCGGTTAAGAGGTCGTGTCCCGGCTCGGCGGGTGATCGTCCTCGGGCGCCGGACCTCGCCCAGCGTCCTCGTCACGCGCCGCGGATTTGGCTTGGCGCCCTTTCTTTGGTTGTGGGGGAACGGTCCCACCGTTCTTTCGACGCTGACTTTCGCTATGCGGTCGTGCGCGTCCAAAGAAGCCAAGGACCGTTCCCTCCCATCCAAAGAAGCGTCAGACCGTCAGCGACGCGCTCCTAGGAGGTCCCCTCGAAGTCGAGCTCGGCGAGCCGCTCGGCGGTCAGCTCGGCCAGGATCACGTCGGTAATGGTTCCGTCGGCTGATATCAGGAACGTCGCAGGCAGTCCGAAGGACGGATAGGCCTCCCGGACCGAGCCGTCGCGGTCCCAGCCGACCGAGAAGGCCGGATCGAGGCGTTCGGCGAAGCCACGGGAGTCGGCCTCGACGTCTTGAACGGCCACCCCCACGACGGTCACCTCCGGATGGGCCACGGCGTAGGCGGACAGGACCGGGAACTCCCGCACGCAGGGTGCGCACCAGGACGCCCACAGGTTGAGCAATACCGGCCCCCGGCCCGCATTGACGTGGTCGACGAGGTCGAAGACCTGTCCGTCGAAGAGGGTCACCGCCAGGGCCGGAGCAGGTCGGCCGATCTCGGCGGCCGATGCGCCGCCCTTCATCGTGGCGATGACCACTCCCACGGCGACTACCACGACGAAGAGAGCGGTGAGCCAACCGCCTGACAGTCCTGCCCGGGCAGGAAGCGGCTCCGACGGCGACCCGTCGGTCACTCGGTGGCGGCCATCCGCCGCAGGACGTAGTGGAGGATCCCACCGTGGCGGAGATACTCCACCTCGATCGGGGTGTCCACCCGGGCGATCGTCGAGAACTCGACTTTCGAACCCTCCTCCGTCGTGGCGGTCACGTTGATCACCTGTCGGGGGATGAGATCGTCACCCACCGCGATTTCGAAGGTCTCGGTGCCCGTCAGCCCCAGTCGGTCGGCGCTCTCGCCGGTCTGGAACTGGAGAGGGAGGACACCCATCATCACGAGGTTGGAACGGTGAATGCGCTCGAACGAGGTGGCCATCACCGCTTTCACACCGAGCAGGAACGTCCCCTTGGCGGCCCAATCCCGAGAAGAGCCCATCCCGTAGTCGATTCCGGCGAGGACGACCAAGGGGACCCCGGCCTCCTGGTACGCCATCGAGGCGTCATGGATCGAGGCCACGTTCCCAGTGAGCAGATTGGTCGTCCAGCCCCCCTCGGTGCCAGATGCCAGTTGGTTGCGGACCCGGATGTTGGCGAAGGTGCCCCGAGTCATGACCCGATCGTTGCCCCGGCGTGAGCCATAGGAGTTGAAACTCGACGGCTGCACACCCTTGGAGATGAGATACTTACCGGCCGGAGAGTCGGCGGCGATGTTACCCGCCGGGGATATATGGTCGGTCGTGACCGAGTCTCCGAGCTTGGCCAGCACCCGGGCGCCGACGATCGGCGCGATCGGGCTCGGTTCCGGGGCGAGACCCGTGAAGAACGGCGGCTCCTGGATGTACGTGGAGTCGTCCGACCACGAGTAGATCGCCGACCCCGATGTCTCGATCTCCCGCCACTCGTCCGAGCCGTGGAAGACGTCGGCGTACTTCTCTCGGAACTGCTTCTCATCGACGTGCTCGGCGACGACCGCGGCGATCTCGGCCTGAGTCGGCCAGATGTCGCGCAGATACACGTCATTGCCGTCGGAGTCGGTGCCGAGGGGCTCGTGAATCGGGTCCCAGTCGACGGTCCCCGCAAAGGCGTAGGCCACCACTAGTGGGGGCGAGGCCAGGTAGTTGGCCCTCACGTCGGGGGAGATCCGCCCTTCGAAATTGCGGTTGCCCGAGAGTACCGACGCCGCCACGATGTCGGCCGAGGCGATGGCTTCCGATATGGGCTGGGGGAGAGGTCCGGAGTTGCCGATGCAGGTGGTGCATCCGTAGCCGACCACGTAGAACCCGGCCGCTTCGAGATCGTCCATGAGACCGGCCGACTCCAAGTACTCGGTCACCACCTGCGAGCCGGGGGCGAGGGATGTCTTGACCCACGGCTTGCGGGTGAGACCCCGTTGGACCGCCTTTCGGGCCAACAGCCCCGCCGCCATCATCACGTCCGGGTTGGAGGTGTTCGTACAGGATGTGATGGCGGCTATCACCACCGCCCCGTCGATAAGCTCGAACTCGTCCTCTTCGAGCGTTACCTGAGCCCGGTGGATGCGCTTGAGGGCGGTAGTGCCGTTGGGCACGGCGCCGCCCTCGTCCGACCACGACGTCAAGGTGCTGGCGCCATTGTCGCCCGAGGTCCCGAAGAGGTTCTCCAGATCCTGATGCCACTGGTCCTTCATGGCGGTGAGATCGATGCGGTCCTGGGGCCGCTTGGGTCCGGCCAGGGCCGGCGTCACCGTGCTCATTTCGAGTTCCAACTCGGCGGAGTAGACGATCTTGCGGTCGTCGTCGCGCCACAGGCCCTGCTCCCGGTAGTAGATCTCCACGGCCTCCACGAGGTCGGGGTCGCGACCGGTCAGTTTCATGTAGCGGGTTGTCTGAGAGTCAACCGGGAAGAAGCCCACCGTCGCCCCGTACTCGGGCGCCATATTGGCGATGGTCGCCCGGTTGGCCAGGGGCATCGAGGCGAGGCCGGGTCCGTGGAACTCCACGAACTTTCCAACGACACCGTGCTCGCGCAACATCTGCGTGACTCGCAGGACGAGGTCGGTGGCGGTGGCGCCCTCCCTCAACTCGCCGGTCAGGCGGAAGCCGACGACCTCGGGCAAGAGCATGTAGATGGGCTGGCCCACCATCGCCGCCTCGGCCTCGATGCCGCCCACACCCCAGCCGACCACGCCGAGGCCGTTGATCATGGTGGTGTGGCTGTCGGTCCCGACGAGTGAATCGGGGTAGAGCCAAGTACCGTCGTCCCACACGACCTTGGCCAGATATTCGAGGTTGACCTGATGGACGATCCCCGTCGCCGGGGGCACCACCCGGAAGTTCTGGAAGGCCGACTGGCCCCACTTGAGGAACTCGTAGCGTTCCTGGTTGCGATCGAACTCGCGACGCGAGTTGATCGTGAGGGCGTCGGCCCGGTTGAAGGCGTCGACCTGCACCGAATGGTCAACGACCAGGTCGGCGGGGATGAGGGGATTGACCTTTTGGGCGGAGGCTCGGTCGCCCGTCATTGCGACGATCGCCGAGCGCATGGCGGCCAGGTCGACGATCGAAGGGACCCCGGTGAAGTCCTGGAGGACGACCCGTCCGGGGATGAATGGGATCTCGGTCTCGCCGACGTTGCGGGCGTCATAGGCAGCGATGGTCCGGACGTCGTCAGGGGAGATGGCGGGGTTGTCGAGGTGCCGCAGCGCCGCCTCCAAGAGAACCTTGATCGAGTAGGGGAGGTTTTCAGTCCCTTCCACGGCGTCGAGGCGGGCGATTCGACGCTCGCCGAGCGGGGTCTGCAGGGTCGTGTAGGCCCCGAATGGGTCAGTGGACATGGCGTCCTTTCGGTCCGGTGTCAAGCATCATCGAGTCTATTGCCTGGAACGGGGGACCCTAAAGAGAGGCTTGCGCCTGCCATGAAGCGCTGTCCGGAACGGGGCGCCTCCCCTACCCCTCTGGCTGTACGCCGGCGGGGTCCCTTCCCGCTTCGCTCCGCTCAGGGGGACAGGGGCGAGCGAAGCGAGCTCCCGATCGACACCGGAACTTGCGTCACGCACTCGTCCTCGGGGCGGGTGTGGGGGATGAGGACCGGACGGCAACCCGCCGCCAGGCCTCCGACCAAGCCGGTGACGATTCCCCGGTCGAGAGAGCAGACCACGTCGGGATGATCGGTGGCCGCCTCCCCGAAAGGACAATGGGACGTAATGAGCTGCTGGCCCTCGACGTCGGGATCCATGCTGAAACCAAGCCCGGTCATGGCGACCGACACGGCCTGGACCGCCTCGGCGTAGCCGGACTCCTCGGGGCCGCCGATCTCGCCGGCCAATTCCCGTCCGTATTCGGTTCCGACGTCTTCGGCGATCCGGGCGACATCGTCGGGGGCGACCCGAGCGAGGACCCGCATGAGCAGGTCGACGAGCAGTTCATATCGCCGCGGAGTGAAATGGATGGAGACCTCGCGGTTGGAGGCCTCGTATGTCTTAGCCGGTCGGCCGGCTCCCGGGCCGGACTTGCCGGCTGGTCGCTTGTGCGCCACGACCAGCCACCCGTCGGTGGCGAGTTTGTCGAGGTGGTGACGAGCGACGTTGGGATGCAGCTCGAAGAGCTCAGCGATTCGGGCCGTGGTCATCGGCGTCCCGGACTCCCGCACGGCCACATAGATGGCTCTCCGCGTCGGGTCGCCCAAGGCCGAGGTGAGATCGGATATGCGTTCGTCGAGAGAAAGGGTGTCCATGCTGGGTTCGATCCTCCCGAAACTATAGTGCGGAGCGCCTTCTAGACACTACCGGGATAGGGGAAAGCACGTCGTGGCCCAATCAACCGACAACCCGCTGCGTAGCGCCGTGGAGGCCGTCTCCGAGCCACTACTCGGCCGCACCCTGGGAGAACTCGGACTGGTCGTCGACGTGTCCGGGCGGCGTTTCGGAGCCGACAGCGTGAAGGTCAACGTCCCCATCCCAAACCACCCGAAGTTGGCCGTTCTGGACCAGGCGATCAAGGACGCCGCCGGCAGCCAGCGGCTCACGGTCGAGTTCGAGACCCTGGACGACGACGGTCGCCACACCCTGATGGATCGTCTCCGGGAGTCCGTCGGGCCCCCGGTCGGTCAACCCGGAAACCGGACACGCGTCATCGCCGTGTCGTCCGGCAAAGGCGGGGTCGGCAAGTCGTCTGTCAGCACGAATTTGGCGGTCACGCTGGCGGCCGCCGGCAAGCGAGTGGGCATCATCGACGGCGACATCTGGGGCTTTTCCATTCCTCGCATGTTCGGCGTGGACACCCCACCGGTCGTGATAGACGAGTCGATCATCCCGCCCCGCGCCCATGGCGTCCAGGTGATGTCGATGGATTACTTCGTACCCGACGACAAGGCCGTGATCTGGCGCGGCCCCATGCTCCACAAGGCGATCGAGCAGTTTCTGACCGACGTGTTCTGGGACTCGCCCGACTATCTCATAGTGGACATGCCTCCCGGGACCGGGGACATCGCCATCTCGATGGCCCAGTTTCTGCCCCGCGCCCAGGTTCTCGTGGTAACGACACCGCAGCCCACGGCCCAGCGGGTGGCCCGGCGGGCAGCGCTGATGGCCGCTCAAGTCGACCAGGAGGTCATCGGTGTCGTGGAGAACATGGCGTGGTTCACCGGCGACGACGACAAGCGCTACGAGTTGTTCGGGGCAGGGGGAGGAGCCGCGCTGGCCGCCGAGCTTGGGGTTCCCCTCATGACCCAGATCCCCCTACTCCCGGCCATGCGGGAAGGGGCCGACCACGGCCGGCCTCTGGCGGTGGCGGCGCCCAGGTCGGAGGCGGCGGCCGCCTTCACTACCCTGGCCGAAGCCGTTGAATCGGCCCGGCCCCGGGTGCGTAGCCACCCCGACCTCGTCATCCGTTGATCCGGCGGCTACACCGGAGGGAGGGTGCCGGTGGCCAGGCGGACCAGCCAGACGACTACGAACAGACCCCCGGTGGCGATAAGCAGGCGATTCAACAAGCGCGTATCGAGACGCATGTCGTAGCCGCGGGATCGGGTCATCGCCATCAGCCAAGCGCCGCCGAGCCAGATCGTCACCAACAGGACGAGCGGGTGGTAGGCGAAGGCCGCTCCCCACTCGCCCCGGACCAGTGAGCCGGCGGCCCGAGTCAGGCCACAACCCGGACACGCGGTGCCGGTGATGAGAGCGAAGGGACACAGGGTCGGCCCGCCATCCGCCGGACTGAAGGCAGCCAGGATCGCAAGCGTTACGACTGGAGCCGGCCACAGCCAGATCCGGGTGGGCGACGACCGGGGTAGCGGCCGATGGGCGTGGGCTACCACAGCGCCTCAGAACCCGCCGGTGTCGATATCTGTCAACTCGCCCAGGAAGCCGAGGCCGGCCCCTGTGGCGATCAGGGCGATGCCCGCCAGGATGCTGAGGATCCACAGGACGCCGACGATGATGGCGATGATGCGGGCGGCGTTGGCGGTGCCTTGGTTCATCGGGTCCCGTTGTCCGGCGGCAATCGCCGATAGCTCGCTCTTGGATTGGACATAGCCGACGATGGCGGCCGGGCCGCAGCACACGAGGCCCACGATGCTCCAAATCAGGGCGCTGGTGGCTTGGCTGGCTTCGGGATAAGCGCCGGGGTAGGCACCGGGAGCAGTCATATTCTCTCCTTGGGGTCTAGAGGGATTCGAGTCCGGCGGCGAACTTCTCTGCCATCTCGGTGAGTTCGTCCGGCGTGAGCACCAGTGGGGGCGAGACCTGGAGGCCACCTCCGCCCACCGCTCGGGTGAGGACGCCGGCGTCGCGGCAGGCCTTGGCCGCCCGTGGCGCCAGCGTGTCGTCGCCGGTTTCCAACTGGATGGCGGCCAGGGCACCTACCCCAGCGCGGATGCCGGTGACGACGCCTATGTCGGCGAGGGGCGCGAGGGCAGCAGGGATCTCGGTCTCTAGCTCCATCGCCCGCGACAAGATGTCTTCCCGTTCGATGATGTCCATCACGGCCAGGCCGGCCGCGCAGCAGGCGGCATGGCCCGAATAGGTGTAACCGTGACGGAAGATGTTGCCCGGCTCATCGAAGAAGGGGGCCGCGATATGGGAGGCAGCCACTACGCCGCCCAGGGGCAGAAAGCCACAGGTGACGCCCTTGGCGAAGGTGATCAGGTCCGGTTCGAGGTCGAAACGGTTGGCGGCGAACCAGTCACCGACCCGCCCGAATCCGGTGATCACCTCATCGGAGACATAGAGGCCTCCGGCCGCCCTGATCGCTTGGCGGACTCGTGTGAGGTAGTCGGCAGGGACCGGGCGGATGCCGCCGGCCCCCACGACCGCCTCCACGAAGATTCCGGCGATGCGCTCGGCGCCAGCGTGGTCGATGGCCTTGTCGACTGCCTCGGCGTCGTCATAGGGGACGAAGACGATGTCGCCGACCAACTCGCCATAGCCAGCCCGGTTGGGCTCCATGCCACCCAGTGACGTCCCGTACGTGTGCATGC